>Ga0209567_10000135_pt1 | contig 38370 bp, 33 predicted proteins | sample COG_12_FD_184756 | JGI IMG/M metagenome (GOLD analysis project Ga0209567, IMG submission 184756) | Pelagic marine sediment microbial communities from the LTER site Helgoland, North Sea, for post-phytoplankton bloom and carbon turnover... | ecosystem: Environmental > Aquatic > Marine > Neritic... | reverse complement strand
ACCTACCGCAGGAGCGGCGCCCTCGCCGCGATAATTCAGAATATCATTCAACAGTTTAACACCTGCAACAGTTTAACACCTGGATGAGTCAGAGGTATCGGAATGGCGGTTCGTGAAGTCTTGAAAATGGGAGATCCACTGCTTCTCCAGGTGGCGGAACCGGTGGCCGAGTTCGGCACGCCCCAGTTGGACGCTCTGTTGAAGGATATGTTTGACACGATGGATGACTACGACGGGGCGGGCCTCGCGGCACCGCAGATCGGCGTATCTAAACGCGTGGTCATTTTCGGGGTGGAGGCGAATCCACGCTACCCCGATGCGGAACACGTCCCGATGACCGTGCTGATCAATCCGGAGATCTCGGCCAACTCACCGGAAATGGAAAGCGGTTGGGAGGGCTGTCTCAGCGTGCCGGGGATGCGCGGTATGGTGGATCGGTATTCCCATATCAGCTACCGGGGCTTCGATGCGGTCGGAAATCCGGTCGAGCGGGAAGTGCAGGGTTTCCACGCGCGGGTTGTGCAGCACGAGTGCGATCACCTCGACGGGATACTGTACCCGTCCCGCATTAAAGATATGCGCTACTTCGGCTTCGAGGACGTGCTCTTCCCCGAGCTGTCGGTGCCTAAAGAGTGATCCGATCGATTTTCCGGTCAATGGACCGTTGCCAGGCTGCGGGCAACGGACCTCAGCGCGTTTATGCGATCTTCGGTGCCTTCCAGGTCCGATTTGATGATGAGCGTGTTGGGGCCTTTCATTCGATAGGTGTCGGCGTGGGATTGGATGAGTGAGATCAGCCGTGCCGGGTCGATCCTGGCGTCGGTTGAAAATTCGATGCGGCCGCCTCTGGGACCGATGTCGGCCCGGGTCATACCCAATGGGGCCAGTTCCAGCCGTAGCTCGGCGTGGCGAAACAAGGTAACCGCGTTTGGCGGCAGCGACCCGAAACGATCAATGGCTTCCGCGCGGATATCATTCAGCTCTTCGCCGTTACGACAGGCGCTGATGCGTTTGTACATGACCAGCCGTAGATGGACGTCGGGCAGGTAGTTCTCCGGGAACAGCGCAGGCGCGTGCAGGTTGATTTCGATTGTTGCATTGCCTTGATCGAAATCTTTCGCATCCCCTCGCTGCTGCGCTATGTTGCGGATGGCGTTGTCAAGAAACTCGGTATACAGCGTAAATCCGATTTCGTCGATCAAGCCACTCTGTGACTCGCCGAGCAGCTCTCCTGCGCCCCGTATCTCGAGGTCGTGGGAAGCAAGTGCAAAACCGGCGCCCAGATCTTCCAGCGCCTCCACCGCCTGCAGACGCTTCAGGGCATCTCCCGCGAGCTCTCGTCTGGGTGGCGTCAGCAAATAAGCATACGCCTGGTGGTGGGAGCGGCCCACGCGCCCGCGCAGTTGATGGAGTTGAGCGAGGCCAAACCGGTCGGCGCGATTGATCACAATGGTGTTCGCGGTGGGAATGTCGATGCCGCTTTCGATGATGGTGGAACACAGAAGAATGTTGAAGCGCTGGTGATAGAAGTCGCTCATGATCTGCTCCAGATCGCGCTCCGGGAGCTGTCCGTGAGCGACCCTGATCTCGGCCTCCGGAACGAGCGCCGCAAGCGCCTCGGCCTGCCTGTCGATAGTGCGCACCTCGTTATGCAGAAAGTAGACCTGGCCGCCACGGCGTATTTCCCGCATGCAGGCCTCGCGAATGGTCGATTCATTCCATTCGCGGACGAACGTCTTGATCGACAATCTGGCACGTGGCGGTGTCGCAATGATTGAAATGTCGCGCAGCCCCGACAGTGCGGAATTCAGGGTGCGTGGGATGGGCGTCGCGGTCAGCGTCAACACGTCGACGCTGCTGCGAAGACGCTTCAGTCGCTCTTTCTGCCGCACGCCGAATCGATGTTCTTCGTCAATGATGACGAGCCCGAGGTTCTTGAAGCGGACGTCGTTTTGCAGCAGTCTGTGGGTGCCGATCACGATATCGGCCTTGCCGGCGGCGATGTTTTCGAGGGACTCGCGGAGCTGCACGCCGCTGCGAAACCTGGACAGAAGTTCCAACTTAATGGGGAAATCAGCAAACCGGTCGGAGAAGTTCTGGTAATGTTGCTGGGCGAGGAGGGTGGTCGGCACCAATACCCCCACCTGTCTACCCGAGTTGACGGCCAGAAATGCCGCCCTCAATGCCATTTCCGTCTTGCCGAAACCCACGTCGCCGCACACCAGCCTGTCCATCGGTTTGCTGGAAATCATGTCGGATACGATTTCGTCGATGCCCTGCTGCTGGTCGGGTGTTTCTTCGAACGGGAACGATGCGGAAAAAGCCTCGTAGCTGTCGTCGGGCGCGGAAAATGCAACGCCACTTCGTGCCTGCCTGATGGCCTGGACATCTAGTAGTTCCGTGGCAACATCATATGCTTTCTCGCGGGCGCGGCGTTTTGCCTTCAACCAGACTTCGCTGCCCAGCTTGTGAAGCGGTGCGGTTTCCGGGTTTCCGCCGATGAATCGGCTCACCACGGACAGATTCAGGATCGGGATGTAGAGTTTGTCGCCGTCCTTGTACTCGATAACCAGGAATTCCGTTTCGATGCCGCCCGTTGCCAGCGTCTTGAGGCCCCGGAAGCGGCCCACACCGTGGTCGTCGTGAACCACCGGGTCATCGTCCTTGAGTTCCGACAGGGAACGAATGACCGACTCGGGGTCCCGCGCCGCGGCGCTCCGGCGCCGGCGCTGGAGTACTTTGTTGCCGTATAGTTGTGACTCTGTGATGACGCAGATTTCGGGCTCGGCAAGCCGCATGCCCTCCCCCAGTTCAGATACCGTCAAACCGAGCTTTGCGGAATCGTCGCGCAGGAACGCCTGCCAATCAGGGCAGGTCGATGCGTTCAGGCTGTGATCCCGGAGGAGCTGCTGAAGGACTTCGCGCCTGCCGGCGCTTTCGGCGACGAGAAGGCAGCGGTCGTTCGTGGTGTTCAGAAAATCGAAGAAGGTCTGATAGGGTGAATCGCTGCGCGGCTGGATATGAAACTCGGGAACCGCCCGGCTTGGCAGCGTGTGGACGCCGGGGCCATCCGGGTGTTGTCCGAAAGAAGACACTTCCACTCGCGCAAATCGCGACAGGGCTTGCTCTGTTTCCTGCTCATCCAGATACAACAGTTCCGGAGGGAGCACGGGTCTCGATGTGTCCGGACGAACGAAATCGTATCGTCCCTGGATTTCCGTGCTTGCCCGACTCAGGGCTTCGGAAATCGAGTCCGGCAAAACGAATACGGTCCGGTCGGGCAGATAGTCGAAAAACGAGTTCGTCCGCTCGAAAAACAAAGGGAGATAAAACTCGATCCCGGGGGGTGCAAGACCGTTGCTGACATCCCGGTACATATCGAACTTGTTCGGGTCGCCGGTGAACCGGGCGCGGAAAGACTGGCGGAAGCGCTTGACCCCCGCGTTGTCGAGGGGAAGTTCCCGCGCCGGAAGGAGTGCGATCTCGTCGACGGTCTGGGTAGAGAGTTGGGTGTCGGGATCGAAATAGCGGATGGTGTCTATCTCGTTGTCGAACAGGTCGAGGCGAAACGGTCGCCCGCTGCCCGTGGGAAATATGTCGATCAGGCCGCCGCGGACACTGAATTCGCCGGGCTCGAGTACCTGGCTAACGGCGTGGTAGGAAAGATCCAGGAGCCGTTGGCGGAGCGCGCCGATATCGATGGAATCCCCCTGCTCTATGGAAAAACTGCGTGCTTCGATATAGTCCCGCGGCGCGAGTCGCTGCAGCAGGTTTGAAACCGGAAGGACCAGTACGCCCGCCGACAATGACGGCATTCGCTGCAGGATCGACAGTCGCTGCGAGATGATGTCCGCGTGCGGTGAAAACTGGTCATACGGCAGGCACTCCCAGTCGGGAAACATAAACGCCGATGGATCCGTCGAGCCATAGAATCGAATCTGATCGAAGAGCTTTTGCGCGGACTGCGCGTCCTCGGTGACGGCGACGACTAGATGATCAATTTTTGCACCGAGTTCCGCCACGGCGAGGCCGGGGCTGCTGCCGAAAAGGCGCTGCCACACCACGCGGCGCAGGCCGCGTGCCGGGACATCCGGCAGGTCGAGAATCAGTTTTGTGGTTCCAGCAGGCGTCCTGTTCGCAGGGACGGATGGAAAAGGTTGCAATTTCAACAATATTTATCTTTTCTTAAGCAAAACGTAGGCCGCACCCGTACCGCCGTCGACCGGGCGGGCCGAACACAGCGCGAGCACCTCGTCCCGTTGGCGCAGCCAATGCAGGACCTTCTGCTTGAGAACGGGTTTTTTGCCCGGGGACCCGAGTCCTTTGCCGTGAATGACGCGCACACAGGTGTGCCGCGAGCGGCGCGCGTTGCTGAGGAAGTTCAACAGAGCGGAGCGTGCCTGGTCAACCGTGTGCCCGTGCAGGTCCAGTTCGGCGGCAACCGTGTACTCACCGCGGCGAAGTTTGCGCAGTACGGATTTCTGCACCCCTGATCTGAAGTGAACGAGTTCTTCACCGGTTTCCGTCTCGAAGTCCCCGTAGCCGTCACTCAGGAGATTGTCTATCACATCCTTCTCGTCCCGTCGCGTCTGTTTCGGTACCGGCTTTGGCTGGTTCGCCGACGGGAAGACCTTGTCCTGGTTCAGCACGCGGACACCTTCGACTGCGCTCTTGAACGTGTCAGAATCCTTGTCGCCCATGGTGTATAACCGATCAGCCCTGACGGTCGAGGAAACGTTCGGCATCAAGTGCGGCCATGCAACCCGTTGCCGCCGATGTGATCGCCTGGCGGTACACATGATCCATGACGTCGCCCGCGGCGAAAACCCCTGGTATGCTTGTCTCTGTTGCGTTTCCGTCGGTTCCACCGGCAACGGTAATGTAACCGTTCGTCATGTCCAGCTGGTCTTCGAATATTCCGGTGTTCGGCGTATGACCGATGGCAATGAAGACACCCATAAGATCGAGCTGCTGTTGGTCATCGGCGTCTTTTCTTCGAATTCGGATACCGGTGACGCCCTGATCATCGCCAAGCACCTCGTCGAGAACGTGATCCCATATGATCTCCACATTGCCGCCATTATCCTTGGTACGTTCCATGAGTTTGTCGACCAGCATCGCTTCCGCCCTGAGCTTGTCCCGTCGATGAATCAGCGTGACCCTGGAAGCGATGTTGGAAAGATAGATCGCTTCCTCTACCGCCGTGTTGCCGCCGCCGATGACGGCAACGGCTTGCTGTTTGTAGAAAAAACCGTCACAGGTGGCACACGCGGACACACCCTTGCCTTTGAACGCTTCCTCGGAAGGGAGGCCCAGGTATTTGGCTGAAGCCCCGGTGGCGATGATCAGCGCATCGCAGGTGTATGTCCCGCTGTCGCCGGTCAAGGTGAACAGGCGTTGGCGCACATCTACGGTGTGGATCTGATCGAACACGATCGTGGTGTCGAACCGTTCCGCGTGCCTGAGCATACTTTCCATAAGTTCGGGTCCCTGCAAGCCCTCGACACCGCCAGGCCAGTTATCGACGCCGGTGGTGGTCATCAGCTGCCCACCCTGCTCAATACCCGTGATCAGCACCGGTTCAAGATTCGCGCGTGCGGCGTAGACGGCCGCGCAGTATCCGGCGGGGCCGGAGCCAAGGATGAGGACACGACAGTGTCGTTTACTTTCACTCATAACGCAGTCGGCACCTATAGGATCGTTCGATTACACTAAGTCCAAAGCCACTCCCGGGATGGGATACGGCGCCTATCCGGCATCCGGGAAGTATAACCTTGCCGTCATTCCGCACCGTGAACGACAACCCGGGCAGGCCCCCGCTGAACTGAATTGATTTTCAGTACGCGGGTTGTTTATGTTACGTCATGTATATTCAGTGAGGCAAAACGTGCTTTTTTCAAGACGGGCACCGCGCATTTTCCGACGCGGTGTAAACCAACCGGCGGAACAACACTAGTTTTCGGTAGCAGGAATGGCGCAGGCCCGACGCAGTAAACCAAGTAAATCGAAGGCGAAGAGGAAGACCCTCAGGGTATCGCGCCTGGGCAGGGAAACTGCGTTCTTTGTTTGTTTAGCATTGGCGCTGTACCTGCTGCTTGCACTGTTGAGCTATGACCCGAATGACCCGGCATGGTCGAATTCCGGCGTCGGCTCCCGTGTTTCCAACGCGAGCGGACGATTTGGTGCCTGGTTGTCGGATCTCCTCCTTCAAGGGTTTGGCTATGTTGCTTACCTTTTTCCGATAATGGTGGCCTGGCTGGGCTGGCGCATATACAGACAACGCGCCCTGCGCGAATCGCGAACCGGGGCGCGCAGCCTGATCACCATCATGGGATTCGCCGGCACCATCGTGGGAGCGTGTGGACTCGAGTATCTGCACTTCGATCAAATCGCCGAAGGCAGGCCGTTCACCGCCGGAGGTGTGTGCGGTTCGCTGATCAGCCAGTGGCTGATGGGCTCTTTCGGTTATGCCGGCACAACCGTGATTCAGCTGACCGTGTTTTTGTCCGGCGTTACGTTTTTTACCGGCTTGTCGTGGTTCTGGCTAATGGATGAAATCGGGGAACAGGTGTTCAAGCTTTTCGATTACGTGTCGAGCAAGTTTACCGCCACCGTGGACCGCGTGGTGGGAGTGAAGGCTCGAAAATCCCGCAGGGAAAGCGTAAAGGCGATCCGGGAGCGCCTGCATCTCGATGAAAAGCCGCCGCCGCGCATCGAGCCCAAGGTTCGAATTGCACCGGACAGCGGACGAAAGGAGAAGGAACAACAGTCCAGCATTTTCGAACCCACCGAGACCTACAGCACCGCGCTTCCGGCGTTATCGCTGCTGGACGTGCCGCAAGCGCAGGAAGAGGGCTATTCCAGGGAGGCGCTGGAAGCCATGTCAAGGCTGCTGGAGAAGAAACTGGCCGATTTCAACGTTGACGTCCAGGTCGTAGCGGTCCATCCGGGGCCCGTAATTACGCGATTCGAGATCGAACCCGCCCCCGGGGTGAAGGCCAGCCAGATCCAGGGGCTGTCGAGGGATCTGGCGCGAGCGCTGTCCACCGTAAGCGTACGGGTCGTGGACAATATTCCGGGCAAGACGGTGATCGGCCTGGAGGTACCCAACGAGCAGCGCGAGACCGTGCAACTCGTCGAGGGTTTGTCGTCCCGTGCTTACGAAGACGCCAGTACGCCGCTGGCGCTGATGCTGGGAAAAGACATCAGCGGCGGGCCCGTAGTCGTCGACCTTTGCAAGATGCCCCATGTATTGATCGCCGGCACCACGGGTTCCGGTAAATCCGTATGCATCAACGCCCTGATTCTGAGTATGGTCTACAAATCCACCCCTCAGGAAGTCCGCATGATCATGGTCGACCCGAAGATGCTGGAACTGTCGGTATACGACGGTATCCCGCACCTGCTGGCACCGGTCGTCACCGACATGCAGGATGCGGCCAACGCGTTGCGCTGGTCGATCGTTGAGATGGAGCGCCGCTACAAATTGATGGCCGCGCTCGGCGTCCGCAACATTGCGGGTTTTAACCGCAAGGTCAACAGCGCCAATCAAGAGAACAAGCCGATCTTCGACCCGCTGAATGTGAACGATGAAGAAAGGGCACCCCTGGGTGCGCTGCCGTACATCGTCGTCGTCATCGACGAACTGGCGGACCTGATGATGGTCGTGGGCAAAAAGGTGGAAGAACTCATCACACGACTGGCGCAGAAGGGCAGGGCGTCCGGCATTCATCTGATCCTGGCCACGCAGCGACCTTCCGTGGACGTGATTACCGGATTGATCAAGGCGAATATTCCGTCGCGAATCGCGTTTCAGGTGTCTTCGCGGGTCGATTCCCGCACCGTTCTGGACCAGATTGGTGCCGAGCAGTTGCTTGGCCACGGCGACATGCTTTACCTGCCGCCGGGCACCAGCAGGCCAGTTCGCGTTCATGGCAGTTTCGTATCAGACCAGGAGGTGCACCGGGTGGTCGAGGGCCTCAAACAGGCCGGCGCTCCCGAGTATGACGACGGGGTGCTCGAGGGTCCGCCGGCATCGGTGGAAGTCATCCCCGGCGAGCAGCGGGATGCCGGGCCGATCGACGCCGAGGAGGACCCGCTCTATGACAAGGCGCTGCGGATCGTGACTGAAACCAGACGGGCGTCGGTGTCGGCGGTGCAACGCCAGTTGCGTGTAGGCTACAATCGTGCGGCAAGAATGATCGAGGCCATGGAAATGGCCGGCGTAGTAGGACCGCTCCAGTCAAACGGCAAGCGCGAAGTTCTGGTTCCGCCTCCCCCGGAGAACTGAACACAGACAACCTGCAAGCCGATTTCTCTAACTACCGGATGCAAAAGGTGATGACGATAATAAATGCGGTCGGTAATCCCAGCGTGGTATCGGCCCTGCTGCTGGCATTATTTTTGGCAATCGATGCCGGCCGGGCTGCCGCCGCGGGTTCACTGGATAGCCTGGGTCGCTTTTACGACAACGTGATTACTTATACTGCGCGGTTCGACCAGGTGGTCCTGGACGAAGGGCTGAATACTATCGAGGAGAGTACGGGTGTGATGCAAATCGCCCGGCCGGGCCGGTTCAGGTGGGACTACGAACCACCGAACGAGCAGACAATCGTCGGCGACGGCACGCGAGTCTGGATCTACGATATAGAACTCGAACAGATCACCGTGCGTCCACAGGAACAATTGCTAGGCCGCACGCCGGCAACGATACTGGCCGGCAGTGGCGACTTCACAACAAACTACGAGGTGCGTGACCTGGGCCCGGCGGGATCCCTGGCATGGGTTGGCATAAGACCCCGGGACAACGACAGCGGATTCAACGACATGCGCATCGGCTTCGAGGGTGATGCATTGCGCACCATCGAACTGGTTGATGGGCTCGGTCAAACCACGCGTATTACCATGAACAACGGCACTGAAAACGAGCCGGCGGAGGATTCGCGATTCACCTTGACGCCCCCGGAAGGGGTGGACGTGATTGACGAGAGCCTGGAGTAGATTGTTGTTTGACGCTTACGGAATCCCATGTTTGGGCTGGGCGTAAAACTGCTGGCCGTCGCAGTAGCCGGCGCAGCCGGTGCGTTGCTGCGCTTTGGACTGTCGAACGGAGTTTACCGGGTGCTGGGCCGTGAATTCCCCTACGGCACCCTGGTGGTGAATATCGTGGGCTCACTGCTCATAGGGTATTTTTTCGTCCTGTTTCTCGAGCGCACTATCGTGAGTGATGTCTGGCGGTCTGCGATACTCATAGGTTTGTTAGGCAGCTTCACGACTTTTTCGACGTTTTCCCTGGAGACTCTGAATCTGCTCAATGAAGGCGCTTACATAAAAGCTATGATGAATGTGGTTCTCAGCGTGATGCTCTGCCTTGCGGCGACCTGGACCGGTTTTGCGCTGGCCAGACAGTTGTAGTCATGGAAGATTCAAAAAACTAATGTCGATTGCGGTTACCATGGTGCGAATCTATCTGACGGAGTCGGACCGGCTGCTGAAGCAGTTGTTGTCCAAACTGCACGATGAGGAGAAGGTAAGAGGCGTTACGGTCTTCAGGGGCGTAAGCGGCTTCGGCAAATCCGGCACGATGCATTCCGCGGGGCTGCTCGATCTCAGTTCAGATCTGCCGGTTGTCATCGAGTTCTTCGATGAGCCCGGCAAAGTCTCGGAGATCATTAAACATTTGAACACACTAGTCGGTGCCGGCCACATCATGAGCTGGCCGGGGGAACTCAATGAATAGTTTGATCAGCACATGTTAGATACTCAGTTGTTACGCAAAGATATCGATACCGTTGTGGAACGTCTGCGTGCCCGTGGTTTTGAGTTCGAACTGGATCGATACCAGGATGTCGAGGCGCGGCGCAAGGCGCTTCAGGTCGTAACGCAGGCGCTGCAGAATGAGCGCAATACCAGTTCCAGGGCGATTGGTCAGGTAAAATCTCGCGGCGAAGATGCGTCGGCTCTGCTGAAAAAAGTGAACGAACTCGGTGACGAGCTGAAACGAAAGGAGCAGGAATTGAGCACGCTGCAGGAGGAGTTGAGCGACCTGGTATCGGGCGTGCCCAATCTGCCCCACCCATCCGTGCCCGTCGGCAGCAATGAAAACGATAATGAGTTCATTCGTGCCTGGGGTAAATTTCCAGAATACGATTTTCCGGTCAGGGACCATGTCGAGATCGGTCAGAACCTGGGCGCCATGGATTTTGATGCTGCTGCAAAAATTACCGGCTCGAGGTTTGTCGTGATGCGAGGCCCGTTAGCGAAGCTGCACCGGGCGCTGATTCAATACATGCTCGACGTGCACACGACCGAACATGCCTACGTGGAAACCTATGTACCTTACCTGGTGAACTCCGACAGTTTGTTCGGCACCGGCCAGCTTCCAAAATTCGCGGAAGATCAGTTCGTCACCCGGGAGGAAAACTGGTATCTCATTCCCACCGCGGAAGTGCCGGTTACGAACCTGTTTCGCGATCAGATTCTCGATGCGGACGACCTTCCAATCAAACATGTCGCGCATACCCCCTGCTTCAGAAGAGAAGCAGGCAGCTACGGAAAGGACACTCGGGGAATGATCAGGCAGCACCAGTTCGAAAAAGTCGAACTGGTTCAGATCGTCCACCCCGAGGATTCCTACGACGCGCTGGAAGAACTGACCGGCAATGCCGAAACTATTCTGCAACGACTTGAATTGCCTTATCGTGTCGTCAGTCTGTGTACCGGAGACCTCGGTTTTTCATCGGCGAAAACCTATGACCTCGAAGTATGGCTGCCGAGCCAGCAGCGGTACCGCGAGATTTCATCCTGTAGTAATTTCGAAGGTTTTCAAGCGCGCAGAATGCGCGCCCGGTTCAGAGTTGCTGGTGACCGAAAGAACACGGCGCCCGTGCATACCCTGAATGGCTCGGGGTTGGCCGTAGGCCGAACACTCGTTGCCGTTATGGAAAACTATCAGAACGCTGACGGGAGTATCTCGATACCCGAGGTTTTGCGGCCCTATATGGGCGGGTCGGAATCCATCGAAACCCTCGATTAGCTCATGCGAGAGGTTTGAGAATAGCGCAACCAGCAAAGCTCTCCGCAAGAATAATCATCATGCACAAATCATCGAACTCTCGTATAGTGTTTGAATTCAAACATGAGCATTCATTTCTAACTTTATGATATAAAAGAATTAATTAATGTTCGCAGGGCGATAGCTGTGCTGAAGAAAAAACCGGGGAAAATGCCAACTACAGAAATTTCTAGGATAGCTACTTTGCGCTAAAATGGGCCTAATTCTCCCCAAAAGGCGAGGGACCTGCGCCAGTCAATAAAGAGGAGAAATCAACGTGTATTGGGGGATAATCTGAATTTGCCGGACAAGGGCCGAAACTCGGCGTAAAAAAACGTGATCGGGAGCCGGTTATGAAAACACTGTTACGCAGTCTGAGCATAGTCACGATTGCACTGGCCGTGGTGCCGTTCGGGGCCAACGCTGAACTGTCGGAAGATACTCATATCACGCGCGACGACCATACGCGACTTGACATCGAACGCGCTACATTCGATGAGTTCAAGCGATTCTACGATGCCGGATATCCGCCGGCTTCGGTGATGCTTCAGGGCGCCTCGCTGGGTATGAGTCTGGAAGATATGGTGTATCTGGCGGTGATGTCAGACCCGGATCGGGCCGCTGAGTTCTATACCACCGCGGTGAACCTCATGCCATCGTTGCCGGGCTGGGCATGCCGAACCGGGAACGTCAGTGATCGCTACGCCAACTACTTTACAACCGAACAGCTGGGTTCACCGGCCTCTATCCGTGCAATGGCCGATGAATGGTTCGACAACGCGCGTGTACTAGCGCCTTTCCCGGACTGGAAACAAAACCAGGCGCATGTGAACGCATCCGTTTCAGAGTTGGCTAGCTTGGCCGATGCATCGAAATACTGGTATAAGCCTGGAGGCGATCGCGGCTCTCCTATTTTCGTCTCCTTGTACCGCGATATCAGGGAAATCGTGGTTGGCGGTGTCGACGCGTTAAGAGCAGCGCAGCAATCGGGTAGATCATCGGTCCCAGCTGTCGTGGTCTACAACCACAGCTTTCAACGGCCGCTCAGCCGCTACGGTGCGGAAGCATCCGTCACCGAAATCGCGAATGAATTTTTTGACAAGCGCATCGAAATCACGGCAGTACCGGCCTGGGAAGCCGGGGACTTCCACATGCAGGCTTCGGTCGCTGACTTGATGGCACTAGTCAATACCGAAGTGAACCGGGGTGTTAGGCAAGACGAGTCAACCATAGAACGAAAAATCAGCGAAAATGGCGGCGTGGTTACCGCTCCGCTGCTTGTTACACTACTTCGAACCGGGACCGGGCAGGTTTGGATCGACAGCCCCGCAACGCTCGAGGTTGCCAACAGCATGGGCGTATCCGAAGTGCCCGTCACCCTGTTCTACCAGGACATCGACCGGCAGCCCTGTGGTGCCCCCAGCGCCTGTGAGGCGCAGATTTGCGGCGCCGCGAAAGCCGCGGGCGGGATTGTGCAGTGTGAAGCCGACAGCGGCCAATAACGAACGCGGATTGGCATGACCAAAATCGAAATCAAGGCATGCCTTCGAGCAGGCGCGGCGTATGCCTTGGCCGTTTTTACATCAGGTATCTTATCGACCGGCGTCGCTTCCGCGCAAAATGATGGTGGCGTCGGCAGTGCGACCCCGGTCTATGGCATTCCGCCCTCGGCAAATACCCAGCAGGCACTCGAAGATCCGCGTGGAGTGATCGAAGGGATATTTTCGGGCTTCTTCGCTTCCCTCGGTGTGGCGATCGCGCGCACGGACAACGTCAACCGCGTGCCGTCACCGATCGAAGACAGCGATACCATCACCGCCTTTACACCCCGACTGGCATATCGAACCGGTCTGGGCAGGCATCAGGCATTGATCGAATACACGGGATTCGCGGAGCGCTACCAGGACTTCGACAATCTCGACTCCGTGGACAACATTCTGCGCGGGATCATTGATTTCGATTTCACCGAGAAACTGGACGCCGGTATCTATGCCCGCTGGGCCGATGTCAACGAGCGGCGGGGCACGCCGGGTTCCCAGGTCCTTCAGATCGACCCGAACGAGGTCGAAATTGCGGACTTCGGCGCGAATCTCCGATACGGAACGCGTGCCGCTAGACACATGCAGGTGCGGTTTGGTGCCAATGTCGAAGACTGGCGTTATCAGAACAACGACCAGGAGTTCCGCGACAGGGATACCAGAGGCGCCTTTGGTGAGATCCACTACAACGTGACCGCCAAGACGTCTATTTTCCTGCTGGGCACCTACCGCGAATACGAATACATCAACGCCAACGCCACCACATCCGACAGTGAGGAAACTACCGTTCAGTTGGGCGCGGAGTGGCAGGCTACGTCGAAAACACGCGGCAGGGTCAGCATCGGTCAACAGGACAAGGACTTCAAGGATCCGACGGTTGCAGACACGGATACAACGACCTACAACGTGCGCATCCGCTGGCAACCGAAATCGTACACCGGCATCAACCTGTACGGCTCGAAAAGGTTCGAGGAAACCAATTCTCCAATTGACGATTTCTACACGAGCACGCTGTGGGGTATCGCTGTCGATCACGCATTCACCAACCGCTGGAACGGAAACGTTTACTACAACAACATCAACGACGATTACGATAGCGGTCGTGACGATAAGTACCACGACTTCGGCATTGGCGTGAACTACCTGTTTCGACAATGGCTGTCATTCGGCGTAAGGTACGCATACATCAAACGTGACTCCAACATTGCCTTGAACAATTACGAGGAAAACATTTTCGGCTTCACCCTGCAGTTGCGCTATCAGCGGCAATAATCAGTTGAATGGGGTGCCAATTTACGGGAATGATCGGAAATGCGGCTGAGGCAAGTTTTCGTACTTATGATTTGTACTGTTCTGTGGACTAATACGTCAAATGCGCAGTCTGACGCAGTCGACTATCAGATTGGTGTCAGCGATGCGCTTTCCATCGATATCACTAACCTCGGTCAACGGGAGTATTCGTTCAGTATACGCGTGCCGAAAAACGGGCGGATATCCGTGCCTTTGCTGGGAGAAATCGAGGTCCACGGTTACACCATTCAGCGCGCCGAAACCCTTCTCGAATCACGATTGCGGGATGGGTACCTGAAACAACCCGAAGTTACGATCACAGTCACTGAATATCGGCCCTTCTATGTTGACGGCGGTGTAAATTCTCCGGGCGCGTATCCTTTTCAACAGGGTCTGACGGTCGAAAAAGCCATCGTGCGCGCCGGCGGGTTTTCCGATGTCGCCGATGAATCCCACATCACCATTTCATCAGAGAGCAACTCCGATGGAGAAAAGCCGGTCACATTGGGGGCTCTGGTGTCGCCCGGTGACGTTATCTCGATCGGCGAATCCGTTGATCAGTTTGCCGAAAATATTTATCTGTATGGGGCCGTAGGCCGCCCGGGATCGATAGGGTTCCGGGCCGGCCTGACGGTTGAAAAAGCCATCATACTGGCGGGAGGATTTTCCGAACGGGCATCAAAAAAGAAAATTACCATTAGGCGCGAAACTGAAGATGGCGTAAAAGAATTAAAGCGGGCAAAGTTGTCAGCTGAATTGCAGCCCGGGGACATTATTACCATCGGCGAGAGCTTTTTCTGATTTCCATGAACGATGCCAGCTTACCAAAACGCAATGACGTTGATCACAGAGCTGCCAGTGATTCGCGCCCTCATATCAAGACGAAAGCGCCGAAGTCGGATCTATTGTCCTATTGGCACACCGCGAAACATTACAAATGGTCTATTCTGGGCGTCGCATTGCTCGGTGCCCTGATTGGATTTCTCAAGGCTACTTCGGAAACCCCGATGTACCAGGCAAACCTCACCTTGTTGATCGAACCCAAGCGCCTCAAATCGGGTTCTATCGAAGAAGTCGTGGCCAGCTATGCCAGCCCGTACCAGTTCTATCAGACCCAGTCTGAAATCATCAAAAGCCGCGCCATAGCCGAACGGATTGCCGCTAAACTGAAACCAGAAGATTATGCGCTGACCAAGCAACCGAGCTCGCCAGATAATATGCCCCGATTACTGGGGGTTTTCAGAAACCTGGTCCGGCAAATATCGGGTAATCCCAAGCCTGACGGATCAAGTGAAGCAAGCCAAACTGGCGATCGAGTCATACTGGCGAGGATGATCAGCGGTGGTATTCAGGTAGATGGTGGTAGTCGAAGCCAGATCGTAAAACTTCGCTACGAGTCGCCAGATCCCGACTTCGCGGCAGCCGTAGTCAATAATGCGGCGGAATCATACATTGAACTCAGCCTGGATACGCGATTGTCCCAGATCAAGGTTGCCAGCGGCTGGCTGAATAAACAGATCGAGGACCTGCGCCAGAAGGTCGCGGATTCGGAAGCGCGGTTACAGGCCTATCAAACCCAGGAGTCACTGGTCGATACGGGAAAGCTCAGCGAATTGACTAGCGGCCGGTTGGCCGCGCTGAACGCCGAAGTCACTTCCGCTCAGGTCAATACTTCGGCACTCGAGAAACGGTACGGCGAAAAACACCCTGCCATGGTCGCCGCCAGGGCCGAACTTGCGGAGGTCATGCAGCGGCTCCAAAACGCCAAAAGTCAGGCTGTCCAGACCCAATCCAAGAGCTTCCAACTCGCAAAGCTTGAGCGCGATGTCTCGACTTACAGACAGCTATACGATCAGTTCCTGACACGTTTCAAGGAAACCGATCTGGCCATGCGTTACGATGTCAACGATGTCCGCGTCATCGATGCCGCCGAACCCCCAACCGCGCCGATACGTCCCAACAAGCAGAAAATCATCACGACATGGACGATGCTGGGGCTGCTGGCCGGGATGCTTCTGACTTGGCTACGCGACTTCCTGGACAACACCTTCAAGGGCCCACACGATATCGAACAGCAGCTCGCGTTGCCCGTACTCGGTGTCGTCCCGTACCTGGACAGCTCGACAAGACGGAAAAGTAAACACGGCAGAGATGCAGTACCGGAACGGTTTTACATCCATAACCTGAATTCTGGATTTGCTGAATCCGTAAATCACATCAGAACTAGTGTGTTGTATACGGATGTAGACAATCCACCCAAAGTGATCATGATCGCGTCGGCTGTACAGGCTGAAGGCAAAACGACGCTGTGCACGAATCTGGCCCTGGCGTTCAGCAAACTCGGCAGGACTCTACTTGTTGACGCCGATCTCCGAAAGCCGAGGGTTGCCACCATTGCCGGTCTGGTGCAGCACGGCGGCCTTGCGGATGTCGTGGCAGGCCATGCGGAATCCGCTGATTGTTTCAATAGGGATGAGGACGCGGAAAACCTGTATATCATGAAAAGCGGAACCCAGCCGCCGAACCCGCTTGAACTTATTTCGTCCGACAAATTTGCCAGACTGTTAACTGAATTTAGATCGCGGTTCGATTATATACTGCTGGACAGCCCGCCCGTGCTACCCGTGAGTGATGGCATCGTTCTAGGCAGCCTCGCCGATGCCTCCATTCTCGCTGTCAGAGGTCAAAAAACGCACCGCTCTGCGTCGATCAGTGCGCTGAACAGTCTACACAACGCCGATGTAAATGTTATCGGCGTTGCGTTGACCCAGGTTTCGCGCGGCAAGTCATCCTATTACAACGATGGGTACTACGGTTACTACGGAGATTACTACGGCCTGAAGGAATCAATCCCATCCACAGCCTGAGTGATTCGTAGGAGTGGCGGCTCCGCCGCGATTTAAATTGAAAATACTCTGCGCAAGCGGTTTCTTCGTCTTTATCGGCTTGTCCGTCTTGAGCGCCAACTTGTCGATTGCCGCGTTTCGTGCCCACCACATCGAAAACCGGATCGCGCATTGGGGCTGGGTCGGCTATCTCCAGGACGACAGGGAATGGCAGGCGCTACATGACATCAGTACAAAATCTGTAAAGTTGTTTTCGGCAGATCCCAGGCATGTTCTCATCCGCACACGACTTCTGGAATGGCGTAGCTACCTGCAGCGACTATATCCGGGTTACGCTAGAAAGAGCGCACTGGAGGCACTCGAGGGATACCGGCAGCTGATCGATCTGGCACCATCTTTGGGCTACGCCTGGGCCAGCATAGCGGAACTCCGCGCAGGAAAAAACCTATTCGACGAAGAGACAATCTCGGCTTTTGAAAACTCAGTCATGCTACATCCAGTCGAAGATCTGACCCAGCGGCGAATCATCAGAGCGGGAATCCATCATTGGAAAAATTGGCCGGACCACATTAAAAAGCTGGTAAATGTCACCATAGACAGTGCGTTGCAAATTGACACAACTCTTCAAGACTATCCAATCGACAAATTTATATACGACACCGCCGTCGAGAGTCGATGGGAAAATGAATTGCATCTACCAAAGCACAATCCGTACGCCCAGTAAAAATCAAACGGCAATCCAGACAGGATCTCCCCGATTTGACTTGATTGCCAAGTCTGAATACGTACTACTCTTGCTCGCCATCCTCATCGCTCTGCTGGCCCCCATTATGCTCGGCGGTTTCCGCCCGAGGTTCTGGTACGGACTGGAAAGTTTGGTATTCCTTCTGTTTTCCATATTCTGTCTCACAAGGGTCGTTCAACATCAATCATTTGTAATTCGGGACTACAAGCCTATTTACCTCTTGTTGATCGCGTGGGTGGCATGGCCCCTCATACAATTGCTGCCCTTGCCTGCAAGCATGCTGGAAATTCTCAGCAATAAGTCATACGCAACATACCGGCTCGCTCAACCGGATAGCCCTTTTCTCACAATATCGACGCAGAAATTCGCAACCGCAGATGAATTTTTGAAGAGGCTGATGTATCTGTGCATGTTTACAATGATACTGTTTCTTCTCAGACACCGAATTCAACTTAGAGTGGCAATTGTTCTGATTGCCGCTTTCGCGCTACTTCACTGTTTCTATGTATTCATCGAGTATGCTGCTGATCCGAAAGCTGTCGTTCGGAGTACGTATACCAACCGAAATCACTTCGCACTCTATATCACGATGAGTTTGTCACTAATGATCGGGGTTTGCCTTTCGATTCTTAACGAAAGCGGATTCAGAGGCCTGTATGTTTTGCTCAATGGGCAACTGCTCGGCATGTTTGGTATCATTCTGGTGCTGTTGACCGCGCTGATGTTTACACAATCCAGGGGCGCTGCGGTATCTTTTATTGCCGCGATGGTGCTGACGTGGCTTATACTGCGGGCCACAAAGGTTCGTGGGGAGTCCAGCCGGGGTCACCATGTGTTTTTGCTGGTTTCCAGCGCTGTTGTCACGTCCATTTTGATATTTGGCACGAGTGATTTGTTTTCGAAATTCACCGTGCAAAACATTTTTGGCGACGAGAGATGGATGCAGTGGCGCGACTCCTTGAGACTGGCCGTGGATTACTGGTTGACCGGTTCTGGTGCTGGCACGTACGAATTCGTTTTTCCCGCTTACAAGTCAGCGGAGTATCGGCCGCTTGTCTATCACCATGTACACAATGACTATATCGAAACTATCTGCAATGAGGGGGTTATCGGCTTGACTCTATTCTCAGGTATCTTCCTGTCCTGGTTGATTGTCATGCGGAGAACTTACCGCTCCCGACGCGACCCGTTTATCAAAGGGATTTCTTTCGGCATATGCCTTGCGGTTATGACTGCAGTGATCCATGCTTTCTTCGACTTCAATATTCAGGTGCCGGCCAATACATTATTTCTATTTACCTTCATGGGTATAGGGCTGGCAACGATCAATATGAATCGAAGGCTGTCCGTCGGGGTCGACACATGAATACAAAAAGAATTTTGATTACGGGTGGTGCGGGCTTTCTTGGTTCCCATCTCTGCGACAAGCTGCTGCAAAACGGCGACGAGGTTGTCTGCGTCGACAATTACTTTACAGGCAACAAGGACAACATCAAACACCTTATGGGGAATGATCGATTCGAATTGATTCGCCATGATGTGACGTTTCCACTGTATATAGAGGTGGACGAGATATACAACTTGGCGTGCCCCGCCTCGCCCATCCACTACCAGCACGACCCGGTCCAAACAACCAAGACGAGCGTGCATGGCGCGATCAATATGCTCGGTCTTGCCAAACGTCTGCGTGCAAAGATCCTGCAAGCGTCGACCAGTGAAGTCTACGGCGATCCCAAGGAACATCCTCAAACCGAGGCGTACTGGGGAAATGTCAATCCGGTGGGAATTCGTGCCTGCTACGACGAGGGAAAGCGATGCGCTGAAACACTTTTTCTGGACTATCACAGGCAGCACAATCTTCCGATAAAAATATTGCGCATCTTCAACACTTACGGGCCCAGGATGCATCCCAACGACGGCAGGGTCGTTTCCAACTTTATCGTCCAGGCGTTGAAGGGCGAGCCTTTGACAATTTATGGGGACGGCTCCCAGACGCGTTCGTTCTGCTACGTGGACGATCAGATCGAAGCAATGGGTCGTATGATGATCACTCCGGAAGACTTCATAGGCCCAATGAATTTCGGAAACCCGGTTGAGTTCACGGTAAAAGAACTTGCCGAATTAACGATAGATCTTGTCGGCTCCGCGTCCAGAGTCAATTACGAACCGTTGCCAGGTGACGATCCCACTCAACGCTGTCCTGATATCTCTCTGGCTATCGAGAAAATAAAATGGGAACCAACAGTACAATTACGCGAAGGCCTTCGGCAAACGATTGACTACTTCGATACTCTACTAAGTAGAGAGTGAATCTGCTTTTCCCTGTAAAGTTATCTATGAATATCACAACGCATAGCCAACTAATGGGTTCCCAAGACAAGGGCGACGCCCGTGGGGGATGCGCTCCGCGGCTGTAAATAGTGTATTTTACCGGATTGTTTCGCTGCGCTCGCAATGACTGCGGTTGCCATCGCGAGGAGCTTGGCGACGTGGCGATCCAGTCGATATCTATACTCCGCAGGAGACAATCCCCTCAAGACAAACGTAACGCTATTTTTGAAACAGCACTCTAGATCATGTGCGGCATTGCCGTAATTTTCGCGTATAAACACAACGTCCCCCGTGTCGATCTCGACGAGCTGAGCCGCGTTAATTCCACCATGCATAAACGCGGGCCAGATGGGAAAGGGGAGTGGCTCCGACACGATCGTTCGATAGGCCTGGCGCACACCCGCCTGGCGGTAATTGATCTCTCGGAACGCGCAGCGCAACCCATGGCCTCGGACGATGGCAAGACCGTCATCAGCTTCAACGGGGAAATCTACAACTACAAGGAACTGCGGGAGGTGTTGGTCCGAAAGGGCTACCGGTTCAAAGGTAGCAGCGATACTGAGGTTCTACTGAACCTGTATCGAGAATACGGTAATGACATGCTGCCCAGATTGCGCGGCATGTTTGCGTTCGCAATTTGGGATGACGAAGAATCAACCCTGTTTTGTGCACGCGATCTCTATGGCATCAAACCTCTGTATTACCATGACGACGGATCGACCCTGAGGATGGCATCTCAAGTCAAAACACTGCTCCAGGCCGATATCACTTCGAAGGAGCAGGACCCGGCCGGACTCGTGGGTTTTTATCTTTTCGGCCACATTCCCGAGCCCTTTACGCTTTACCGCTCGATACGGGCTCTGCCTGCAGGGTGTACTTTGACCCTTAAGGCCGGAAGCAGTCCGCAGATAAATCGATTCGCGAGTGTGGGCGAAGTTTATCGTAACGCAAAAAGCGAGAAAACTGGAGAGAGGGACAATTTGGAATCGATCGAACGAGCTCTCCTCGATTCGGTGAAGCAACACCTGGTATCGGACGTGCCGGTTGGCCTGTTTCTATCCTCAGGCATTGATTCGGGCCTCCTCCTTGCGTTACTGGCAAAGGCCGGTCAACAACAAATCAGGACGGTCACCGGGTCGTTCAAAGAATATGCCGGTCTCGATGATGACGAGGCGCCGTTGGCGGCCCGTATCGCGGCAACTTACGGTGCAAACCACGATACCGTTTTAATCGAGGAGCCCGAAATCAAGGCCTCGCTACCCGCGTTCATGGCGGCGATGGATCAGCCCAGCATTGATGGCCTGAATACCTGGTTGATAAGCCGGGCCGCGTCGCGGTGCGGCCTCAAGGTCGCTTTGTCCGGACTCGGAGGTGACGAGCTGTTCGGCGGCTATCCGTCGTTCTTCGATGTGCCGCGCTGGCAAACCGTGTTTGATGCGAGCAAGAAAGTGCCCGGCCTCAATTCACTCGCGAGCGCCACACTCAAATCGTTCAAACGACTGGGGCTGCCGGTGAATCCGAAGCTGGCCGCGCTCCCGGATCTGGCCGAGACTTGGCCCGGGGCATACCTGGTGCGACGAGGTTTATTCATGCCTTGGGAGCTCGAGGACATTCTTGGTCGTGAACTCACTCAAGCGGGACTCGAAACTTTGCGGCCTTTGGCGCTGATCGAATCCGAGATCGAACCTGATCCGGGCAATGCTTTCGTGCGAACGGCTACGCTCGAGAGCAGCCTGTACATGAAGAACCAGTTGCTGCGGGATTCTGACTGGGCTTCTATGGACAACTCGCTGGAGGTGCGAACGCCACTGGTTGCGCACGCGCTCCTGAAAAAGATTGCGCCACAGCTCAAGTCTGCGGCCGGAGAGATCACGAAGAAAGCAATCGCCCGAAAGATTGGTGGTGACCTGCCTGCCGAGTGGTCCACACGAAACAAGACCGGCTTTACTGTGCCCATAAATAGATGGTTGGAGTCTATAAGCGATCTGGACATGTGGCGGCGTGTTCCGCAATTACGAGCAGAAAATTGTCACTGGGCGCGACGCTGGGCGTATACCGTCATGGCCATGGCTCCACGAGCGACTGCGTGAACGTTCGGCGAACAGATAAATGCCGAAGGCACTGATATCTACGCTGTCGCCTATCAGCGGCGGAGTTCCCCAGATGGCGGGGTTCATTGCCGATGTTCTGAAAGAGCGGGGAATCGACTCCAGTTTTGTATACTACCAACCGTACAGCTTGTCACCCGAATTGTCGGTGCCTGTCCATCGTTTAGCAGCGCGCAATATTGGTAGAAAACATAGCCGGTTTCGGGATTCCCCGGCGCATGCTCTCGGTGCCTGGTTCCCGGAACTTGAGTGCACCCACTACTGGTTGACAAAATATTGGCGTGCCCTCATCGATCAACATGATGTCCATCTGTCGGTATCGGGAAATTGCCTGGCTGCGACGCCCTATACGATGAGTGCGGCACCGTTCTGGTCCTGGGTGGCAACAGCCTGGGCAGAAGATCGCGTGCAAAGGGCCGGCGAGTTTTCCTGGTATCGAAAAATTCTCGATCGGTTGATCACTACGCGCTGCGCAGGGCGTCTTGAAAAGAAGATTCTGGCAAGCGGCGGGACAATCGTTGCACTCAGCGAACATACGAAGAAGATGTTGAGCAGCCTGCTTTCGAAACCTGCATTGATTGGTGTAATGCCTATGGGCATCGACACGGATAGGTTCAACATTTCCGGCGTAAGTGCCACGCAGGCGCCAACGATTGGTTTTGTCGGCCGCCTGGATGATCCCAGAAAAAACATCGGTCTCCTGTTGCGCGCAATGGCTCAATGTCATAAAAGTAACGTAAACGTAGCGGCAATCCTGGTGGGTGAGGGTGGCCAACAGGACCTGAGAAGGCGGGTCGATGCTTATGGACTCGGTGATGTCGTGACAATCCTGAACTATACCCAAAACGATGACGTGCCCGAAGTGCTTTCGCGAATGGATGTTTTTGTTATTCCTTCCCACCAGGAAGGTCTGTGCATCGCGGGCCTTGAAGCCATGAGCTGTGGCGTTCCTGTCATTTCGACTCGCTGCGGCGGCCCTGAAGAGTTCGTCATAGATAATGTGACCGGCTACTTGGTCGACAACGCTCACGAGCCAATGGCCGAAGCCATCACGAGAGTGGTTGCAGATCCGTATTTGAGAGAAACGCTAGGCGCAAATGCCCGGCAGTTGGTGCACGACCGTTACTCTGTACAACACGTCAAGGAATTGTTCTGGTCTTCATTTTCCAAAACCTTCCCGCAGCATCTTTTGGGTCGAAACTTATTCCCATAACATGCCCCAGATGACTGGCAGCACCATGCTGATTACCGGTGGCGCCGGATTCATCGGTGTTAATACGAGTGCTTTCTTCTCGAGGAACGGATGGGACGTCATTATCTTCGATAACCTATCGCGCAAAGGAGCCGCCACGAATCTCGATTGGCTAAATAAACGCCACGATATTCGTTTGATCAAGGGTGATATAAGGGACGCAGACCTTGTCAACAGGACCTTCAGGAGATATCAGCCTGAAGTCTCCATTCACCTGGCGGGCCAAGTCGCAGTGACGACTTCCGTGCGGGACCCTCGGACGGATTTCGAAACAAATGCCCTGGGCACGCTGAACGCGCTCGAGGGAATTCGGAACAATTCCCCCAATACCTTCTTTATCAACGCCTCCACTAACAAGGTCTACGGTAAAATGGAAAACCTGGGTATCGTCGAAAAGAACAAGAGATACGAATATGATTCACAGGCGAAGGGAGTATCCGAATCGCAGCCCCTTGACTTTCATTCACCATACGGTTGTTCCAAAGGTGCCGCGGATCAGTACACCATCGATTACGGACGCATGTATGGTTTGAATACCGTGACTTTTCGTCAATCCTGCATTTACGGACCCCATCAGATGGGCATCGAGGACCAGGGTTGGGTGGCTTGGTTAATCATCGCCGTTTTGTCGGATAGACCAATCTCGATTTACGGTAATGGCAAACAGGTGCGCGACGTGCTTCATGTCGATGACTTGATCGAATGCTATCAGGCATCAATTAACCGCCGCGCGGAAGTCTCTGGGGAGGCTTTTAATATAGGCGGTGGTCTGAAAAACACATTGTCTCTACTCGAGTTGCTGGAATTGATTACGCAGTACACAGGGAAAAAACCTATCACGAAGATTCAAGGTTGGCGCCCAGGGGATCAGCCGGTATTCGTGTGTGATCTTGACAAAGCCAATAATATGCTGGGCTGGCAACCAGAAATAAACACCCACACCGGCATCGAGTCGCTGATTGACTGGGTTCGCCAGCACGGCGACTTGTATCGAAATTGAAGCAGTGAAAGAAATCAACGAAAGCATGCACGATGAGTATTTCGGTCATGAACATGTGACCGTCATCGAACCGCACGGCAGTCTTATGGATCTGAAGCTCAAGGAACTCTGGGCGTATCGAGATCTGATAATGCTCTTTGTCCGGCGTGACTTTGTGGCCCAGTACAAGCAGACCATATTAGGCCCTGCTTGGCATTTTTTACAGCCATTACTGACCACCGTCATATTTACCATCGTGTTCGGAAAAATCGCACAAATCTCCACCGATGGTGCACCACCGTTTCTGTTCTATATGGCTGGAACTATAATCTGGACTTATTTTGCAGTTGTCTGGACGGACACGTCGCATACATTCACCAGCCACGCTCACATATTCGGAAAAGTATATTTCCCGCGGCTCGCGGTGCCAGTGGCAACTCTATTATCAAAGCTCATGGCCTTTTCGTTTCAGTTCATGTTCTTCCTGGGATTCCTGGTGTACTTCAAACTGCGGGGGGCAGAGTTGTCCATCAATTCATGGGTATTGATTACGCCGTTGTTGCTGCTAATGATGGCGATGTTGGGGATGGGACTCGGTGTGATCGTGTCCGCTGTAACTACACGTTATCGCGATCTAACGGTTGTCGTGGGCTTCGGAGTGCAGTTATTCATGTATTTGAGTCCGGTCGTTTATCCGGTCTCGATTTTACCAGAGCCTTATAAAAGTTGGATGCTTATGAATCCGGTGGCACCTATTCTGGAGACATTTCGACACGCATTCCTCGGGACAGGTTCGGTCGGACTATTTCGCCTGTCTATATCCGCGGTGATTATCACTTTGATACTACTGACCGGCATTATGCTGTTCAATCGAATTGAAAGAACCTTTATGGATACTGTTTAGGGCGTTTAATAGTCGCAAATGTCAAAGACGGTTATTTCAGTTGAACACCTCAGCAAACATTATAGATTGGGTGTCATTGGTGGTGGAACTCTGAGAGAAGACCTAAATCGATGGTGGGGCGCTCTGCGAGGCGGGTCGCAACACTTAGTGCAATTGGAGTCCGAGGACTTCGAGGATCGTAAACAAGGACAAATCTGGGCACTCAGGGACATAAATCTGGAGGTCAAAGAAGGCGAAATTCTCGGAATCATCGGTCGAAATGGCGCTGGAAAAAGCAGCTTGTTCAAGATACTGTCTCGGATTACCGCGCCCACATCTGGTCGCGCTGTGATTAGTGGGAGAGTAGGCAGCCTTCTGGAGGTAGGCACAGGATTTCACCCCGAACTTACAGGTCGTGAAAATGTGTTTCTGAATGGAGCGATTCTCGGGATGACAAAGGCAGAGGTCGCCAGGAAGCTCGATGAGATTGTGGAGTTTGCGGAAATATCCAAGTTCATCGATACACCTGTCAAACGGTATTCATCAGGCATGACGGTAAGATTGGCATTTGCTGTGGCAGCCCATCTAGAGCCGGAAATCTTGATTGTTGATGAAGTTTTAGCGGTGGGAGATGCCGAGTTTCAAAAAAAATGTATAGGCAAAATGGGGGATGTTGCCAACGAGGGTAGGACTATTCTCTTTGTTAGCCACAATATGCGTGCCGTGTCGATGTTGTGCAACAATGGTATTGTACTTGACTCGGGCAGGATAGTTTACGCTTCCAGCGCCGAGAATGCCGTTCACCATTACCTGAACTTGAACAACAGACAAAATGATTCACGTTGGAAAGTTGTGCGTGAAAACAAAGAGAAGAGATGCTTTTTTCAGAACATCAGCGCTCACAACAAGAATGGCGAGGAGACAAGCGCGTTTAGCATGGGTGACGACATCGAGTTGCGCATTGAATTTTATACGAGAAATATTATTGATCGAATCGATATCGGTGTCAGTTTAGAACATAGGGATACTGGTATTCGAATATTTGGCACAACAACAAAAATTACGGGTAACACACTGTTGAATGCGAAAGGACGCACAAAAGTACACTTCGTGTTGCCAGAAAACCTACTTGCCCCAGGTTCGTATTGCTTTACTCTCGCGCTAAGTAAAGAAGAGACGGTCTATCATTTGGTAGAGGCGGCGGTCTACATAGAAATTCTACCGGCTAGACATCTAAATCCGGGGTTGGCAAAAGACGTGAACTTTGGGTTTGTCTCGATGCCTCATTCATGGGTATTCAACCAGCGAATCTTGAATGCCGTCAAGTAGGCGCAATACAATCACAACAATCTTGGGTCTGGTTCGAAACGTCAACCCTCAAAGCGTATTGGATATTGGAATAGGGTTTGGGAAATGGAGGTATTTATTCAGAGAGTATTTAGAAATACTGGCGTCGGAGAAAGATTTTTCTCGTTATAAAAAATAATTCAGAATAATACCAATCTCGGCCCTTCCGCAACGAGAAACCGACTCTTACGCCACGCAAATGCAGAGTTCGTGCATTTTCAGGACGCTGATGACCTTATGCATCCCAGATTTTTAGAGTATATGCTGCCATGGTTGATGAACGACGAATATGACATGGTACTTTGTCAGGTCGATAATTTTTATAACGATTGTCCTGAAGACATTAGAGATGGTTTTTTTGTACGGCCCGCAAAATACAAAAGAACAATCATATTCGCATATGGTGGACATCGCGGGACATGCAACGAATAGTATTTACAACAAAGATATACTGACTCGTCTTGGAGGATTCAATGAGTCGATCCGATGTGCAGAAGACTACGACCTTCACCTCCGAATGGGTGAAATTGGCGCCAGAGAAGCGGTGGTTGGTCAATGCTTGGTCAAGCATCGTTGCAGGCCGTCACCAAGAACATTTTCCATGGAAGATCTTATGGAAAATGCCTATTTATTGCTCAGGGAGTCCGTAGGCAGGATGAGCAATACTGATTTATTTCTCGGTGACCCATTCCGTAAACAGTTAAGTTTGAAATTTTGGCATATGGCCAGGCTACTACTACATTCTAGGATTTCGTGCGGCTGAGTATGTCAGAAAACTAAAAGCGGCTCATAAAGGCGTTTGACCGGCTTCCGTAGAATATATGGAAGCATTTATTACTTCATGCCGTGTAAATCATGCGCATTATTCACTCGTTAGGTTGGTATTATCCTGATTCCTCTGGCGGTACTGAGGCCTATGTAAACCGCTTGATAAAATCACTGGCAGATCGAGATGTAGACGGAATAGTTATTGCTGCAACTGATGCCGAACTAGGCGCTCCATACACACATGACGGTATCAATGTAGTCAGGTATTCTGCCTCCGATAACGATAAATCGGTAGTAAGGGGACTAACTCCACATGATGGTTTCGAAGCCTTCAAAAAGGCACTAAATTCCACCGACGCGGATGTGTACCATCAGCATAGCTGGAACCAGAGTTGTGGAATCCATCACGTTCGATACGCTAGTTCGATTGGTATCCCAATCGTCTTGACCGTGCACGTTCCTGGATTTGTATGTATGCGAGGAACGATGATGCGTTTCAACGAGCGTGCCTGCGATGGTCATGTTGAGCCCTTTAAATGCACTGAATGCGTGGCTGAAGCGAGAGGATTACCCAAATATTTGGCAAATCCACTTTCAAAAGTTCCCAGACGGCTGAGTGAACTGGCGCTTCGCTTCCAAGTAAAAGGCAAGATTGGCTCAGCGTTTTCACTCAAGGCATTGAACTGGAGACACAAAGCACATTTGGAGGAAGCTGTTAATCTGGCTAATAAGATTGTAGTCCTATCAAGCTGGATGTATGAGGTAATGAACGTCAACGGCGTTTCGCAAGATAAATTGCTGTTATGCCGTCATGGAATTGACCTCTCGGAGTATCAATCAAGTGATGAGCGTTCACTTGACAATGATCATCTAAATATTGGATATCTCGGAAGAGCTGATCCGGTGAAAGGGATTCACGTGATCATTGAGGCAATCAAGATGTTGCCAGAGGATGTGCCCGTAAAATTACATATATTCACTGTGAATTCTGATGCTGGGGGTAACGAATATCTGAATAAACTCCAGGCCATGGCCGGCAGTGATCGACGTATTCGATTTAAAACGGCCCTGGCTCCACAAGAAATACCGCAAGCAATGATGGAGTTAGATGTTATTGCTGTCCCCTCGCAGTGGTTGGAGACAGGGCCATTCACGGTTCTTGAGGCGCTAGCCGCTAACACACCTGTAATTGGTTCAAATCTGGGAGGCATCCCAGAAAACATTGAGGACGGCGTCAATGGACGGTTGTTGGCACCGAAAGACCCTGAGGAATGGAGCGCCGCAATTATGGAAATTGCGCGATGTCCGAAAACGCTAAGTCGGTATAAACATAATATCAAGAAGGTAAGACCCATTGAAGAAGTTGCGGCGGCAATGCATCAAACCTACTTAAAAGTATGCACTCAATCCTTCAAAGTCCGGGGTAGGGTTACAAATACCTAAATATAAACGATCCGAACTGCTCCAGGGTGAATTAGTGTAATTACCGGCAAACTCGTGTGCAAATTTGGTTGCATTATTTTTGGATTTAGAAAAACCATCAAGTCGACCGTCCTTGTCAGCGTTGTAATCCCCTGTTTCAATGCTTGCCGTACGATTCGGCAAACAATCGAAAGCGCGCTCGAGCAGGACTGCCAAAATGTGGAAATAATCGTTGTCGACGATGGTTCTACGGATTAAAGCTTGAATATTATTTCCTCTTATAGTGATTCCTTGAAGATAGTATCGGGACCCGGGAACGCCGTGGAAGCGGATCCGATGGATCAGCTCCTGGGCCACTCGATCACGTATCGGATTGCCGTGGGACCCCAGCAGGGCCGCAAAGGGTAGGTTGACGGCCGCCCGGCGACTTGGGGATGCTCGTGCTAACCTAGTAACAGGGAACTTATACGGACTATACATCGAAGAAGGAACGATCGTTGTTCATTCCGCAAAAAACTATCGAATATGAAATAACTTTGAAACCGGGGCTATGGCGAACGTTTTGCACAATCCTCAAAAGGCTGCTAAACGTAGGGCGGTACAGTATCTCATTAGTTGCCGATATTCCCTTCCAAGAAATTATTTTTGTGGATAACAATGTCTTGTCGTTCTCCATAAAGGCGACAGAGTCTAAGGTCGGACCATACCCTTCTCAGGCGTGGCGGGGATTGCTATGCCCATGCGCGGTGAATTGGAGTGATTGGGATCGCGTGGCCGTGGGTGAAGAGTAGTAAGCTTAGTGAGCACAAAAATAAAAAGTGTGAGCATGGCACTAAAAGCGGCCGCGTATGAGGGGCTATCCCGATTTTATCCTTTACCCGGGCGATGTTTCGGCCGTTTCGGTCGAAAATTAGCACTGCGTAACTTTTGGGAGAATGAGATTTCTAGGCGATTGTTGCTCAACCCAGTATCTTCAACTCGTTATTTCGAGTTCGATTTCGCCTACCGTCAATTGATTCGTTGCGGTTCAGAAAAAATACTGGACATTTCGTCACCATTCCTTTTTGGTTTGTTCCTGCTTGAAAAACTTCATTGTGAGTACGTTTACACTAACCTGGATTCGCGTGAATTCAGTGGGATCAAATCTTTGCTGAGTCGAGTCAACGCCAAAGGCATTTACCAAACGGAAAAGGTGGATGCGACAGCTATGCCATATGCGGATGACTCTTTCGATGTGGTTATCTCGATTAGTGTAATTGAGCATATCCCAAAAAATGGTGATATTCGGGCAATCGAGGAAATGTGGCGCGTATTGAGACCAGGCGGGCGTATGATTTTGACGGTACCAACCTCTCCAGTTTATAAAGACGAATATCGCGACCATGATGTTTATAGCGTTGGCGTGGAAAATGAAGGCGGCCGATTTTTTTTTCAGCGTTACTATGACGACGTCACTTTAGAGCAAAGAATATTATCGAAGATGGCGGGTGCTAATCTAATTGCACAAAAAATATACGGCGAGCGTGAACATGGTTTTTTTCGAGACTATGAACAACGCTGGATTAGAAATGGTTTGGACGAGACCATTAAAGATCCATGGTTGATGGCGAGACATATGACTTTTGTTGATGAAATTCAATTGCTCCAAGGATTCGGAGTAATAGGTCTATGTGTGCAAAAAAACCAGTGAACTTCCGTCCAATCAATATTATTTCTTTGCTTTTATCAGACGCGACGTAGTCGAGCAAATGGGTTTTTCAATCAGTTTCGCTGATCTGAACGTACAAGATGACAAGCTATTAATCGACACATATATATTCGATTCAAGATTATGAAAAATTTTGACAAACAGGAGAACGACTAAGCGTAGGAATAATCCGCTTGTTCGTCAGCACTGATTCTGTCTGCACGAAACCGTGCGGTGTTAGCTATCCTCGCCTCACATCAGTTATTTGTTGCCTTGTCTCTTGGGGCTGACGGATGACCTGTTTGTAGTGGTGAATTTCGAAACGTCGTTCATCCGGATTTGGAAGGGAAAAATCCGGCGATTGATTAATAATCCGCTAAAAAAAGATAGATGAAAATCGGAATCGTGATACTGGATATGAGGCCAGGACTCCATGGGGGCGTAGGTATATATATACAGTCACTATTAGAAGCAATCTCAGAATATGAACAACGGCACAATTTCTTTGTTTTCGTATCTAGTTCATCACGGGAATACTGGATGTACCGCAAATGGCCACGCCATATTAGGTTTATTTCAATGAACGAACGAAGCATTTTGCTTCGAGCTACGAAATATTTTCTTCGTTTCTTGGGTAAAGATTCGCAGAAAGTTGATGAAAAATGGATTGGTAGTAAATTTGATTCGCTTAAATTGGATGTGCTGCATTTTCCATCAACTATAGTAAACACGCTCAAATTCAAAACGCCATTAATATTGACAGTGTTTGATATACAGCATGAATATTATCCAGAGTTTTTCTCGCAGTGGGTATTGAATTATCGTAAGAAATGGTACGAGCCCTCAGTCGAAAAAGCACGCATCGTCATTGCGCCGACTGAATTTACTAAATCAACTTTAATAGATAAATATCGTACATCACCAGAAAAAATTAAATTGATCCCAACGGGTATATTGCGATCATTTCAGATTCCGTCCGTAGAGCAAATCAATCAAGTCAGAAATAAATATGATTTACCAAAAACATTTCTGTATTACCCGAGCAATCCCTGGCAACATAAAAATCACGCTCGCCTGATGGCGGCACTGCGGATATATGGAGAGAAATATTCAGATATACCTCATGTAATCTTATCCGGTCGATTGGATGGTGAAACTCGTGATTCAATTTCACTCGCAGTCGCGGCGGGTGTAGAAGCACGGGTAAAGGAGCTTGGATTCGTAGATCAAGTGGATATGGCGCCATTGTATTGCGCCGCTACCGCATTGATTTTTCCCTCCTTATTCGAAGGATTTGGAATCCCGTTGGTGGAGGCGATGAGGTGCGGTTGCCCCATACTTGCCAGCGAAACGACAACCATTCCTGAAATTACAAATGGAGCCGCGCTTCTATTCGATCCGTATAATCCAAGAGAAATCGCATACGCAATTAGAAAAATGATTGAGGAACCGGAGTTCCGGTCTCAACTAGTAAAAAACGGATTTAATCAAGTCAAAAAATACGATTGGGATAACATCGTTCCACAGTTGTTTTCAGTCTATCAAGACACTGCACTATCAACAAAGGCATAGAAATTTAGTTGCAGATTCAGTTTTCTGAATTCTGTGAAAAAATTGAGAGTGGAATGTGCGGCAGGATGGCGCTCATTCGGCACAACTCGTGTTAAGAAAATATTTGATCATCGCCGCATTCGAGTACCCCCATTCTGGAAACTCAATCGTATTGGCAATCGAGAGCGTGAGAATGGTTTACATGCCGTTAGCCGACTATCGCAGAATTTGCAAATAGATTACAAAGTCAAAACCAGACGGCAGTTGGGCTGGAAAGCGAGATATAAGATGGCATTTGACGTATTTTCAAGGGCAAATAGACATAGAAAAGTTGGACGTAAATCAAAGAACGATACCCTTCGGATCGGATTTTTTGGACGCGCCGATCCAATCAAAGGAATTGAACGAATAGTGGAAGCCGCGAAACGACTCCATCAATGTCCGGATCTGGAGCTTCGAATATATGCTATCGCCGTTAGCGAGGTGGAATAACGTTACATGGATAAGCTTAAGAACATCGCTTGCGATGATCCCCGAATTCGATTAGAAGACGCCGTCAGTCAAACCGAGGCGCCACTGATCATGTCGGGGTTCGATGTTCTTGCGGTCCCCTCACAGTGTTGTGAGACAGGCCCGCTCACGGCGCTCGAGGCATTGGCGGCAGGGACTCCGGTCCTGGGATCTAATCTAGGAGGAATTAGAGAATACATCCAGGATGGTGTGAACGGATATCTTCTTTCGCCTTTCCGAACCGATGAGTGGATTCACGCAATTCGTGAACTTCTTGATAATCCGGACAAACTTGATACTTGCAGAAGGAATATAGAGGAAGTCAGGTCCATGGATGACGTCGCTTCAGACATGCTTCAGGTATACAAGGAAGTGATAGATGAAAAAACCCCGAAGAGCGTATGCGTTAAAAGAGCTGCGGGCGTGGGGGCGCAAACCAAATAAACTCCGTATCCACCCGGTCACCAGGAATATATGTTGCGGGCAATTTGATCATGGCTACCGGGCTGGTTAGTGTTGTGATTCCCTGTTTTAACGCTGAAAAGACTATCCAGGGTACTATCGATAGCGTTCTGTCACAGGACTATGCGAACTTGGAGATTATTGTCGTCGATGATGGTTCCACGGACGAAAGTATTAAAATCGTATCCTCATATAGTGATGCCCTGCAGGTGGTTTCGGGACCGAATCGTGGCGCAAGTTTCGCCCGAAATAGGGGAACGGCATTGGCCAGGGGCGAGTTTATTCAATACCTTGACTCGGATGACCTTCTTGCTGATGGCACTATTCAGCACAGGGTAGAAGCCCTTGTCGCCACCTGTTCAGATGTGGCGTATACCGATTGGCAAAAAATCAGGATTGAGCCTGAGAGTCGAATCCGATATTGCGATGAGATCACGGTATCCATGGAGTCCGTTGATGAGGACCCGCAGATCGCGTGCCTGACATCATTTTGGGCACCTCCCGCAGCGGTGCTTTACCGAAGGAGCATCGTTGATGCTATAGGCGGTTGGAATGAAACGCTTCCCATTATTCAGGATGCGAGGTTTCTGTTCGACGCGGCGTACCATGATGCACGTTTCGTACATGTCCTTGGTATTGGGGCGTACTATCGCGAGGGTAGCCCCCACTCTCTTTCGCAAAGAAGTGAACACGACTTCGTGCGCGATGTATTGCAGAATGCCGGCCAAATTAGGGCATTGTGGGAACAAAATGCCGGATTTTCCGAGAATAGAAAGAGAGCGATCGCAGGTGTTTATGACTATGCTGCGCGGGCCATGTTTAAATACGACGAGGAAAATTTCATGGAAGTGTTGCGCGTTTTAGAAGAGTTGGCCCCTGTTAACAGACTCAACTATCTTAATGTGGCCAACGCGCTCAGAAGAATGTTTGGCATCAGGTGGGCCCAAAGAATCATGTATATTCTGGAAACCATCAAAATGGTTTTTAGTAAGCCGGGGTAGACTTCAGAACTATGCCGATAAACGGCAGACCCGCACCGCTCGTACAAAGGTGAAAATAGCAGTTACGGTCGACCCGGAGATTCCGGTCCCACCGCAGTACTACGGCGGCATCGAGCGTGTGGTGGATCTGGTGGTGCGAGGCTTGGTGGATCGAGGGCATACCCTTACCTTGTTTGCGAACGGTTCATCAAGCGTACCCTGCAGACTGATTCCTTTGCCGGGTAGATTCAGTCGACCAATTTCGGATTGCGTCAGAAACACGTGGGCCATAGACACAGAAATCGCACGCGAGGGTTTTGACATCATTCACAGTTTTGGCAGACTCGCTTATTTGTGGCCCTCGCTGATGCGAGGTAAGCGTGTGGTTATGACCTACCAGCGATCTGTTACCCCGAGAAGCGTCAAACTGGGCCTTGTTCTATCGAGAAATAAAGTCAGATTTACCGCAGTTGGTAAACATCTCGTAAAAAATCTTAAGGGCGAATGGAGCATTATCCCGAACGGAGTGGATACTGACCAATTTAGCTACAATCCGTCTACTACAAGCGACGCCCCTCTGACGTTCCTTGGCCGGATCGAATATATTAAAGGTGCCCATCTGGCAGTTGAAGTGGCAAAGCAAAGTTGCAGAAAACTAATTATCATGGGAAACGTAGAACCCAGGCACAAAGATTACTTCGACGAAAGAATCCGACCCCACATCGATAGTGAAAATGTTGTTTTCATGGGTGCAGTGGACGACGCCACAAAAGGCAGGCTGCTGAGAAATTCGGCGGCCCTACTGATGCCGGTGTTGTGGGACGAACCCTTCGGAATTGTAATGGTTGAAGCGTTGGCTTGTGGAACCCCCGTTATAGGCCTCAATCGAGGGTCGGTGCCGGAGGTGATAGTGAACGGCGTAACCGGATTTGTTTGCAAAGACGTTGAACAGATGTCCGCAGCCGTTAAGCGGATAGACTTTGTGAACAGGAAAAACTGTCGTTCAGACGCGGAGAGCCGCTTCAGCCAGTCGGCCATCGTGGCGCAATACGAAAGCCTATATGAAAGAGGCGCCAACATGATTGGATGATTATGCTTCCGTATCAATCTTTAATGATTCGCGACGATCATGAGTCATTGGGTGAGGAAGATAATCAAGATCATTACCGGAAAATTGGAAGTCAGATAAAACATAAAATTGGAATTTCAACGCATCATCGTCTCTTCGCCAACGCTATGGCAGGACATTCGAGGTTTCATACAGGGTCTCGTTAATGAAAATCTGCTCCAGAGATTCGTTACCACAATCGCGACTCTGGAGTCCAGCGCACGGCATCGCGCACTAGGTCAGAGGCGATTGCAGGCGTTACTGTCGCGACGGCAAGTACCTCGCTGTATTTGGGAGAAAACGGATTGTATATGGCGTCGGGAACTGGCTAGGGTGCTTGCAGCCAGATTATCTGGACAGGAAATCGCACACCATGTCTGGCGATGGGCTGAGGAAGGTTTCGATCTTGAAGTGGCGATTAGGTATGCCGGTAAAACTCGGGTCATTTATGGTATGGAGAACAGTAGCAAGTTCACTTTTTCAGCGCACAAGAGAAAAGGGGGAATATGTGTCCTGCGCCAGATCAATGGACATATTCTCGATTTTTCTAAAATGCTTGTATCTGAGTCCGAGAGGTATTCACCACATTTGACCACGTATCAAAAGAACGTTCTCAGTCGAATCGACGATATGGTCGAACCTAGACTTCGGCAGATTGACGATACTGATCTGATCATCGGCAACTCTAGCTACGTGTATAACTCGTTCCGTGATCAGGGTGTTTCTGAGGACAAATTGGCGTATGTACCTACAGGGGTTCCGGAGCCGTCAATCGAATCTGCGCGAGCGGGCACAGGAGGAGAAAAACTTCGCTTCGTATACGCAAGCACTTTGTCAATCAGGAAAGGCATTGGAAGACTGCTGGATGCATGGCGGACAACTGGCCTGTCCGGTCACGCCGAATTACATATATTTGGGCGCAACGAATTCATGCCCACACTATTAAATAATGTAGAGGGTACTTATTACCACGGACACGTGTCCGGGGAAAAACTCAAAGAGATACTGGCGCGGTCGGACGTGTTCGTTCTTCCAACTTTGTCGGAGGGTCGATCACACGCGGTGCTTGAAGCGGTTTCGGCAGGATTACCGGTGATTACGACTAAAGAATCCGGTTGTGACGACGTTGTGAAGAACGTGGAGACCGGACTGATTGTCGAGCGCCGCAATACCGAGGCGATTCAAGAGGCGCTTGAATGGTGTATGGTCAATCGTGGGTTATTGGTGAAGATGGGCGCTGCTTCGCGGCAGCGAGCCTCGATCTGGCCTATAGAACAAGCGAAACGTGCGCACCTGGAGATTATTCAGAGGTATATGGAAAACGGGAGATTGGGCAACTGGCAAGAATCGCTTTTGCACTGAAATCAATCAAAGGGAGGTTTGACAGAAGTCGATCTCTTTGCCCTTATTGCGAATCGATTTTCTATCAACGGTTACAACGAAAGTGGCTGCTAATCGAGGCGCGAAAGTGTCTATTTTGTTCATTGATATACAGGTGGCCTACTGACACGAGGCCATCGTCTGAAAGTTACTACGAGACTGATTACGAAGAGCGCCAAGTTACCGAGGTCCCTGGGAGTGAATCGATCCGTAAACTCATTCGCACAAACTTCTCGGGAAGCTGGTTCGACAAGCAGGAACGAATCGAATTTCTGGACAGTGTTGGAGTGACTCCAGGACGGCTGCTCGATTACGGTTGTTCCTGGGGCTACTCAACCTACCAGTATAAGGCGGCTGGATATGACGCCGTAGGTTTCGAAGTCAGTGGAGAAAGGGCCCGTATAGGGAGCAGCAAGCTCGGCCTAGCGTTGAGGTCTCGATGGGAGGAGATCGATGAAGACGAGCCTTACGATCTGATCGTATGCGATCATTCGATGGAGCATGTCTCTAATTTGCGAGTGTGTATGAATCGACTCGATACCGCCCTGAGGCCGGGCGGACAACTGATCGTTTTTGTGCCAAATGGATCGGGTGTCCTCGCTCGACAGCTTGGAACGGGCTGGGGTCCATTTATCGGTGAGTCACATAGCATGGCTTTGACCTGTGAATGGTTTATAAGGAATCTGCCGCGCCATGGCTTAGCGCCCCGGTTCTATCGCCAGGATGGCCGACTTGTACATAGCCTTGAGTATCTTGTTGACGACGAGGAGCTGATTGTGATCGCGCGGAAGCGTTCGTGAATGTCGCATGCCGTGATTGAAGCCTGCCTAATTGATTTTCGGCGGTTGCTGAATTGAGCCGTACCGTATCTTCAAAAAAGAAACGGGTATGCATCGTAACGAATGGTTCGATATCGCAGGGGCCAAGAGTCCAGAAGGAAGCGGATTCCCTCGCGGGTGCAGATTATGATGTCAGTGTGATTTCTTCGCATTGTTTCGGATGGACCATTCCTCTGGATGAGGTCATCGCAAGTCGAAGTCTCTGGCGTTCTATAAATGTCATACACCACAAAAGGGCATTCGCACCGGCAATCCGCCACTATTTTCTTAGAGGACGGAATCGGCTTATCCGTCAGCTGTTTAAATACAGCCACTCCTGGTACGTCCCGGAACTTGCAAGTTCCCAGGTCTTTCTAGAACATTTAGTCACGGCTGTCAGGCAAAAGGCAGACATTTATATAGGCCATAACCTTCAGTCCCTTTCCGTTGTGTGTTTGGCTGCACGGTTGACAGGTGGGAGGAGCGCTTTCGATGCGGAGGATCTTCATTGTGGTGAATTGGAAGACGGGTCTGATGAACAACCTGCGCAAATCCTGGCACAACTCATCCAACATAAGTATCTGCGCCAATGTGGCTATGTCACCGCATCTTCTCCAGGTATTGCTCGGGCGCTCGTAGAACGATACAACATTCCACATCCGACCATAGTATTGAATACCTTTCCTTTGGATCTTGTCGGCGAGGCGCAGGCTGTGCCTCTCGACAGGTCGAGCGGGCATGGAACTACATCATTTTACTGGTATTCGCAGATCGTAAGCCTGGACAGGGGTCTGCAGGACGCAATAATCGCGATTGGTAGACTCGAAAACAACGCAGAGCTGCATATACGCGGTAATCTCAGCACGGCGGTGCGTGGCACTCTCGAGAAGCTTGCCGAAGAGTCGGGAAGTGCTGGCAGAGTATTTTTCCATGAGGCGGTTCCTCCGGAAGAGCTGCTAAGCTATGGTCGACAGCATGATGTGGGGTTGTGTCTGGAAACCACCAAGACCGTGAACCGCAATCTTTGTATAACCAATAAAATGTTTTTATATCTGGTTGCAGGACTGGCAATTATCGCGACAAGGACGGAAGGACATTCAGAGGTATTCAAAGTCACTCCGGATATCGGGCACCAATACGACGATGGAGACGTCGATAGTCTGGTGCGCATTATGACCAGATTGGCCCGGGAAAAAAAATGCTTGCAAGATAACAAGATCTGCGCTTTGCGGGCGGCGAGGGATCATTGGAATTGGGCTATTGACGAACGTAGGTTGCTGGAGCGAGTGGAAGCAACGTGCAGTATTTGAAT
>Ga0209567_10000133_pt1 | contig 38478 bp, 25 predicted proteins | sample COG_12_FD_184756 | JGI IMG/M metagenome (GOLD analysis project Ga0209567, IMG submission 184756) | Pelagic marine sediment microbial communities from the LTER site Helgoland, North Sea, for post-phytoplankton bloom and carbon turnover... | ecosystem: Environmental > Aquatic > Marine > Neritic... | reverse complement strand
ACCACGGCTACTGCGTTGCACCTCTGGCCAATATCTGGATATTGCCTGCGAGGCGCGCCTTGTCCCCGTGGTCTTGGGGGGCTCTGAATGTCACAGAATTTACGACGGGCTACACTAGGGAAACTCTGATCAATTCAGTAATTCGTTATTGCGAACGAAGTGAAGCACTCTAGCACTGTTGTCCTACAAGAACTTCTGGATTGCCGCGTCCTGCCACGCTTCGCTCGCAGCTTCGGCACGCTTCTTGACACAATTAATCAGAGCTTTCTTTGCAATGCTTAAAAAGCATCCATAGCCGCCTGGTGAGAAATTCGGGCTAGGACTCCATCGGCTACAAGCAGCGGCTTGATTATCAAATCCGCCAGCGCTCGATCCTACCAGCTAACCTGCTTTTCTTGCGGCGATTTCCTCCGCCTTCTTGATCATGACTTGAGCCTGCTTGATGGACGCGATGTCGATCAAACGCCCATCCAAGGTCACCGCCCCTTTACCCTCCTTTTGCGCCTGCTCCATTGCTTCCAATATCCGTGTGGCCTTGTTCAGCTCCGCGTCACTCGGGCTGTAAAGCTGATTGGCCAGGTCGACCTGGCTGGGATGAATCGCCCATTTACCCTCGCACCCGAGCACGGCCGCACGCATAGCTTGAGCCTTATAGCCTTCTGGGTCTTTGATATCCCCGAAAGGACCATCGAGCGGCCGCAGTCCGTTCGCCCTCGCCGCCACCACCATACGGGCAATGGCGTAGTGCCAAACATCACCCCAGTGGACCTCACGCTTTCCACCCTCGTCGGCATCGGTCAACACATGATACTCGGGGTGAGGACCTCCGATACTGGTCGTACGGGCCTTGGTCGAAGCCGCATAATCGGCGACACCAAAGTGCAGCGACTCGTTTCTGGGGCTCGCGGCAGCGATTTCGTGCACGTTTTGCATGCCGAGTGCGGTCTCGATGATCATCTCCAGGCCGATCCGTTTCTTGTACCCCTTGGCAATCTCGATTTGGGTGATCAGCATATCAACAGCATAAATATCTGCTGCCGTGCCCGCTTTTGGAATCATTATAAGATCGATTTTGTCTCCGGCCTGCTCAACCACGTCAACGACGTCTCGATACATATAGTGTGTATCTAGGCCATTGATTCGCACGGAGAGCGTCTTGCCTCCCCAATCAAAATCGTTTAGCGCCTCGATCACGTTCTTACGCGCCCGCTCCTTGTCATCCGGGGCAACCGCATCTTCTAGATCTAGGAAAATGACGTCGGCCCCGCTCTGAGGGGCTTTTTCGAGGAATTTCGTGCTCGAGCCGGGAACAGCCAACTCCGAACGATTCAAGCGTGCTGGACACTGTTCAGCGATGGTGAAGCTCATAGACTTTCCTCCTTATATTACGATGGCAACCAAGTGTAGCGATTATAAGCCACCTGTAATTAGAAGGTAGGGTGTAATTCAGAAAGAATAGAATTATTGCTATTGTGAACTGTTTCACCCATTCTGCAGAGTCTGCGGGACTCACCTTGAACTGACGGGAAGATGTTATGAAAGTATACCTAACCGTGTTGACCGTTTTACTGTTCGCCTCTTGCGCTTCGCCACATCGGGATGAATCCTCGAGCGCCCAGGTTTCGGACTCCAAACGCTATCCTCCGCCTGGTTCAAATCAAATGTTGCGCGCGCCAATCACTGTAGCCGATGGGCTCGAGGTCATCATCTCCGACGTGGTAATCCCTCCCAACGCCACGGTACCGCGCCACTACCACCCGGGTGAAGAGTTTCTCTATGTGCTGGAGGGAAGCGCGGTACACGTAGAGGAAGGGAAACCCGATCGGATACTTAGGGCCGGCGACACCTATGTGATTCCGCCCCGCGCCATACACGCGCCACGTGGTGGTCCGGATGGCGCGCGGGCTGTCGTTTTCCGTGTTCATGTGGAGGGAGCGGAAGAGCGCATTCTCATTGAATAAATTGAGGGTGCTGACTCTGACAAGTAGATCCCGGTGGAACAATACCGCTTCGTCGTCAGGTGACGAATAGTCTGAGCCAAATTTCAACGAACGTAATCCTTTCCTTTGGCATCCACGGGGCTCAGCCGACGGCTGTTTTGGCGAAGCCAATTCTGGGCGGTGAGGATCACCGTGTCGTCGTGTCGTGTATTTTCGTGAAAGGGTTGTAAGGCGCCTGGCCTTCGTCGTGCCATTGCAACAGAAAAAACTTTGCGATGGTTCGGGCGGCGGCGGGACCGGCATACCTGCCAATCAGGTAAAGTACCAGATCATGCCAAGCCGCCGAGGCTCCCGACATCACGATGCGATTACCATAACCAGTTGTCACCAGGACTTTCGCCGTATTCAATTTAACCTTTGGGAAATTACGCCGGAAAGTGGATTCGAAAGCCCAGTGCTGGGTCGCTTCCCAACCGTCCAAAAGGCCGGTCTCCGCCAACAGCACTGCACCGGTACAGGAAAAACAGATCAGCGTATCTTCAGCGTACAACTCCTTTATCTGTAGAAGTTCAAATCCTATCTGACGGTTACCGATCATGAGGAGGCGACTGTCAGGAGAAATCTAGCCTGGATTTCTCACCAGGATCCCGACGCGGGCTAGGCTTCGACTCCGGATCACAAACCTGGCCAGATCAATTCTACTTCAATAGATCAACAAAGCTTGCGGGGTAACGGTGGCGGTAACGTCGAAGGAGCGCATGATTACCTCATTCAGGGTAGGCTCAAGATCGTCCTCGGACAGCCCGGTGACCTGCCACACCCCGGAATCGATGGTGCGAATCGTCTGCTGCAAGTCACATTTGGTCTTCCAACTGGGCTCGATGGCATTGGCGACGTTAGTGGAAATGTGAAGGATCGCAGCCTCGATCGGATAACGGTTGCCCAGCAAGGGTTCGTGGTGGAACTCCACCGGTTCCCAGATACTCGAGGGTAATCGCCAGTTCCTCATCATCTCCGCGCCCACCTGTGCGTGGGTGAATCCGATCACCTCTTTTTCAGCACGGTAGCGATAAGCCTCCGGCTCGCCCGCCTTTTCCAGGACCTGTCGAGCCAGGTCCGGTAATTGGTCGTAGATCGCCAGCTGACCCAGATCGTGGAGTAAGCCGGCGACGAACAGCCGGTCACCGTCCAGGTGCTCAATATGCTTGGCCAATACCTGCGCGGCGAGGCCGCAGCAAACGCTGTGATGCCAAAAATCCTGCACCTCAACCAAGTCCGCCGGGACGTTGTCAAACGTATCCCTGGCGTCGGTGGCAAGCATGATTCCATGCATGCCCTTGACGCCGATGGCTTCGACCGCCTCCGATATCGAGTCTACCTGGGTCGAATTCATCGACCCACGGTTGTTGGCAAACCTCAGTATCTGTCCGACCATTACGGGATCACATTCGATCACCTCAGCAATCTGATCGAAATCGTTCTCGGCATCATTCAGCAGGGTCTGCACGCGCTCGTGCACCATCGACGGTGAGATTAGGTTGTACGCCGTGTTCGCCAGATCGCGATAGTTCATGTTATCCGGATATCCACCCGTGTAGGGTTTGCGTGTAAAACTGATACGGAATTTACGCAGTCGACATTATGGCAACCTCAGCGGGCCCAGGTGCGGGACAGGGACCCCAGCTCGATGCCAAAACCAATTTGGTCGAATCCGTACGGTTTCGTCAAAACGACACTGCTGCCATACGAAAAACCTGCGGACACCGTTTACCGTTCGATATCGGTAACCTTAAAAATAGACTAAAGATATTGCTTTAACAACAGTTTCCGCTGAGCGCTCTGGGTAAGGTCGGCTGGCGGCGACTATAATCGGGTAATACGGTTGATCAGTTTGAGGAACTCAGGGTGAAGTGTGCTTTCGTCTGCAGCGGCGGTGGACTCAAGGCCTACGCGTTCCATCTAGGGGCGCTGCGGGCTTTAGAGGAGGCGGGCTTCAGGCGAACGTCCGCCGCCGATCCCAGAGAACCGGCAGTTGCGGACGATTTGGATTTAAAGATCCAGAGCTACATCGGTTCGTCCGCCGGGGCGTGCGTGGCCGCGGCGTGCATCTATTTTCAAACCATAGAAGAAGCGGAGGGAGTAATCGGCCTCAAGAAGTCGACTCACCCCCGGTTCAGGCCGCGCACTCTGTTTCGGCCCAATCTGAGCTTTTTGTCGAATCGAACCGGGGTCTTTGATGCATCCGCGGTGGAGCGATATTTCCGGGAGCGGGCCACGGACAATGACTTCAGGACCATCGGACCGGAGGTCTATATCTGCGCCACGCAGCTCAATGGCTCGCAGAAAGTGGTCTTTGGTCCGAGAGAGTTTCAGCAGCGCGGAACCGATGAACGGTTCATTGCCTACGTGGACGACGTGCCGATATCTCAGGCCATCGCGGCGTCTATCTCCGTGCCCGGGATATTCCGCCCGTACCCTATCGTGCACCAGCCGGGTGGAGAACCGACGGAGTATATCGATGGTGAGGTGCGGGAGACGCTGTCGGTTCACATTGCCCGCGACACAGGTGTCGATCTTGTAATCGTTTCGAATACTTGGATGCCCTACCATTACGATGCTGAGACGGGGAGCATATCGCGGCGGGGGTTGCGGTCGGTCCTCAATCAGGCGCTGACCCAGATCATTGAGCAAAAGGTGGATCGGGTTAGAAATGAGTTCGATCGGTACCTGGTGGCGATGGAGACGATGCGTGGATTCGGACGGGAGCAGGGGTGGCCCGAATCCACTATCGATGAGTTGATACGCCGGGTTTCGTCAATATTGCGGTATCGCAGGATGGAGGAAATCTATATTTGTCCGGACCGGCATGATACGGAGTTCAACCTGGCGCCGCCGCCAACCGTCGCAAGCCGTCGCACGACAGATCCACAACCTCTGTGTTTCCCGGGAAAAGTGGAAAAATGGTAACGGCCTACTAAGCTTTATTTATCAGTTTTATCAGCCCATGGGGTGCACATCCAAGGTGGAAAGCTGGGAAAGAATGGTCGCAATCATAGCATTTCAATGCAGATGCTGATGTAGATGGAACTTCGAGCTTGCCAAGAGAATTTTTTGGCGGTTTGCCAGGCGCAAAGTTGAGTCATATATGCGACCTCTTTATTTAATCAACGCATTTCTTAAGGTCGCTTGCCTTTCATTGGTTTTCAGCATTTTCTCTGCCGGCTTTGCCCAGTCTGAAACACGCGAGCTGGTGCTTCTGAACTGGTCCGAATACATGGACCCCGAGCTGATCGCGAAATTCGAGAAGCAGTTCAACGTGGACATCAATGAGGTCTATTACGAAAGTGACGACTTACGCGACGCCATGCTGCTGGAAACTGACGCCCGGGGCTATGACCTTGCCGTCGTAAACGATCTCGCGGTTGACGTTTACCGTATGCAGGGCTGGCTGGCACCCGTGGATATGAACAACGTTCCAAACCTAAAGCACATTGAAGACCGGTGGCTCGACGCGTTTTCCGGGGTTCGGGGTTTCGCGATACCGCATTTTTGGGGAACCCTTGGAATCGCTTATCGCTCAGACCTGATTGACAAGACACCGTCCAGCTGGATGGACTTTTTCAAACCCGCTGAATCGATGCGCGGCAAGATCGGCATGATCGAGAGTTCAACCGAAGTTATTGGAATGGCCCTCAGGGCATTGGGTTATTCGGCCAACAGCAATGACGCGAGGGCCATCGACGAAGCTGAGGAGTTGCTTTTGGCGCAAAAGCCTTTCGTTAAGTCCTACGTTTACATTGCGCTAAACGAGCAATCCGCACTGGTATCCGGAGATATTGCCATCACCATGATCTACAGCGGCGACGCGCTGATGGTGCAGGAACACCACGAGATGATCGAATATGTCGTACCCAACGAGGGCGGAAACCTTTGGGCCGACTATCTGGTCGTGATGAAAAACTCAACGAATAAAGACCTTGCCTGGGCCTTTATCAATTTTCTGAATGAACCCGAGAACGCCGCTCAGCTCGCTCAGTACGTCTATTACGCGACGCCGAACGAGGCCGCGGAGAAAATCCTGCCTGCCGAGTTTCTCGAAAACGAGGTCATCTACCCCACCGAAGAGGCCCTTGCTAAGTCAGAGCCCTTCCAGCCGATCCCGCCGCGCATTAAGAAGAAGCACTCTATGCTTTTCGCCCGTCTCTTAGAATAACAATGGCCGGTGAAACTTCGCACTAAAATACCAACGCTACTGATTCCACTCATCGTCATCCCGCTGCTCGTTTTGGGCTGGATTGCGTACAAGGAGCTCGAAGATGCGAGCAAGCAGCGCGTGTTTGGGGAGATGCGCGCCTCCATGGAGCGCCTGGTAGTGCAAATGAACACCGAGCTCGAGACTTCCCTCGCTAATATCGAGCTATTCTCGAAGCACACCCTGGTCAAGAAATACCTGCTGACCAGAGACGCGAAGCAGAGATACACTCTTATGCTGCCGCCACTCTTGCGTCTATTTCAGAGTTTCCATGAAGCCTTTCCCAATTACTACGAAATTCGAGTCTTAATGACAGACGGCTATGAGGACGTACGCCTAACGTGGCCCCATATCGACAACAAAACCGACGACGAAGCTGACAATCCTTTTTTTCAGGCGCTGGTCGAATCAGGGGATCAAAATTACGCAGCCATCTTTCGTAACCCGGACAACCAGGAAATCTCTCTATTCGTCGGAAAACCAATGATACTGCGTGATCTCACCGTCGATAACCTCAGCGCCTCCCCAAAACTTCGCGGCTACCTGGCCCTGACCATCAAACTGGAAGATCTGGCCCGCCAGATCGAACAGAACACCATCGGTGAGGCGGGTTATCTTTTTTCCACGGATGCCGACGGGAACGTGCTGTTCCATCCCGATAGCATTTCATTGAGCAAATCCGTCGCGCGGGGCCTTCTTGTCCGAATGGACGAAGCCGGTTTTGAGAGCCCGCCTGTGAGGTTGTCGCTCGACGGCCGTATGGTTTTTCTGAGTAAAATGCAGTTGCACTCAGATTTATATCTATTTGCGGTAATACCCGAGGACGAGCTCCTTGCGATCAGCCACAAACTGGCCGCTATCGTTGCCGCCATTACGCTCTTTACCATCCTGGTTACGATGGCCTGTTTACTTACGACCTTGGTGTACCTCGTCATAAAACCCATACATCAACTGCGCAACCTATCAAAAGAGATTGGACGCGGTCAGTGGGATATCAGGAGTGACGTCAATGCCAAAGACGAGATCGGCGAACTGGCGGACGCGTTCGAGGATATGGCTGGCAATCTAAAGCGCTCCGACAATCAGGTTCGCTACCTGGCTTACCACGATAGCCTGACAGGGTTACCCAATCGTGCCATGTTCAAAGAACATCTCGGTCATGCGATCGCGAGCGCGCGGAAAAATAGAGAGAAACTCGCACTACTATTTCTGGATATCGACGACTTCAAGCGCGTCAACGATACGCTCGGCCATCAGGCCGGTGACACCCTGCTGCAGGAAGTAGCGCTAAGACTTTCGAAATGTCTGCGCGAGAACGACTTCGTCGCAGTGGCCGATGATATGGACGCATCAACCAGCACCCTGGCCAGACAGGGGGGCGATGAATTCATCGTCCTGCTGTCCGATATCAAGCATGCCTTCGAACCAAGCGCCGTTGCCAATCGCGTGATAGAGAGTCTCAGCAACCCGTTTACCATACAAAGGCACGAGTATCACACGAGTGCCAGCATCGGCATCACCGTATACCCAACAGATGGAGAGCAGGCCGATGACCTGATCAAGAATGCGGATATCGCAATGTATCATGCCAAGGAGCGGGGCAAGAACTGCTACGAATATTTCCGTGAATCCTTAAACGCTGCCGCCTTGGAGCGGCTGGTTCTGGAATCCAAACTGCGCACGGCGCTGGAGAATAACGAACTGACTTTGCACTATCAGCCCCAGATCGACGCGCTGAGCGGCCAGCCCTTAGGCCTCGAGGCACTGCTGCGCTGGCACGACCCGGAAACCGGGCTGATAACTCCGAATGTTTTCATCCCGGTGGCCGAGCAGTCCGGTCTTGTTCTGCCGATCGGAAATTGGGTGCTTCACGAGGCGTGCCGACAGGCCCGCGCCTGGCAGAAGGCGGGCTATCGACCCGTCTTGATGTCAATCAATGTGTCCGGCATTCAGTTCGCCAAAAGCGATCTTTCGACGACGATCGAGCTTGCCCTCAACAAGAGCGGGTTGGACCCTCGCTACCTCGTAATCGAGATCACGGAAAGCACCATCATGGCGAATCCGAGCGGCGCCGTGGAGACGCTCGCTAATCTCAAGGCGCTCGGGGTCGGTATTGCGCTCGATGATTTCGGGACCGGTTACTCCTCGTTGAATTATCTGCGCCGGTTTCCGATCGATACGCTGAAAATCGACCATAGTTTCATCATCGATATCGATAAAAATCCGGAGGATGAAGAAATTGTCGCGGCCATTGTCGCCATGGCTCATGCGTTGAATCTGCGTGTCGTCGTAGAAGGCGTCGAAACGCAGGAACAACTTCGTGTGGTCGTAGACAAGAAGTGCGACGCCATCCAGGGTTTCTTGTTCAGCTGCCCGCTCCCCGCTGATCAAGTCGTCCACCAATTGCAGAGAAAGAACCTGAAGATCGCATGAGGCATCCTCGCACCTATACTTTGGTAACCAGTCAGCTTTGTTACAACTTAGCCGTTCACGCGACCAACCCGAAATTTTAAAAATCGATGTTTATACCGCTCATGGAAGAACGCCGCTTTTTCCAGCGTATATTGGGAATAGTCAGCCCAATCAGCATTCCCAGAATAAGTACACCTGCGCCAATCAGGAACCAGTTTTGGGTAGATTCATCGCCCAAGCGTGTATTCTCCTCGATCAACGCCTGGTGCGTTGCGCTGGATTCTTCCAGCTCCCGCTTCAACCCTTTGTTCTCTTCGATGATCTTCAACGAATCCGCCGCCACTAGCTTGAGATTCTGAAGTTCTGTCAGAAGATTCTCCTTTTCCGCCTGTACCCGAGATAGATTGCCTTCCAGTTGATCCAATCCGATGAGCCGTTCCTGTGCGAGAGCGCTTTCCTGTCGCATGTTCTGCATCTGTTGCTCATTTTCCGCCAGCCGATCTCTCGCTACCGGCTCAGCAGTCAGAAAGCGGCTCAGTACCCAGCCGGTGGTACCATCAGCGGTTGTGGCCCTGGCATAACCTTCGCCGTTGTCCTCGAGCACCTGCACCGGCGTACCGCTCTTCAGCATCCGCCGAATTGCGAAATTGGTCCCCGGCCCGCTGCGCAGAGTAATCTCGAGTTGATCGGATACGTACTGCTGAGTCTGTGCTGCCACCGGCGGCGGCGCAGCGACCAGAAACAATATCATCGTGATGAGCACGGCGGGCCACACTGCATACGATTTGATAGTCAGAATATTTCGCACGACGGTTTTATTTTCTTGGAAAAGCGCGAAGAGTCTAACCGATTCGCGAATTGGATTCGAGAATTCAGAATCGCCGTTGGTAGCTCCCGCTCCGTTTGTTCGACCTTCAAACCCAAAAATCCACTGTCGAAAATCGATACCGCACGCGCATCGATCGCCCTGGAGCCGATTAATATTCTGGCTGCTACCGCAATCGCTTCAGACCAGTTCCCACCAGATCTTGACGGCGCTGGCGGTGATCACGATTCCCAGAACCCTGCGTAATACAAGCCTGGGGGTATATTGGCTGAGCAAACTGCCGAGCTGCGCCCCGATCACCACGCCGATCACCAGAATCGTTGCCCACACCCACGGTACCTGGTCCGTGCCGATGCGACCCAGCAGCACCGCGGCCGATGAGGCGATGCCAATTGCGAGTGAAGACCCGATAGTGATCCGCGTCGGTACATGCAAGACATACAACAATGCGGGAATGTAGAGGAATGCGCCTCCCTGGCCGATGATTCCCGCAAAACCGCCGATAACGACGCCGATCGTGATCGCTGCCGAACGATTGAATTCGACCTGCTGCAGAGGTTCATCCAATGAGGACTCCGACAGGGGCAGGAACATCGATACCGCAGCCACCAAAGCCATTGCGGCGAAGACCGTCAGCATCAGCTCGTTGGAGACGTAGTTGGAGGCAATAGAGCCGGCAAGGGATGCGATTGCCATGGGCAGGCCCACGGAAAGAGCGAGCCCCGGGTGAATCCGATCATAGCGTTTGTGCCCCAGCGCACCGCTGGCCGCACCCACGAAACTCTGGACGGCCGTAATGCCCGCCACTAGCTTCATACTCATAGAGGCCAGGCCGACGGCTGGGGGTACGTACAATAGGAGCGGCACCATGATAATACCGCCACCGATACCCAGAAGCCCGGAAAAGAAACCGCCCGCGAAACCAAGTCCGAACAGCACGGGATACACCAGGGTATCCATGGTTTAATCCTAGTGTACCCCGTCGTAAATTCTGTGACATTCAGCGAAGCGACAAGCATCCGAATTCAAGGCGCATTCGCGAAGCACTAGCGATTGAAAAACACCCTGGGCGGGGAGCCATCGTAGCTTTCGAAATTACCTATGCACGTCGCCACATCACAGCCCTGCTCCCGGAGGGAGCCAATGACGTCATCGGAAGCCCCCGATTCGACCGCAATCAACAGCCCACCGTTGGTTTGCGGGTCGGCAAATATAAGCTGCCGGTCGATATCCCAGTCATCGCCGAAAACCGCGGAGCCTTCATAGCTCTGCATGTTGCGATAGGCACCGCTGGGAAACACGCCTTCCTCAGACAGAGGAATGGCGCTCGGCGAGATGGGTACGCGATCCGCGTCGATGCGGATGTTTTTCCTGGCGCCCAGAGCCATCTCCGTCAGGTGCCCGATCAGCCCAAATCCGGTGACATCCGTCATGGCGTGCACCTCGTCCAATTCACCCAGCCAGGCCCCTGCCTTGTTCACACTGGAAATGATCGTGACGAACTCCTGGTAGCCTGCGTCGTCGAGCAGGTTGATCCGGAATGCGCTCGCCAGCACCCCAACACCCAGCGGCTTTGTCAGTATCAGCTCATCTCCGGCTTTTGCGCCGCCATTGGTCTTGATTCGGCCAGGGTGAATGTGCCCGACCGCCGCCAACCCGAAAATCGGTTGCGGATTTACGATGCTGTGTCCACCGCTCAGGGGAATATCCACCTCCTGGCAGACTTCCACTCCCCCGCGCATGGTCTCCTGCAACACTTCAGTCGTTAAATCGTCCACGGGAAAGCCGGCAATGGCATTCGCCATGAAGGGCCTGCCTCCCATAGCGTAGATATCACTCAGCGCGTTGGCGGCGGCGGCCCGTCCAAAGACGTACGGATCATCCACCGTCGGGGTGTGGAAGTCGTTGGTGAACACAAGGGCTTCGCTGTCGCTGATCTTGTAAACCGCCGCATCGTCGCTGTTTTCAATGCCGACGAGGAGATTTGGACTGGATTGATACTTGGGTACCTTGGCGAGCAACCTGCCGAGTTCCGACGGGTCCATTTTACAGCCGCATCCCCCTCCTTTTGCGAACGCGGTCAAGCGCTTTTCTGGTATTCGGGGCTCGGCCAGCGGCAGAGGACATACGTTTCCACTGGAGATGATTTCTTCTCTCAAGATCATTTGAACACCCTCCTTCTAACTTGAACCTGTCAAGCGAAATCCCTGCTATCAGGCGGTTTATTGGCCGCGCAAAACCGTTTCTTACCACCAAGGATACTCAGTTCGATGCAAGTGTCAAAAATCCACAGCGAATTGACGAATCTCAGGTGGATTAGACCTGAGATCGGCCGGATTCAACGTTATATCGGGTATCTAGCCCGCATTTGTCACCAGGCGGCTTTAACTTCCAGCTAAGGACTTACCATGCCAGGTTATTTGGTTTTGACTTGAAAACAGACTGTATCGGCACCTGTCCTGCGCCATCGCTCGGGATCCTGGTGAGAAATGCGGGCTAGTGCAGTTTTGCGGGAGCGGAAATGACGCTGAGGTGCGGCCTCTCCAGCCGGGGTTGTTGTCCCCACGGCGACGCGTCGATCCATTTTACGAACATTTCGGGAGGCAAAGGCTTCGAGAACAAATATCCCTGTGCGACATCGCAGCCCAGCTCGCACAGGAGGTTTAAAGTCTCATTCGTCTCCACTCCTTCGGCCACCACATTCAACCCAAGATTGTGCGCCATCTCGATGGTGGAGCGAACAATGGATTGATCATTTTCATCCGAACAAATGTTCTGAATGAAGGATTTGTCTATCTTGAGCACCTGCACCGGGAGTCTTTTCAGATAGGCCAGGGACGAAAATCCGACGCCGAAGTCGTCAACCGCGATTTTGATACCCAATTCATTGAATCTTTTGAGCACCAAATGCGCCCGCATGGTGTCCGCCATCATCGCGCTCTCCGTAATCTCGAACTCGAGTTGTTCGGGCAGAACCTGCCACTTGCCGAGTTGTTCTTCGATCGACCATGGCAGATCCGGGTCCTGGACATTCCATACGGAGAGGTTAACACCGATGGGAAAAACGATGCCTCGCGAGGCCCACAATGCGGCCTGGCGCAACGCGGTATTGACGATGCTGGTGGTGAGGTGCTTGATCAAGCCGGTCTGTTCGCTGAGTTCAATGATTGGTTCAGGCGAGATCACACCTTCCTCTGGGTGTATCCAGCGCAGCAACGCCTCGGCACCGTTGACAGTTTTAGTTCTCAGGTCGATCTTTGGCTGATAGTAAAGCGTTATCCGATCATTCTCGATCGCTTCACGGAGATCTTTTTCGAGTTGTAATCTGCGCACGCTGTGGGGATCATCCTCCACGTTGTAGACAACGATCCCGGCATTTTCGTGTTTCGCGTGGTACATGGCTACGTCCGCACGCCGCAACAGCGATTCCGCCGTCTCGCCGTGTTCGGGGTACATCGCTATGCCCACGCTGGCCCCCACGACGAAACTGTGGTGGCCAACGTCGAATGCCCTTCTCAGCGCAAGCCGGATTTTTTCTGCAACATGTTTGGCGCGGTTGGAACCGGTCGAAGGCAGCAATAACGCGAATTCGTCACCTCCGAGTCGGGCTACCGTCTCGGTCTCCCGCGCCACGTTCAACATGCGGTGCGCCACTTGCTGCAGGAGCTCATCGCCTATCTGGTGACCTACGGTGTCGTTTATCTCCTTGAACCGGTCCAGGTCCATGACCAGCAACGCAAAATCCTGGCCGCGTCGTTTGGAATTGCCGATGATTTGTTCCAGTCTATCGAGCAGCAACAGGCGATTGGGCAGCTGGGTCAAAGCATCGTGCAAGGCCTGGTGTTCGATGGCGGCCTGCTGGAGCTTGGCACCGCTAATGTCGGTTAAGGACCCTGACATGCGAGTTGCCTGCCCGGCTTCATCTCTGATTGCCCTTCCCCGCAACATCACCCAACCTGGCTTGTCGTCGTCGGTAGGTCCACGCGTCCGCACCTCCAGACCGAAAAAGTCCCGGCCATCTCCTTGCAGGTAGTGGTTCAGGGAATACTCCAACGCGTCGCGAAAATCCTGGTGTACGCAATTCAATATGGCGCTCAGCGGGTTCGTAACTGCCTCTCCATCTATCTGAATACCAAGAATGGACTGCATACGGGGAGAGAAGTAACCTTCGTTGTTAGAAATATCCCAGTCCCAGATGCCGTCGTTGGTTCCCGCGACGGCCATAGAAAAACGTCTCTGATTCAAGATTGTCGCCCGCTGCAGCACACGAGTCCGTTTGAACAAAAGCAACGATATGAGCAAAGTGACGCCGAGAATGGTTGCCAATACCGCGGCGATCACAAATGACCGCTGTTTTTGCTGCAATTGCTTTATTGTTCTTTCGGCGCGAAGACCTAGATCCAGGTGAGCGCCTGGAGTGAACATGTTGGTGTTGTATTCGTCTTCACCGTATGTCTCGATGATGGACTGCGCTTCTTCGGACAGCACGAATTCCCGGAATGCCGCCGCGGCTGTTTGATTGCTTTCAGGAAATTTCTCCGGGTTAACCACGATATACGAGTAATTGTTGCGCAGGGCGCTGTGATCCCGGTACAGCGGGATCAGCGATTCCCCGATACTGTCGCGGTTGGAGAGATAGGTACCAAAATCCACAAATGTATATGCACCCATGACCGCCGCCGTCTGCAGCGTCCCCGCTGCACTGGCTCCTGATGACTCATAACCAACCCAATCCGGTACGATGTCCAAGAGCTCCCACAAATTTGATAATTTCTGATGCGTGCCGGAGTTTACATGGGGTACGATGAAATCCACTTCATGTTCGGCAAGTGTCCGAAATACCTTCATCAAGTTCCGCTCACCTTGCAGGTTCAGCGGGTCATCGGCAGGCCCCAGCAACACGCAATCGTTGTACATCAACGTGTTGCGTGAAACACCTAGCCCCTCCGCTATAAAGAGCTCCTCACCCTGGGGATAGTGCGTGATGAGAGCATCCGCCTGACCGGCCCTGGCCATATTGAGCGCATTGAGCCCGCCGGTGGCGGTCAGGGTAACTTTGTAGTACCGGTGTTTCTTTTGAAACTCGTCGACGATCTTGTCGACGACACCGCTTTCGGCAGCGGTTCTGGCGACGATGAGACGAAGATCGGATGGTGACGCATGCGCCCCGACACACACAGTAAACAAACCAGCAAGCAGTGCGATGCACCGATAAAACACGGCTATACCCCCGACAGTTGCTCTGTCAGCTCTATCGGCAGACAGTTTCCGTTTGCGTTTTGTGTTGTTATACGCAAGGACTGCCTGCCTGAATCCTCTCAGGCTATAAACAGTTTAGCAGGTCCATTGGAGTTTCCCAGGCCGGGAACGATAAGATTCGTTACAAACGATTGATATTCGTGAAAGCATGAAAAAACAAGCACTTGCAACGGTTGCAGCCGTTCGGCCAACCATCGCAGCGGCCTTGGACCCGACAGCGCTTTATTCCTTTATGGCATTGCAGGGCTTCGCCCCACGGCGGTCGAGCACGCGCGTTCCGGGCGCAGTTCATCCTTCAGGAAACCGCCTGTTCAACTGAAAATCTCGGTCGCCGGCTACGGTTTGTAAAGCACCAGCACATGCTGTTGGGGTAAGTAGTAATCCGTTTCGACCCACCTAAATCCAATTGCCGCCATTTCCTTTGGCACCTGCGCCTCGATCATCTCGGTAAGGCTCGCAGCGAGACCAATCCACTTCCTCATTGACAGTCGCGGTGACTGCGGTTCAAATAGACTGGCGGCGGCGTGGATTCAAAAGTAATGGTATCGAATGCCCGCGATCTTCACCGCTTGAAATGCATGAAAATCACCACTCCATGCGCAGTGACAGGGGTACAGAGGAGGAACCAATGCATAAATTCGAAGAGTTACAAAGGCGTTTGTCCGACGGGCGTATCGGCCGTCGAGATTTCATCAAGCGGGCAACCGCGTTGGGTATGGCGGTCGCCATACCTGGTGGACTGTTGGCGGAGGAGGCGCGTGCCGCGGCCCCCAAGCAGGGCGGCAAGCTTCGCCAGGCCCTGCGCGGCGGATCGACGACTGATACGCTTTTCGGGGTCGTTGGGGGTGGGGATACCCACCAAATCAATACCCAATGGCAGATCCTGAGCAATCTTACCGAGGTCACGGCGGACGGCGAGGCGGTGGGCGAATTGGCCGAAAGCTGGGAGGTATCGGATGACGCCACCGAGTGGGTCTTCAAGTTGCGTCAGGGCGTCGAGTTCCACAACGGCAAGACTTTGGACGCCGAGGATGTCGTACATTCGATCAACGTGCATCGCGGCGAAGACTCGAAGTCCATCGGCAAGGGTCTCATCACGGGGGTCGAGGACGTCAGGGCCGACGGCAAGCAAACGGTGATCTTCAAGCTCAAGTCGGGCAACGCAGACTTTCCTCATGTAATGGCGAGCGCCCGCTTTTCGATCGCTCCCGCCGGCAGTACCGAGGCGGACTGGGAGAAAGGCATCGGCACGGGCCCTTATGTCCTGACCGTATGGGAGCCGGGGATACGCTCCGCGACGAAACGGAATCCAAACTACTTCAAGGAGGGAAAACCGTATTTCGACGAAGTAGAGACCCTCCATGTGGCCGACGTAACCGCCCGGACCAGCGCGCTGCAAACCGGTGAAGTAGACGCAATCGACGACCCGGAGACTAAAACCCTGCACCTGCTAAAAAATGTTTCGGGTGTGGTGGTGCATGAAGTCGGCGGCAACAGCCACTTCACCTTTCCCATGCGTATGGATCTCGCACCTTTCGACGATATCAATGTCCGATCGGCGCTCAAGTACTCAATTGATCGCGAGGCGATGCTGCAAATCCTGCTGCGGGGCCACGGCTATCTCGGCAACGATCATCCGATTTCTAAAAATCAGCGTTTCTTCGCCTCCGAAATTCCCCAGCGCAGCTACGATCCAGAGAAAGCCAAATTTCACTTGAAGCAGGCGGGGCTGTCCAGCCTGGATGTGACCCTGTGGGCGGGTGAGATCTATGCCGGCGGAGTCGATTCCGCCGTGCTGTACAAGGAACATGCCGCAAAGGCGGGCATAAATGTCGAGGTGAAGCAGGTGCCTACGGATGGTTACTGGAGCGAAGTCTGGAATGTCAAGCCGTTTTGCGTGTCCGTTTGGTACGGCCAGCCGACCGAAGACATGATGTTAACCCAGGCATTCGCGGCCGATTCCGCCTGGAACGAGACGCACTGGACGCATGAACGCTTCAACCAGCTGCTGGTCGAGGCGCGCGCCGAACTGGACAACGCCAAGCGGCGAGCCATGTACGTTGAGATGCAGCAGCTTATCCACGATGAAGGCGGATTCGTTTGTCCGGCGTTCAGGAACTGGTTGATGGCGACCAACGACAAGATTCGGGTATCTGACAGGATCGCCGGCGACGCACCGGTGGACGGAAACAGGAACGCCGAACGCTGGTCGTTCGCCTAGCCGTACCTATGGATCGAATGATGCCCAAGTTCAGCGGGGCCTGGACCAGCCAGCGCCGGGATAGGCGTCACCGATACAGACTGTTTTTCAGTCAAAAGCAGATAACCTAAGGAAGCTCTGATTAATTGTATCATTGCGAGGAGCGTGCCGAAGCTGCGAGCAAAGCGTGGCAGGACACGGCAATCCAGAAGTTCTTATAGGACAACGGTGCTGGATTGCTTCACTTCGTTTGATGACGAAATACTGAATTAATCAAAGCTTCCCTCGCAGTGTAAGTCCTTAGCAGGAATTTAAGCCGCCTGCGACTTGAGGCTCGGTGATCCCTATGATTGCGAACTATATTATGCGTCTCGGTATCCTGCGCGCGCTGTTGGCCGCGCTGCTTGTCGCGCTCGTCATAATGGCTCCCTTTGCAGGAGATCATGGAGAGCAATCGATCTGGTCGATGCTGCCGTCATTGTTAGCCCCCGCGCTGGTGCCCATTTTGGTTCTCGTTGTGCTGTTCGATATCGTCATGAGCCGGGTCGTCATGTCCGTCGACGAGAGAAAGGTTCGCTATGGGACGGTGTTATGGACATATTTGTTACTGCTGCTCGCTACGGCCATCTTCTGGGGACCGTTTTACTCGAAACTGTTTTGACGTATTGTGCGCTGAACCTCGCTGACCTCGAAATGAAGATATCCGACCAACCCGTATGCGAGCAGCCCGGCTGATGCTCGAGCGGGGTAATCTGCTGATCAGACAGGATTCCGGCATCTATTTGAGAGACGGCCATCAATCGATTAGCTACTCGGATGGCGGCGAGAGCGAAAAATACCTGCGTGGTGTACTCAGTTCCGCTGGGGACCTTTCCAGCATTTCTCCTGAACTCGAGCTAAAAATCAAGGATTGGCCAAGCGAATACCACCTTTCGAATAAGCGGGCCAATCTCATGCGGGCGCTGAACACGCGGCGTGGGCTGCGCGTATTGGAGCTGGGTTCCGGATGCGGCGCCATCTCGCGCTATCTTGGTGAGCAAGGACATGACGTCGATGCCGTCGAGGGCAGCAAAGTACGCGCCGAACTGGGTGCGCTGCGCTGTCGTGATCTGGAAAATGTTCGCATCCTGTGCGCGAACTTCAACGATCTTACGCTCCCGGATAATTACTACGATCTTGTCGTCTTGGTCGGTGTGATCGAATACGCCGGTCGGTTCCGGCCCGGCAGCGACGGCGATCCGGCGGTAGAGCTGTTGCGCACATTCAAGCGCAGCCTTCGCGATGACGGGATGATTGTCGTTGCCATCGAGAACAGGACCGGCCTGAAGTATGTGCTGGGTGCGCATGAGGATCACTACGGACGACGTTACGTTGGCACCCATGGATATCGCAACGACTTGGGGATCAGGACCTATACCACCGGCGAATGGGAAACCATCATAGCGCTGTCCGGTTTCGATGCGGCGAGGTTCCTTTTCCCGTTTCCGGACTACAAGGTCCCCACCGTCATCCTGTCGGCGGAATATGCGGCACAGAACAGGTTCGCGTTTTCACACCTGGAGGGTTTAAGTTCCCGGGACTATACGATGCCGCTCCGGATTGGACTGCACGAGCCGATGTTCTGGCAGGCGTCGTGCGCCAACGGAACGCTCGGCGCGTTTGCCAACTCTTTTATCATTCTGATTGGAGATCGAATAGCGGACCTGGAAGAGGCCGCGCCGTTCGACTTTGCCCATCTGCCGGACTTCAAACGTAAACGCGCCTACAGCGTAATAACGACAAAACCCAGACAGTCTGAACTGGTCACGAGGGCGCACGTCGATGAAGCCGGCGGCCAACCGTCGCCAGCGTTAGTGCAGTCTCTGGTAACAGAAAATTTCATCGCTGGAAACCTCTTGTCCGTTGAGTGGTCCAGATCCCTGGCAATCAACCCCTGGGGAGGGCAGTTCAAGGAGTTTCTGATCGAGTATTACGAGTTTCTGTCGCGGCAAACTCTGAGCATCGACCTGGTTCCCAACAACATCATCGTTTGCGAGAACGCGTCCTACGAGTTCTTCGATCAGGAATGGACAGTGCCGTACGCACTGAATAGAGACTATATTTTTTTCCGTGCCCAGTTGTTGTTCGCCATTCGATACATCAGGGTCATTGGCGAGTTTGCACGGCGACACGGCATTCACACCGTGCGCGATTTCGTTCTGTTCAGCTTCCGCGCGGTTGGTATCGACGCCAGCGAAAAAATGGAAGAGTTCTGCCGGATGGAGAACGATTTCCAGATCGAGGTCAATGAACACGAAGCTGAAGACACCGCTCAAACGCTTCTGGCGGCCAGAATGAACGAACCGGCGCCGGAGTCACCGGTGTGCGCGAAACTCTACTGGAGACAATCGGGGCAGGGCTACAGCGAAGAGAACTGCATCGCCGTGGATGCCGCCGCCGGACCTGACCCGACGCCACTGAACTTCGTGCTCCCCGAGGGGTTGACCGATGTGTCGCACGTTCGATTCGATCCGTGTGACGAGTGGAGTGGGGAAGATGTCGGATTTTTGACCCTCCCGTACCTGCGGATATCCGCGTCCATTGGCGGACGGCGGCTCGACCTGGTCGAACTGGCAGGCTGCGAGAGCATCGCGACAACCGGCCGATTGTCCGGCATGGTTTACAACAAGGCGCGGTATGGCGAAGTTTTCGCGGTTGTCGGAGACAATCCGGAGTTGGAGATCGCTGTCAACCGATCATCCACGCCAGACGGCCTAACCGCTTACAATGTAACGGTGGAATGTTCTCATATCAGGTCAAAAGAGTATCGCCTGGTCAGAGACGGTTACCTGGCGCGGGAGGGTGCGTTGCACAAACAGTTAGAAGCGTCGCAAAATGAGTTGAGCGAACTGAAGCGGGTCAACGACGGGCTCGCAAATGAATTGCGGGAAATCAAGACCTCGAAACTGTGGAAAGTCGGTGAACGCTATCGATCACTGATGGGGAAGGGGAGACACTAGCCATGTCGATATTGTCATAAAAACTTCACAGTGAGCCGCGATCTGTTGTGATAAAAATGAGTACCAAATCATGTAAACAGTTGTCGTGGAGTCAAAATGCTGAGAGAACAGACGTTAGGGAAGGTGCAAAACCCTCCCGCCGATATTCAGCCCGCGCCGCCATCAAAGGGCGTCATGAACAAGTACATGGAGCATCTCAGAAAGGTAGGCGACTTTCTGGATGATGATAAGCGAGCCCACCGTAAACGGCAGGAAAGCATTTCTGTGGTCCTAAAAGAATTGAGCCGTAAAGAGAACGAAATCGAGGAGCGGATCAAAGGAGAACGCGACGAGGCAAAGCGAAGGCGCCTTGAGACAAAGTTGAGCGTCGTACTTGCACAGAGAGAGAAAGGCCTCAAAGCGCTCGACAGCCTGGTGAGAAATACGGGCTAGCAGTTGAACGGTAAATCGACCTGACACCGGTAGCGCGACGGCAAGACGAAGCGCACCCCTTGTACTTTTACCTGTCGTTTACTGAAGCCTGGGCGGCGGCAAGGCGCGCAACCGGTACGCGGAAAGGACTGCAGCTCACGTAGTCCAGGCCCACCAAATGGCAGAACTCGATGCTGTTCGGTTCGCCGCCATGCTCTCCGCAGATGCCGCAGGACATGCCCGGGCGGGTGCTTCGGCCCAGCCGAACAGCCATCTCCACCAACTTGCCCACGCCACCACGATCGAGCTCCTGGAACGGGTTGGTCGGCAACACGCCCGTTTTTACGTAGTTTATTAGAAACTTGGCCTCGGCATCGTCCCTGCTCATACCGAACGTGGTCTGTGTCAGGTCGTTGGTGCCGAAGCTGAAAAACTCGGCTTCCCTGGCCATCTCGTCGGCAGTCAACGCAGCGCGCGGCAGTTCGATCATCGTGCCGTACAGAAATCCGACGGTGGTTCCGGACTCGGAAAAAACTTCCCGCGCAACCTCATCCACGACCTTCTTCAGCATGGTGAGCTCATTGACGTGGCTGGAGAGCGGAATCATGATCTCCGGTTTGACATCGAGCCCCTCTTTGCTCACAGCCACGGCGGCCTCCAGGATTGCCCTGGTCTGCATCTCCGTGATCTCCGGCATCATGATGCCGAGGCGATCGCCGCGCAAGCCGAGCATCGGATTACTCTCTGCAAGGGATTCGACGCGCTCCAGGATATCTTCTTTCTCCCGAACCTGGGCGAGCGCGTTGTCTATTTCGCTCATGGAGCGGAAGTGCTGGAGCTGCACCTTGAGGTTCGCCAATTCCTGGACCAGGGCATGCTGTGAAGGCAGGAACTCATGCAACGGCGGATCGAGCAGACGGATGATGACCGGGCATCCGTCCATGGCGCGGAACAGTCCCTCGAAGTCGCCGCGCTGCATCGGCAGCAGCTGATCCAGCGCCGCCTTCCGGTGCGCACGGCTTTCGGCGGTGATCATCTGCTGCATTATGGGCAGACGCTCTTCCTGGAAAAACATGTGCTCCGTGCGGCACAGGCCGATGCCCTCGGCGCCGTAGCGCCGCGCACGCTCGGCGTCGGCAGGATAGTCGGCATTGGTCCGTACGCCGAGCCGGCGAATTTCGTCAGCCCAGGAAAGCAGCGTGATGAGTTCGGCCTCGTGTTCGAAGTCGGGCTCCCGTGTCTCCAGCTGCCCGCGGAAGACCTCCCCGGTACCGCCGTCGATACTCAGCCATTCGCCTTCCCGTACCTCGACGCTCTTGCCCGCCACGTCGGCGATGAACACGCGATTGCCAGCGTCGATGATTAGATTCTCGGCACCGCAAACAGCCGGCGTTCCGAACTGGCGGGCGACCACGGCGGCGTGGCTGGTAGCGCCGCCTTTGCTGGTCAGAATACCCCTGGCGGCGATCATGCCGTGGACATCATCTGGACGGGTCTCGGGGCGAACCATGATGACGTCCTTACCCTCGTTACCCCACCTCTCCGCCGTGTCGGCGTCGAACGCGGCAACGCCCACGGCCGCGCCCGGGCTTGCGTTGACCGCCTTCTCGACCAGGCGCCTGCCGGCTTGCGTGGCTTGGGCCTTGGTGTCGCCGCCAAATTGCGGATGGAGGAGCATGTCGACCTGTTCGGGTGTAACCCGCATGATCGCCTCGTCCCGGGTGATCATTTTTTCGTTGGCCAGGTCCACCGCGATTTTAATGGCGGCCCGCGCGGTACGCTTGCCGTTGCGGGTCTGCAGCATCCATAGTTTGCCGCGTTCGATGGTGAACTCGACGTCCTGCATGTCGTTGTAAAAACCTTCGAGTTTGCCGCAGATTTCCAAGAACTCGCCGAAGACCCCGGGCATCTCTGCCTTGAGTTGGGCGATGGGCCTGGTATTGCGTATGCCCGCAACCACATCCTCCCCCTGGGCGTTGAGAAGGTAGTCGCCGTAGATCTCCCTGGCGCCGTCGACCGGATTGCGCGTAAAGGCGACACCGGTGCCGCTGTCATTGCCCATGTTGCCGAAGACGACGGTCTGGATATTGACGGCGGTTCCCAGATCGTGGCTGATATTGGTGGCATTGCGATAGTCCATGGCGCGCTTGCCGAACCAGCTGTTGAACACGGCTCGAGTGGCCAGCTCCAGCTGCTTGTAGGGATCCTGCGGAAACTCCGAGTCCGTGAAGGATCGAATGAGCCCCTTGAAACGCTCGGTCAGTTCCTTCCACTCAACTGCGGTCAGCTCGGTGTCATCGTGAACACCGCGCACCGACTTGGTCTGTTCGATGGCCTCCTCGAAGGGCTCATCCGGCACGCCGAGTACCACGGAAGCAAACATCTGAACCAGGCGTCGGTAAGAGTCATATACGAAGCGCGCATCACTCGTGATCTCGACCATACCCCTGGCGGTGTCGTCGTTCAGACCAATATTGAGCACGGTATCCATCATGCCCGGCATCGAGAACTTGCCGCCCGAGCGGCACGAGACGAGCAGCGGGTTGGTCGAATCGCCGAATTTCTTGCCGGTTATCTCTTCCAACGCGCGCATGGCCTCGACTTCCTGTTGCCACATGTTTGGGGGAAAGCTCCGGTCGTAGTCCATATAGGCGTTACAGGCTTCAGTCGTCACCGTAAAGCCGGCAGGTACCGGAACGTCGAGGCTGGTCATCCTGGCCAGGTTGGCACCCTTGCCGCCGAGCAGCGACCGTACTTCCTCCCAATCAGCGGGTTTGGCAATCTCGTAAACCCGGTCAAGGTCCTTGAACATGTAAACCCATACCGTCTCCGAGTGTTCACTATCCTGCGTCGTGGTGCGATTTTCGACCGTCATCTTGTTCTTCTCTCCCCTGTTGAACGGCATGAATGGTAGAAGCATCATTATCCCATGAATCTGACGAGGATCAATTTACCTGTATTTCGTGCTGCTCTGACCTGCCCACACAAACAGCGCGGTAAAAATAAACTCTGACACCGTGATGGCTTTGGGGCCGCTCACGCTTGCTCCCGCCGCCGTCGTGGCAGGCCGGCTTGGTGGGCCGACAGGAAAATCATTTTTTGATAGACTTGTGTCACTTCGTCGAAGCGGCTCTCATATTGCAAGATCGAAACATCATTGACGACCTCTCCAAGGGAATGCTGTTCAAACGGCTTTCTGAAGCACAGTTGCGGCAGGTTGCGGGAAAAGCCGAGCGTGTACGCAAGAACGAGGGTGAATTCCTTTTTGAGCAGGAAGATTCGGCAAAGCGTTTCTACCTGCTCATATCCGGACAGATCAAACTGTTTCGTTTGTCCAGTGACGGTGACGAAAAAGTCATCGAAGTGATCAAACCGGGTGCCACCTTTGCCGAGGCGCTCATGTTTCTTGAGAAACCGACCTACCCGGTCGGTGCGCAGGCTCTCATCCCCTCCGAGGTCATCAGCATTGATGCACACGACTTCGTCTCCATGCTCAGAGAGTCAGTCGATACCTGCCTTTTACTGGCTTCCGATTTGAGCCAGAGACTCCATGGCCTGATACGTGAAATCAACGATCTCAGCCTGCATACCGGCACACGCCGGGTCGCGGTCTATTTGATCCAGCATGCCCCTGAGGGCGAGGATGAATGCGTACTGGACCTGCCGAAGCAGGTGCTGGCATCGAGACTCTCCATCAAACCTGAAACTCTGTCCAGGATCTTCCGCAGACTGATCAATGCCGACTTGGTTTCCATTCAAGGCACCCGCGTCACCATTCTCGACCGTATGCATCTCTCGGATGTGGCGCAGCTGGCTTCGGAACATGATCAATCGCTCCTTGCCACCTTCCATTTCCCGCCACAAGACAGCAACGACGCAGGTGGATGAGATCGACCTGAGCGTGTTTACGCTGGCCTTGTCCGCGGCGACACAATCAGAATGGACACGGCAAGACTGAATTGACAAAAGTCATTCCGGCCCGAAAAGCCCTCTACTAGAATTTAGTGTCTGTCTACGGCGTACCGGACGGAAAAATCGCCGGACGTTCCACCACAGGCCCGAGGCCCGGGCCGGAAAACCGGGTCGGATAGGCGCTTCGTACTACTGTCTCGCGGACTGCGGCTCTTGATTTCTACCGACGCAATATGGCAACCCGGACACCGATTCGCCCTCTTTGAACTGGGCTTCCGACCGTTTTTCCTGTTTGCGGCGCTGTACTCGATTTTCATAACGGCGGTCTGGTTTGCAGTCTATATTCTTCACCTAAAACCGCCATTGTCCGGCACGCCGGTGCTGGCATGGCACGCCCACGAAATGATCTTCGGCTATGGCGCGGCGGTGGTGGCGGGTTTTCTGCTGACAGCCACCCAGAACTGGACCGGATTGAAAACACTGCATTCATGGCCGCTAGCGTTACTTCTCGTGTCGTGGCTGATCCCCAGGATTACTCCGTTCGCATGGCCGTCCATAACACCGGTTTTTCTGGGAACGGTCGATATCGCTTTCATTACCGGTCTGATAGGTGCGACCGGCTGGGTTATCCTGAAAAGCGGCAGCAAAAAACAGCTCATCATCGTTTCGCTGCTGGCACTCTTGCTCCTGAGCAACGCAGCGTACTACCTTGGCCAGGCCGGGATACTTCCCGGGGGTATGCGTGCAGGCAACTACTCGGGACTGTATGTATTGCTAGGCCTGATCTTCATCCTCGCCCGCCGCGTTTTTCCGTTCTTTACCGAAAAAGGCGTGGGCTACCCGATACAACTCACTAACCATGCCTGGGTCGACAAAATCAGCCTTGCGGCCTTCGCGTTGTTCTGGATTGCAGAAGTAACTCAAGCCGGCGACTTGCCGCGCGCGGTCCTTTCCGGCGTTCTGTTCCTGCTGCACGCCATCCGGCTCTGGGGCTGGCACACACACGGCATCTGGGCCAAACCGCTGCTGTGGGCGCTGTACCTGGGCTATGCATTTATAACCGCCGGTTTTCTATTGAATCTACTCTCGATAACCAGTGGCATATCACCGCACCTTGGGATCCATGCTTTTGCCTACGGCGGAATCGGTTTGATGACACTGGGCATGATGTCGCGCGTGTCTCTGGGCCACACCGGCCGCAATATTCACGAACCGCCGAAAGTGCTCATCGTGGTGTTCGGTACGCTGGTTGCGGGGACTCTCGTTAGGGTGCTCGCCCCGCTCATCGATCCAGCCAGCTACCCGTTATGGATAGGTCTTTCGCAGGTGCTTTGGGTGATTGCGTTTTCCCTGTTCGTCGTCTTGTTCGCTAACTTACTGACCCGGCCGCGTGTTGATGGCAAGCCGGGGTAACCCTGCCGCCCCGCACAAAGTGCGTGCTACCCGCCGTTCCAGTCGTCGAGTTCCCTGATGTTGTGCCGCGGCGACTCCAGACCATATTGGCTCATGAGACGCCTCAATCTCGGCCTGGAAACCCCGAGGATCTGGCAGGTTCGGCCGCGATGCCAGTTCGTGGACTCCAGGACCCGGGCAATGTGCGCCTTTTCGATATCCTGGAGGCTTTGTTCGTCGGCCGGTATGGCTTCGGGCCGGCCGTTGTTCTTCGATGCTTCGGCATAAAACAGAAAATCTGGCAACAAGTCACGGGTTATCGTATCACCGGTGCAGAGAGCCACAGCTTTCATCAGCATATTTTCGAGTTCGCGGACATTGCCTGGCCATGAGTATCGAACGAGCGCATCCATAACGTCTACAGCGATCCGGCAAACCCCGTTGGGCGTGCCCAGCTCCCGATTGATTTTTGCCAACAGTGTCTTAACCAGGTCCAGGATATCCTTGCGCCGCTCCCTCAGCGGGGGAAGGTGGATCGTCACGATCTTAAGGCGGTAGAGCAGGTCATCCCGGAACCGTCCCTCACGCGCTCGTTCGTCGAGATCCACATTGGTGGCGGCGATGACCCGGGCATTGGTTTTTCTCGGTTCCCTGCCGCCGACCGGAATATATTCTTTCTCCTGCAGCACGCGCAGCAGTTTTGCCTGGACCGAAGGCGACAGCTCTCCGATTTCATCCAGGAAAATCGTACCGTTATCGGCCAGAGCAAACTTTCCTGCCTGCCGATTTACGGCCCCAGTGAATGCGCCTTTTTCGTGGCCGAACATGTCCGATTCGAGCAGGGTCTCCACGATAGCTGCGCAGTTGACCGCAACGAAAGGTCCCGAGGGATAATTTCCCGAGCGATGTACGGCACGCGCGACGAGTTCCTTTCCGGTTCCGCTCTCCCCGGTAATCAGTACGGTTACCGGCTTTTGCGCGACCAGGCCGATAGTTTTGAACACATCCTGCATGGCACGGCTGCGGCCCACCATGGTATTCGCACCCGATTCCATACCCTCTTCGTCTGCAAACAGCGTCGATTTATTTTCGGAATCTATACGCAGCAACGCGTGTGCCAAGGCATTATCCATTTCGTCTATATCTATTGGCTTGCGGATGTAATCCTCCGCCCCGGACTTCATTGCCTGGATTGTCGTATCCATATCATCGAAGGCGGTAATCATCAGCACCGGCACCTCCGGCAGGCTCCGTTTGAAATCCGGCAACGCCTCCAGACCGCTTCTTCCCGGCATTTCTATATCCAGGATGATTACGTCCGGGGGCGTCGATCGGGCTTGATCAAGACCTTCGTCGGCGGTGTGCGCCATTATGGTGTTGTGCCCCTGACTCTTGAAGTGGAGTTGCAAAGTCCGGCAGCTGGCGAAATCATCGTCGATAATGAGTATGTTGCTCATGCGCTAACTTCCTCCAGGGTTTTCGTCGAAGAGGTCTCCTTCGCTGTCGCATGTGTTTCAGTATCATCATCACCTAGGCCCTTGCGCCTGTCGCCCGGTAGTATGGTTGGCAGGGTGACCACCGCCCGAGCACCGGGCCCATCGAGCTTTTCGAAATGGATATCACCGCCGTGCGCTTCGACGATCCTGCGTACGATTGCCAGACCCAACCCGGTGCCCTTGGAGCGGGTGGTAAAGAACGGTTCGAATATTTTCTCGGCGATCTCCTCGGCGATACCTGGACCCCGGTCCTCGATCTCAACCCGGATATACGGATGATCATCACCGAGCGCGAGGTGCGTCGAAATCGCGATTTCCGCTCGGTCACCATTGCTCACGGTGGCATCAACCGCATTGATAATCAGATTCGAAAACACCTGGCGTAGCTTGTCGGGGTCGCCGTGCAATGTTGGCAGGCCGGGCTGATGCCAGGTCCTGATCTGTATTTTTTTCTCGCTGATTTGTCGCTGGGTGAGAAGGATGACGGCATCGATCAATTTGTCCAGCTGAATCCATTCGGGCTTGAGTGCGATGTTTCGTGAATAGTTCAACAAATCCTGCATTATTCTTTCCATGTGGCCAACCTGCTCGAGGGCGATGCTGTGCAATTCCAGTTCTTCGTCACTCCATTCTGTGACCGCCCGCTTGCCCAGAATCTGCAGACTCATTTTCACCGAGGACAGGGGATTGCGTAGATCGTGGGCGACCATGTTGGCCATCTTGCCGACCGTGGCGAGGGTTTCTGCTTTCGCCATTTCCTGGTTGCTGCGCTCCAGTTCCGTCATGAGGCGGTTTCGTTCACTGGTATCGATGAAGGAGCAAAGCACGAACAGGCCGTCATCGGTCTCGACCGGGCTGAGGCCGATTTCAAGGGTCAGGACGGTGCCGTCACAGCGCCGGCCATACAGATCCCTGCCGCCGCCGAGCTTGCGAGAGGTCGGAGCCGTGAGGAAATTTTTTACGAGATCCGGGTGAGCTTCCCTGTATCGGTCAGGCAGAAGTATCTCTACCGGCTGCCCGATGAGATCTTCTCGCTCGTATCCAAAACACCTGTCCGCTTCGCTGTTGACGAGTACGATCGTCCCGGAGTGATCTACCATGATCATGGCGTTCGGGGCCGCTTCGAAGACATGCTGAAAACGCGTTTCCAGTCTCAGCCTGGCGGTTATATCCTCTTTCACGGCGATGTAGTGGGTAATCTCGCCGCCGCGACCGCGCAGCGCGGATATCACCGCCGACTCCCAGTACAGCTCGCCGTTTTTCTTTCGGTTCTGAAACACGCCTCGCCATTCCTTGCCCGCGCTAATGGCATTCCACAGCTCCCGGTAGACCTTCGCTTCGGTATTGCCAGATTTCAACAGTCTCGGGTTCTGACCAATGATTTCCTCGCGAGAATAACCTGTCAGTTGACTGAACATTGGGTTCACGTACTCGATTTCTCCCTGCGTATCGACAATCATTACCGTGCTGGGACTCTGCTCCACGACTCTGGAGAGTTTGTGCAGCTCCTGCTCAGCCATTCTCGCCTCCGTCACGTTCTCACCTATACAGGTCAACCCCACGATATGCTTGTCGGCATCGAGCATCAGCGTGTCGTTCCAGGTGACATCGAGCAGTTCCCCATTGCGGGTCAGGAGCTTATCGTCGTGATGAGCCACTTCGCTCCTTTGCGAAATGATGTCCTCGAACTCGCTCCTGTACCGCTCGAGATTGGCGGGTGGGATGAAGCGCTCGAACCAGTTTTTTTCCAGAACCTCCCCCCGCTCCCAGCCGGTCAGCTCGAGCAGTGCGTCATTGCAGAACTTGATACTCCCGTCGGCGTCGATGGCGACAGCCAGCAGGTCGATGTTTTCCAGCGCGAGCCTGAAGCGCTGCTCGAATTCCGTCTCCGCCTGTATCTGGTGATGCCGTACACGGGTGCGCGCGACCAGAAACGAGGCAACGGCCAGGATAAGGATAGTCACGCCGTAAACCGGCAGGTAACCGTAGAACAACGGTGCCGCGCTCAACCTGTCGGGGGGCAAGTGTGAAATAATCTTCCATTGGTGTGAGGCGCCGAACATCGAGGGGACATTATTCGCCGTGGTAGGTGAAAGAAGATCGATGGTGCTGAACGAAAACAGCCCGTCGTCTGTCTGGAATTGCCCTTCGATGTCCTGACTGATGATTTGCCAGGCCTGCGGCCATTCATTGCCGAATGTGTCTTCGAGCCCATACATGAACCCCCATTCCCGTTCCCTCCCGGGGTGGCTCAACCAGAAGCCCTGATGATTGACCAGTTCGATATGATCGGCGACGTGCACGGTAACCCCGCGAAAATTGTCGAGCAGACCTTTGCCCAGGTAATTGATGATGAGTATCCCGGTCTTGCGGCCGCGGCTGTCGAACACCGGGGTACTGAACCGCAGCACCGGCTTCTGCGGTGTTTCGATCCGCCCCTGCTCCATGTTCAGATCCATCGGCGAAAGATAGACCTGGTCCTGATCCAGCGCCCAGGTTTTTTCGAAGTAGTAGCGCGTGCGCTTGTCCTGCAGCAGGCTGTCCGGAACCGCATAGGGGCGGCCGTTGTTGTAGTTGACACGCACGATCTCCCGGCCGCTGTCGTCCAGATAGCGGACCTGATCGTATTCGCTGTGCTGCTGTATCAAGGTCAGGAACAGAAGTTTGAGCTGCTGCCTCAGGCCGGGCAGCGGAGAATCGAACAGTCCAAGATTACGCGCGTTCTCGGCCAGGAAAAGCAGATCCGCCCTGACGTTACCGATCCTGCCTTCGATCGAGCTCCTGCCAAGTGCAACGCTGGTGCTCTCACTGGCGTTGTTCACCACCTGGAGAGAGCGCGACGCATAGAAATAGTGAAACCAGCCAACGATCAGTATCAGGCACACGAACAAACCGAAGATCAGTGTGAATTCCTTCAGCAATCCGCCACCGGGCCGCGCGTCGTCGTTGTTCGTGTTCGGGATCATCGGCAGCGCAGGCCTAGCTCATGGCGAACCCTTGCGATGTAGGCATCCGCCGGTTCAGCGGACTCGCGCGGCATCAGAAACAACAGCTTTGCCGCAACCATTGCCGCGCGCCGATTCTCACCGTCCGTCGCGGCTGTACCGGCCATGGTGGCCCGGAGGGATTCCATGACGCGTTCCGGCTCCGCACAGTAACGGGGAATCGAAACCTCGTTACCGTACCAGACGGCCCAGCGGGACATCAGGAAACAAAAGACGAGAATCACACATACCACGGCGAAGGGACGGAACCGTCTTGTTCCTTTCCGGGTCCCTGTCTCGGCCTCACATTCCCCGAGTCCGGCCTCTTCGGCAGCTCCAACATTACTGGGCCTCATGTTCTTTCCAGCCTGCATAGTGTCGTGGCCCGGATTCAGGATTACGCGCCGCTCAAGCAAACTTGTTTCATCGGCGCAGGTACAGCATACGGCTCCCCACCGATTTGCACCCGTTCCAATATGGCCGTGGCGCATTGCCGGGCACATTCGATGCGGTCCCTCACCGCCACACCACCGATATAATTTGCGCTTAGGTGCAGCGAAGCATGGCGATCCAGGTGATCCCTGATCGCCATGGTCCGGGCGTGATACGAATCAACGTATTGCGGCAGCGCCGATTCATGGCGGATGAGGTTCACATACTCCGGATCGCCGCCGACTCCAACCAGATCATCTAGTGTCGCAAGTACCGCGTCCAGGCTGCGCTCATCCGACCACTGCACGGCCCCGGGTTGGCGGGCACCGCCGACGTAAGCGGTCATCAGAACCTTGTCCTTCGGCGAGCAGTCAGGAACCAGGGAACTCATCCACAGCACACCGTTCACCGGCTTTTTCTCCCCCCGAGGAACCAGAAACCCGGCTCCGTCCAGCGCGTGCGCTATCTGCCCTTGGTTAAAACCGAGATGTATTACGGACAGCGGCGCATATGTGATTCCATTCAACAAACCGGCCAACTCAGGATCGAATCCGGATACGAGCGGAGCGGTGTTCTGCGCCGGTGTACTCAGAACAAGATGCCGGGCGAATACCAAAACTTCCTGATCCGCGATTGATTCGGCACAAACTTTCCAGCCCCCCCTAGCCGGCTCGATACTCGTCACACGCAGACCGTTCTTGAATCCCACCGTGGGATCATCCGCCATCACATCCGTCAGCACTTGCATACCCCCTTTGAAAGTTACGGACTTTGCGCGGCAGGCTTCGTGCCGGCGTCGCAGTCTGGACCAGAGGAAGCCAGCGGTGATCGAACCGCAGCGGCGCTCCATTTCGGTGAACCGGGGGAGGACCGATCGCGCGCAAGCGCGGGCCGGATCAGATGCGAGCGGGCCGGATACGTAAGGCTCCATCGCCTTTTCGTAAAGCTCACTGCCGAATCTCCGGGTTATGAATTCCCGCACCGTTTCGTCCGACCGGCGTGATCTCGGCACCAGTGGCTCCAGCATCATTCGCAGGCGGCCGCTGCGGGACCACAGAGGTGATGCAAGCAGTGCAGCGGGAGTTTGCGGCAGACCAACGAGCCTGCCGTCGCTGACCAGATAACGCGTCTTCGACGATGCAATAGAACAACGGTCGCGTTCCAGCCCCGAACGTGACAGGAATTCCCGCATGTGGCCATCGGACTCGATCAGCATAGTGGCCGCATGCTCCACGCGGTATCCGCCGCAACAATCCGTCTGAATCTTGCCGCCGGGACGAGGACTGCTTTCCCACACCTCCACCGCGGCACCCGCCTTGCCCAACCACCACGCCGTGGCCAGCCCCGAGACCCCGCCGCCGACTATCAGCGTATCCAGCGTTTTCATGAACCGGGCCGCCTGCCTGGCTTGTTTGCTCCGAAGCGGCGTGCCGCCAGTGTCGAAAGGTGATCCGCGGTTACCCTGCTATCACCAAGCTCTCTGACATACTGCTCGGCACGCTTCCTGACCAGCCTGCGCAAAAACGCGGGTATGCGTTCCAGGCGACTGCTTGCCTCATCGCTCCATGAGACGCTCCCGTTGGTGAGCATGCCCAGCGGAATAATCACTGCCCCGCCCCCGGGCTGCCAATGACAGGTTGGATCGGATCCCATCAGACCGTGCCCGGCCGCCAGCGGCCGGGCACGGCAGCCGCCGCACAGACGCTGGTATTCGCATTCACCGCACTTTCCCTCGAGCTTTGGCGAGCGCAGCCGTTTGAATTCTTCGGCGTCGCACCAGATATCACTGAACGCGCGTTGTCGAACGTTTCCGGTTTCGGATTCGATGTACGGACATGCGGTGACCCCACCGGTGGCGTTGACGCGAGCGTAGTGAATTCCAGCGATACAACCGTCACCGTCCATGCCGCTGATTCTGTTCAGCGCGGATTCCGGTTCCAGTTGATGGGCGATACGCTTGTAGTGCGGTGCGCAGCGAGGGCGGATAATCAGGTCGGAAGTTTGCTTCTGTGCCTGAATGATCCGGGTAATGACCTGTTCGTAAGCGGCCGGCGGGATATCCGTCATGGACTCTCCGCGTCCGGTGCAGATGAGGAAGAATATGTTTAGCACTCGCGCACCGACAGCTCGGCTGAATTCGACCATGTTATCGAGTTCGCTGGTGTTCCGCTCGGTCACGGAGAAGTGGATCTGGAAACCCAGGCCCAGGTCACGGCACCTTTCAATCCCCGCCATGGTCTTGCACCAAGACCCTGGCCGGCCTCGAAAAGCGTCATGCCGACCGGGGTCGAGCGAGTCGACGCTGATCCCCGCGCCCAGGAGCCCGGCTGCTTTCAGCTTGTCGATGCGCTGATCTGTGAGCATCGTGCCATTGGTCCCCAACACCATCGCCAGCCCTGCCTCGTTGCCGTGGGCGATGATGGTCTCGAGATCTCTCCTGAGCAGGGGTTCACCACCGGTGAGCACGACCATGGCGCCGGCATGGGCCGCGGCCACATCATCGAGGAGCGCACGAACTTCCTCGGTGGTGAGTTCATTCGGGTCACCATTTTGCAGCGTGTCGGCGTCAAGATAGCAATGCGCACAGCGCAGATTGCATCGCCGGGTAAGGTTTACGGCAAGTAAATGTAGATCATTCATGCATCTGGAGCTGCTTGCGACGGTTGGATCGCGGCGAGGGCGCCGCTCCTACAACGGATGGCCTGGATCGCGGCGAGGGCGGCGCTCCTACCGTAGCAGGCGCGCCTCGCGGCGAAATCAAGCATTGTGGAGCGACGGAGCATCGAGCGTCCCTAGGTTGCCCGGTTCCGCGGATCTTCCGGGTCAAGATGAAATACCCCGCCGGTCATCCATTTATTACGCACCACCTCCACCATAGCCGCATCCACGATGGACTTGCCGTCACGGTTTGCGACGGCCTCGATCTCCCGGATCAGCATACCGCGCACCATGTCCGGCGCGCGGGAAATAAGACTGCGGGCATCGCCTGTCCATTCCAAGGTTTCGGACACCTGCTGCGACCCGTTTTCGAATACCTTCAATATGGCTTCCACGGACTGCGCATCGATACGTCCGCCTCCCTGCTGTGCTGCAATGGTCTCCACGGCCCGCCTGGTCATGTCGCGGCAGTAACCCTCGGGGACTTTCTCAAGCCGTTTGCCCGCGTCCTGTTCCCACTCCACGGCTGCTATCGCGCCGGTTGCACCCGTTCTGGTTGAACGGGTGCCGTTCCCCATGCTGCTGGCAAGGTTGGCGAAAGGGCAGCGTCCGGATGGCGTACCAACGGGACGCTGATTTTCGGTTCGCTCTTCGAGGTTTTCCTGCATGACCAGGCGGGCTTTAGCCAGGCCCTGTTCCGCAAGCTCCAGTGTGACGACATGGCTGCCGGCGGACTCGACATATTCCTCGATGCGTTGCTTCGACATCTCTCGCATGAAACCATCGGGGACCCGCATCAATCTGGCCAGTGCAGCGGCCTGCCAATGAAAAGCCGGGCCGCTTTTCGCGTTGTCGGCATCGCCACCCGTATCGGGACTCAGAAATGCCTGAACGTGACTGGCCTCGACCTGCTTTGAGCCCTCTCCTCGCGCTTTCTTGACTGCCCGGTGTTCGATGTTCCGACGGACCGCATCGTCTTCAACGCGGTTGTCGAGAAGAACCCTGGCTTCGTGTGTCCATCCAAGATCCGGGATCGACCCTTTTTCTTGCCTGGCTTGGGATATCTCGTCATAGGCATCAACCACCTGCTGCATCATCCCTTCGGCACGACCGGGCATCAACTGCGCGGTGGCGTCCTCTACGATGCGGTCGGTAATCACCGTGTGTCCGTGCTCCTGGGCATACCTGAGTATTGCCATGCGGGCCATGGCGCGAACGAACCCCGGCACTTTCTCCATCCGCTCCTCAGCCTGCCTGGTCCACGACGTCGTCACATCCGCGAGCACGTCTATGGCGGGCCGGTATTCACGTTGAGTCATCAGGACAGCACAATCGGACCGGTAAATCAGGTTCTCGGTGTTGCCGCCGATATCCAGATCAGGGTCGGCATGGATCCCGGTCTTGCCTAGCAGGAGAAGGGAGGGCTTGGTTTGGCGGAGATAGCGCGCGATGGCGTCGTGGGGTTTGCCGTCTAGCAGCTGGGTTTCGATTTCCACCCCATAGTCATTTGCGATCGAAACGGCGACGTCGAGATGGCCCTGATAAATTTTGGCAAGCCCGGAATCGATGATTTCCTCGTGCAGCTTTTCCTGCTCCTTGAATCGAAACACCTTGCCCGCCTCCTCGGAAAGCACACCGGCGATGCGGTTGAAAGCCACGTAGTGATAGTAGGGATCGAAGGCTGCCACAACGTTTACTTTTACATCCCAGTTTCGCGCCAGCGAAATCGCCATCAACAAGGCCCCGAACGATTTGGGGGAGCCGTCCACCGCAACTACGAAAGAACCTTCGGCAATGCTCCGGCCCGGCTCCTTGACCATCAGCAGATCGACATCGGTCCTGCGTGCCACGCGATTGCACACGCCGCCGAGGCGACTGCCGGCGGTGGCACCCAGACCCAGTGCGCCCATGATCACCAGGTCATATTCACCGCTGTTGGCCTCGCGCACCAGTTCCCGATAATTCTTGCCCTCCAGCGAACGCCGTTTGAAGCTGATCCCCGATTCCGCGCAGAGACGGTCCACCTGATCCAGATAGGAGTCCGTTATGACGGACAAGCCGCGGGTAATCAGATCATCGTGGACATCTCTCTGTCGCTCGAGCTCCTGTTCCTCGCGGAACCGTTCCGGCAGGCCGCCTTCCATCTGGCGAAAGCGTATATCGTGCATCTTCGCTGCGTATACATGGGCGCCAGTGACGGCTCCGCCCCACAGATTTGCAATCGATGCGGCCTCCCTTGAGCCCTGGTTCGCATGATCGGATGAGTCGGTTGCCAGCAGGATATTGCGGTACTCGGGGAGGGATTCGATGGTCTCGACAGCCCGTGAGTGTTCCTTAATTGTCATAGCACGTTCCGACGCGTATTCAGGGTGCAAACAACCAGTAACCCACCAGCAAAACGATGATTGCCAGGTTGACCACACCACCGGCTATGATGAAATAGTCAAAACCACTTAACCGACGGTTGCCGGTTTTTCGTGGCGGATCGGTATGCATGTTCGGTTTTCGTGCGGCGGCGCCGTTTGAGCGGGGCCGCTTTGCGGTAACGGTCTACTTGGGCGTGTACTCGAAGTCCGCGGACGCGGATCCCCCCGCGGCGATTTCCACCGTGGCCTTCTTCTCACCGAGCGTACCGTGCCAGGCCTTGACGACGTACTTGCCGGGCGGAATACCGTCAATCGAATAACTGCCGTCTTCGGCAACCATCGCGTAGTAGGGATTCTTGGCGACGAATACGAACCCGTGCATGAAGTCATGCTGATCACATTCGACCTTCATATGGGTGCCGCGCTTGAGCGAAATCTGCTTGGTGATGACGCTGCCCTGCTTCGGCTGACTGACATTCAACACGGTCTTTTTTGCCTTGCCGATGATCTCGTAGGTGTGAATATTGTGCGAGACGGGGTCGGAATTTCGTGCTTCCAGTTCTTTGCCGTTGTGCATTACCTGCAGGAACGGATTGAACGCACATCCCTTCTGGTCCAGCGCCGCATTTGCTTCATCCGCGGCGAAGTCTTTCCCGGATTTCACCTTGTCGAGATAGACAATGGTATCGTTGAGGGCGTCATTGCTGACACGAACGTAGTCGACTTCACGAGTTCCGCTGCCGCAAACGTCCGTATCCTTGGCGATCGAGAAAACCTTCGGCGCCGGATCGTCGCCCGAGAAAGTAACCTTGCCCATCAGCGTCCCACCGTCTGTGACTTCCACCACCTCGTAAGAGGCGGCAGCAGCAGAGAACGAGACGAATACGGAGAGAACTACTGAGGGGACGGTGAGTAATGTCTTCATCTTGATAGCCTATAGTTGATAATTAAATGGTTTTGTTTGAAATCGCATCCCAGTGAGGGCAGGTTTATGCAACCTGCTCCGGGACCTGATAAATTTCGCCGATACGCTCGAGAACCGGTTGCCGTTCGCGGCTGCTCGAGCAGCCGGAAAGAATCGTCACGAGCTGCTCGGCGAATACGGTGTTGGAGCGTAACACGAGCATCTTTAAGCGCGCGGCCGGCCCAAGGGAGTTCTCTGAGCGGATCAGCGCATCGAGCCCGGCACGCAGACCCTGATCGTCGCCCAGATCGAGCAACGCCATTGCCGCGGTCCGGCGCACACTGCTTTCAGGATCGCGCAGCCTTTCCTGGATCTGCCGCACGGCCGTTTTCCGCTTGGGGTGATCTGCTCTGTATCCGGCGGCAATCCTGGACTGTGCTTCGATAGCGCCGCAACGAACTGACGGTTCCTCGTCGCCCAACGCCTCGGTAAGAGCTGGCATGGATTTCCGCTTGCCTAGTGCACCCAGGGCGCGTGCGCAGGACAGACGCACGGATCGCTCGTCGGTTTTGAGGTGCGTTACCAGTGCCCCCCACGCGTTGGCCAGAGCTTCCATATCCGGCTTGCGCCCGGCAATCCTTGCCAGGGAGTCAGCCGCATCGCGCCGCAGGTGCGCGTCATCGTCCGCTAGCGCAACCAGCAGGGTGGCCACGGCGCTTTCATCGTCGCAGTCCCCCAGTACCCTGGCGGCAAGGTGGCGCAGATCACTGGGTGCAAGTGTTTTATCCTTTTGTTTCCACCCGTCCCGCTCTTTCACGTTTTTTCTGACGATTTCGGCGTACTCATGCATTTCGTCTTCGAGCGCACTGAGCTTTGAGAGAGGATCGTTGCCAGCCTCATCGCCGAGCTCCCCCGCAATCCGCTCGTTATCGCGAAAAATGGAATCAAGGGTCGAGGACGGACCGCTATCGACGGAGTCGTGATCGTTTTGGGCGGCGGGTTCAGCATATTCGTGTGTTTGATTCCCGTCCGCAGGCGCCACATCTTCCGCCCCGAAGCAGAGATTGGTATCTTCGTCTTCTCCCAGCAGTGGATCCACCATACGGCAAAGCAGTTCCAGGGGCCGGGTATCCCCGTCATCTTCACCAGATAGAGGGGTTGCGGCCGCATCCAGTTGCACCAGCGCGGACAGCGCGGCCAGTCTGACCGAATCCGATTCATCCATTGCGGCCTGCTGTAGCAGGTTCAGAAATTCATGCTCTGTGCCCGACAAACCCGCCAGGGCGCGGATGGCTGCCGCGCGCAGCTCGGTATTGCGGCCGGGATCAAGAGCCAGACGACACAATGCCGGAACGGCCTGTTGATCCTGCCAGTCGCGTACAAGATGGCACGCGGTTGCGGCGACGGCGCCAGCGTAATCATCGAGTCTGTCGCGAACCGCGGATCGCAGGTCCGCCCCCACTTCCGCGGCATCTCTCATGCGTAAACCGTCCACCGCAGCCGTGCGCACCGCAGCCTCGGGATCGGACAACATGCGAGACAGCGCCGCGTCGACCTCCGACCCGTTGGACGACTTTCCCTCCAGGCGCGCCAGCGGATTGACCGCCACGGCGCGCACCCGGGGATCTGAATCCTGCACGAGTACCAGCAGTAGGCCTTCGAATGCCTGCAGATCAGGAAAACGCTCCAGAGACTCGACCACGGCTACCCGGACGTCGGCATCCCCATCCTTTAGGCTGTCCAACAGGGCCTTCCAGGCCTCCGGGGTCTTGCACAGCGGCAGCGCGCGGGCAATGCGCCGGCGTTGCCTGGGACCGGCATCCGACAGGCGAGCGACCAGGTACGACTCCCCATCGCCGCCGATCATGGCCAGGGAATTGAATATCTCGCTTTCGATGTCGTCGACATCCTCACTTTCAAGCAGGCCGACCAGCACCGGCACGGCGGATGCGGACCCTATACGGCCAAGGGACCGGATTGCCTTGAGTTGCATATCCCACCACGGATCCCAATCGCCGTCTTCGAGCATCTCGAG
>Ga0209567_10000131_pt1 | contig 38579 bp, 33 predicted proteins | sample COG_12_FD_184756 | JGI IMG/M metagenome (GOLD analysis project Ga0209567, IMG submission 184756) | Pelagic marine sediment microbial communities from the LTER site Helgoland, North Sea, for post-phytoplankton bloom and carbon turnover... | ecosystem: Environmental > Aquatic > Marine > Neritic... | reverse complement strand
CGTTCGCCCGAGAGGTTGGCGCCGCAGTGGCCGGCTGGACCATGGAACTCACGGATGGCCGGGGAGGCCGGCTGCTGATCCGGCCTGGTTGCTGATCCGGCCCGGTTGTGCCGCGACCGCTAGCGCTGAAGGTTCTTGACGAACCGAGCGACGGCTTTGATCTCCTCGGAATCGAGGATCCCGCCCCAGGCCTCCATTGCATCGCGGCCATTGGTGACGACGTTGATGATCTCGGTGCGCGACAACGTGCTCGCCTGCAAGTCAGCTCCATAGCCTCCCTCACCGTTGGCTCCGTGGCAGACCGCACAGTTGGCGCGGAAGATGGCCCTCCCCTTGGGGGGCGGCAAGGTGGATGTGGTCGTCGTCGGTGACGCCTCAGTGGTCGTGGTTGTCGGCGGTTGGGTCGTGGTCGTGGTCGTCGTGGTCGTCGTGGTCGTCGTGGTCGAGGTCGGCGGATCGGTAGTCGTCGTTGTTGATACCGCGGTTGTTGTTGTGGTCGGCGGCTCTGCCGTGGTCGAGGTGGACGACGTCGTCGCCGCCACGGTGCTTCGTGGAGCCTGGGTCGTACTCGTCGTCACCACCGACGACGTTGGGGAGACGGAAGTGGCCGGCACAACGTTGTCCGCAGACAACGCGTTGTCGGCCGTGGTGACGGGTGGGTCAGCCTGGCCGCCGCAGGCGGCCAGCACAACAGAGATCGTAAGCAGCCAGACGTACCTACTCATCCAGATCCTGTCGGTCGGCACCGGACCGGCTTGAGGATATCGTCGATCACGAACCGGGCGCGGCAAAGAGCATCCTCACCCCGCTCTTCCCCCCCAGAACTGAGCCGGTGTGATGCAGAGGCGGTCCCGAAGGGATTATCGTGCCGCCGACGGGGGGTGGAGGGACAAGCAGCTTTGGCACAGGATCTCGAGCTCTATATCGGCGGTGAGTGGACCGACGGCACAGGCAAAGAGGTCTACGAGTTGCACAGCCCGGCCACCGGCAAGCACATCGCCAACGTCCCGATCGCGTCGAAGGCCGATATCGATCGAGCCGTGTCGGCCGCCCGTACCGCACAAGACGAGTTCCGGCACTGGTCGGCGTTCGAGCGAGCCGAGCTGTGTCATCGCATCGCAACAGCCGTCACCGCTGAGATTGCCGAAATCGCTCGCATCCAGACGCTGGAGCAAGGCAAGCCCTATCACGTCGAATCGCTCGACGACATCGCGGAAGCCAACCAGTACTTCCTCAACGCAGCTGAGGACATCAAGCGTCTCGACGGCAGAGTCATCCCCACCTCGGACCGCAACAAGCGCATGTTCACCTTCCACCGGCCGGTGGGAGTCTGGGCCGCGATCACCCCGTGGAACTTCCCGGTGACGATCCCGCTCGAATACATCGGCCCCGGACTGGCCGCCGGAAACGCCGTGATCGTCAAGCCGCCCGAACTCACTCCGTGGAGCCTGCTGACCCTCGCCAACGCGTTCGACGCCGCGGGGGTACCCAAGGGCCTGGTCTCGATCATCCCCGGTGGCGCATCTATCGGCGAGGCACTGGTTACCCACGACGGCATCGACGCCATCGGGTTCACCGGGTCTTCAGCAACCGGAAAACATATCCTGTCCCAAATGGGCGTCAAGCGCTCCATCATGGAGATGTCGGGCAACGGCCCAACCATCGTCGCCGCCGACGCCAACCTTCCCGCCGCCGCTGAACTGGCCGTCTACGGCGCCTACTACAACGCTGGGCAGGTGTGTTGCGCCACGGAACGAGTCATCGTCGTCGACGCCGTTCATGACGAGTTCGTCGCTCTCGCCAAGGAGGCCGCATCACAGGTACGCCTCGGCGATCCGTTTGACGAGGCGACCACCATGGGTCCGCTCAACAACGAGCCGACGGCCGCCAAGATGGATCGCCACGTCGCCGACGCCATCGAGCGCGGTGCCGACGTCCTCACGGGTGGCAGCCGGGCTGCCGGTTATCCGACCAACCTGTACTACGAGTTCACCCTGATCGATCGGGTGCCCGAAGCGAGTTTGGTGTCCCAGGAGGAAACGTTCGGGCCCGTGCTGCCCGTCCTGTCGGCGCGAGACGATGAAGAGGCCGTGGCCATCGCCAACAGGACAAGGCTCGGCCTTCAAGCGGCGGTGTTCACCTCGAGCTTGAGCAAGGCGTTCTGGTATGCCGACCGGGTGCGGTCCGGCACCGTCGTTGTCAACGATTCCACCGACTTCTGGGAGACGTTCCAGCCTTTTGGTGGAGCGGCCGGCACCGACACCGGCTGGGGCCGCGGCACCATCGACGACTTCACCGACCAGCAAACCGTCGTGCTCGACCTCGGAAACGTGCGATAGGAGGGACGTGTGACTGAAACCGCCGTAGGGATCCATGGGGTCACGAAGCGCTTTGGCGATGTCGTGGCCGTGGACAACATCGACCTCGAAATCCCCGACGGCGAGTTCTTCTCCCTCCTCGGACCATCCGGATGCGGCAAGACGACAACGTTGCGCATGGTCGCCGGACTCGAGTTCCCGACCGAGGGCAGCATCAAGATCTTCAACGAGGAGATGGCTCTGCGGCCCCCCAACAAGCGACCCATCAACACGGTCTTCCAGTCATATGCACTCTTTCCGCACATGACGATTTCGGACAACATTGCCTTCGGGCTCCAGATGCGCGGCGTCGACAAGGCCGAGATCACCCAGAAGGTCAACGAGGCAATCGATCTCGTCCGCCTCGGCGGCATGGGGAATCGGAGGCCAAAGCAGCTCTCCGGTGGGCAGCAGCAACGGGTGGCTCTGGCTCGTGCCCTGGTGAACCGGCCCAAGGTGCTGCTTCTCGATGAACCACTCGGAGCTCTCGACCTCAAGCTGCGCCAAGCCATGCAGTTGGAACTGAAGGACATCCAACGCGAGGTCGGCATCACGTTTGTCTATGTGACCCACGACCAGGAGGAAGCCCTCACGATGTCCGACCGGATCGGAATCATGAACGAGGGCAAGCTCCTCCAGATCGGAGCCTCCGAGGACATCTACGAGAACCCCAACAGCCGGTTCGTCGCAGGGTTCATCGGTGAGACGAACTTTGTCGCCGGCACTGTTGCCGAGGAGGGCGCGGTGCGCCTTTCCAACGGAGTCGTTGTCAAGGCAAGGACGTTCTCCACCGCACGCTCCGAGGTGACGGTCACGTTGCGCCCGGAGAAGATCCATCTTCACCTCACGCCCGACACGGCGCGACCGGGGTACAACACCGTTCCCGGAACGATCGCCCGACGCATCTACTACGGCGAGTCGCTCTACTACGAGATCGACATCGGCACGGGTGACCTCATCGACGCCCGGGTGGAGAACGTGCCGAGCCAGGCACGCTACGACGCCGGCGACCAGATCGTCATCGCGTTTCACCCCGAAGCGGCGGAGGCGTTGACCGAATGACGCTGCTCGAAGATCGACCCGATCACGACTCGGAGGCCGCAAACCCCGAACTCGAACGCAAGGCGGAACGAGCCGAATCGTGGCGCGGGTTCTTCCATGCTCTGCCGTCGTTTGCCTACCTGATCTTCTTCTTCCTGTTGCCGCTGATCATCGTGCTGGTCGTGTCATTCTCTGGACGCAAGGCAACCGGCAGTCCCAGCTTCGATAACTGGACGCTCGACGCCTACCGCAAGCTGCTCGACACCACCGTCCTGCGGATCGCCTGGCGCAGCCTCACCATGGCAACCCTCAACACGGTGATCTGTCTCGCCATCGGCTATCCGTTTGCGTACTGGATCGCGACCCGGAGTAAACAGAGCACCCGTAACTTCCTGCTGGTCCTGGTGCTGATCCCCTTCTGGTCGAACTTTCTCGTCCGCACGTATGCATGGCGGGTGCTGCTCGACTCGGACGGCCCCATCACCCGGATTGGGGAGGCAACCGGGCTGTGGGGCAAGCTCCTCTTCACCCAGCCTGCCGTCTTCCTTGGGCTCCTCTACGGCTACCTGCCGTTCATGGTGCTCCCGCTCTATGCGGCTCTGGAACGGATGGACTGGAGCCTGGTCGAAGCCGGCCGCGACCTCTACGCAACCGGCTGGGGCGCCTTCCGTCGCATCACCCTGCCCCTTTCGAGACCCGGGGTCATTGCCGGCTCGATTCTGGTGTTCATCCCCAGCCTCGGCGCCTACGTCACCCCGGCCATCCTGGGCGGCGCCAAGACAACGCTGCTCGGCGACTACATCGTGACGCAATTCACTTCAGCAAGAAACTGGCCGTTCGGATCAGCCGTTTCGGTAGTCATCTTGACGGTGATGCTGATCGCAACGCTCGTCTACTTCCGTACGGGAGCGAGAACGCTATGAGCATGACCGAAGGTACCGCCACCCCTCGCTGGGTCGACCGCGTACTCACCATCAATGGCTGGGTCGTGTTCCTCTTCCTCTACCTACCCATCCTCGTCCTGGTCGGCTACTCGTTCAGCGGCAGTTCGACGGTGGGGATTTGGGGGGGATTCAGCTTCCAGTGGTATCGCCAGATGTTCGCCAACGAAGCGCTGATGGACTCGCTGCGCAACTCGTTGGTCGTTGCACTGATTTCGACCGTGGTAGCCACAGTGCTCGGAACCGCGGCCGGAATTGCGATCGATCGCTACCGGCGCTGGATCGGCCGCCGATCATTCGACGCCCTGCTCTACCTTCCGGTGATCATCCCCGATGTGACGATGGCGATCATGCTCTTGCTGTGGTTCACCACCATCAACATGGCGCTCGGGCTGAATACGATCATCATTTCCCACATCGCCTTCAACATCAGTTTTGTGGCGATCGTGGTCCGGTCTCGCCTGGCGCACCTCGACCCTTCGCTCGAGGAAGCAGCAATGGACCTGTACGCCTCGCGCTGGCAGACCTTCCGCCGGGTCACGCTCCCGCTCATCATGCCCGGGGTGCTCGGGGGGGCGCTGCTGGCGCTGACGCTGTCGCTCGACGACGTGGTCATCACTCAACTGGTCCAGGGTCCGGGCGCGACCACACTCCCGGTCTTCGTATTCGGTCTGATCAAGCGGTCGGTCACACCCGAGATCAACGCGGTCTCCACGGTGATGCTGATTGCTTCGATGGTGCTCGTCTTCGTGTCGCTGGGCTTCCAGCGTCGGGGTGAGCGCTACGACTGACGAAAGGTATGACACAAACGCGAGGTAGTCCCACAAACAGGGACAATGTCGAGAACGAGGACAACGAGAGCTGGAGGGCTCATGAAGAAGATACTGATAGTGGTCGCGGTGTTGGCGTTGCTTGCCGCCGCGTGTGGCGACGACGACGCTGGTGGTGAGGAGTCGGCGAGTGCGTGCGAAGTCGGCCAGGTAGACGGAGACCTCGATTTCTACAACTGGTCTGAGTACATCGAACCCGACCTCATCACAGGCTTTGAGGCCGAATACGACGTCAAGGTGAGCGAGACGTTCTTCGACAACAACGAGGCCATGTTGGCCCAGGTCGAAGCCGGCGGCGCGGGCTACGACGTGATCGTCCCCTCCGACTACATGGTCGCCCTGATGAAACAAGAGAGCCTGGTCATCCCGCTAAACAAGGCGGCGATCCCGAACCTGAGCAACCTCGATCCAGACTTCACAGGACTGCCGTTCGACGAGGACGGTTCGGTCTCGGCTGCGTACCAGTGGGGAACCACCGGCCTCGGCTTCACATACGACATGATCGACGACGCGTCCGAGTTGACGTGGGCGATGATCTACGACCCAGATGTCTCCGCTCCGTTCGCCGGAGGAATCTCGCTGCTCAACGACGAGCGGGAAACCATGGGGACCGCCCTGCGGTATCTCGGCTACTCGATCAACACGACTGAGACGTCGGAAATCGAGGAGGCCGGAGCACTCATCGCCGAGGCCAAGGCGGGGGTCGCGACGTTCGACTCGGATCAGTTCGAGGATCTGCTCGTGACCGGCGAGACGGCTCTCGCTCACGGCTACAGCGGAGACTTCTTTGCTGCCTTCGACGAGAACGACGCTTGGGAGGACTTCGGCTACGGCATCCCGGTTGAGGGCGGCGTGGCGTGGGTCGACAACATGGCGATCCCGGTCACGGCCGACGCGGTGTGCACCGCGCACACGTTCATCGACTGGATACTCGGCGCAGAGAACGGTGCGGCGTTGACAAACTTCACGTTCTACGCCAGCCCCAACGCGGCCGCCGAGCCGTTCATCGACCCCGACATCCTCGAGGATCCGGCGATCTACCCGCCGCCGGAAGTGAGGGAGCGACTCGAGTTCATCGCGGACGTTGGCGACGCAGCGACCACCTATGCGGACGCCTTCAGTGCCGCGAAGAGCTAGCAAGTAGACAAGTAGATACGACGAACCGCCCCCGGGACAATCCCGGGGGCGGTTCTGCGCTGGTACCCGGCTCGTACCATGGGTCCGACTCGAGAGGGGGTTTACATGCCGTTCACTGAAGAGCACGATCACTTTCGGCGAGTGGTGAGGTCTTTCGTCGAGCAGGAGATCAACCCCCACGTCGAGGCGTGGGAAGCGGCCGGCATGATGCCTCTCCACGATCTCTTCAAGGAGATGGCCGACCTCGGCTTCATCGGACTGGAGTACGAACCCGAGTTCGGCGGCCAAGGGGCCGATCACCTCTTCACCGTGGTGCTCGCCGAAGAGTTCGGGCGCGCCGACCACGGCTCCATCGGCATGGCGCTGGGCGTCCAGGTCGACATGGCGACGCCGTCGCTGCACCGCTTTGGATCCCCGGAACTGAAGGAGCGATACCTCGCACCCGCGCTGGCCGGCGCCATGGTGGCCGCCATCGCCGTCACCGAACCCGACGCCGGCTCCGACGTCGCCGCCATCCGCACCCGGGCCGAACGCGACGGCGACGAGTGGGTGATCAACGGTTCGAAGATGTACATCACCAACTCGCTGCAGGCCGATTGGCTCTGCGTTCTGGCGCGCACTTCCGACGAAGGCGGCTACGCCGGGATGAGCCAGATCGTGGTGCCGACCGACTCCCCGGGCTTCGAGGTCACTTCGAAGCTCGACAAGCTGGGCATGCGCGCTTCGGACACCGGACTGCTCAACTTCGACGATTGCCGCGTCCCGGTGGCGAACACGATCGGCGCCGAGGGGATGGGATTCCAGCAGCAGATGGCGCAGTTCGTCGAGGAGAGGATGTGGGCCAACTACTCGTCGGCAACCTCCCTGGAGCGGGCGCTGCAGCGCACCGCCGACTACCTGCGGCAACGAATCGTCTTCGGCAAGCCACTCCTCAAGAGCCAGTACATCCAATTCAAGCTGGCCGAGCTCGCTGCGGAAGTCGACATCCTCAAGCACTACAACTACGCCTGCGCCGAGGCGTTCATGGCCGGCCGAGACACCACCCGGTTCGCCACCATCGCCAAGATCAAGGCAGGGAAGCTCAGCCGAGAGGTGGCCGACTGGTGCGTGCAGTTCCACGGTGGCGTTGGCTACATGGAGGACACCTGGACGGCCCGCTTCATGCGCGACACGCGACTCACCGCGATCGGCGGCGGCTCCGACGAGACCATGCTCCAGGTGCTGGCGCGCCTCGACGGCTACTGGGCATGAAGGGGACACCTGGCCCTAGCACACGGCACCCTCAGACGGAGTAGTCTGGTGACCACGGAACGTTGCCGGGGGGCCGCCGTTCCAGTCCATTTCGGGTGGAGAACTGAGGAGAGGGGTTGCCCATGGCACGCCGCTGGCGCCTGGTCGTACTGTCCGTTCTGTTGCTGATTGCCGTTATTCCGGCCATTGCTGTGGCCGACCACACGGCTGATCCAACAACCGTCACCGTTACGGGTTCATTCCAAGAGGAGTTGGGGTGCCCCGGTGTTTGGCAGCCGGACTGCGCGGCGACTCACCTCACGTACGACCCCGACGACGACGTCTGGCAGGCGTCCTTCACCCTTCCGGCCGGCAGCTGGGAGTACAAAGCCGCGCTCAACGACAGCTTCACCGAGAACTACGGAGCAGGCGGCGTCGCCGACGGGCCGAATATCGCTCTTGACCTGGCCACGGAGACCGAGGTCAAGTTCTACTACTCCCACAACAGTCACTGGGTCACGGACAACGAGAACTCGGTCATTGCCACCGCAGCCGGCACCTTCCAGAGCGAGGTCGGCTGCCTCGGCGACTGGCAACCCGACTGCCTCCGCTCCTGGCTCCAGGACCCCGACGGCGACGGCATCTACGAGTTCGCCACCACCGCCATCCCAGCGGGCGACTACCAATTCAAGGTCGCCCTCAACGAAGCCTGGGACGAGTCCTACCCCGCCGACAATGTCCCCTTCAACGTTGCAGCCGACGACGACCTCGTTACGATCACCTTCGATTCAGGCACCAACGAGGTCACCGTTGACGTCGCGGGTGGCGGTGGCAGCGGCCTCGAGCCCGGTGATGAGGCGTTGGTGCGCCCGGCGCTGCGTCACCCGTTCACCGACGAGATCCTCTACTTCGCCATCCCGGATCGGTTTGACAATGGGGACTCGAGCAACGATTGCGGGAGCTTTGCCGGCACGTGTGTCAACGACGACACCGAGGCCAACGTGCTCACCCACGGCTACCTCGCCAGCGATCGCGGCTACTACCACGGCGGCGATATCGCAGGGCTTCACAGCCAACTCGACTACCTCGAGAACCTGGGCGTCACCGCGGTGTGGGTGGGACCGATCTACCAGAACCGGACGGTGCAGCCGGACTCGAGCAACCTGTACGGCTACTCCTCCGGCTACCACGGGTACTGGATCACCGATTTCTCACAAGTTGATCCACACCTCGGCACCAACGCCGAGTTCGAAGCATTGGTGGACGACGCCCACTCTCGTGGCATCCAGGTGTTCATGGACGTCGTCACCAACCATACGGCCGACGTCATCCAGCTGGAGGGCAACGCCGGCTACCGCAACAAGACCGACTTCCCGTACGTCGACACCAACGGTGTTCCGTTCGATGACTCCGAGTTCGCCTACTACGGACAGTCCACCTACACCTTCCCGGAGGTCGACGAGGACAGCTTCCCGTACCGGCCGATCGTGCCGGCAGGCGAGGAAGCCACGAAGATCCCGGCCTGGCTCAACGATCCGCTGCTCTACCACAACCGCGGCGATTCCAGTTTCACGGGTGAAGACTCGCTCTACGGCGACTTCTTCGGTCTCGACGATCTCTGGACAGAACGCCAAGAGGTCGTCGACGGGATGGTCGACATCTACAAGTACTGGATCGAGGAGTTTGGGGTCGACGGCTTCCGGATCGACACCACCAAACACGTCAACATGGAGTTCTGGCAGAAGTTCGGCCCCGACATCCTTGCCGCGGCAGACGCTGCAGGTATCGGTCACTTCTTCGCGTTCGGTGAGGTGTTCGACCAGCAGTACGGGCCTGAGTTCCTGAGCGAGTTCTCCACTCGCGGCCAGCTTCAGTCGACCATCGACTTCACCTTCCAGCTCGCGGCCCGCGACTTTGCCTCACAGGATGGCGCGGCGGACACGTTGCGGGAGTTCTTCGAGGCCGACGACTACTACACCGATGCCGACAGCAACGCCTACGCGATGCCCACGTTCGTGGGCAACCACGACATGGGCCGCATCGGGTACTTCCTCCAGCGCGTGGACCAGACGAGCGCGGATGACTCGGAACTCCAGGCGCGCTCCAAACTGGCGCAGGCGCTGATGTACTTCACCCGCGGTCAACCGGTCATCTACTACGGCGACGAGCAGGGCTTCACCGGCGACGGTGGTGACAAACTGGCGCGCCAGGACATGATGCCGAGCCTGGTGCCCGAGTACAACGACGACGATCTGATTGGCACCAGCGCCACGACCGGCGACGACAACTTCGACCCCACCCATCCGATCTACCAGGCGCTCGCCGACTATGGGGCCGTCTATTCGAGTCACCAGGCGCTGCGAACCGGTGCTCAGATCCACCGCCATTCCGCGACGGGACCAGGGATGTACGCCTTCTCGCGGATCGACCGCGACGAGAAGGTCGAGTACCTGGTGGCGTTCAACAACGCCGCAACCGCCACCCAAGCGACATTCCCAACCTTCAGTCCGAGCATGACGTTCTCACTCGTGATCAGTGAGGGCGGCGCGCCGGCGGCACTGACCGCAGATGGCAGCGGCGAGGTGACCATGGATGTCGCTCCGTTCGGTCTTGCCGTCTATCGGGCGGACGCGCCGATCCCGGCCAACGCCTCGGCTCCCGGCATCACCATCACCAGCCTCACCGATGGCCAAGAGGTGCCCCTCAGTGTCAAGGACCTCGACGGTCACGACGTGGTTGACCGAATCGAGGTTGCCGCCGATGTGACCGGCAACGTTTTCGCCGAGGTGACGTTTGCCGCGAGCGTGAACGGCGGCGACTACACCCCGATCGGCACGGACGACAATCCCCCGTACAGGATCTTCTATCCCGTGACCGACCTTCCGGATGGCGCCACGGTTTCGTTCAAGGCGATCGTTGACGACCTCTCCGGCAATCTGAACGCCGACAAGGTCACGGATATCGTCCCTGTCGTGGAGACGCCCGAACCGCCTGTCGGCGGCGGCAACCCGTACGCGGTCATCCACTACCTGCGGACCGACGGCGACTACGGCGACCACACGACCGGTGACTTCAACGACTACTGGGGTCTGCACCTGTGGGGTGACATCACCGAGACCATCGAGTGGACGAATCCGAAGCCGTTCCTCGGTGAGGACGACTACGGCCGCTTCGCCTGGGTGGAGCTGGCCGACAATGCCCAGAACATCGGCTTCATCGTCCACCGCGGCGACGTCAAGGACGGCACAGATGACGATCGGTTCTTCAACCCGGCCGCCAACCCGGAGATCTGGCTGCGCCAAGACGACGCCACCACATACGACTCACAGGCGGCCGCACAGGGGTTCGTCACGATCCGCTATCACCGCGACGACAGCGACTACGGGGATCCCACTAGTCCGAACTACGACGACTACTGGGGCCTCCATCTGTGGGGCGATGCCATCGACCCGAGCGAAGGGACCGAGTGGACCAGCTCCAAGCCCTTCGACGGTGTCGACGACTACGGCGCCTACTGGAACGTGCTCGTCCAGGATGTCACCCAGCCGGTGAACTTCATCATCCATCGCGGGGACACGAAGGACGTGGACGCGGATGAGAGCTTCGTCCCCGAGGTTCAGGCAACCGTGTGGAGGCAGTCAGGCGACGTGACCCACTACGAAACTCGTGGTGCAGCCGAGAACTTCCTCCGTCTCCACTACCACCGGCCCGCCGGCGACTACGGCGACTACACCAGTAGCGACTACAACGACTTCTGGGGTCTCCACACCTGGGGTGATGCCGACGATCCGGGTTGGACGACGCCGCGCAAGGCGGTCGGCTTCGATACCTTCGGAGCCATCTTCGAGGTTCCGCTCAACCCGGATCCGGTGCAGCTGAACTACATCCTGCACCGGGGCGATGAGAAGGACCCCGGCCCCGACCAGAGCCTCGAGCTTGCCGTTTGGGGCAACGAGGTGTGGCAGCAGCAGGGCGCCGACGTCGATAGCCCCTACATTCTGCCGATCCTCGCCGCAGACGCCGCCCCAGGCGACCTCGCCAAGCAACAGGCGTACTGGGTCGGCGAGAATCGGATCGCCTGGGCACCGGCCGGCGACCCGAACGCCGACTACCGCTTGTACTACGCACCCAACGGCGGTCTGGAGCTGGCCGACGCCATCATCACCGGCGGCGACTACGTCGAGTTGTTACCGGCGGCACCCTTCCCGGCCGACGTCGACGGATTCCGGCATCTTGCCGGGATGCCGCAGCTGCAGTTCGCCGATGCCGACGATCTGGCGTTGGTGCCCGAGATTCTCAAGGGCCAGATGGCCGTGATCGCCACCAAGGGTGGCCTGCGGGTCGACGCCACCGGGCTGCAGATCCAGGGGGTGCTCGACGACCTGTACACCTTCACCGGTGACCTCGGAGTGGTCTGGGACGGCGCGGCGCCGGCGATCAATCTGTGGGCGCCGACGGCGAAGTCCGTCACCTTCCACTTGTTCGATGACGCCGATCCGGCCACTACGAGTGTCCCAACACCGATGACGCTCGACCCTGCCACCGGGGTGTGGACGATCACCGGCGACGCCACCTGGAGCGGCAAGTACTACCTGTACGAGGTAGAGGTGTACGCACCAACGACGGGCGCGGTCGAACACAACATGGTCACCGACCCCTACTCGCTGTCGCTGGCGATGAACTCGATCAGAACCCACATCGTCGACCTCGGCGATGCCGGGCTGGCGCCGGAGGACTGGGACGCAACGCCCAAGCCCCCGATCGCGAATCCCGAGGACATCACACTCTACGAGTTGCACATCCGAGACTTCTCGGCGAACGATTCCAGTGTGCCCGAGGATCTGGTGGGCACCTACAAGGCGTTCACGCTCGAAACCAGCGACGGGATGAACCACTTGGGAGATCTGGCGGATGCCGGGCTCACCCATGTGCACCTCCTGCCGGCGTTCGACATTGCGACCATCAACGAGAACAAGGCGGAGTGGCAGGCGCCCGATCCCGGGCAGCTCGAGACCTATCCGCCCGACAGTGAGGAACAGCAGGCGGCGGTGACGGCCACAGAGAACCTCGATGGGTTCAACTGGGGCTACGACCCGTTCCACTACACCACCCCTGAGGGTTCGTACTCGACCAATCCCGACGGTCCGACCCGCATCCTCGAATTCCGAGAGATGGTGCAGTCGCTGAACAAGACCGGACTGCGCGTGGTGATGGACGTCGTCTACAACCACACCAACTCCGCGGGGCAGGCCGAGACGTCTGTGCTCGACCGCATCGTCCCCGGGTATTACCACCGGCTCAATGCCGATGGCGTGGTGGAGACCTCGACCTGCTGTGCGAACACGGCAACCGAGTACGCCATGATGGAGAAGCTGATGGTCGACTCCGTCGTCACGTGGGCTCGCGACCACAAGGTCGACGGGTTCCGTTTCGATCTGATGGGTCACCATTCACTGGCCAACATGCAGACCGTGCGCGATGCGCTCGACGCCTTGACGGTCGCCGATGACGGCGTCGACGGCTCGGCCATCTACCTATACGGCGAAGGCTGGAACTTCGGCGAAGTCGCCGATGACGCTCGATTCATCCAAGCCACCCAGCTCAACCTGGGCGGCAGCGGGATCGGCTCGTTCAGCGACCGGCTGCGCGACGCAGTGCGCGGTGGCGGACCGTTCGACGGAGGCGATGACCTGGCCCGGCGCCAGGGCTTCATCAACGGTCTGTTCTACGACTACAACACCTACAACTCTGGTGCGTCCACCGAGCGCGACACGCTGTTGCTCTCCCAGGACCAAATCCGGGTCGGGCTCGCCGGCAACCTGGCGGACTACGAGTTCATCGACCGCAACGGGAACCTCGTGACCGGAGCAGAGGTCGACTACAACGGCCAACCTTCCGGCTACACGCAGGACCCGCAGGAGAACATCATCTACGTGTCGGCCCACGACAACCAGACGCTGTTCGACATCAGCCAGTACAAGCACCCATTGAGCGTTTCGACCGCCGATCGGGCCCGGGCTCAGAATGTCGGGATCGACACGACGCTGTTGGCGCAGGGGGTCCCGTTCCTCCATGCCGGTGTGGACATGCTGCGTTCGAAGTCGCTCGATCGTGACTCGTTCAACTCGGGTGACTGGTTCAACAAACTCGACTTCACCTACCAGGAGAACAACTGGGGTGTCGGGCTTCCGGTGGCGGGCAAGAACCAGGACAACTGGTACTTGATGCAGCCGCTGCTGGCGGACCCGGCGTTGGTGCCGAGCCCAGCCGACATCGCGGCAACGGCGGTTCACACTCAGGAGATGCTGGCAATCCGGGACAGCTCGCACCTGTTCCGGCTCACCACCGCCGCAGAAGTGGAGGACAGGGTCGGGTTCCACAACACGGGACCGGATCAGCTCCCCGGGTTGATCGTGATGAGCATCTCAGACACCGTGGGCGATGACCTCGACGACAAGGCGGACGCCGTGTGGTCGCTGATCAACGCCAACGACGAGGCGCAGACGTTCACGGTCGACGATCTCGCCGGTGAGGAAGTCGTGCTCCATTCGGTGCAGGCGGACTCGGCGGATCCGATCGTACGCACTGCGGCATTCGACGACACCACCGGCACCTTCACAGTGCCGGGCCGGACCACCGCGGTGTTCGTCCAACTCGAGCCGGACACGACGCCGCCGGAGGTCGTCGCCGAGTTGGTGCCGCTCAAGGTGAACCTCCGCACCGGACGCTTCCAAGTCTGGTACTTCTGCAGCGACGACCGTGATCCGAGCCCGGTGTCCAGCGCCGAGCTCAACGGGATTCCGGTCGACGTCGGCACGAGGGTCTTCGTGATCACCCATCCCAACCGCAACGATCACCGCTGGGTCAACGGCCAACTGTTCGTGTGGGGTCAGGAATTCGCCCTGACCGTCACTTGCACCGACGCGGCCGGCAACGTTGCGGTCACCACGGTGGAGCCGGAGTTCCGCCACCACCCCTGGAAGTAGCGGCCCAGGAACCCTCCCCCGCCGGATGGCGGGGGAGGCGTGGGCAGCCTCGCTAGCTCGGCCCGCCGGCTTCGACCCCGGGAGCCTCAGGGGCGAACTCCTTGAAGTTCTCCTTGAACAAGCCGGCCAGTTCCGCCGCCTTGGCGTCGTAGGCGGCCGGATCACTCCAGGTGGATCGCGGGGTGAGCAGCTCGGTCGGGATGCCGGGACACTCGGTGGGTACGGAAAAACCAAAGACCGGATCAGTCACGAACTCGGCGTTGTCGAGCGCGCCGGAGAGCGCAGCCCGGATGACGGCTCGCGAGTAGGCAATCTTGAAGCGCTCACCCACGCCGTAGGGACCACCGGTCCAGCCGGTGTTGATCAACCACACCGAAGCGTCGTGCTCGGCCATCTTCTCGCCGAGCAGGTCGGCATACACACTGGGGTGCAGCGGCATGAATGGAGCACCGAAGCAGGCCGAGAACGTGGCCTTGGGTTCCTTGACCCCGCGCTCGGTACCCGCCACCTTGGCGGTGTAGCCCGAGATGAAGTGGTATTTGGCTTGCACCGGTGTCAGCTTCGCAATCGGAGGCAGCACCCCGAAGGCGTCCGCCGTCAACATGAAGATATGGTTCGGGTGCCCGGCCATCTCACCCGGCGCGACGTTGTCGAGGTGGGTGATCGGGTATGCGCCCCGAGTGTTCTCAGTGTTGGCAACGTCGAGGTCGATCCGGCGGGTTGCCGGGTCGATCGTCACGTTCTCGAGCACCGTGCCAAACCGGCGGGTCGTTTGGTAGATCTCCGGCTCGGCCTCGTCGGACAGCCGGATCATCTTGGCGTAGCAGCCGCCCTCAAAGTTGAAGATGCCCTCGTTGCTCCAGCCGAGCTCATCGTCGCCGACGATGGCCCGATCGGTGTCGGTTGCCAGGGTGGTCTTGCCGGTTCCGGAGAGTCCAAAGAACACGGCGCTGTCGCCGTCATTGCCGACGTTGGCCGACGAGTGCAGACTGAGCACACCCTGGAGGGGCAGCAAGTAGTTCATCACGGTGAAGATCGACTTCTTGATTTCGCCGGCATAGCTCGTGCCCCCGATCACCACCATCTTCTTCTCGAGGTTGAGAAGGATGAAGGCCTCACTGTGGGTACCTTCCATGGCGGGATCGGCTTGGAAGTCCGGGCAATGGATCACGGTGTAGTCCGGCTCGAAGTCTGCGAGGACCTCCTCGTCAAACTCACGGATGAACATCGTGCGGGCAAACAGGTTGTGCCAGGCATGCTCGGTGATGACCCTGACCTTGATCCGGTAGTTCGGGTCGGCGCCGGCGTAGCAGTCCTGGACGAAGACCTCCTTGTTCTGGAGGTAGGACCGCAGCCCGTAGTGCACCTTGTCGAAGTCGGTCGGCGAGAACGGCCGGTTGATCTTGCCCCACCAGATCCTGTCCTGGCTGGAGCCTTCACGAACGACAAACTTGTCGTCGGCGGAACGGCCGGTGTACTTGCCGGTGCTGACCACGAAGGGTCCGAGGTGCCCGACCTCGCCTTCGCCGCGCAGAATGGCGGCCTCATACAGCGCTGGGGTAGAGAGGTTGTGGTGGATGGTGCCGACGTTGGCGAGGTCTACATGGGAAAGATCGACCATGACGTTGCGTCCCCTTTCTGGTGGGAGGTGTACGCCACAACGCCGACCGGTAAGTGCGTGCGTTGCGGCAGGTGAAGATGAGGCGGGCCACATGCGTGGCCCGCCTCATCGTTTGTAGTCGTTGGGGAAGCCGCTAGCGGTAGCGCCAGACGATCCGGCCCTTGGTTGGGTCGTACGTCGACACTTCCAATTCGACCCGGTCGCCGGGAATGATGCGAATCAGTCGGCCTCGGCGCATCTTGCCTGAAGCACGCGCCGTCACATCATGTCCGGTATCGAGTTTCACCTTGAAAGTGGCGTTGCGCAGGGTTTCGACAACGACCCCCTGAGCGCGAAATACATCGTCCGACGAAGCCATGGCTCCCCTACCGACGCCTTGGCTGCGCTTCGTTGACCCGGAGCTGACGCCCGTCCATATCGGAGCCGTCGAGCTCTTCAATCGCGCGACGCGCCTCGTCGTCACTGCTCATTTCAACAAAACCGAAGCCACGGGAACGTCCCGTGTCCCGGTCGGTGATGACCGCAGCGGAATCAACCGCACCGTACTCACCAAAGAGCCTCTCCAGATCGCCCTCAGTGGAACGGAAGGGAAGGTTTCCGACATATATGTTCATTCGAGCCTCATGGCCTTTCTCTGTGCGATGTGCCGGCCGCCACCGACCCATCGACTCTCATTCACTCGGCCTCTAGCTCAGATCGATGGACGGGAGAAGGGGCGAGCACCGCCTGCTGCGGCTGGCCACACGATAGCCGCGCTCGAGCCACCCGTGTTCCGATTGGGCAACCCCGCCAGAACCACCGGGCCCTCGGTCCTTCTGGACGGCGGATTGCTGGTGAAGTTCCGCCACTCGCCGTGCCGATACCAACAGTGAGTAGTAAGGGGTCACGCTGTGAGTCAGTGGGACGAACGGATCAGAGATGGGCTTGCCGTATCCCGGCGAGTTGATGTTGTCCGTGAGGCAACCGAAACCCAGTACAGCGGCTGGGAGCCGGGAACTGTGGTACCCGTTGAATCGCTAGTCGATGGACAAGCCGTCGTGATGCTGCGCCGCTTCGTGCGGATGGCCGAGCAAGCCAGAGCCACCCCTCCGCAACAGGCGTACCGCGAGGGCCACCGGGTAGTGAAACACTCGACCAAGTCGTGGACCCGCAAGATCCAATGTTGGGAACTCGGCAACCAGCATTCCTGGGTACTGCTGCTTCCGAACGGAAGCCTCGCTCTCGAGGTCGACCCCGATGTCTACTACCGGACGACCGGATCGCCCGAGTCCTCGGAGCAGATTGTCGCCGGGGCGAACGCGCCGCGACCCTATGGGCTCTCCGCCGGCGACGTTGCAGCGTTCCTGCTGAACGCCTGCCGCTTGCACGACATGGACTGGTGAGTCCCGGAACCGGTTACCATCCCGGACCTCATGTCGGTTTCCCCCTTCCGCAACGTTGCATTGATCGCGCACGTCGACCATGGCAAGACCACGCTGGTCGACGCCATGCTCGGCGCAACCGGCGTCTTCGCCTCCCACGAAGAGCGGGTAGACCGAGTCATGGACAGCAACGACCAGGAGAGGGAACGTGGCATCACGATTCTCGCCAAGGCAGCGTCCGTCGAGTGGAAGGGCACCAGGATCAACCTGGTCGACACCCCCGGCCACGCCGACTTCGGTGGTGAGGTCGAACGGGCACTTGCCATGGTTGACGGAGTGCTACTCCTGGTTGACGCCGCCGAAGGCCCGATGCCGCAGACTCGATACGTGCTGTCCAAAGCTCTCGGTCTCCACATCCCCGCCGTCGTCGTGATCAACAAGGTCGACCGGTCCGACGCCAGGGTTGAAGAGGTGGTCGACGAGATCTACCAGTTGTTCTTCGACCTCGAGGCCGCCGACCACCACATCGAGTTTCCCATCATTTCGTCGATCGCCCGCCAGGGCCGCGCCGTTGCCGGCGTCGGCATGCCCGATGAAAACAGCGACCTCTCGCCGCTCCTCGACGCCATCGTCGAAACGATCCCCCCGCCGTCGGGCAATCCCGACGCCCCACTCCAGGCGATCGTGACCAATCTCGACGCTTCCGACTACCTGGGCAGGCTGGCGATCGGCCGTGTCGTCGAGGGCACCCTCCGCGCCGGCGAGCGAGTTGCCCTGTGCCACTCCAACAACGAGGAACCCCCGCTACGACGCAAACTCACCCACCTCTTGGGATTCGAGGGGTTGGCGCGGACCGAGGTAGCCGAACGAACCGCAGGCGACCTCTTTGTCGTCGCCGGATTCCCCGAGGTCGAGATCGGCGACACCCTCGCCGACCCGGTTGATCCCCAGCCGCTGCCTCGCCTCCAAGTTGACGAGCCGGTGCTCCGGATGACCTTTGGCGTGAACACGTCGCCGCTCAACGGACGCGACGGCAGATTCCTCACCTCCCGCCAGATCAAGGAGAGACTCGACCGCGAAGTCCTCGGCAACGTGTCGATCCGCATCGGCCCCACTTCGTCGCCTGAGGTGATCGAAGTGTCCGGCCGGGGCGAGCTGCAGCTTGCGGTATTGATCGAATCGATGCGGCGCGAAGGATTCGAACTCCAAGTGAGCCGGCCCGAGGTCATCATCCGTGAAGTCGACGGCAAACCGCACGAACCGGTCGAGCGTGCCGTAGTGGACGTCCCCGACGAGCACGTCGGAACGGTGACCCAGGCCGTGGCTCCCCGCAAGGGCAAGGTCACCGACCTGCGGCCGGGAGACCCCGGACGGACCATCGTCACCGTCACGGCGCCGGCGCGCGGGCTACTTGGGTTCCGTTCGTTGCTGATGACCGCTACCCGAGGCACGGCCCTCGTACACCAGCATCACGCGGGGTGGATGCCGTGGGCGGGCGAACTCCCCCACCGCACCGGAGGGGCGATGACCGCCGACCGGATCGGTGTGGCAACCGCCTTCGCCCTCGACAATCTCCAAAAACGCGCCGAGCTCTTCATCGGCCCCGGCGTCGATGTCTACGAGGGCATGGTGATCGGGGAGGCCAGCCGCCCCGAGGAGATGCATGTCAACGCCACGAAGGGCAAGCAGCTCACCAACATCCGCACCCACCAGGCGGACGAGGCGATCAAGCTCAAGCCGCCGCGTGAGCTCACGCTGGAGACGGCAATCGAGTGGATCGCCGAGGATGAGTTGGTCGAGGTCACCCCGAGCGCCATCAGGGTCCGCAAGCGTCACCTGACCGAAAGCGCCCGCAAACAGGCCAAGAAGCGCCAGTAGGGCGAGAGGCTCGTCCATCGGACGAGGTCGTCCAACCGTTACACCGGCTCCGTAGTCTCACGACGAGGCAGGATGCAATGAACCGGATCACACAGGCCGCCAAGCAGGTGCTCGCCATGGTCCAAGGGCGGGTCACCGCTACTACGGTCGGGCTGTTTGCTCACGCCCCGTATCCGCTGGCCCATTGGTTGCGGTACCACGGCGATCCCGGACTCTTCGGGCCGGACTCGATGACCTGGCCGGTGATCGGAGATGCCGCCGCGTTCATCGGAGGGATTCGTGCCCTCACAGTGCAGGCCGCCCACGCCGAGGTCGTTGCCGGCGTATCCGACCATTCCCGCTATCGGGTTGATCCGCTGGGTCGACTATCGCGAACCTCTGCCTACGTGACCGCGACTGCCTTTGGCGCCATGCCCGAAGTGGATGAGGCGGTCGGCATCGTACGCACCATGCATCGCCGCGTCACCGGGATGTCACACCGAGGTAGGCCGTACTCCGCAGACACGCCCGAGATGGCGGCTTGGGTGCACAACGCCCTCACCGACTCGTTTCTCGTCGCCTATCAGGTGTTCGGTCCTGGGTCGCTCACCGCGGCCGAGGCCGACCGCTTTGTAGTCGAGCAAGCCGCGGTGGGAGCGCTGCTCGACGCCGACCCGATGCCGAGGACGGCACCGGCGCTGGCCGGTTGGCTCGAGCATCATCCCGATGTGATGCCATCACCGGGAATGGACGAGACGATGGCGTTTCTGCGGAAGCCGCCGTTGCCCCTCATCGTTCGCTTCGCCTACCGGCTGCTCTTTGTAGCTGCAGCAGCCACAATCACGCCCCGTCTCCGGCGCACCCTGGGCATCCGAAGAGTCCCCGGCGCCATCACGATCGGCCGGCTGATGACAGGGTTCCTGCGTTGGTCGTTGGGGTCATCACCGTCGTGGCACTTGGCGCTGCTCCGGGTCGACGCTCCTGTCCCCGACGGCCTCTTCAGAAGGCTCCCACCCATCGAGTCGTAGCGCCGCTACCAGCGGTGGTGGACGTGGGGACGGGCGTAGGTGTCATAGATCTCGGCGACCCGCTTCATAGTCTTCTTGGGGAGCGGGACCAGATCCACCGCAGCGGCATTGTCGGCGACCTGCGTCGAGTTCTTGCCGCCGGGAATGACCGTGGAGACGGCCTCGTGCGACAAGATCCACGCCAGCGCCAGCTGTGCCGGCGTCGCCCCCTCGGGCACTAGCCGACGCAGCTCCTCCATGGCTTCGAGCCCAACGTCGAACGGCAATCCTGAGAAGGTCTCGCCGACGTCGAACGCCTCGCCCTTTCGGTTGTACTGACGATGGTCATCGTCCCCAAACTCGGACTCGGCGGACATCTTGCCGGTTAGCAACCCGCTGGCCAGCGGCACTCGGGCGATCACACCGATGTTGCGGGCGGCGGCTTCGCGCAAGAACAGTTCGGCGGGCCGGTGCCGAAGCATGTTGAAGATGAGCTGCACCGTCGCCACACCGGGGTACTCGATGGCCTTGAGCGCCTCTTCGACCCGCTCGACGCTCACGCCGTAGTGTCGTATCTTGCCGCGCTCGACCATGTCGTCGAGAGCGGCGAACAGCTCGGGCCGGTAGTAGACGTCGGTCGGCGGGCAATGGAGTTGCACCAAGTCGAGCGTCTCCATCTCCAGATACACCCGGCTGCGATCGATGAAGGCCTCGATGGTCTCTGCCGTGTAGGCATCGGCGGTGTGCGGATTGAGACGGCGTCCCGCCTTGGTCGCCACCACCATCCGAAACTCAGGACGCTCTCGGCGGAGCTGAGCGATCAGCTGCTCGCTGCGGCCGTTGCCGTAGACGTCGGCCGTATCGTAAAAGGTGATACTGCGCTCGGCCGCCTCGTCGAGCGCCGCCATGGCGTCGTCATCGGCCACCGAGCCCCAGTCGCCCCCGATGGCCCAAGCTCCGAAGCCAACGGCTGATATCTCGTAGCCGGTCCGGCCCAATGTGCGGTACTGCATGTTCACTCGTTTCGATCGTCAGGTGCATGCCCGAGCCGGAATGGCATCCCGGCGCGCCGCGACACCCTCCACCTCAGGGAAAGACGCGGCTCCCGCGATCGTTTGAGTGGCGCGGACAAGGGCCGAGTGGGAGTCTGCCTACTCCTCCGCTGCGGCCTCGTCTGCGGCGTCCACGGACGTGCCGCCGTTGCCCTCTTCGGCAGGAGCCGACTCGATCATGCCGCGCTCTTTCATCTTCGCAACGACCTTGTCGCTGATCTCGGCCATCTTGTCAGGGTCATCGACCTTGCGACCGATGGTCATGTCGAGCTTGTCGCGAACCTGGGCCTCCGACATACCGCTCCACTCCGCCTTCTTGGCCTGGACCAGCTTTGCCACGCCGGCCACGATGCCGGCGAATACGGCCAATTTGAACAGCTTCTTCATGAGGCTCCTTCGATTGCGGTGGACCCCAAGTCTATGCCATGAGATGAGCCAGTCCGCCGCCGGCGCGGCACCGGCTCATTGGAGGATTGCCGGCGGTTCAACCCTCGTGAAGGGTGACGGTTCCCGCGGTTCCGTCGACGGTGACGATCTGCCCGTCGCTGAAACGCGAAGTCGCATCGGCCACCGCAAGAACCGCGGGAATGCCGTGCTCTCGGGCCACGATCGCCGGATGCGACAGAACACCTCCGCCTTCGGTGATCAGGCCTCCGATATCCGGGAACAGCACCTCCCACGGCGAAGCCGTGATCGGGCACACCAGGACATCGCCGCGATGGACCTTGGCGAACTCTGCAGGGCTATGGACGACACGCACGGGGCCGGTGTGGATTCCGGATGAGCCGGCCACCCCGTCGGCGCCGGGAGCGATGTCCGCATCGCCCATGTCGTGCGCCATCACGAGACTCATGGCGCCGTACACGCTGCGAATCCCGGCTGGGAACCAGCCTGCCTCCGGTGGTGTGTTCTCCGGACCAAGCGTTGCCGGCGGCGGGTTGATCATCGCCCAGACGCGCTGGCCGCGACGAACCCTGACCGTATCGCGTGAGTCGGTGGGTTCGGCAAGCCACTCCCCCAATTCATCAACTGTGAGCATCAGGGCGTGCTCGGGAGCTTCGAGGTCGCCGCGACCCACCATGCGGCGGCCCGTCTCGAGTGCCGCCAACCGCAGCGCACCCCAGGTTGCCGCGTTGAGGCTTTCTCCGTCTTCTCGGATCGGATACGTAGCTCTTGCCTTGGCCAGCAACCGTTCGTACTCGGCAAGGTCCGTCGCCGAGACACCGTGGGGCGCCGGCGGCGACACTGGTTCCCCCAACTCGAAGTCGAGCAGACGACTCAACTCGATCTCGGGGTGCTCGATGATGGTTGGGCTATCCAGATCAAACCCGAGGACCCGCAATCCGTACCGATCGAGATGTGCCCGGTACGCGGCGGCAAAGTCAGGCGCTCCTCGGTCCAACCGGCCGAGAAGATCCGGACCACCCTCCGTGATGACGAGGCGCGCCGGCTCGTCGTCGGCCAGATCGGCGGCGAGCTCGGAAAGGGCGTCGCGGTACTCGCTGGTCGAATGACCCGAGACGAGGCCGATGACGTCGGCGAAGCTCATCCCCCATCGTTTGGTGCCGGCTTCGATGAGATCGGACAGCGGGATCAGGTAGGAGGCATCGGTCACCATGTTCCAGGCGAACACGTCCTGAGCAGCCGCGGTGACCGATCCGATGTGAGCGCCCAGAGCGGCGGTGTCGAGATCTGCCAAGTCGAGCCGCGCCCAACGGGCGATCGATTCGAGATGTGGCGGACGGATCTCCGTCTCCCACACCCGGAGGTTCTCGGCGGGAAGATCGGCTGCGATTGCCTCCTGCGCGGTCTTGTTCTGCTTGCGGAACCAAGGATGCAACCGGGTGAGCGCCTGAAAGATCGGTTTCGGCGGCAGCGGGCGGTGCTTGCCGCCCGGCGGCACCACTTGGACGTACCACCAGCCGTTGATACACCGTATCTCGAGACGCTCGAAGGGGATGCCGTACTCGGCCGAAAGCCGAGTCGAACCGCGCCGGAAGGCCTCGGGGAACATCGATGCGATCAACGGGGTAGCCGGGGTTCGCGAGTGGGTGGAATCGAGCGTCCAAGGACCATCGGGGATCGGATCGTCGAACGGAACCGGCTCGACATCGTCACCGGTGGTGATGGGGCGGGCCTGAAGCAGCATCAAGTCGCCCCCTGCATAGGCCCATTCGATGTCCTGTGGTGTGCCCTCGTGAGCCTCGACTCTGCGAGCCAGGTCGGCGATGGCGCTCGCCTGGTCTGACGACAGGGCGTCATGGCGGTTCGTCTCACACGTCGCAACGTCGGCAACCGTCCAGGATTCGGGATCGACCTCGCCGGCGGCCAAGCGATCCCCCAATCCCGGAACGGCCTCGATCACGACTTCATCCGCGCCGGTCACCGGGTGCCGAGTGAAGGCGATCCCTGCGGTGTCGGCCTCGACCATCGGCATGACGAGCACCGCCATCCGATCGTCGACGCCGTGGCCGTAGGCACCGAGGTGGGCGGCGTGGGCAGATGCTCGTACCTGCCGGATCGCGGCGGCGAGCGGAGCAGCTTCGGCAAGCACGTTCAGCACCGTGACGTACTGTCCGGCAAAGGAGGCGTCGGCAAGATCCTCGGAGACGCCGGATGAGCGCACGGCCAGGGCACGACCGGCGAACCTGCCGGCAATCGCCGTGGCTGCCGGCAGGACCTCATCGTCGGTTGCACCCGAGGCCACGACAACACCGTCCGGCGTCGGGAAGCCCGCGGCCCGCAACCGGGCCAGCGCCTCCGCCTTACCCCCAACGGCGGTACTCGGCGCACTGGCCGCACTCGCCAAATCGATAGTCGTTCGATCGTTCATCACCCTCACTTATTCCCCTCCCGGTTCTTGCCCGCCGCCCGATTGCGGCGGTCGATGTCTGCCATGAGCGCAGCAACGGCCCGCTCCAGTGCCGACTCGGCCTGCTCCATTTCCAGGTCGAATCTCTCGACGACCAACACGTAGCTGCCGGAACCGGCGAGATGGCGAAGCATGGCGAAGTCGCCACGCGCCTCGGCCTCTTCCAGATGCGGAAACCGCTCTTGAAACATCCTCCAGTAGCCCTCGTCGCGGTCGGTCCGCCAATCCCCATAGCGCACTGAGGCCGCCAGGGCCTTGCGGATGAAGATCGATTGCGCCTCCCCGAACCGAAGCGCCGTGCCGATCTTGGTCGCGTACTCGTCAAAGCTGTCGACCCGGTACTCCTCGGGGACCGCAGCCGCCATGGCGGCATCGATCTCGGGGCCAACCTCGTTGAAGAGGTCCTTGCGGGACGGGAAATGCCGATACAGCGTCCGATGGGACACCCCGGCACGATCCGCCACGTTCTGCATTGAGATATCGCCCTCCTCTTCGAGAAAGAGGTCGGCGGCTGCCTGCACGATGGCTTGCCGGGTCATGTCGGTCTGTCGCTGCCTCAACGTCATTGTGTCACACCTCATGTCGTCGTGTCATGCACTATGACATTGTGTCATAACATATGTCAAGAACAGGTGACAAGGGCTCAGTCGACCACTGCGGTCGGCCCGCCGAGAGCGCCCATCGAAGCTCGGGTGTGCCATGCTTGGCGGCAAGATGAAACTCCGTCCGCTCGCCACCACCATCGCCCTCTCCGCCATGACCCTGGCGGCGTGTGGAGGCTCGAACGCGTCGACCACCACCGCCCTCACCCCTTCCACGACGGAGACTCTCAGCAGCTCCACGACGCAGGCCCCGGTTGCGACCTCAGCCGCGACCACGTCAACCAGTGCTGCCACCGTTCCGTCCGAGGGCGTCGCGGTGACCTTCCAGACCAGCGACGGCATCACCTTGGAAGGGCGACGCTTCGGTACCGGAGAAGACTTCGTCGTTCTGGCGCACATGCTCCCAGCCTCGATGGAGTCGTGGTTCGACTTCGCGGCGGTCCTTGCGGGAGAGGGCTACTCGGCAATCGCCTTCAACTTCCGCGGCTATGGCAACTCGGAAGGCGACGGGTTCGCCGTTGCGACCGATGTCACCGCCGCCTACGACTACGCCACGGCACTGGGAGCAGCACGGGTGTTTGCGTTCGGAGCTTCCATGGGCGGCACCGGCGTGCTGGCGGCGGCTGCGGACCGCGACCTCGCCGGCGCTGCTTCGCTGTCGGCCCCGGCCTTCTTCGAGGGGTCCGATGCGGTGGGTGGTGCCGCAGTTTCGACCGCTCCCCTCCTGCTGATCGCAGCCGAGGGCGACACGCCGTATCCCGCAGAGGCTGAGGCCGTTGGCGCGGTGCGACCTGACGCCGGAGTACTGATCCTGACGGGGAGCCGGCACGGCACGGACCTCTTCATCGACCACGGCGAAGAGCTCGAGGCCGCCCTGCTCGGTTTCCTGGCGGACCCAAGCTGAAGCGACATCAGCCGCGTCTCCTTCGGTAGGGTCACCATCACTATTCCCAGGGGCCATGCCATCCGAGGTCTCACCATCGCCGCCACCATCGCCACCGTTGTTGCTTCCGGATGCAGCAGCGTTCAGGACAAGGCCATCGAACTGCGCGACCGCGTGCCGGACATCGAGTTCGATCTCGACGCCACCTTGGACCAGGTGCGCGATTGTGACCGGCTGTCGGAGCTGTTCGTGTCGGCGGTGCGCACCGCCGCAGTGAGCGTCGACGGTCTCGCCGCACTCACCGACGGCCGGGTCCCGGTCACCGATATTGAGGATCTCGTCAACAAGATCTCCGTCAGCGGCTACTACGACCTGGGATCCAAACTCGTTTGTGCTCGCGTCCAGATGCAGCTGAACACCATTGATCGGCTGCGCAGTCTCCAGGATCAGACTGAGACACCAGCCGGCGACGACTTCCTCGAGGAACTCATGCGGCAACTCGAAGAGAGCCCATGACCAACGCCTTGTTTGCCCTGGAGCAGAGCCCCGTCGCCGTTAGCCCGGAGCTGAAGCAGCTCTTCGCGCGGATATGGGACCACATCGCCGCCCCGGGGACGTGGTGGACCGGACCGGAGCGAGTCACCATCGCCGGCCTTGCCCGAGCCAACCGCAGCGGCGACAGCGACCGCGGCTCGGCATTGCCTGCCGCCGCCAACGACGCCGTTGCACTGCTGGCAGCTAGACCGTCGGCGACCACAATGGCGTGGGTCGACGCCATCACCGCCGAGATCGGGCTAGAGCGCTACATCGAGCTGGTCGGGATCCTGTCCAACGTCGTCGCCATCGACACCGTGACCCGACTGTTGGGATGTGAGCTCGAGCCGCTGCCCAACCCCCTCGGCGGGACCCCATCGCGCCAACCGGCGCCGAATGTCGTCAAGAAACGCAGCGCTTGGGTCGCCATGGCAAGCCCCCCGACTCCGCCAAATGTGCTGGCTGCCGTCCCCGCAGCCCAAGACACGATGCTCGAACTCACCGAAGCCCTCTACATGACCGGTCCCGAGATGGCGGACCCTGACATCAGCAAGGATGGGTTGCACCGGACCCAGATCGAACTGGTTGCCACTACGACGTCACATGCCAATGAGTGTTTCTACTGAACGCTGTCGCACGCTCGGATGCTCAGTTGGAGCGCCATCACAACCGACCAGGATCTCGATTTGACCGCGATCGTGACCCCGGGCGCCGAGCCCGGTATTCCGGGCGGACGGGAGCTCGTCGACGTAGGGCGGGCATCGGTTGGCACCGCTCCAGACGGCGCGGCCGTTGGTGCCGTCGCGGCCGTGCTCGGCCCGCGGCCGGCGCTCAAGGCGGCCTGCGTCGCCGGAGCCTTCGAGATCTACAACCGGGTGGTCGATGCCACTGGGCTGCCCACCGGAGCGGCGATGCGTCGCGAACTCGCGTCGACCATCGACGTGCTCGAGCTCGGTAGGTTCCCCCACGCCGGCCACTGACTGATCTGCCCTTTGGCCCTTGCGGGATAGGACCTTCTCACCCGAAAGTAGACGAGGAGCGCCCATGACACCGCCTCTCGATCTCAACCGAAGCGATACGGTCGCCACGGGGTACTGGCACCTGCGCCGCGACGGACGCATCCAATGCGACGTCTGTCCGCGTGCGTGCAAGCTGCGGGAGGGCCAGCGCGGTGTGTGTTTCGTCCGCGGCAGGAGCAACGATCAGGTGGTGCTCGCCACGTACGGGCGGTCGAGCGGCTTCTGCATCGACCCAATCGAGAAGAAGCCGCTCAATCACTTCTACCCCGGCACAGCCGTCCTCTCCTTCGGTACGGCAGGCTGCAACCTGGCATGCCGCTTCTGCCAGAACTGGGACATCAGCAAGTCAAGAAAGGTCGACACGCTGGCGGACGAGGCGTCGCCAGAGCGCATCGCTACCGTTGCCCACGACCTGGGCTGTACCAGCGTTGCATTCACCTACAACGATCCGGTGATCTTCCTGGAGTACGCAATCGATACGGCGATCGCATGCAGAGAACGAGGAATCAAGACCGTCGCGGTCACGGCCGGCTACGTCAACCCAGCCCCGCGCGCCGAACTGTTCAACCACCTCGACGCCGCCAACATCGATCTCAAAGCCTTCGACGAAGCGTTCTATCGAAACGTGGTTGCCGGATCACTGCAGCCGGTGCTGGAGACAATCGAGTACGCCCATCACGAGACCGAGACCTGGATAGAACTGACCACACTCCTCATCCCCGGACACAACGACGGTGACGCCGAACTAAACGCGTTGGCCACGTGGGTTGCGCAGCGGTTGGGTCCGGACATCCCGCTCCACTTCACGGCATTCCATCCCGATTTCAGGATGCTCGACACTCCGGCCACTCCCGCCAGGACCCTGCGACGGGCACGCGCCATTGCCGCCGACCACGGGCTCCGCTATGTGTACGTCGGGAATGTCCACGATCGGGACGGCTCGAGCACCCGATGTCCTGCTTGCGATGAGGTGGTCGTCGCACGCGACTGGTACACGATCGGGAGCTATCGGCTTGACGACAACGGCCGATGCGACGGGTGCGGGTACCAGATCGCCGGTAGATTCTCAGGACCGGCTGGTTCGTGGGGACCGCGCCGACGTCCTATTCGGATGACGAAAGCGCGACCGTGAGCAGCGTCCGCATTCCGGCCGTTGCCGGCAGCTTCTACCCCGCCGACTCAGCGGAGTTGGCCGCCACCGTCGACCGAATGCTTCATGAAGCTCACATGGCCACCCCGGCTGAACCGCTCGGCGCGATGATCGTGCCCCATGCCGGATACGTGTACTCCGGCCCGATCGCCGCCACGGCCTTCCGACTCCTGCACCATCAGGGGCGCACGGTGAGGACTGCGGTGGTGCTGTGCCCCAATCACACGGTGCCGCTCGACACGATTGCTCTGAGTGGGTCAGATGTGTGGCGAACTCCCCTCGGCGACATACGGGTCGATGTCGACCTGCGCGACGAGCTCGTCGCCGCCGGCGCGGCAGTCAGCGCCGACGGCCCCCATCTGCGGGAGCACGCCATCGAGGTCCAGCTTCCCTTCCTCCAGCGCATACTCACCGACGGATGGAAGCTGCTGCCTGCCGTGGTGGGACCGGTCCCGCCTGTGTGGGGCGGAGCGTTCCTCGATCGCTGCTGGGGAGCGAAGGATTTAGTCGTGATCAGTTCCGACCTGAGCCACTATTTGCCCTATGAGGAGGCCCGACGCCGCGATCGCGCCACGGTCAACGCGATCGTGGCCGGCGATCCTGCCGCCATTCACCCCGATCAAGCCTGCGGCGCTTGGCCGCTGCGGTCCCTTTTGGCCGCGGCAGCTACCGCTTCAATGCGGCCCGAAGTGCTGGACCTTCGCAACTCTGGCGACACCGCGGGGCCACGAGATCGAGTCGTCGGCTACGCCGCCGTGACCTACCACTCAGCCTCGCCATCCTTCAGCCGCTTGTAGCGACGGCCATCACTTCGTTCCGAGGCGCGGCGAGCGCGTACGTCGGCACGCAACGACTCGCTGGCGAGCTCCTTCTGCAGCTTCTGGTAGCTGGCCAAGCGGGCCTCGTTGAGATCCCCGGACGCCAACGCGGCGAGGACCCCGCAGCCGGGTTCGCTGTGATGGCCGCAGTCGCGGAATTTGCAGGCCGTTGCCAACTCCTCGATGTCGGAGAAGGCCAACGCGATCCCGTCGCCCCCCTCCCACAGTCCGAGACCGCGCAGACCGGGAGTGTCGATCAACACCCCACCCATCGGCAGTGGAATCAGCTCCCGCGATGTGGTGGTGTGGCGACCCTTGGCATCGCTCTCGCGGGTTTCCGCCGTTATCTGGCGTTCCTCGCCGAGCAGACGATTGACCAGCGACGATTTGCCGGCGCCAGATTCGCCGATGAGCACCACGGTGGCGCCGGGCCCGACCCGACGCTCGATCGCGTCGATCCCTTGACCGGTCTTGTTGCTAACCGCGACCACATCGACCCCAGGTGCAATCGCCTTCACATCGGCGACGACCGCGTCGATCGCGGGGCCGCCTCCGCCGGCGGCAAGATCGGTCTTGGTGAGCACGATGACCGGCGTCGCTCCACTGTCCCATGCCATGACCAGCGTTCGCTCCAAGCGACGCAGTTTGGGGGTGCGGTCGAGTCCGTGAAGAACGAAGACGAAGTCGACGTTCGACGCCAGGATCTGGCGCTCGTCACCAAGTGCGGTGAGTCGAGCGATGACCGACCGCCGCGGCAAGATGGCGTCGAGCACCCAACTCCCATCGGGCTCGGGGACGACGGCAATCCAGTCACCGGTTGCCGGCGGACCGGGTGCGGAGCCGGGGTGGGTGGCTACTCGGCCGGGATGACAGCGAATGACGCTCGACGCCGTGGCGGCGAGCACCCCTCCCCGATCAACCCTGAGGACGCGGGCCGGCTGATGGTCGGCTTTGGCGATTGCGGCGAAGTCGTCGGATAGCGCTTGGGTCCATCCGTAGGCCGTGAGTCCGGGCATCGGCGTTCGATGCTCAGGCTGGTCGAATTGGTGTGATTGCACCGGAGAACACTCCTGGAGCTCGGGGGAGCTCACATGTCTGCGGTTGGCGCCCTCTACAAGGCACGGACACCAGACGTTGGGAGCACCCGGAACGGGGCGGCGAACAAGCGCAGCGGTTGTCTCGCAGCTGCTGTGGCTTCCACGGGTCCTCCTCTCGAGATTGGCGACCGGTCTGACATTCAACGATATCAGCTGGCGGCACGATGTGGACCCGGGCGGCCAACGTACCGCCGGCAGTTTCACGCAGCAAGGGAATGCCCCGCGCTCAGCCCCGCCCGGTTGCATATGCTGTGCGTGATGAAGGTCGCCGTCTTCTCCAGCAAACCGTATGACGAACGCTTCCTCGGCGCAGCCGCGGCCGAGGCCGGCCTCGACGTCGAGTTCTTCGAGGCGCACCTCGATGTGCGCTCGGTGCCTCTCGCCCGGGGCCACGACGCAGTGTGCGCCTTCGTCAACGACGACCTCAGCGCCCCGGTGCTGGAGCAGTTGGACGAACTCGGCGTGAAGATCGTCGCCCTGCGCTCGGCCGGGTTCAACCATGTCGACCTCGAGGCGGCGCGACGCCGCGGCCTGACCGTGGTCAGGGTGCCCGCCTACTCACCGACATCAGTGGCCGAGCACACCGTCGCCCTGATCCTTGCGCTCAACCGCAAGATCTATCGAGCGTACAACCGAGTGCGTGAAGCGAACTTCGCGCTCGAAGGGCTGCTCGGCTTTGACCTCGCCAGCCGGACCGTCGGCGTGGTTGGGACCGGCAGAATCGGCCTGGCCGTTGCCACCATCATGCATGGGTTTGGCTGCACCGTCCTCGGCTACGACCGGTTTCCCAACCCGGAGGCAGCTGCTGCCGGTCTCGATTACGTCAACGTCGACGAGTTGATGAGCCGATCTGACATCATCACACTCCATGCCCCGTTGACGGCAGAGACCCACCACATGGTCAATGCCGACACCATCGACGCGATGAAAGATGGCGTGATGCTGATCAACACCAGTCGCGGGGGTCTGATCGACACGGCCGCGGTGATCGCCGGCCTCAAGTCGGCCAAGATCGGCAGCCTCGGCCTCGACGTCTACGAGGAAGAGGAGGACCTCTTCTTCGACGACCTCTCCAATCAGGTTCTGCAAGACGACCTCTTCTCGCGCCTGCTCACCTTTCCGAATGTGTTGATCACGGGTCACCAAGCGTTCTTCACAGAAGATGCCCTCGAGGCCATCGCGGCAACCACCGTCAACAACCTCGTGGCCTATGCGGCCGGAGAAACCTCCGGCAACGAGCTCTAGCGCCGCGCTACAGACCGGCCAGCTCGACCCCGAGGTCGAGATAGGTCTGTGCGACCAATGCCTCTTCGGGCAACGCTTCTCGCAGCGCTGCCACCAGATCGCCGGTCGCGACCACTCGCCTGCTTCCTGCTGCCAGGCCCTGGTGCCAGGTGATGAACTCGGCCACGACGGCGGGATCGGCCACGAGCACCGACGCGGACAGGATATCCCAGAGCAGCTCCATGTCGGCCCGCAGCAAACCGGCAGTCAGCGCCGATTCGGCTGGTGGCAAAGCGTCAATGGCGGCCGCGACGGTGCCGTAGCGGAGCACCTCCAACAGATCGAGGTCGCCGCTGTCGAACACCTCGCTTTCGGCCGCCGCCGGATTGGGCTCCCAGCTGCGCAGCAGATCGTCGAGGCCCCGCGGGTTGCCGACCCAAACGTCGGCGCCGAGTGCTGTTGCCCGCTCATCGTTCGTGCCAAATGCACGCCCCCCGGCCACCACCGCAACACCAGCATCATGGGCGGCCCGGATGCTCGCCCGGGCTCCTCTCAGGTTCGAGGTCAGTGAACACGACAGGATGAGGGCCCGGGGCTGCTCATCGGCGAGGAAGGCGCCCAGGTCTGCGGCCGGAAGCGTCCCCCCGAGAAACGTCACCCGCCACCCAAGGTAGGTGAGATACGCCGAGACCATCCGAGCCGGCAACGAGTGGGAATCGCCCTGAGCGCAGGCAACAACAACGTGCGGCGCGGCCTCATCCATGTCGAATGATCCTGCCAGGAGCGCGATGACGGTCTCCGTGGTGGTGGACGCCGCGTGCTCTTCAGCGATCCGGTAGTCGGCCTGCTGCCACCGCGACCCCACTTCGCGCTGGACGGGAGCGAGGTAGTCAAACAGCACTGCCTCGAAGGGCACACCTTCGTCCATCAATTCCCTCACGAGCCCATAGGCGGCACCGGGGTTGCCACCGACCAGAGCAGCATGAAGTGCCAGGCGAATATGCGAATGCGGATCGACGATGGTCACTGATTCTTCCCAACTTGCTCTGCTCAACCTGCCAACTACGGCACATGCAGCGTAGCGCTCAGCCCTGGAGGACGACCTCGCGGAGGAGATCGAGACGCATCGCTCCGTTGCCGATGATCTGGTCGTGGAAGGCCTTCAAATCGAAGGCGACGCCGCGGCGCCGTTCCGCTTCGGCGCGGATCGACAGGATCTCGCGCTCGCCCAACTTGTAGGCGATGGCCTGGCCCGGCCAGCCGAGGTATCGCATCGTCTCGCTGACCGCCTGGTCCGGCGTACGGAACCCATACGTCCTCAGGTACTCGGTGGCCAACTCGAACGACCACGCCTCCCCAGCCCACATCGGTGCTCCGGCGGGGATGGTCAGCCCCAGATGTAGCCCAATGTCGACCACCACCCTCGTGGCGCGGTAGAGCTGCTTGGCCAGCATGCCGAAGACGTAGTCGGGTCGCTCGAAGTAGCCGAGCTCCAGCATCAGCCGCTCCGCGTAGAGTGCCCAGCCTTCGCCGAACCCGGGATACCACACCATCAGCCGATGCGCCCGGCTGATGCGGTCTGCATTGACCATGGCGGTGCCGATCTGGAGGTGGTGACCGGGGAATCCCTCGTGGTACGCAGTCGAGACGTGGTGGTAGAGCGGGAACACCGTCTGGTCCCCCATCGAATACCACACGCCACCGGGGCGTGTGAAGTCCTCCGAAGGAGGAAGGTAGTAGGCGCCGAGCGGGCCTCCCGGCGGGGCCAGGTTCACGGTGAGCGGCTCGATCTCGGCAGCGACGTCGAAGTGGGTCCCCGTGAGTTCGGAGCGGGCGCCGTCGAGGCGAACCTGGATGAACTCGACGAACGCCTCCGGTGATGCCGCGGCACGAGCCGGATCAGTCTCGAGAAGACTCGTCACCTCAGCGAACGATGCGCCCGGGAGGATCTCTCGTCCGACGGCCTCCGCCTCGGCGATGAGACTCGCCAGTTCGGCCCAACCCCAGGCGTAGGCCTCGTGAGGATCGACATCGATCCCAACCAGGCGGGACGCCGCCCGGCGGTAGCGATCCTCGCCGGCTGCGTCGGTGGCGCGGGCTGCGGGCAGGTAGGTGCTGTCGAGGTAGCTGGTGAACTCCGCAACCGCCCACTTGGCGTGTCTGATGGCAGCCCCGAGCCGATCGACCACAACGCCGTGACCGGTCCGCTCGGCCTTGGCGACGAGGTTGGCAAAGGCCGAGGTCTCGCCGGCAAGGGCGCGACCTTGTTCAACGACGGAACGGACCTGCCGGGCTGCCACCGTCTTGCCGGTCTGTCGCCCGGCTTCGAGAAGATCCCGATATCCGTCAAGAGCCTCGTCGAGAGTTTCGAGCCGGATGCAGATGCTGTCCCACGCCGCCCCGCTCGAGGTGTCCATCATGTCGAAGACCATCGAGAGCGACTGGAACCGGCTCGCCATGTGACGCAGGTCCTCGAAGTGGTCCCCCGCCTCGTAGGCCTCGATCTGCTCGTCGAGTATTCCGCCGACCACTTGAACCGTGCGGCGCTGGACCGGATCAGCGTGGTCGACGTGCTCAGCCAGTTCGGAGCGATAGCGCCTTGCCAATTCGGCCCTTTTCGCCTCACCGTCGGGTCCGAGGTCGCCCCACAGATGATCGTGGCCGGGCAGACCCAGCGCCGTTGCTTGGAGCGGATCGAGACGCGCGTAGTCATCGACGAGGCGGTCGGATAGATCAAAGGGAGTGGTCATGGACGCAGCCTACGGCACCTCCGCGCCGCGATGAGCAGGTGAAGAACCACCCGCCGCGCCAGCCCGGCCACCGCTACGCTCCGTAGTGACTGTCTCACCAGGAACACCAATGAAACGCCTCACGGTCCTTGCCGCCTTTGCACTCACCGCCGTGCTGCCCGCGGCGTCGGCATTGGCGGCTCCGCCCGATGCCGCCGACTTCGCGGCGGACTGCAATGCCGACGGCCGAGTCGATGTCACAGGAACCGATCGTTACGTCGGCGGCACCGGCGCCCTCAGCGGCGACTGCATCATCGTGCTGGACACCGGTGCGACACTCGTCCTGCGCGAGGTGAAGCTGACCGGCGCGGGGGACCTTGTCGCGATCAGCAGTCCCGAGGAAACCACCATCCGGGTGGTCGATAGCGTGATTGATGTTGCCGGCTACCTCGAATTGACCGCGGGGTGTTGCGCCGGAGACGCCGGCGTGCCCGAGCAGGACGGAACGGTGGTGGTCAAGCGCAGCACCCTGCGCGCCGCAGGCGTGCTGCTGTGGGCATCGTTCGACTGGCCAAATGGCCGAGTGCTGGTGCGGTCATCGGACCTCGAAGCCCGCAGTTCCGGCATCACCGTGGGGGCATCCGACGTCGCCGGTTCTGACGGAACCGCGCGAGTCGTCGAGAGCACTCTGACCGCTGCCGGCCCGGTGACCATCTCGACCGGATCGCTCGGCCGAACGATTGCGAAGTACAACAGCCTATTCGCACCAACAGTGACGATTGAAACCGGCACCGGTGGAGTGTGTCGTTCGGTCGGCAACACTCCCGCGGTCCCCTGCAGCTGAGCTTCCCTCTGGGCAACGCCTTCTAGTGTTAGGCCCTGCGACTGAGGAGCACCCGATGACACAACTCCGCGACCCGAGCCGCGGCGTGGAGCAACTGGCGACCGGCTTCATCTTCACGGAAGGCCCGGTCTGGGACCGCCATGGAGGCGAACTGGTCTTCTCCGACATCCCCGGCGACGTGCGATCCCGGTGGAACCCCGCAACGGGTATTCGGGATGATCGGAGGCCGTCGTCCAAGTGCAACGGGCTCACCTATGACGCCGCCGGCAACCTTCTCGTGTGTCATCACGCCATCTCAACGGTGGTCCGCGAGGCCCCCGACGGCAGCCGGGAGACGATCGCCAGCCACTTCGAAGGTGCCGAACTCAACAGCCCAAACGACATCGTGGTGCGCTCCGACGGGGTGATCTACTTCACAGACCCCTACTACGGGCGGCGTGACGGCGACTACGGGATCGTCCGTCCCCAGGAACTCGACTGGCAAGGCGTCTTCCGTATCGACCTCGACGGGTCGCTGCATCTGGTCGTCCCCCGCGACCTGTTCGAAACCCCCAACGGGCTCTGTTTCGGCCCAGGCGAGGAACACCTCTACATCAACGACACGACCAAAGGGCTGATTCGGCGCTTTGATGTGGCCGCGGACGGTTCGCTAGCGAATGAGCAGCTCTTCGCCACCAACATGATGTCCGCAACGATCGCCGGCAAGCCCGATGGAATGAAGTGCGATGAATTGGGCAACATCTGGGTCACCGGTCCCGGCGGCGTTTGGGTCCTCGACCCTGCCGGTGAACGCATCGACTTCATCGCCGTGCCGGAGAAAGTCGGCAACCTCACCTTCGGTGGACCCGACTGGAGAACCCTGTTCATCACTGCGACGACGTCGCTCTACAGCATCGCCGTCGACGTCGGACCACGGCGCGAACCGTATATGGGTGGGACAGGTCCACTCAGCTGACGGACAACGCGTCCTGCATCATCGCCACCCGCTCGGGGACGATGGCGAACCACGCCCACTTCCCGCGCTGCTCACGGGTGAGGAACCCGGCGTCGGCCAAGATCGAGAGGTGGTGGCTGACCGTCGGCTGGCTGCGCCCGACCGGAGCGACTAGGTCGCAGGCACACATCTCTCCATTCACCGAGTTGGCGATGAGGCTCAACAGCCGGAGTCGAATCGGGTCGGCCAAGACCTTGAAGCCCGCGGCCAACTCCTCGGCCGCGGCGGAACCGATCGGCTCGGTGAGCACCGGTTCACAACATGGCTGAATCGTCACATCCACGCGGGGTAGTGTACCAGACGTATTGACGATCGTCGATGCGTCTGATAGGGTCCACACATATCGAACACTATCGATACGAACCGGGAGCCGTCATGACCGACCCCACCACCCTCGAAGACGTCCGAGACCGCTACGCCACGGCGGCGACCGAGGCTGCCAGTAGTTGCTGCAGCACCGACTGCTGCTCAGACGACGCCCAAGACTTCGGCACCACCCTGTATTCGGCCGAGGACATCGCCACCCTCCCATCCAAGGCAGCCGCAGCCAGCCTCGGATGTGGCAATCCGACCGCCGTCGCCGAACTACGCGAGGGTGAGCGGGTGCTCGATCTCGGGTCTGGAGGTGGCATCGACGTCCTGCTGTCAGCCACGCGGGTCGGACCAACCGGGTTCGTCTACGGCCTCGACATGACCGACGAAATGCTCGACCTGGCCCGCAGGAATCAAGCGGAAGCGGGCGCCACCAACGTCGAGTTCCTCAAGGGGGTCATCGAGGACGTTCCGCTCGAGGACAACACGGTTGATGTCGTGATCTCCAACTGCGTGATCAATCTGTCGCTCGACAAATCCAAGGTACTGGCCGAAATGGCACGAGTCGTGCGACCGGGTGGCCGCATCGGCATCACCGACGTCGTGGCCGAGAACCACCTGTCGCCCGAGGATCGACGCGAGCGCGGCGAGTGGGTGGGGTGCATCGCCGGCGCCCTTTCGTTCGAGGAATACGAGCAGGGCCTCACCGCTGCGGGATTTGCCGATGTGTCCTTGACGCCGACCCACGAGGTCGCCGATGGAATGCGGTCCGCCATCATCCGAGCAACCCGGAGCTAGCGCGGGGCCGGCTCAGCCGGCAGGCATCAGCAGCAGATTCTGGACGGCGCGGCCGACCGGCCCGGTGACGTCGAACAATTCGGCGTCCGACAGACCGGTGCCGTCGGGTTGCCAATGCGACCTGACCTTCGAGCAGAACCACTCCCCGACCGGTTCGCGGTGCAGCGATACCTCGAGGTCGGGATTCAGGAACAGAACGCGATCGAGGTAGTCGTTGTAGCTGACCCCGTTGCCACAGTCGGCCAGCGGAGCAATCCGTTGGAAAGGCGACGGATCCTCGTCGGCCAGGATCGGCACCTTGGTGCGCATCCACATGGTGGTCGGACCGCCTTCGCCGAGCGACTCCGCAGGGTCGTAGCGGACCTCGACGGATGTGGACAGCCACTCGAGACCGTGCGTCGATGACCGGATCGGGAACCTACCGGCGACGGCGGTGGCGAAGTCGGGAGCTACCACCGGCGCCGTGGCGAACTCGAGGTTGTCGAGGCGGCGCAGGTGCATGGCAAAGGCCCGGGCATACACCCGGTCCTCGTCAAGGATCTCCGCCTCGCTGAACGTCACCGAACGACCCGGCCGCCGGATCTCGGCCTGCACCCGGAAACCGGCCATCGGGATGGGCCGCATCAGTTCGACCGTGATGCGGGTGAGACGCTCGTTGGGAACAAGGCGCTCGAGGGCCCGCACCAGCAGCGCCGTCGGCGGGCCGGCGTGGCACGAGTTGGCGTCCCAGGGCCCGCGGGCATACCCGGTGGGCTGGAACCACACTCCATCGCCGGTCGTGAAGTAGGCGTCGGTCACGGGCAGTGAGCGTACTTGAACAAATCGGCGAGAGACCGTCGAATCTGGCGACGGCGCGGCGTCTCTCCTATGGAACCTCAGTCAACCAGGAGGACCCAGAATGAGACGCTTTGCACTTCTCACCGCCGTAGCCCTGATCTTCGGCTTGATGACGGCGAGCGCGGTGAGTGCGGACCCCGGCGACGGTAATCAGAACGGCAACGGCCCGGCGACCGGACAAGAGCAGGAACGCGAACAAGAGCGCAAGCAGGGCGGCGGCGACGAAGCCACCGGACCGAACGGACCAAACGGCCCCTCCGGTGACGACACCACCGGACCAAATGGACCCAACGGCCCCTCCGATGACGACGCTGCGGACCCCGAGCAAGAGCGCGAACAAGAGCGCAAGCGGATTCGCGAGCACGCCGAGGAGTGCCAAGACCCCTCAGCCGAATGCGACCAAGACCAGACCCGCGAGCGCCAACGTGACCAGGTTCGCCAGCAGC
>Ga0209567_10000126_pt1 | contig 39711 bp, 39 predicted proteins | sample COG_12_FD_184756 | JGI IMG/M metagenome (GOLD analysis project Ga0209567, IMG submission 184756) | Pelagic marine sediment microbial communities from the LTER site Helgoland, North Sea, for post-phytoplankton bloom and carbon turnover... | ecosystem: Environmental > Aquatic > Marine > Neritic... | reverse complement strand
GGGCTGTATCGTCGATACTTCTTCTTTGCCATGGAACACCTCCTTCCGCATTATGCGGACATCTAAAGGTGTCCACCAAACCGGGGCTGGACGAGATAGCCGCCAGTCAGAATACATGATCATGGCTCCACAATAAGAAAAGGAACCAAGACAATGTACCAATTGATCAAACACAAGCCGCACCAACGGCCCTGGAATAAGGGCAGGCTCGTAGGGCAGAAACTACCGCTCAAATTGCAGGAAATATGGGCAATTCAGATTTGCCTTCAGATCCATGGCCGCCATCGGGATTTGGCGCTGTTCAATCTAGCAATCGATAGCAAGCTTCGTGCTTGCGACTTACTCAGGTTGCGCGTCTCTGACGTTTCTAGCGGCGGCCGAGTTGGCTCACGAGCGATGATCATGCAGCAGAAGACTGGTCGCTCGGTCCAGTTCGAGATCACTCCTCGAACCAGAGAGTCAATCGTCAAATGGATTGAGGTTGCCGGTCTAGGCAGCACCGCGTTTCTCTTTCCCAGTCGTGTAAATCGGTCATTTCACTTATCTACTCGCCAGTACGGTCGTATAGTTGAAAAGTGGGTCGCTGGAATAGGTCTGGATTCGACGGCCTACGGAACCCACTCACTACGGCGGACCAAGGCGTCTCTAATCTATCGGCGTACCAAGAATCTCCGAGCGGTACAGCTCTCGCTCGGACACGCCAAACTCGACAGTACCGTTCGCTACTTGGGCATCGAAATCGATGACGCCCTGGAATTGGCGGAGCAAACAGAGGCATAAAAGGAATTGCGGTCGTCGTATGACGGCCGCTTTATACCAACAAGCAGACATTGGGCTATTATCGGCGTACACGGCCGCAACTGAACCCCAAGGAGCCGTTGGCGATCGAGTGGTAGACAGCTCGTAGGCAATAATTTAACTAACATACGAGAGAGGATAACGATATGAAATTCATGGTTACGTGGCGTGTGCAAGAAAACAGGAGGCATGAAGCACTGAAGATTTTCGCGGGAATGAGCGACGAAGAAGCGGCGAGCGAGTTCGGCGACCTTGATGTGACTGGGCGTTGGCATGATCTGATCGGCCTTACCGGCGTCGCCATCGTTGCAACTGACAATCCCGATGAACTGACAGCGTGGTTGCTCAAGTGGAACGACATGGTCGATATCGAGACCGCGCCCGTCCTGGACGATCAAGAAGCAAGAAATCTTGTCCGAAAAACGATAGCCTGAATGACGAAGGGATACCTCGTCGCGAACTTACGAAGCGAGCCCCGCAACCAGGAAGACAGGCCGATCTCATTCGTGGGGTCGGCTTTCTTCTTGCTTGACAAGCTGAGGCAATGTTCGCTTCACGCGCAAAAGCCGCCGTTAGGTTAAGATGAGTGAAAAGGTCGCTAGTGAACCCGAAGCCGACCTTTCTAGGTACATCCCAGAATTGACTGGCTTTTCCAACTCTCCATAATTTCTCCGACAAAGGCATATCCAGCCAAAGCTGGTGACGCAAAGCCACGGGTCCTCGCCTCCTCCGCGACGCATTCAGCTACGCCACGAAGGACCCCAAGATCGCCGGGCTGCCGAGTGATCGTCGTTTTTAGATACAAATACGGAATAAGGAGAGGTGTTATGAAAATTCCGCTTATCATCGCGATATGCGCAGGACTTATCGTGTCAGGGGGTGCCTGGGCAGCTGAGACTAATTTCAAACAGCGAGCCTCCGGCGCGAGCTTCCCAACCATGGTCGATACAAACGGAGACGGGATCGGCGCTAACGCGGTCAGCTTCCAGGTCAAGGGGAAACTTGGCAGTGCCACGCTTCTGGGATTCGCAGAGTTCACAGATTTCGCGCCCTATGGTATCGACGGCTGCGACCTCCGAGCTGCACTTGTGCAAGAGAGCTTTGTCGAGACATTCAACGACGGCTCAATGCTCTTCTTCGTAGCCACGTCCGGATTCAATTGCTTGAATCTTGCGACATTTGAAGTCGGCGGTGAATTTGTCGGAACCATCACCGGCGGCACCGGCCGTTTCGCTGGAGCGACCGGCTCATGGACAACACAGTTCGACGCCTTCCTCGTTGGCCAATTCATGAATGCTTTTACGGCAACCACCACTGGGACGATCGAAGTTCCACACGGCCACCACCAGTAATTCAAATCGTCAGTGCGCTTGTCTAGTAAGCTATCGAGAGCCCCGTCCATGAGGCGGAGCTCTCTTTAATCTCGATGGCCGTGCCGTACCAACTAACTGCCGTCAGGCTATTGTCGGGCCAGAGTTCCGCAAGTGGTCCAGAACAGCCGTCGCTTGTTAACATCAAGACCAAAACCACCAAGGCCAGCTCGTGTTCACAGCTTCATGCCACTGCGGTGCAGTTAAACTTGAGATAGCGCGGAAGCCTCGGCAACTAACCGCCTGCAACTGTTCTATCTGCCGACGGTACGGGGCGATTTGGGCGTACTTCCAAAGAAAATCCGTCGATGTTATCTGCGGAAACCGGGTGCTCGAGAAATACAGCTGGGGTAATAAAACGCTGGAGTTCTATCGCTGCAGAAGGTGTGGTTGCGTGACGCACCACGAGCGTTCGGAAAAGCGCGCCGATGAAACAGACACCAGGGCGGTGAATTTGCGCAACATTGATGATCCATCGATTGTGCGCGAATTACCGATTAGGCTCCTCGACGGAGCATCCTCGTGGGACATTTTGGACGAAATGCCCCAGCCAAACCTGTTTCAGTCGCCTCATCATAGGTGACCGTTACTGGTGAAAGCAGAGATTCGCTGTCAGGCCATGTGAAAATGCAACCAAAATCGTCCGTTACACGTTCGGCGCGGACGTTGGGCTAATGGCTGCGGGCATTAGCCGTCTTTTTGCCCCACTGATGACCCCCCGTCCCCAATCACGCCACGCTTGGTCATTGTGAGTTCATTGCCGCATTCGATTGTTCGATGGACTATCTCGTCCATCACGGACTCCATCAGGTATACACCGAGCCCGCCGGGCGTGTCACGTTCTCCCGGAGGCCTCAGGTCGGCCGGAGGCGCAAGACGCGGATCGAACGACGGCGCCCGGTCGCGCAATCGAACGACAAGATCCGAACCCTCGGCCTGTAGATCCAGTTCGACGTAGCCCGGTCCGCCGTAGCCATGAGTCAAAATATTGGTCACGGCCTCATCGACAGCAATTCGCAGGTCGTCGAAGGATGTCGGCGCTGCGCCAAGCGCTTCGGCAGACTCGGTCACGAACTCACGGATGCGGTGCAGTTGTCCGAGGTCGGCCCTCACCTTAAGTTGCATAAGGCGCGGGCATCCCGTTCGTCTCTTGCATCAAAGCGCGGCAATGGCCTCGTCAATGTTGCCGTGAATATCGATAAACGAATCAAAACCAAGAGTCTTGAAAATCTTCGACGCGGCGGGCGATGGGTTAATAACCTTCAGACGGTCGGAACGCATACTCTGGTCGTCCGGGCTGAGTAAATTCGTTATTGCGTGAATGCCCCTCATACCGGCGCTTCCCAGGTAATCTACGGCGCTCATGTCCAGCAATAAGTACTCGGCGCCTGAATCGATTGCCTCTTTGGCTTTTGCTTCGAGTGCGCTTTGTGTATTCGCGTCCAGTGAGCCATTCAGTCGCATTACGAATACTGCTTTTTCGCCTTCTTCCCTTGAAACCCTAATTTTCAGGTCTTCCGACATCAGCCTATCCTCGCTTTATTGATAACTTACATGCTGCCATCGTTCAGGAATCTTATACGCTATCGCGGCGGCTCGCCAGCATCGTAATATCGTCGTGCTGGCGCGCACCTTCGGTGAATTCGGAAACCGAATTGACAATCATTTGCAACAACTCATCGGCACTGCCCTGCCATGATTCGAGCAACGAGCGCAGTCGCTGGTCCGAAAATTGTTCGCCGGATTCGCTGGTCGCCTCGGGTACCCCATCCGTATAGAGAAAGATTGTTTCGCCGGGCTCCAGAACCGCAGCTTCGATGTCGTGCTTCGCGCCACCAAAGATCCCCACTACAGGGCCCGTCGGTGGCAACCCTTGCCTGATCCCATTCCGCCCGATAATGAAGGCTTCCTCATGGCCGGCGTTGATGTAATCAATTACCCCGCTCTCGGGATCGAGCAAACCGATAAACAGGGACGCGAACATGCTGGTTTTGCCGTGTGTTGTCGCAACATAATTGTTGGTCAGTGCAACAGTATTGGCCAGAGTCTGGTCGACGAGCGGGCCGGAATCCAGATCATTCGGCGCCAGCGTCTTGCCGGGATCGGATTCAACGGCCCATGTCATGAAGGTGCGTGATTGAGCGGTTGCGCGAATCAGGCTCCGGAACAATGTCATAAACAACGCCGCACCGACACCTTTGTCGCATACATCACCGATGACCAGTGCAAGCCGGTCGATCGAGGGGATATAGAATGCGTCATAGAAGTCGCCTGCGACATCGCGCGCCGCCTGAAAATGGCCTGAAGTCTCATAACCCGGGACTTTCGGCAAGCCGTCGGGTAAAAAACCCGCTTGAATCCGCCGACCGATTTCCAGTTCCTGTTGCGCCGCATGCAGCTTCCAGGATCGTCTGGTCATTCTTTGAGCCATGCCGCTTCCGCGCTCGCAAAGCATCTTTACAAGACCTCTTAGCGCTGCCGGCCGCTCTTGCAGCGCGTTGAACAGCGCCTCACTCTCTACTCGCAGTACCTTAAGGTCTTCTTCAGCAGTCGCGGACGCCGTCCGCTCGACTCCGCCCAAAGCGGCAAGCTCTCCGAACACATCTCCATTACCGAGCATATTCAGAACGAGATCGCCGTCGTGAACCCTCACCGTGCCAGATTCGATAATGTAAATAGCTACGCCAACGTCGCCGTATTTGAATACAGACTGGCCAGCCTTATAACTGACAGGGGCGCCAGTCAGCCTGATCACATCACGCAATTCGGGGTTCAGCGACTCAAGGAAACTGCTCATCACAAGACAATACTAGCTACCCGAACGGTAAACAATTTCTCCTGAAGTCGATCGATGTAGGTTAGCTGGAGAGCCTTAATCGGGTCGAGGGTGTTGCATAAGAGTCGGTTTATACACAGAGGACTCTACTGGCCCGCGGAGTTGCTTTCGTTCCAGGAATAGAAGCTCTCGATTTCCGAGATTTGTACGCAAGCGGCCAACTTGCGCTCGACTAAAGCACGAGCCATAGATTGCGCCTCGGCGAGACCGCTAATAGTTGTAACAACGGCAATGTATTTCATAGGTTCTGTAAACGTGTTTTGAGCCAGATCGCCGGTGCAGCGATTTGCTAGGCATCCTGATCATCCAAACCGAGACGACTGTGCCACTCGGCGATTGATTCGTCCGGATAGCCATCAAATACCTTATCGTTTTCCCCTTGTCGAAGCTCAACCCATGACGCCTTCGAGCCAATCATGAGGTGCGTATGCTGAGGAGCCACAGGCAGATTCGTATCTATTGCCGACGCGAAAGGATGGATTAGCTCAGGCCAACGCGGATCCCAGACCCATAGCGCGCTGCCACAAACGCGGCAAAAATTTCGCCGCGCCGAGCTTTCCCTCATTGCTCCAGAATCCCGGTCCGGAATCCTGGCGCGGTACACCGAAATATTTTCCCGGCCATGAACCTGAAGCGTCGAATTATCCGCCCCCAGGTTTATTGCGTAACCACCGCCACCAGCGGTCTTCCGGCAAATGGAGCAATAACAAAAGTTATATGGGTATGGATGCGCTGAACGAAGCGTAAAGCGCACTCCGCCACAGTGGCACGATCCCTCGAGGTTCATCTTTAGTCTCCGCCCTAGGACGCCTAAGCGGTCGTTGGTTCATTTTACGCCAGATTGCGTGCTTCTGGCCCAAAGAAGTCGCTCAATCGTCAGCCTCAAAGGTCTGCTATAAAGTATACGAACGAGATGTGAACCTGGGTGGCCGATAATCAGGGACTGTTACTCGTCACGCGCATCGCTATTCAGAAAAGCCTGGAGCCCATGTCGGGGAACACTATGAAATCACAATTGTCGCTAATCCTGGCAATCACGATGTACTTTCCGGCGACCGTCATGTCTGACGCTGACCAGAGACCGCTTCGGCCGGTACACACTTACTCCATAGTCGCCAGAGATGCCGTAACGGGCCAGCTTGGTGCCGCCGTCCAGTCACACTGGTTTTCGGTTGGATCCGACGTGATCTGGGCGGAACCCGGCATCGGTGCGGTCGCAACACAGTCATTTATCGAGCCTAGCTACGGGCCCCTGGGGCTCCAACTGATGCGTTCAGGCAAAAATGCGGATCAGGCATTGCGGGCGCTGATAGCAGTGGATGAACACCGGGACGTTCGGCAGGTCGGCATGGTTGATAATAAGGGGGTGACCGCGAATCACACTGGCGAAAACGCAATTATCGAGCATTGTGATCTGATGGGTGCGGGATTCAGCGTCCAGGCGAATCTGATGTGGAAGCCCACAGTTTGTGCGGCGATGGTCGCAGCCTACGAGAGTACCGACGGTGACCTGGCTGCAAAAATGATGGCAGCACTGGATGCCGCTGAGGGCGAAGGTGGCGACATTCGCGGTCGGCAGTCCGCCGCGTTGTTGGTCGTTACCGGAGATGCCCGTGAACCGGCATGGGGCGGCCGGGTCTTCGACTTGCGTGTCGAAGATCATGAGGCGCCACTTGCTGAACTTCGCCGACTCCTTGTAACGGCCCGTGCTTATAAGCTGATGAGCGAAGGCGATGAGCACATGACCGACGGCGAGGTCGAAAAAGCGATTGTCGCCTACCGCAGTGCTGAAGCATTGGCGCCCGATAACCACGAGATGATTTTCTGGCATGCTGCGACGCTGGCCGCCGATGGCCGCGTCGAAGAGGCATTGCCCTTGTTCGCGAAAGCATTCGACCTTTGGCCACTTTGGCGAGAGCTTGTCCAACGTTTGCCGGAGGCGGGGCTGCTTCCGAATGATCCGGAGCTTATGGAGAAGATAATAGCCGTCGGTGAAAAGTAGCAGGACTCCCGGTTATCGGCGGCGCCCTATAGCTGACCATGCCAGATGCGAAATCGCAGCGATAACGGCAACGTAAATAAACGTGGGGACAAGCCAACTTATCGCTGTATCAAGAACAAACCCCCAGTTGGTTCCGTTTTCATCGTGGAAAATCCCACCTGGATTCTCCAACCACTCCCAAATCACGACGATGAGAGTGACGATGGCTGATACCAAAGTGCCCGTTGCGATGCCGAACCATAAGAATGAGACCCTGATTTTCGAAGTACGGGTTTGCATATTCCTTTTGTATAACCTTGGTGAGTGCTTACGCTGGATCACAAATCACACCGCTCGAGTATATCTTCCGATGGCAGATCCGGGAATTCCGCACAGCTGCGACCCGAAACCAGCCTGACGTCGAGCCAGGTACCATCTCTCCTCGATTTACCGCCGAACTGTGACAGGCTTCTCGCTCAATCGCTGCTGGCGCCGCTTACAGTAGGAGCACTTTCACAATACTGGAGTCGGCAATGCGTATTCTACTTCTGGCGCTGGTTGCGGGTGTTTGCGGTTGTACCTCCATGGGCTCGACATCCACTACCGGCCATCCATCCGCGAGACCCGTAACCCTCGCGCCCCAAGGCAGTGCTGCAGTGGTCTTTTCGGCGGAAGATATACAAATTATTCGCGCTTACTATCAGACCGACGCATACACGAGTAATCGGAACGGCAAGGGAAAGTCCAAAGGCCTCCCTCCCGGAATTGCGAAGAATTTGCAGCGAGGCAAGCCGTTACCGCCTGGAATTGCAAAACGCGCACTGCCCTATGAATTGCGTTCGAGATTGTCTCGTCCGCCGGCCGGGCATGACCGATTTGTCGTTGCCGGAAAGATTCTGCTCGTTGAACTGGGCACACAAATCGTTCGGGATATACTGACGGATATCGCCTTCGGCTGACAATTCCCTCAGGAACCGAGCGATTCCAACAAACGTTCCACTAGCGCTGCTCCAACCCAGGAGCCAAAACCAAGAAGAACATACAGGAGCACCCGGCCGTAGCTACCGGCGTCGAAGGGCCATTCGCTGATCGTCATGAGGCGTTGTTCGAGCGCAAGATCGGCGCGGAGCTGCTGCGCATCATCTACAGACCGTTTCTGTGGGTCGCGTCGCGAGACAATAGCGTCGCGAACCTGTTTGAGTTCAGCCTGCTTTAGCGCCTTCAGTCGCTGGTGAATTCCCCAGGTGGGCAGGAACAATGCCAATCCCGCGGCAGCGACAAGCAGGACCAACGTCGTTACGGTTGCAATCGCCGGTGAGTTGGGGTCAAGCCAGAGGTTCGCCGAGATGGATAGACTGACAACGGCCAACAAACTGGAGCGAACTCCGTGCTGAGCGTACGGCCTCACCAAGGATGTATCGAGCAAGTCGATGCGTCGAATGTGTTGCGCGGTACGGGAAATAGCGATCGCGCTCCAAATAAGAAGAAACATGAAGCGAAAGTTGAGCCAACCCATAAACACCAGCCCCACAAGAGGAAAGGCGAAATCAGCGGTCCAGAGGGCGGGCCGAAACAACAGTAGTGGTTCGTCCGGCTGATGAAGGAATAAGAAGTAGTTTACGAGTACACCCACTGCGCCGATCAAATTAGCCATTACTCGCGGGAATAAATTGGGCTCATGGTCGAGGGCAAAATGCCGGGCAATGGCATCGGAATGATCAGCCGTCCAACGACCGAGGTAGTAAAGGGCCATCGGCAGGTAACCCAGCATCATGTAGAGCGTTACGGGCGCGCGCACGGCAATGTCGGGAGCATGTCCAGCGGCTACATCTGCAATCGTGCCGATTATCCAGGTAACCCAAAATGCGAATCCACCGAGGGCTAACGAAAAGACAATCCCGACCACCACGGGCGGCACGGATGTCGTATCGGCGATCCATTGAAACGCTCTGTTAGATAACGGTCGGAAGATCAAGGCAGGCTCGCAGTTGGAGGGTGTGCGGCCTGATTCTAGCCGATTCGGGAGTGATCCATGCAGATCGTCCGTCCATCCGGTGCGCCAGTACTGCTCAGACAACGCATCTATGTATATCTCCTTTAGCTTTCAGATACGTGGGCTGCTAACATTATTTCGTGGCTTCGCACAACCGGGCGGGCCATGCAAATAGAGACTTCGAGAGCCCTGTCCACTCATCGAAGTCGGGAGTGGGAACAATGCAAGAATCGTACACATTTGCCTGTGGCAGGTTCTATCTCGCCGTTATCGAGCTGACATGGGACGGCGATCGAAAAGACAAGCTCCACGGAGCTGCGCTCGATCATCTGTATCAGATCAAGCCGGAGACTCAGCTGCCGCGTGAACTCCGAGCCCGTTACCTGGATTTGTTCGACCAGATTTCCACGAAAGAATCGGTCGAACGAATGACGGAGGATGAGGTACGAGAGGCGTCTCGCGAAATTGTCAATCTGTTCGGCGCACTCTGCGAATACGAGACACCGGGCGCTAATCAATACTAGTTGCGGGTCGGGCCGTTCGTGAGCGCTATAACGAACGGGCTCGACGTTTCCGGAACGTATGCGGTCAGCCAGAGGCAGACCGCTGCCGCCCGAACATTGCGAATTCCAATCCAGTTGTCGCCTGTGCGAGACTGCGGCTTATGCTTGTCAGACGCTATGGAAAAATGGGCGCACTGGTTCTGGTACTGCACGGTGGACCAGCCGCTGTTGGCGAGGTGGCGCCAATAGCCAGGGAACTTTCAGCGTCTTTCCGCGTTGTGGAACCATGGCAACGAGGCAGCGGCTCCGTACCATTGACCGTGGCGCGACACGTCGCCGACCTGCATGAGCTGGTTTCGGACCGAAACGATGGAGCAGAGCCAGCGCTTGTGGGCCATTCCTGGGGCGCTATGCTTGCCCTTTGTTACGCTGCAGAACACCCGCGCCAGGCAGGCCCGATAGTCCTTGTCGGGTGTGGCACATTCGACCAGTCCGCCAGGCGCCGAATGCAAGCGACGATCGAACAACGCATGGACGACGGTCTGCGAGGGCGTCTCGCCCAAGTGTCACGCGACATAGCGGATCCGGCAGATCAATTCGCTCAAAGTTTCAAACTAACTCGACATTTGTTCGACTTCGACGCCGTCGACCCTTACCCAGACGACAACGAGTTTGAACCATTCGACCTGCAAGCCCATCAACAGACTTGGAACGACATGACGAGCCTTCAGGACGGCGGAATCTATCCTCGCGCATTTGCAGCGATCGACTCCCCTGTCCTCATGTTGCATGGACAGCACGATCCTCATCCCGGCGAGATGATTCGTGATAGCCTGATACCCCATATTCCTCATTTGGAATACCACGAACTGGAACGTTGCGGACACAACCCCTGGATCGAGAAATTCGCTCGCGACGAGTTCTTTTCCGTGACCTCCCGCTGGCTACAAAGGAATACGCGTTAGTTGTACCGCTATTCCGGCGTTTACTAATGAGAACCCGTTGAAGCGATCGTTGCACGTAGCGATTCGCGGTTATCAATCATCCAGGGGTGAAAGTCATCCCGGAAGAACATCTGAAAATCTCCCGCTACTTCGCGAATGACACCGTTCTTTCCAAACAGGAATTCATAACCCTCGCGCCAGAACGATAACGACATAACCGGCTTGCCCTCCATTCTGCGCATCTGGCAAATCGACAGGAACACGTGATATGGAAAACGGAGGCGCACAATGCGCATTACCTGGCGAAGCAGCTTTCGATCCCCGCCGACAGCCAGAAACACATCATAAGCAACCGACTTGTGCTCGGTTTCTTCAATCGCGTGCCATTGCCAGAGATCGGTCATCGCCGGGTGTGCGCCGTCCATCCAGCGCGGATTACGCATTGAGCCGGCGGCGAACATTGCCGTAATGTGCTCGAGCACGACCGTTGCAGCCAGCCGCGCAATCGGGGGTTGCTCGTTCGCCCTTTCGATTTCACGCACGTAAAGCGATTCGAGCTTCTGCAAATCGAAGCCCCTTACCTCGGCCAGCACCTCGTTATAACGCTGGTGCTCTCGTCGATGAATATACTCCTGCTGTACAAAAACAGCGGCGTCGCGCTGGAGCTTTGAATCATCGATGCGAGGCAAGTAATGTTTCACACTATCGACGAAGAACTTCTCGCCGACGGGAAACGACAGTGACAGCGCATTGAAAAATGCTGTCTGGAACGCATGGCCACCATGCCAGTCGCCAGCGAGAGGTTCGCGTAAGGCAAAGCTGCGATTGCGTGCCTCGAACTCGAGCCCGTCTGGCGTCTTACTGAGAGCAGAGGAGGACATATTGCGTCAGACCTCCAGGTATCGGGCAATGCCTTTGGCGGCTTCACGTCCTTCGTGCACGGCCGTTACGACAAGGTCGGAGCCACGAACCATATCGCCACCGGCAAAAATCATCGGGTTCGTCGTCTGATAGGGGTAGGGGCCCAGGGATGCAGCACGAACCCGCCCGCTCGACAGAGTCTCGATGCCGAATTCATCGAACCAGTCCGGCGGATCGGGTCGAAATCCAAACGCGATGACAACCGCATCGGCCGGCAATACTTCTTCCGTACCGGGAATCGGCTCAGGCCGGCGCCGGCCGTCAGATCCGGCAGCACCCATTCGTGTTTCGATTACCTTGACTCCGGTGACATGCTTATCACCGACTATTTCCACGGGCTGGCGATTGAACAGGAAACGTATGCCTTCTTCCTTGCTGTTCGCCACTTCGCGACGCGACCCCGGCATATTCGCTTCATCGCGGCGGTAAGCACACGTAACGCTTTCGGCACCTTGACGTATCGCCGTGCGATTACAGTCCATGCCCGTATCGCCACCGCCCAGAACAACGACATTCCTGCCTGCCAGGTCGATGTACGGCGCCACCGCCTCATCGTGTCCAAGTTCCCGGTACACATTCGCTACCAGGTAAGGCAATGCCTCATAAACGCCCGGAATGTCCTCGCCCGGAAAACCGCCGCGCACGTAATTGTAAGTGCCCATGCCGAGAAAGACGGCATCGTACTCGTCGAGCAGTTCCTGAAACGGTTTGTCCTCGCCTATACGCGTATTGAGAACAAATTTGACACCCATGCCCTCGAGAATCTCGCGACGCTGATCGACAATGTGTTTCTCGAGTTTGAAGGGTGGTATGCCGTAAGTCAGCAGGCCACCGATCTCCGGGTATGAATCGTAGACGACCGAACCAATGCCGTTGCGTGCAAGCACATCCGAGGCAGCGAGACCGGCCGGACCTGCGCCAACAATACCAACACACTTGTCCGTGCCGATGACATTGGACATGTCGGGCCGCCAGCCCTGCTTCACGGCCTCGTCGGTAATGTAACGCTCGATGTTGCCGATGCTCACGGCGCCAACACCGTCGTTGAGCGTACAAGCGCCCTCGCAAAGGCGGTCTTGTGGACAAATGCGGCCGCAGATTTCGGGCAGTGAATTTGTTTCATGGGACAAATCCGCCGCCTCGAACAACCGGCCTTCTTCGATCAGGGCCAGCCAGTTCGGAATGTAGTTGTGAACCGGGCATTTCCATTCGCAGTAGGGGTTACCGCAGGACAGGCAGCGTCCCGCCTGTGCGGCCGCGTTGGCGCCGTCATAGTGCCCGTAGATTTCACCGAAATGCTGTATGCGGTCATCGGCGGCTTCCTTCTCCGGATCGCGACGCGGGATCTCCAGGAATTGCAGTGGATGCTTCGCCATCAGGCCGCCCGTCGCAATGATTCTATGAGGGAACCCAACTCACTGGCCTTCGGTTTGACCATCCAGAACTTCGGCAGGAACGTACGATAGTCATCCAGAATGGCCGCACCCCACTCGCTGCCGGTCGCCTCTACGTGCGCCGTAATCAACGAGCGCAGGTGATGTAGGTGTGCCTCCATGCTTTCGGGCGTGATTCGATGGATATCGATCAGCTCGTGGTTGTAACGATCCACGAAGTCACGATCAAGATCGAGCACATAAGCAAAACCGCCGGTCATGCCGGCGCCAAAATTAACGCCCGTGCTCCCCAGTACGACGACCACACCGTCAGTCATGTACTCACAACAGTGGTCACCGGAGCCCTCGATAACGGCCGTAGCTCCCGAGTTTCTTACGGAGAAACGTTCGCCGGCGCGCCCTGCTGCAAACAGGCGGCCTCCGGTTGCCCCGTAAAGACAGGTGTTGCCTATGATCGCCGTATCATGCGCACTGTAACCGGCATCCTCGGGTGGATGAATCGTAATTTGCCCGCCGCACATACCCTTGCCAACGTAGTCGTTTGCATCACCCATCAACGTGAGGTTCAGGCCCGACAGGTTCCATGCGCCGAAACTTTGACCAGCCGTACCGCGCAAAAAAATGTCCAGCGGTGCATCGCGCATACCGTGGTTGCCATGTTGGCGCGCGATTTCTCCGGCCAGTCTTGCACCGATCGAACGATTAAAGTTTTGCACATCAAATTCGAAGCGGCCACCCGACATCGACTCGATGGCCGGTAAGGTCGTGGTCACCATTCGCTCTGCAAGCTCGCCCCGGTCGAAGGGTTCGTTGCGCAGGTCCGTGCAGAACTGCGGTGCGTCCTTGGCGAGCCCGTCGCTGGAGATAATTGGGGTCAGATCGAGGCGCGCCTGCCGCTCGGTCTCGCCCGGCTGCAACTCCAGAAGATCTGCACGGCCAATGAGGTCTTCGAGTTTGCGAACACCCATTTCGGCCATTAGATGACGGACCTCCTCGGCAATGAAGCGGAAGAAGTTGATCACCATCTCGGGAAGGCCCACGAAATACTCGCTGCGTAGTACGTTGTTCTGTGTCGCGACGCCGGTCGCACAGTTGTTCAAATGGCATATGCGTAGATACTTGCACCCCAGGGCCACCATCGGGCCGGTGCCGAAGCCGAAGCTCTCGGCGCCCAACATGGCGGCCTTGATCACATCGAGCCCGGTCTTGAGGCCGCCGTCGGTCTGCAGCCGCACCTTGTGTCGCATGTCCTGCGCGCGCAATACCTGGTGTGTTTCGGACAAGCCGAGTTCCCATGGACTGCCCGCATACTTGACGGAACTCAGGGGGCTCGCCCCCGTGCCACCGTCGTAGCCCGAAATGGTAATGAGATCGGCGTAGGCTTTTACGACGCCAGTGGCAATAGTGCCAACGCCGGGCTCTGCGACGAGCTTCACGGATACGAGCGCCTCGGGATTGACCTGCTTCAGGTCGAAAATAAGCTGTGCCAGGTCCTCGATCGAATAGATATCGTGATGTGGCGGTGGCGAGATCAGGCCGACTCCGGGCTTCGCGTAGCGAAGCCTTGCAATCATCTCGTTGACCTTGTGGCCGGGCAGCTGTCCGCCTTCACCAGGCTTCGCGCCCTGGGCAATCTTGATCTGCAATACCTCGGCGTTGACGAGATACTCGGCCGTCACGCCGAATCGTCCGGACGCGACCTGCTTGATCTTCGACATCCGCTCGTTGCCGTAGCGCGCCGGATCCTCGCCGCCCTCACCCGAATTGGAGCGTCCGCCCATGCGATTCATGGCGATCGCGAGCGCTTCGTGCGCTTCCGGCGACAGCGCACCGAGAGACATGCCCGCACTGTCGAAGCGCGGCAGAATATTCTCCACCGGTTCCACTTCGTCCAGCGGTATCGCGGGACCCGCTGGCGTGATCTTCATAAGATCACGCAACGTCGCGACCGGTCGTTCATTAACGAGCCTCGCATACTCCTGATAGTGTGAGTAGTCGCCCGATCGTACGGCTGCCTGAAGCGTTGCTATAACGTCCGGGTTATAGCAGTGATATTCACCGCCATGCACATACTTGAACAAACCGCCCTGCTCGATCGACAGTCGTGGATCCCAGGCAGTCGCTGCTAGCGCCCTTTGATCGTTGATCAGGTCTTCGAAGTCGGTGCCCTGGATTCTTGATGTCGTGCCCTTAAAGCATTTATCGACCACCTCGGCGTGCAAACCAACAATTTCGAACAACTGCGCGCCACGATAGCTGGAGATGGACGATATGCCCATCTTTGACATGATCTTGAACAATCCCTTGCGGATTCCACGCCGGTAGCTTCGTCCGAGCTGCTGCTGTTTGCCGACGTTGCCGCGTCGCGCGACTTCGTGCAGTGACTGATAAACGAGGTACGGATATACCGTGGTGGCTCCGTAACCGATGAGGCAGGCGAAGTGATGCGAGTCCCGCGCAACACCGGTCTCCACGATGATGTTGGCGTCGCACCGCAATCCCACTCTAACCAGGTGATGATGCACGGCACCCGTCGCGAGCAGCGCATGCACGGGAATCTTGCCCTTTTCCAGGTATCGGTCGCTGAGCATCACCAGCAGATTGCCGTCACGCACGCCTTGCTCGGCTTCGCTGCAAATCTTGTCGATCGCTTCGGAAAGGCCGAGGTTCTCATCGACATTGAGATCGATGAATACGTAGCGGTCCTCGAACATCTCGGGGCCCAGCAGCTGCCGCAATTTCGCCTGCGACAGAACCGGTGAATTGATAATGACCTGCTCAGCGTGATCCGGGCCGATATCGAACAGACTCGACTCACCACCGATGTTGGTCTGCTGGGACATGACGATACGCTCACGTAGCGGATCGATAGGTGGGTTCGTTACCTGCGCAAACTGTTGCCGGAAGTAGTCGAAAGGCGAGCGAATTTTTTTCGACAACACCGCCATCGGCGTGTCATCACCCATTGAACCCACCGCTTCCATCTCGGCTTTGGCGAGAACGGCGACGATCTCGCTGAGCTCCTCACGCGTCAGGTTGAACATCTTCTGGTAACTCACGAGAACCTCGGGCTCCATAGGCTCTGCGGCTATCGCCGTGTCGACGAGCTGCGAGTCAAGGTATCTGACACCCTTCTTCAACCACTTCTTGTACGGCGCACGCATCTTGAGAATGTCGTGGATGTCGTCGTTGTCCAGCAAGACGCCGTTCACGAGATCGACAGCAAGCATTTCGCCGGGCCCCAGTCGGCCTTTGCTCACGACGTCCTTCTCATCGTAGTCGTACACGCCAACCTCGGACGCAACCGTAAGATGACGATCCTTGGTAATGACATAGCGCGCCGGTCGCAGCCCGTTGCGGTCCAGGCAACACGCTGCGTATCGTCCGTCAGTCAATACGATGCCAGCGGGCCCGTCCCACGGCTCGAGCTGACAGTCGAAAAATTCGTAGAAAGCACGCACGTCCGGATCAATATTGTCGACCGTCTGCCAGGCCGGCGGCAGCAAGATTCGCATGGCCTGTATAACGTCCATGCCGCCGGCGCGCAGCACCTCGAGCATGTTGTCGAGACTCGACGAGTCCGACCCGGTCAGGGAGATAATCGGGTCGAGGTCGGATATGTCATCGAGCTTGTCGGAACGGAAGTTCTTCGCACGCGCGACCGCCCAATTGCGATTACCCTGGATCGTGTTGATCTCACCGTTGTGAGCAAGAAAACGAAACGGTTGCGCCAGCCGCCATTCGGGCAACGTGTTGGTGGAAAAGCGCTGGTGAAAAACGCAGACGGATGATTCCAGTCGCCGATCTCTGAGGTCCGGATAGAACTCGGGCAAAGCCGAAGGCATGATCATGCCTTTGTAGCTGATCGTCACCGACGACAAACTTGCAATGTAGGTCTCGACATCCGCGACCCGATTCTCTGCGCGGCGTCGTGCGAGAAACAGGCGGCGGTTAAAGCGCCCGCGCGGCATTTCGTCGGGGGCATTGACATAGATTTGCTCAATTCTGGGCAAGGTCGCCAGTGCCTGCTCGCCACACGCCGACGGATCGACGGGAACCTGCCGCCAGCCGGCTACTTCCAACCCTATCTCCGTCACCGCATCGGTGATGACAGTTCGAGCCGCATCCGCAACCGAATCGTCCTGGCTCAGAAACACGGCCCCGGCGGCAAAGCGCTGGCTGATGTCAAAGCCCAGCTCCTCACCAACCGTACGTAGAAAATCCCTCGGGAACTTGATCAGCAAGCCACAACCGTCCCCGGTCTTGCCGTCCGCCGCGACGGCGCCGCGATGCGTCAGCCGGGCGAGGGCGGAAATCGCCGTTTCGACCAGCCAGTGACTCGGCATGTCATCGAGATTGGCTATGAGGCCGAAGCCACAGCTATCGCGATGGAATGCCGGGTCGTGCAAGGATTTAGCGAGTTTCTGTGTCATGCATGCCGTCGGGCGCGCGCGCAGGCGATCCCTTTTGTTAACCAGTCACATTGGGTTGGCGCAGAACGCCGGGAACCGATAAGTATAGAGCAGGAACTCACGCAGACGCCGAAACCGGCGAAAAACAGCGGATTATCGGCCGAAACTCCCTGTTTTTCGGTCAATTCTCACCGCAACATCGACGGCTGGACATTTTGTTGCGCGCGAAACCATGGCCGGGTACCAAGGTTCACCGCTGTACGGTGCTACTTATAGTGAATCGGCGCTCAGACGAATCGATCCGACGTTTCGGTAAGAAACAGCGGGTGCCATTGGAATATCAACGGCCAGCCGCCCCTCGAGTTCGTACATCACGTCTTTGCGGACGCTTTGGCGCACGATCGAGAGAAGTTGCGGCGCGGTTTGCAGCAGATTCAGATCAACACTGATTGCGAACTGTGCGTCCCCGCCGGCTGGCACCGAAAACTCGCTGGCCGTTTCACCGCTTGCAAACCGATAACCGGCGAGTTTGATGCCATAGCTTATGGAGCTGACGGGTAGTGCAAATGGATTCGGATTGCTGATATCGAATGACAGCAGGAACGTCTGGCCGTTGAATCCAAGACCCATGACCTGAACATCGCGTAGTTCTATGCTCGGGCTCTTGACCAGGCTCTCCAGGTTCGTCGCACAGCCCGCCAGGCCCAGCACGAGAACCACACAACCCAATGTCAACGTTCGGACGATCAATCTCATCTTAACTCTCCGCCCATCGGCCCCCAACGTGCAGAAATCAGCGCCCAGTCATCACCGTCCTTCTCGAGCTCGAACAAAAACTGATAGGCATCGGCACTGAAACCGAAAACACCATCATGAGTTCCGGCCATCCCCACCGTCACCAGCAGTTCCGCGGCCGAATCGGCTGCAACGTTGATCTCTTCGATCGACGTCACCAGCTCGATGGTGTTCATCCGCTTGAAATAGATCTGAAGCAGACTCTCTACACGATCCCGATCGTAGCCACGGGCATCGGCATAGGCTGGCGAAATCATGCTTGCCAGCACGCGACGCTCTCTCGCCTCGGCCGCTGCGGCACCGCGCCGGACCCAGTCTCGCAGCTCCTCTTCCGGGGCCGTCGCCGGCCCACCACAGCCGCACAAGACCGTAATCAAGGCGCCGGCCAGGACGCCGCAACGAAGCCCGGCCCATCCACGATTTCGGGTTAGACGGTCCATCATCTGCTAAAGTCTACTGGTATCCGGCACCCGTTAATGCGCTGTTCGTCGCATTTTGTGACCGGGTTCGCACTTCACGCGCCGCAAGCAACGCACACTGGCTTCGAAGCGATAACAGAGATTGGAAAAATGCCCGTAAAACTCCTTCGCGAAAGCATGGACGCCACGATTACCGATGACGACCAGTTGCGCATCGACGCTATCCTGGCATTCTGGTTCAAGGAGCAGACGCTATCAGCGCCGCAAATCGACCGGCGCATGGAAATCTGGTTCAGCGAGGATCCGGTTTTTGATATGGAGATCGCAAAAGAATTTTCGGACGATGTAGCAAAGGCCAGCAAAGGAGAACTCGATCACTGGGCCAGGACGCCGCATGGGCGATTGGCACTGATAATCCTGATCGATCAATTTCGCCGCAATGTTCATCGCAACACGGTCAAAGCATTTTCCAAAGATAGGCTCGCACTCAAACTGTGCGTCCAGGGCGCCATGGAGAAACAGGACAAGGAGTTGACACCAATTCAGAAGGTGTTCTTTTACATGCCGTTGCAGCATGCCGAGTCGCGCAAGGTGCAGGCCAAGTCCGTACAAATCTATCGTCGACTCGCCGACACCGTTTCAGCGACCTACCGTGAGACATTCATGACCGTCGCGCAGTTCGCCGAACTTCACAAGGACATCATCGATCAGTTCGGACGCTTCCCGCATCGCAATAAACTGCTGAATCGTGAAAACACTCCTGAAGAGGCCGGCTACCTCGCCAGCGACAGCCCGAATTTCGGCCAGGGTTAGCTTCCGCTCCAGGCTCCCGGTGGTTTCCAATGCCGTGTCGGCAGCAGCAGGACGCCCATGTCAATGCATCGCTTGTGACACTTGCAGGTAGGCTTTGGATAATCGACTGTAGCGCCACGTCAATAATATGGCAGCCGTACCCAACCCGGCCACGAAGCCGCCCCAGACGTAGTTCGGCGGTGCTTTGAATGTTATCGCCGCGAGAAACGCCAGCGGAAACGCCAGCACCCAGTATGCAAACATGTTGACGGCCATCGGCACTCGTGTGTCCTTGTAGCCTCGCAGCGCGCCCGCAGCTCCGATCTGTACGCCATCTGCGACCTGGAATATCGCAGCCATCAACAAAAGGCTGATCGCTATTCCCTTGACCGCTGCATCATCCGTGTACAGATCGACAACCACGTCCCTGAAGACCAGCAGGAACAAGGCCGACAGGCTCATGAAGAAAGCACACAGACCGATACCGACGGCACCGCTCGTTCGAGCGCTGCGCATTTCGCCGGCACCAATAAACTGGCCAACCCGCACGGTCGTCGCCGAGCTCATCGCGAGCGGCACCATGAACAGGGTGGCGGCAAAGTTAATGGCGATTTGGTGTGCCGCCGTTATTTCGGTGCCCCGTGTACCCATTAGAATTGAGACCGCAGCGAAAAGACCGATCTCCGCCGTAATCGTTATCGCAATAGGCACCCCCAGCCTCGTAAGCTCTTTCAGGATCGACATTCGCAGCGGTGCGACCCGCGAAAATATTTTCAATGGCCGGTAGTGCGCACTGAAAAACATGTATGTAGCGAGCGCCAATGCCACGAACCACATGGTTATCGCGCTGGCGGCTCCGCACCCTACGGCACCAAGCGCCGGCGCTCCGAACTTGCCGAACATCAAGACGTAATTCAGGAATACGTTGCACGCGAGCGCTAACATGGATGTGAACATGATCGGACGTGTGTGGCCGATTCCTTCCGTTGTAAACCTCAACGCGAGGAAAATGAAAATGCCTGGCGCACCAAAAATGATCGCTTTGACATAGCCAACCGTCAGGTGGCGAAACTCGGGGTCGATGCCGATCAGCGTTAGTAAAGGTTCGACAACAAACTGCGCCGCCACAATCAACGGGATGCCCAGGCAGAGCCCCAGGTAGATGCCCTGCCGCGTATACCGTCCGATCAGCCCGTGATCGCCCGCGCCAAAGTGTCGCGCCGCAATTGGCGAGATCGCCATCATGAGACCCAGGCAAAACGAGAATCCAACCATCCAGACGCTGCCGCCGACGGCGACTGCCGCCAGGGCATCGGCGCCCAGTCGACCTGCCATCACGGCGTCAGCAAATTGCATCCCTGCAACCGCAAGATTATTGACGATCAGCGGGCCGGCAAGTCGCAGCAGCGGCTTGGCGTGCATGCGCCAGCTGTTGTCTTGTATCGCCGTCATGGACGGCATCTTAACCTAGAGCTTAAGTCCTTGGATGGTGTAAAGTTGCGGCGCGCGCTCACTCACAACGAATAATGGAGAAAGGTATGTTGCACGATGGACGAGCTATACGAGTTGCTGTAGTCGGCGGAGCACGCATACCGTTTTGCCGATCGCATTCGGCCTATCGTGATTGCTCGAACCAGGAGCTTATGGTCGCTGCCATGGATGGTCTGGTTACGAAGTTGGACCTCAGAGGACAAATACTGGGCGAAGTTGCACTCGGCGCTGTCATCAAACACTCGAGAGACTGGAACCTCGCGCGCGAATGCGTAATCGATTCGGGCCTGGCTCTGCGTACGCCCGGAGTGGACTTGCAGCGCGCCTGCGGTACCAGCATCGAAGCCGCCATCATGGTTGCCAACAAGATCGCACTGGGTCAGATCGAAGCCGGCATAGCGGGTGGCACGGATACTGTCAGTGATGCCCCAATCGTATACCCGGACGATTACCGCAGAATTCTCCTCGAAATGCACCGTTCACGTTCGCTGATAGGTCGTATCAAGCCGTTGTTTCGTTTCCGCCCCAGGCACTTCAAGCCGGAGCTTCCCGGCGTGGAGGAGCCTCGCACGAAGTTGTCTATGGGCGAAAGCACGGAGATAACGGCCAGGCAGTGGGACGTGCAACGAGAACATCAGGACCAGTTGGCTCTGGCAAGTCACATCAAGGCGGCCGCGGCCTATGATGCAGGCTGGTACGGGGACATCGTCGTGCCGTTCAGGGATGTTGAGGAAGATAACAATATTCGACGCGACACAACGTTCGAGAAACTGAGTGAATTGAAACCGGTTTTCGACAAGAGCGGCGAAGGCACGATGACGGCAGGTAACAGCACGCCGTTGACTGATGGTGCAGCCGCCGTGTTGCTCGCCTCCGAAGATTGGGCGCGCCTGAAAAACCTGCCTGTTATGGCGTACCTGACATATGCCAAGGTCGCGGCCGTCAATTTCATCGACGATGAAGGACTGCTGATGGCGCCCGCGTATGCTGTCTCCGATATGCTAAAACAGGCAAACCTCCGGTTGCAGGATTTTGATTTCTACGAGATTCATGAAGCATTCGCCGCGCAAACAGTCGCCACTCTCAAGGCCTGGCAGTCTGAAGAGTTTTGTCGCGACAAACTCGGACGCAGCGAGCCTATGGGTCCTATTGACCTGTCACTGCTCAACACCAAAGGTGGCAGCATCGCGATAGGTCATCCATTCGCCGCGACAGGTGCTCGAATCATTGGCACTATGGCGAAGCTGCTTCAGGAGAAAGGCTCTGGCCGTGGCCTGATCTCGATTTGCACGGCAGGTGGCATGGGCATCTCGGCCATCATGGAGGCCAGATAATCCTAAGACAAGGGACATGATGGCGGAATTCAGCGCGCATATTGCCACGCTGAATGACATCTTGTGGCACGAGTACGTGTTATACGCGATCGTTGGCACCGGTCTCTTGTTCACGATCTGGAGTGGTTTTTCACAATACCGCGCCCTCACTCACGGACCCATGGTGATTCGCGGCGTCTACGATGATCCTGACGATCCGGGCGCCATCAATCACTTCCAGGCTTTGTCGGCCGCGTTATCGGCGACGGTTGGGCTCGGCAATATCGGCGGCGTCGCACTGGCTATCGCGCTGGGCGGACCGGGCGCCATGTTCTGGATGTGGGTCGTCGGCTTCCTGGGCATGTCGATCAAACTCACGGAAGTCACGATGTCGATGCTCTATCGCAACATCGACGATCCTGATAATCCCCATGGCGGGCCGATGTGGGTCGCCGCCAAGGCACTCGAACGTCGTGGCATGGGTGGCCTGGGCCGTACTATCGGCGTTGTATTCTGCCTCTGTTTACTCGTATCGACGGCAACCGGCGGCAACATGTTCCAGGCCTGGAACGTGGGTGAACTTACTGAAGAGTATTTTTCGGTCCCCAGCTGGATTACGGGCATTGTGCTTGCACTGATAGTCGGCGCCGTCATTATCGGCGGCATCAAACGCATCGGCAAAGTGACGGCTACCATCGTGCCCCTGATGGTCGCCCTGTACCTGATAGCCGGAACTTACGTGCTTGCCGTGAACATTGGGGACATACCGGACATATTCGCACTAATCGTCAAATCAGCGTTCCTGCCGACCGAGGCTGGCGGGGCGTTCATCGGTGGTACCGCGGCTTCCGCTTTCCTGTTTGGCCTGAAGCGCGCGGTGTTTTCGAACGAGGCGGGACAGGGCTCCTCGCCGATCGCTCATTCAGCCGCCAAGACTGATGAGCCGGTGCGCGAAGGCATCGTTGCTGGTCTTGAGCCGTTTATCGACACGATCGTTGTCTGCACGTTCACAGCACTCATTATTCTCTCGACGGGCATATGGAACCGCGCGCCGGATATTCCACTCGACCCTCTGCCAGTCGCCACAGAAACACCGAACGGCTGGCAATTCACAGAGACAGCGCTTCCCGGTGATGACTGGGTCAGCGGCGATAAGACCACGTTGGTTGTCGAAGCGCATCGGAACGAAACGACGGGCTTGACGTTGCACCGCATAGAGGGCGTCGTTCAGGAAAGCGCTACGGGTTACACGACAGTGTGGGATACATTTTCAGGACCAACCTCACCTGGAATCGTCGGCGATGGTCTTTATCGGAGCTACGTTGGCGCGACATTAACAGCGAAAGCTTTTGACAGCGTTACCCCTGGCCTGGGCAAATGGCTGATATCCATTGCCGCCTGGATGTTCGCGCTGTCCACCATGATTTCCTGGAGCTACTACGGCGAACAGGCGCTGGTATTTCTTACCGGCGAGAAGGCAGTGCTGGGCTACAGGATCGTGTATTGCTGCCTGATCATTGTCGCGACTCTCGGTCTTGTGCGAACGGATACCGATCTTGACAACGTCATTGGCGTAGGAACCGGGGTCATGATGTTTGCGAATCTCCCGATCTGCTGGCTCTTCGGCTACCAGGCGATGCGTGCTTACAAGGACTACGTGCGTCGACTCGAGTCCGGTCGCATGGGGCCGGACCATGCGCCGCCGCATCTTGACGACCTGCTTTCGGGTCGCGACGTGGAAAAATAGCTACGTCTCAGCGATCCTGCTTTCGTTTTTGATGTAAGGCGTCGAATGCCTTGTCAAAGCGGTCTTTAGCTTGCGCTGTAATTCCGCCACGTTTGTGCTCCTCGACCATGAACTTCTCGAGGCGGCCGACGAGATCATCCATTCTGGCGTCGGGAAAAGGTTCGATGTGCGTGACGTCCGCAGGAGCATTCCGCAGCGCTCCGAAAAGATCTATCCATTTTTCAGTGTGTTTGCCAATTCCAAGTAGCTGATAGAACTGCGTGCCCGGCCTGCCGCCCTCACCGGAAAACAGGCTTACGAGACCGGCGATCAGGGAAGTGGGCACAAGCACGAGGTCGCGCAGTCCATCGACGACAAGTTTGGCCTGCAGAACGGCAATATCACGTACCAGCGTCCAGCGCTCCGAGGCGTGACTAGTTGTTTCCGGGACTTCATTCATTTGGGCTTCCCATGACAAATGTCAATCAAGACAAGCAATTATAGCCTGCCCGGCTGGCGCCCGGCATGGCTTTAAAGTACTGTTGGGCGCGTCCGAAACCGGTTGCCAGGCTTATGCCAAGCTACGAATCAACACCCGAGTTCAAACACGGGCTTTCAGAAACGACGGGGGTTCTCCTCGTCAACCTGGGAACACCGGGGGCGCCAACGCCGGCGGCCGTTCGTCGCTTCCTCAAACAGTTTCTCTCGGACCCGCGGGTGATCGAATATCCCCGATGGCTTTGGTGGCTGATTCTCAACGGCATCATTCTGCGATTCCGCCCGTCGCGGTCGGCCGCAGCCTATCGGAAAATCTGGACCGATGACGGTTCACCATTGATGATTTTCTCGACGGCGATTGCGCGAGGAATCCAGGCGCAACTCGACCTTCGGCATCCCGGGTCGACCAAAGTGGAGCTCGCCATGAGCTATGGCGACCCTTCCATCGATGCCGCGATCGACCGACTGCTCGTCAAAGGCGCCAGGCGGCTTCTGGTGTTGCCGATGTACCCGCAGTATTCGGGCACGACGACCGCGTCCGTTTTCGATGCCGTCGCTCGCAAGCTGAATCGCCTGCGCTGGATACCCGAAACCCGCTTCATCAACCAGTATCATGACGAACAGGGCTACATCGATTCGCTGGCCGCGAGTATCCGAGAATTCTGGCAACAAAATGGACGGGGAACCCGGCTTATGTTTTCCTTCCATGGTGTTCCGAAAAACACCTTGTTAGGAGGCGACCCCTATCATTGCCAGTGCCAGAAGACGGCACGTCTCGTCGCCGCCGCACTCGAGCTTCCTGACGATGAGTGGGTTCTATCGTTTCAATCACGCGTTGGTCGCGAGGAGTGGCTACGACCATACACCGACGAGACGATCGCTGAACTTGGCAACCAGGGCCTGGACCGCCTGGATGTGGTCTGCCCCGGCTTCTCCACGGATTGCCTCGAAACGCTCGAGGAGATTGCGATGCAGAATTCAGAACTCTTTATAAAGTCAGGCGGTAAAGCGCTGCATTACATACCAGCGCTGAACGCACGGGAGGACCACGTGAGTTTCCTGACTGACTTGCTGGAAAAACATCTTGGAGGTTGGCCCAAATCATATTCCGAAGACCACTCATCCCGTGAACGAGCGATCGCAATGGGAGCATCAACATGAACGCGATCGGTCATTTTCTGGAGATTTCGGTACGCACGACTGACATTCTCGAGTCACTGCATTTCTATAAGACATTGGGGTTTGCCGAACTCGAGATCGGCGATGTGTGGTCACACAAGTACGCCGTAGTCAGCGATGGAGAGCTGAACATTGGTCTGCATGACAGGGAGTTTGACGCGCCTGCCATTACCTTCGTACAACCTGACCTCGCGAAGCGCGCGAGATCGATGACAGACCATGGCTTCAAATTCAGCTTTATGAAGCTTGATGAAGACGTTTTTAATGAGATCGGCTTCGCCGACCGTGACGGGCATATGGTGACGATGCTCGAAGCGCGAACGTTTCACGTCAGCAAAGACGTCGACAGAGACTCTCTGTGCGGTAGCTGGATCGAGTTGACACTGCCCGTTCGCGACGCTTTGCGGGCCGCGCAATTCTGGGCTCCGATTGCGCCAACCATGCTTGACATGCGCGAAGAACCAACCACACACATGCGTTTCGACGCTGGTGGCGCGCCTCTGGGCTTGTCGGAAAGTATTGCGGTCAAAGCGCCTTCCCTGTCTTTCAAGTGTCCCGACCGGCACGGCCTGATGGGGCTCCTCGAGCAAAACGGCATGGACTTCGAAAAATTCCCGGGCTTCGAAGGGGCGTTCGTTGCGATCAACGCACCTGAGGGCACCGTCTTGTATGCCTTTGAAGAAGACTTTCTTGGCGAGTCTTACGAAGTCGACGAGTCGGGCGACGTCAGCGAATTTCCCGGCTAAAGCTCTTTTCGCCACGCCCTATAAGAGCGCTCGTATCAGTGCCAGCGCCCGACCGAGATAGCCACTACCAAACAGGTTGAGGTGGTTCAGCACGTGGTAAAGCTGGTAGAGATTCTGTCGCTCCGGGCTGCCCGGCTCGAGCGGCCAGGTTGATTCGTAAGCGTCATAAAACAAACCGCCGAATCCGCCGAACAACTTCGTCATGGCGAGGTCTGTCTCGCGGTCGCCGTAGTAGACGGCCGGATCGAAGATCACGGGCGCTCCGTCACTGCTTGCCCAGTTACCGCCCCACAAATCCCCGTGCAGCAACGACGGTATGGGTTTGTAGGCGTCGAAGAAGAATGGCAGGCGCCTGAGCAGGCGCGCGCCCTCATCCTGCAGCTCACCCGTGAAGCCGTTCTCCGCCGCGAGCCGCAGTTGATAACCAAGACGATGCTCGCGAAAAAATCCAACCCAATCTGCTGACCATTTATTGTATTGCGGCGTCAGCCCGATCGTATTGTCACGGTGCCAGCCGAAACGATCCTTGACCGTGCGATGCATCTTTGCCAGTTGCTCGCCGAGCAGCCGCTCGCTTTTCGCGCTGGTCCGTTCGAACGACAACCATTCCAGCGCAAGAAACGCGGCGTCCCCGGTCTGTCCGATTGCAAACACTTCGGGAACACGCACGGCCTTCGCAGAGGCAATCTCCGCCAGGCCTTCTGCCTCCGCCGCGAACATTTCGATGCTAGAAACAGGCCCGGTCTTGAGAAACAGCTCACCGTCATCGGTATCAAGCCGCCATGCGGCGCTGATATCTCCGCCGCCGACCGGACGCGGTGTCGGCGCATTACTGAGCCGAACGCCGGCATCTCGCAGGTGTTTGGCTATTGACGACCAATCAGGCATGGCCAGGGTAGCAGTCAGTGCCTGTAGATATCGGATACACGCTCCGCCTGTCGGCGCAGCGCCATACCGATACCGGCCTCATCAAACAAAGCGTTGATGTCCCCGAGTCTCGGTGCGGAAGGCTGCATCGCAGCTTCAGCATTCTCGATAGGCGCATCGCAAGCGATGCCGGTCAGCCGCCGCGCAAGCAATGCGTCATCTTTATGCGCTTCGAGCTTGGTGCTCAGGGTTTTTGCGCCGCGCACATTGACCTCGTGCACCTTGTCGAGGTTGCCGTAAATTTCTTCCAGGCTACCGAAATGTTCCAGCAACACTGATGCGGTTTTCTTGCCGACGCCGGGCACGCCCTTTATGTTATCGACGGCGTCACCGGCCAGCGCGAGGAAATCCGCGATCTGTTCCGGCCATACGCCAAACGACTCGGGAATCTGCTCGTACCTCAATTTGCCTTTTCCGGAAAAATCCCAGAACACGTCCTCTTTCGTAAGAAGCTGAGTCAGATCCTTGTCGCGACTAACGATCGTCGACGGACGTCCCTGTGTACGTCCGTGAGTTACCAGTGTGCCGATCAGGTCGTCCGCTTCGTACCTGGGGCTGGCACACTCCATAATTCCCAGCGCCCGTACGTATCGACGACACTGCTGGAACTGCCGCTTTAGCTCCGGTGGCGCCGGGTCGCGGTTGGCCTTGTACTCAGGATAGATTTCCGTGCGAAACGACTTGGACAGACTCTCGTCGAACAACACAGCCACGTATTCAGGCGTAACTCTTTCCATGAAGTCGCCAATGAAGCGGCAAAAGCCGTAGAGCGCATTTATCGGGTTGCCGCTGTCATCGACCATATCGTCCGGCATGGAGTAGTAGGCGCGAAAAACATAGACGCTGGCGTCGATCAGGTATTGCATTATCGGGGCGAACGCCGGCGCGCGACGGGCGCCTTAGTCATGAAAATGCACTTCGACGATTTCTTCACCGCTGGAAAGATGATCACTCAGTCGCGCGTGCAATGGACTCGAGCGCGGTATATGCGCGAGCAGGTATTGCATCTGGTCGGTCAGCACGCGCCGCCCCTTCAGATAAATGTACTCGGCGTAATTGGGCGTGAACGGCACAGCGATCAGCTGCATTGACGCCTGCTCGGGCGTGCGACCACCCTTGTAATTGTTGCAGCGACGACATGCCGTGGCAACGTTGGTCCAGGAATCAGTGCCGCCTTGTGAAACCGGTGTTATGTGATCTCGCGTCAGATCTCGCGTCAGGTAGCGCATGCCGCAGTACAGACAAAGGTTTGCATCGCGCTTGAACAAGGTCCGGTTGTTCAGCGGCGGAACGTACTTGTCGCGGTTGCGGGCGAGGCTTCGGCTCGTCCCGTGGGTCGCAATGATCGAGTTGACATCGATACGGCTCCGGTTACCGTCGAGGGAACTGTATCCGCCGAAGACGGAGTAAAGGCGAGTGCCGCAGTCGTAGGCAACCTGCTCGGCGTGGTAGAGACGTACTGCTTCACGGTAGTCAATCCACTCGAGCGGCATTCCGGCAACGTCGGTCCGTAGGACCTGTTGCGAAATATCGGTTGCGAGTCCTGCGAGCATACTTGTCCCCTCTTGGGAGGCACGCCTCTGATCTGCTGTTAAGTACGCTTGATTATGACTAATCAAAGGTACCCCGCCAAGGACATAGTGCTCAAAATGCGCTACAGATCCTTCAAAACTTCGTCGAGGGTCGCTTTCGCGTCCCCAAACAACATCCGTGTGTTTTCTTCGAAGAACAGCGGGTTCTGGACGCCGGCATAACCTGTCGCCATGCTGCGCTTCAGCACGATCGAGACTTTGCCCTTCCAACACTCGAGTACGGGCATGCCAGCTATCGGGCTGTCCGGGTCTGTAAGTGCCGATGGGTTAACGATGTCGTTCGCACCGATGACAACAGATACATCGACATCGGGGAAATCTTCATTGACCTCATCCATCTCGAAAACAATATCGTAGGGTACTTTGGCTTCCGCCAGCAGCACGTTCATATGGCCCGGCATACGGCCCGCGACGGGGTGAATGCCGAACCGGACATTCACGCCTTTCTCTCGTAACACGCGCGTAATCTCGAACACCGTATGTTGCGCCTGGGCAACGGCCATCCCGTAACCCGGAATAATCATGACCTCTTTGGCGTTGCTCAGCAGTTCGGCCGTTTCGGGGGGCTCGATCGGGGCGACTTCGCCCTGGTCTTCGCTACTGCCTTTCGCTACAGCACCACCGCTGGTGCCAAAACCGCCCGCGATTACCGCCAGGAACCGTCTGTTCATTGCGCGACACATGATGTAACTCAGGATCGCACCGCTGGAACCAACCAACGCACCCGTTACGATCAGCAGGTCATTGTTGAGCATAAAGCCCGTGGCTGACGCTGCCCAACCCGAGTAACTGTTAAGCATCGAAACGACAACCGGCATGTCAGCACCACCGATCGCCATCACCATGTGAATACCGAACAACAACGCGATGACGGTCATGACGATTAGCGGTTCGACGCCGCCTCCTGCTGCCGATTGAATAACAAACTCGCGGCCAAACCAGATGGCGCCAATCAGCAACAGCAAGTTCAACCAATGACGTGCAGGCAACAACATGGGGTTGCCGGTAATACGTCCCGACAATTTTCCGAATGCGATGACAGACCCCGAAAACGTGACGGCGCCAATAAGAACGCCGAGATAGGTTTCGATGTCGTGAATCGTGAGCTCGACGCCCTCGAAGTGCGTGGCTGGATCCATGAAGTTCGCGAAACCAACGGCAACTGCTGCAAGGCCAACGAGGCTGTGCAGTATGGCAACCAGCTCAGGCATCTGCGTCATCTGCACGCGGCGCGCAAGCAGCAAACCGATACTGCCACCAATCAGCAGTGCAACCAGCAGCATCACATAGTTGGCGGTAACGACGCCCAATACGGTCGCGATCAGCGCAATTGCCATGCCGGTAATGCCATACCAGTTGCCGCGCCGTGCGGTCTCCTGGTTGGAAAGGCCGCCGAGGGCCAGGATAAAGAGAATCGTCGCAGCAATGTACGACGAAGTTACGACACCAGCACTAATCATCTCGGGAGCCCCTGCTCAATTAATTTCACTTTCTGAACATTTCGAGCATGCGACGCGTAACTGCGAATCCGCCGGCGATGTTGATGCTCGTTATCAACGCCGTGGCTATGGCTATCCACATGATCACCTTATCGGTTGAGCTCACCTGCAACAGTGCGCCGATGATGATGATGCTCGATATGGCATTCGTGACACTCATCAGGGGCGTGTGCAGGGCAGCGGTGACATTCCAGATCACCATGTAACCGACGAAACACGCCAGCACGAATACCGTGAAATGCGCCATAAACGATGGCGGTGCTACGGCGCCAAGCCCCAACAAGGCCGCTCCAGCAATAACCATGCCGATGATTGGGCCCATGATCGAGCGCTTTTCTTCCCTGGCCTCAACCGGTGCAGGGGCCGGCGCTGGCTCCGCCTTCGGCGGTGCTGCCGACAACTTCGGTGGTGGCGGCGGCCAGGTTGTCTCGCCGTCCTTGCAGACTGTCGCGCCACGAACAACTTCGTCGTCGAAATCAACCACGATGTTGCCGTCTTTTTCGGGCGTCATGTCGGTCAGCAGGTGACGAAGGTTCGTCGCGTAAAGTTGGCTCGACTGGGCGGCGAGACGGCTCGGCAGATCCGTATAGCCGATGATCGATACACCGTTGGTTTGCACAACCTCGTTTGCTTGCGTGAGCTCGCAGTTGCCGCCTTGTTCGGCGGCAAGATCGACAATCACGCTACCGTCCTTCATCGAGCGCACCATGTCTGCGGTAATGAGCCTGGGCGCCGGCTTGCCCGGAATCAGCGCCGTGGTAATGATGATGTCGACGTCTTTTGCCTGCTCGGCGAACAGCGCCATTTCTGCTTTGATGAATTCGTCGCTCATTACCTTGGCGTAACCGCCTTCGCCCGAACCGTCCTCGTCTTCTTCGAAGTCGAGCATCAGAAATTCGGCGTCCATGCTCTCAACCTGCTCTTTGACTTCGGGGCGCGTGTCGAACGCACGAACAATGGCGCCCATACTCTTGGCAGCACCGATAGCCGCGAGACCCGCAACGCCCGCGCCGATGACCATCACCTTGGCGGGTGGCACTTTGCCGGCTGCCGTAATTTGCCCCGTGAAAAAGCGACCGAAATGTTGCGCCGCTTCTACGACAGCCCTGTATCCCGCTATGTTGGCCATTGAGCTGAGGGCATCCATCTTCTGGGCCCGGGAGATTCGAGGCACGCTGTCCATGGCCATGGCGGTGACGCCGCTTTCGGTCAACCGTTTGAGAAGGTCCGGATTCTGGCCCGGCCACAAGAAACTGATAAGCGTCTGGTTTGCGCGCAGTCTTTCAGTCTCCTCGCCCTCGGGCGCCCTGACTTTGAGAATCAGATCAGACTGCGCCCATAAATCGTCGCCTGACGTGACGACATCACATCCGGCCTCCTTGTAGGCGTCGTCGGAAAAGCTCGCGGCAGCACCGGCGCCCGCCTCTACCGCAACACCAAAACCGAGCTTAATCAGCTGCGCGGCAACCTCGGGTGTCGTCGCGACACGTTGCTCACCCGGATGGACCTCTTTCGGAACACCGATTTTCATTTATGCGCCTCCATTTGGACTGCGGCAGTGTAACGAACAGCAACTATGGGCACAAAGAAAAAGGCCTCCAGGACAGAGGCCTTTCTGTAAGGACTTTCCGTAATGCCGTCTAGTCCCTCGGGCGCGAACGAGGTCGTTTTTGCAGGCGATCTCGCAACTGCTGCCGCTGCTCGGGCGTCATGCGTTTGTAACGATCCCTGAGCTGCCGCCGGCGATCGTGGTTCATCTCGCGATAGTTGCGAAAGTTTTTTCGAATACGCGCTTGCTCTTCCGGCGGCAGGCTCTGGAAAATCTGTGCGCGCTCCCGTATCTGTATGCGTCGGTCGTCGGGGAGCTCTCCCCAGGAACTAAAGCGGGCTCGCGCCTCCTTACGCTGTTTTCGCGACATGCCGTCCCAACGCTCGGCACCCCTCGATAACCTCAACTGGCGCTCCGCCGGCAGCGTTTCCCAGCTCTCTTCAAGCTGGCTCAGCACCGCGCGCTGACCGTCGCTCAGACTGTCCCAGCTAATTCCATTGTCCTGGGCCAGCGCCGCGCCAAATAGCAACAACGCAACTGTTGCGACAATCGATTTAACTTTCATCTTCTGTCTCCGCCGATTCTTCACCTTCCGGTACGGGATCGCTCCGTTCTTCATTAACGGCTGTAATGGCGTCATTGACGATCATCCAGTCTTCATCCGATTCTTCCCACATGCCGAGATACTCGAGAAACTCCATGTCCGGCATCTCTTCCTCCTCCGCGAGTACCGATGCGCCGCTGCACAGTACGAGTCCGCACAAAACCGCCCGGGCTGTTCGCTCAGCCGACATCGCCTTCCTTTTCCGCGGTGTCGATCCAGCTGTAGAACTCAAGGTCCTCCAGCATCTCTATGCTGTCCTCGCCGAGCAGGATTTCCATGTCCGTCACGGGCGCTGTTCCCGGCAACTCATTGACGCCCGCAGGGATCTGCACCACCATCACGGCAATTACAATGGCCGCTGCGACACCCGTCGCCGGCATCCATATCGACCACTGATGCCTGGGTCGCTGCAATTCGGCCAGCGCCGCGTGACGGCTGCGATTCAACCTCGACAGCGTCGCTGCATCCAGTTCATCAACCGACGCATCGAAGGTCGCCTTCAGCTTTTCGTCGAACGTATCATCTGGCTCGTTCATCGTTTAAATCCTTCAGGCCCCCAGTCCTCGGGCCTGTGATCTTCCAAAGTCACCCGCAACGAATGGACCGCCCGCGAATAATGCGTTTTCACACTGCCCTGACTGCAGCCCATCGCCACGGCGGTTCCCGCGACGTCCAGGCCCTCGAACGCGCGCAGCATGAATGCCTCGCGTTGTCGTGTCGGTAGCTCGTAAACCGCTGCTTCCAAACGTTGCATGGCCTCACTGTTTTGCAGCTCCTCGTCAGGTGCTCGCCCGGCCGGGTCGGGTGCCGCCGCAATAGCATCGTAGTCGTTGTCATCGGACGACTTACGACCGAACCAGACCATGACGCGGTTGCGAACGGCCTGCCGGCGATGCCAATCACGAACCCCATTCTGCAATATACGATAGAACAGCGGCGCCCACTCCTCGTGACTGCGGTCCGAGTAGTTGCGCACCAGCTTGATCATCGCATCCTGAACCAGGTCCAGAGCTTCATCGCGGTCGCGCACGCCGATCTCGGCAATACGCAGTGCGCGCCGTTCTATCTCGGCCAGAAACTGGTTCAGTTGTCGCTCTTTTTGCAGTGTTCGGGTCCCTGTTATCGGCGTGCCGGGGCACGATACCGCAAAAACCGTGGTGCTGACGTCCATATCTCTTGACTCCACGCCGAGGTCATCTAACTTGTCTTCCTTGTTCAACGGCTGAGACCTGGATCCGGTTGACCGGTTCCGAAGCTATTTTGCCATATTATGTAAAATCCTCGGAGTACCGCTCCAATTAGCACCGGCCTTCTAATTAACATCGCTGTGAACGTGCCACTGTCACGCGAGTTCGACTATTTGCCACCGGAAACCGGTGCACCACCCTCCGCGGGATGCCGGGTTCTCGTGCCATTCGGCCGCCGCCAACAGGTGGGCCTGGTGCTCGGGCACTCGAACGAGTCGTCGCTGCCCGCCGGCAAAATTCGACGCTGCGACGCGGTAATCGATGAATCACCCTTGTTGACCGCCGCCGACCTGCGGCTGATCCGCTTCACGAGCGACTACTACCACCACCCCATCGGCGAAGTCGTTGCGGCGGCTTTGCCCGCGCTGCTCCGGCAGGGTAAAGCCCTGCACCCGACGGTGGAGACCATCGCGGTGTCCGATGTCGGCGAACGGCAGGACATCGAGACACTGGCCAGGCGGGCGCCGAAACAAGCCGAGCTGCTCGAAGTTCTGATCGACGCCGGAGGCAACGGCTGTGACGCCGACCGGTTGAGCGAAGAGCTACCCAACTGGAGGCGTGCGGCGACCGCATTGTTCGAGAAAGGTTACATCACACGCTTCGATGCACGCGCCATCGACTTCGATGAAACGCTGGCGACTCCTGTCGCAGACAGCCTGACCCTCAACGACGATCAGCAACGGGCGCTTGCAACCCTGCGAACCAGTGATGGCTTCGGCGCGTACCTGATTGACGGCGTTACGGGTAGCGGCAAGACCGAAGTCTACCTGCAGCGTATGCGGGATATCATCGACCAGGGCAAGCAGGTGCTGGTTCTTGCGCCCGAAATCGGACTGACGCCACAGCTCGTCGCACGCCTCCGGAATCGTTTGGGTATAGAGCCAGCGCTGTTGCACTCGGGCCTGACCGATATCGAACGGCTGATGGCATGGCGCGCGGCGCGCTCGGGGGCGGCACGCCTTGTCGTTGGAACGCGCTCCGCTATTTTCACGCCCCTGAAGAACCCGGGCCTGATCGTCGTCGATGAGGAACACGACCACTCTTTCAAACAACAGGAGGGTCTGCGTTACTCGGCACGGGACCTGGCCATCGTGCGCGCAAAACATCTCGGCATCCCGGTCATACTCGGGACGGCGACACCGACACTGGAATTGCTGAAGCACTGTCTCGACGGTAATTACAAGCATGTCCGCCTGCCGGTTCGGGCGGGCGGCGCTGAGCCTCCATTGATCCGGCTTATTGACACGGTTCGCACGCCGACGACCAATGGCATCAGCGAACCACTGAGCGACGCGATCGGCAGCCACCTGCTCGCAGGTGGGCAAGCACTGATTTTTCTGAACCGCCGCGGATTCGCCCCGACACTCATCTGCGCGTCTTGCGGGCATATCGCCGGTTGTGAACGATGTGATTCCCGCCTCACGGTTCATGCACGCAGCCAACAACTGCGCTGCCATCACTGCGGCGCGGCTCGCGCACTCGACACACGGTGCGCTGAGTGTGGAGAAGACGTGAAGCCTCTTGGCGAAGGCACCGAGCGACTTGAAGAGGCATTGCGTATACGATTTCCGGAAAAGACCATCATGCGAGTCGACAGCGACAGCACGCAAAAGAAAGGCGCAATGCATGATGTCCTCGAGCAGGCGACGCAGGGCGGCGCAGACATCCTGGTCGGAACACAGATGCTTTCGAAGGGCCACCACTTCCCGAAGCTCACGCTGGTGGGCATTGTTAACGCGGACCAGGGGCTGTTTGGCACCGACTTCCGCAGCGGAGAACGAATGGCGCAATCGATCGTGCAGGTGGCCGGTCGCGCCGGTCGTGAAAGCCGTCGCGGCGAAGTCCTGATCCAGACAGCCTTCCCGGAGCACCCGTTCTGGTCAACGTTGATCGAGGGCGGTTACGAAAAGGTGGCCAACGAGGCGCTCGCGGAGCGCGAGGCAACCCGCTGGCCGCCGTTCACTCGACTGGCGCTGATTCGGTCTGCCGCACATCGCCACAACGACGCCCTTGAGTTCCTCGAGGTCGCGAAACGATCCCTGGCAGACAAAATCGACGAAACGCTGCGCATCCTCGGTCCTGTCGACGCGCCGATGGCGCGCAAGGCAGGCCGTTATCGCGCGCAACTGTTGCTGCAAAGCAGCGATCGCCGGACCTTGCACAGCTTGCTGCGGGAGCTTCGTCCCGCCCTCGAGCAGGAACCCGCGGCTCGCAAGGTTCGCTGGTCGATCGACGTTGATCCGATCGAGCTATTCTAGCCGGAGCATCGAGAATCGGCCGTTCCGGGACCTACATCCGGAGAAATATCCGGGTAGAATTGCCGCCTCGCAAATCTGGCCGGCTGGTACCAATGAAGCACATTGTCGCGCAACTTGTTAAGAAGGCCCTCGCAGGCCTGCCCGAGCTGGCCGAGGCGGCCGCTGACTTGTCGATTGAAGACACGGTTGAGCGCACTCGCGACGCCAGCCATGGCGACTTCGCCAGCAATATAGCCATGCGCCTTGCAAAACCCGCTCGCAGGAACCCGCGTGAGATCGCGACGAGTATTGTCGAGACGCTGTCCGACGACGCCAATGTCCACAAAATCGACATTGCCGGACCGGGGTTTATCAATTTTCATCTGAACGCATCGGCATTTCACGCTGAGCTGGAATCGATACTTCGGCTGCGCGAGACCTACGGAAGACAGGCGCGAAAAGAAGCGCCGAAAATCCTCCTGGAGTTCGTGTCCGCGAACCCGACCGGTCCGCTGCATGTCGGCCATGGCCGGCACGCTTCCTTTGGCGCCACGGTCGGCAACCTGCTCGAGGCGACGGGCTACCCGGTGCACCGCGAGTATTACGTCAATGATGCGGGCAGGCAGATGGACATCCTCGGCCTGAGCGTCTGGCTGCGCATGCTGGAGAAGGATGGCATCGCCATAGGGTTCCCGCAGGGCGGTTATCGCGGCGACTATATTCGCGAGATCGCGGCGGCAATCGAAACGACCGCGGTGAATACGGTATCCGCGGAGTCCATTCTCTCAGGCCTTCCCCCCGATGCACCGGACGGTGACAAGGATACGCATGTCGATGCATTGATCGCAAAAGCGAAGACCCTTTTGGGCGACGCCGGCTTCGACCATGTCCGCCAACAGGCACTGGATTCGATTCGCGATGAGATCGAGGATGATCTCGCCGAGTTCGGCGTCACCTTTGACCGCTGGTATTCGGAGCAAAGCCTGACCAAAGGCGGGGCAATCGACAACGCGCTGCAGATGCTCGAAGAGCGCGGCATGTTATACAAGAAAGAAGGAGCAACCTGGTTCAGGGCGACAGACTTTGGCGACGAGAAAGATCGCGTCGTCATTCGCGACAACGGCATGAAAACTTATTTCGCCTCGGACATCGCTTATCATTTTGAGAAACGAGAACGCGGTTTCGATCGCCTGATCGACATACTCGGCGCAGATCACCATGGCTATGCGCCGAGAGTCAGGGCCGGACTCGAAGCGATGGGCTATGAAGGCGACAGTCTTGAAGTCTACCTCGTGCAGTTTGTTACGCTGTATCGCAGCGGCGAAAAAATGCAGATGTCAACACGCTCCGGTGAATTCGACACGCTGCGGCAGTTGCGCGCCGAGGTCGGTAATGACGCCGCACGCTTCTATTACGTGTCGCGATCGAAGGATCAGCACCTCGACTTCGATCTCGACGTCGCGAAGTCACAGTCCAGCGACAATCCCGTTTACTACATTCAATACGCACATGCGCGCGTGGCCAGCGTCTTTCGACAGCTTGGAGAGAAATCACTCGAGTGGAACGAGGGGAACGGCAAGGATCAGCTTGCGCTTTTGGCTGAACCCCAGGAAAAGGCGTTGATGACGTCTTTAAGCCGCTACCCGGAGGTTGTCGAATTGTCGGCCAACAATCGCGCGCCGCAGCACCTTGTGCATTACCTGCGCGATCTTGCCAATGACTTTCATACCTATTACAACGCGCATGCATTTATCGTCGATGACGCTGCATTGCGAGATGCAAGGCTTTATCTGGTCTCCGCGACCCAGGTCGTCGTTGCGAACGGTCTCGGCATCCTCGGCGTGTCCGCACCGGAGAAGATGTAGTGGCAAAGCGCAAGAAACGTCGCGCTAGTCGTGCAAGGAAGTCCGAGTACCCACCGTATGTGTGGATGCTGTTTGGCCTCGCCATAGGACTGTCGGTCGCATTTGCCGTTTACGTGAAAGATCGTGAACCACCCGTGACAGCGAAGAGTGCCGCGCCACAGCCAGCGAGCCTGAAGAATACGATTGATGGCAATAGCGAGGAAGCAAAGACTTCGCCCGTTGGTGACAAGCCGGCGAACAAGCGCTTCACTTTCTACGACATTTTGCCGAATTTCGAGGTCATTACCCCGGACGAAACGCCCGAGATTGCAGCCGATGTGGCGCCCCAGGCGATTGAAGAGCCGGGTGTTTATGTGCTCCAGGCGGGCTCTTTCTCCACAAACAAAGATGCGGATCGGCGTCGGGCCGAACTCGCGCTACACGGCATCGAGTCTCACATTCAGCGCGTAAAGGTCAACGATCGCAATTACCACCGCGTATACATTGGCCCGACCGACGATCTGGACGAATTGAACATGCTGCGCAGCCGTTTGCGCGCTGCACAAATCGATGTTTTTCGGATCCGTCTCAGTGACTAGTGTTGCCCCCGGGCTGAAGCCGTTCGTGCTTGCGTTTGCGCTGCTGCTATTGGCGGCATGTGCAGCCACACCCTCGCCGGAGCCCCCACCAGAACCACCGCCTGAGCCACCATCCGCGCCGCTCGAGCCGGCACCACCGCCCGCAGAGCCACCACCGCCACCAGAACCGGACAGATCAGTCATGCGCATCAGCATTGCCGCTGTCGGCGACATGATGATCGGCACCGACTACCCACAGAATCACTTGCCCGACGACGATGGCATCAGCTTTCTTTCCGATGTTTCGCCGTTCCTGTCATCCGCTGACCTGACATTTGGAAATCTCGAGGGTGTCCTTGTCGACGGCGGCGAGCCAGGTAAAAAGTGCAGCAATCCCAACGCGTGTTACCTGTTCCGCTCACCAACCCGTTACGTGTACCACTATCGGGCGGCCGGTTTCGACGTATTGAGCCTGGCGAATAATCATGCGCGTGATTTCGGAGAAGAGGGTCGCAGCAGCAGCATGCAGGCAATTGCCGATGCCGGTATGCATCACTCGGGGCGCGTCGACGATTTTGCGAGCCTCGACATCAACGGCATCAGCGTTGCCGTACTCGCTTACGCTGTCACCAAGAACTCCAACATGATGCTCGACTACGAACTGGCCTTCGAGACAGTGGCCTCGCACGCCGCATCGCATGACATAGTCGTCGTTTCATTTCATGGCGGTGCCGAGGGTGCCGACGTGACGCACATCCCGTTTGCCGACGAAGAATATTTTGGTGAGCCCCGCGGTGATGTCGTCTGGTTCGCGCGCGGCGCTGTCGATGCAGGCGCAGACCTTGTTATCGGTCACGGGCCTCACGTCGTGCGCGGCATGGAGCGTTACAAGGACCGGCTGATTGCTTACAGCCTGGGCAACTTCGCCACGTACTACGGCATCAGCGTCGCGGGTATCAAGGGCGTCGCGCCGATACTGACGACAACGCTGGACGGCGATGGCGCCTTCGTGGAAGGGGAAATCGTTTCGACTATTCAGCTACGTCCGGCAGGTCCGAGTATCGATACAAAAAATCGGGTGCTGAATTTGATCCGGGGACTAAGCATCGAGGACTTTGGCGAGCCGGGCCTCGAGTTCCTCCCGGACGGACGAATCCTCCCTGCACCGCGACCGCCCGTCGAACCCCACGTTCTGCAGACACCGGACGACTAGCGCTCACCACCCACCATTCATACCGCGGCGTCGATCGCCGGGGAATCTGTAGGAGCGGCCCGTCTCATAAGCGCGACTATGTCTTCGCCCGTATGGGCTCCGATGGTCGCGACCCGCGATCGCGCGCAAGGCGCGCTCCTACAATTTGTAGCACCACCGCTGTCTTGCCTTGGGACGCGAAGACGCTGATTGAAGCACTTCGCAGCCGGTGCCGCTTACAGCTAAACACGCATGGGGCAAGTGGACGAGATGTTTGTTGGCGAGACATCAAGCGAGCGCAGCGAGACAGTCCGCCAACAAATATGTCGGC
>Ga0209567_10000122_pt1 | contig 40097 bp, 33 predicted proteins | sample COG_12_FD_184756 | JGI IMG/M metagenome (GOLD analysis project Ga0209567, IMG submission 184756) | Pelagic marine sediment microbial communities from the LTER site Helgoland, North Sea, for post-phytoplankton bloom and carbon turnover... | ecosystem: Environmental > Aquatic > Marine > Neritic... | reverse complement strand
TCAATGATCCAAACGAGAACGGGGAGCGAGGCGTCGTTGTCAGCACGGCATCGATCGCCGCTTTCGAGGGTCAGATAGGACAGGCGGCCTACTCGGCCTCCAAGGGCGGCGTCGTTGGCATGATGTTGCCGCTGGCGCGCGAGTTTGCGCAGTTCGGCATTCGCGTCAACACGATTGCCCCGGGCATCTTCATGACGCCGATGATGGCCGGCATGCCGGAAGAGGTGCAGGAGTCCCTGGGCAAGCAGATACCGTTTCCACCACGCCTCGGTCGACCCGAGGAGTATGCGGACACGGTGGCTTACATCTACGGCAATGCAATGGTCAACGGCGAGACGATCCGCGTCGATGGCGCGATCCGCATGCAACCGAAGTAGTCCACCACCAACCCCGCCACCCCCACGACGGCGGCGATCACGGCGATGTCTTGCTTGCTCGCGCTGACGCGATGTCGCTTCGCAAGACATCCCCGCACTCGCCAGCGCGGTCCGCGATGCCCGCTTGCCTCAATTAGCATGCTGGGACAGCGGCGGTGAGCGCCGGGGTGTCTCACCAAGCGAGTTTGTGAAACAGCTGTCCGAGCGACTGAGATTCCCCGGCGATCGACGCCGCGGTATGAATGGTGGGTGGTGGGTGGTGACCGTTACATATTCGCGTAATTGGGTCCGCCGCCGCCTTCGGGTACATCCCAGATGATGTTCTGCCGCGGATCCTTGATATCGCAGGTCTTGCAGTGCACACAATTCTGCGCGTTGATCTGAAACTGCGGCTCACCGCCCTCCTCCACGATCTCATAAACGCCGGCCGGGCAATACCGCTGCGCGGGTTCGTCGTAGATCGGCAGATTGAATGCGATCGGCACCGAGTCGTCTTTAAGCTTCAGGTGCGACGGCTGGTCCTCTTCGTGGTTGGTACTCGAGAGGAATACTGAAGACAGCTTGTCGAATGTTATGACGCCATCCGGTCTCGGGTAGTCGATCGGTCGTGCCTCCGATGCCTTGTCGAGCGACGCATGATCCGGATCTTTGTTGCGCCAGGTAAAGGGCAGCTTGCCGAAGAAAATGTTCTGATCGATGAAAGCAAACGCCGCACCCCAAAATACACCGAGTTTGTGCAATCCGGGACCGAAGTTACGTCCCTTGTGCAGTTCCTTATGCACCCAGGATCCGTTGACGCTCTCTTCATAGTCCACTAGTTCCGACTGCCCTGCATCGCCAGAGGATAAGGCCTTGTGGATACTCTCGGCCGCCAGCATGCCGGTTTTTATAGCGGTATGGGCACCTTTGATCTTCACCCCGTTGAGAAATCCTGCTCCGCAACCGACCAGCATACCGCCCGGAAACGCGAGTTTTGGCAGTGACTGTAAACCGCCTTTGTTCACGGCCCGCGCACCATAGGCAATTCGCTTACCGCCCTCGAGATAGGTGCGGATCTTCGGGTGCAATTTCCAGCGCTGGAATTCGTCGAACGTAGAAAGGTGCGGGTTCCTGTAGTTCAACGCGATGATCAGGCCCAGGAGAACCTTGTTGTTGGCGGCGTGATACAGGAAGCCGCCACCCTCAGTTTGGTTGTCGAGGGGCCAACCGGTCGTGTGAACAACCAGACCTTCCTCGTGTTTCGTGGGGTCGATTTCCCACACTTCCTTGATGCCAATGCCGTAGTGCTGTGGATCGGCATCCTTGCGCAAGTCGAAGCGCGCCATCACCTGCTCGCTCAGGTTGCCGCGCACGCCCTCTGCGAAAACCGTGTACCTGGCGGTCAATTCGTAGCCAGCCTGGTAGGCACTCTTTTTCTGCCCGTCCTTGCCAATACCCATATCGCTGGTCGCGACGCCCAAGACCCTGCCGTCATCGTCGTACAGTACTTCCGAGGCAGCGAAGCCCGGGAACACGTTCACGCCCAACGCCTCGGCCTGCTCGCCCAGCCACTGGCAGAGCTGCCCCAGGCTGATGATGTAGTTGCCATCGTTGTGCATTGGCCGCGGCAGGAACAGGCCGGGCACGCGCACGGCTCCCGAGTCGCTGGTCAGGTAGTGCACGAGATCACCCGTCACAGCCGTTTTTACGGGCGCGCCTTTTTCTTTCCAGTCGGGGAAGAGTTCGTCGAGGCCCGTTGGCTCGAACACGTTTCCGGAAAGAATGTGTGCGCCGATTTCAGAGCCCTTCTCAACGACGACGACGGACAGGCTGTCGTCGAGCTGCATCAGGCGGCACGCGGCGGCGAGCCCTGCGGGCCCACCACCGACAATCACGACATCGAATTCCATCGACTCGCGTTCGTTCGATTCCGACATTTTCCAGGATTCTCCTGTTCTTCTGATCGCCAATCTTAGCAGCCTCTATGGCGGCGCATAAGTTTGCACGGTAATCTTGCCGTGCCGTCACGTCAGCGCAAATACAGGATTGAAGGTAGATTGAACATACGCGATGCCTATGAAGACAGTCTGCGCCGTGAAGGCCATGTCAAAGATGCGGCGCAGCTGGACATCGTCGGTCAACTCGAGGACCTGCAGTCGCGTCTGACTGAACGCCACCGACGGCGGGGCCGGGTGCGGGCCCTGTTCAGACTCTACGGCGGAGAAAATCAAGCGGCAGTACGCGGAATGTACCTGTGGGGTGGTGTAGGTCGCGGCAAGACCTTTCTCATGGACCTGTTCTTCGAGAGTCTCGCGATCGAAGCGAAGCAGCGAATCCACTTCCATCGCATGATGCACGGGGTCCATGATCGCCTGAGGGCACTGGGCAATGTCGAGGATCCGCTCGACAAAGTGGCGGCCGACATTGCCCGCCATACCCGGGTGTTGTGCTTCGACGAGTTCTTCGTAAGTGACATCGGCGACGCAATGATTCTCGGGCGCCTGTTGGATGGCCTGTTTCGCCGGCGGGTCACTCTCGTCACGACGTCAAATTCGAAACCGGATGACCTTTACCAGGACGGCTTGCAGCGACAGCGTTTCCTGCCGGCTATCGAGCTGCTGAAGCAACACACCGAGGTCGTAAACATGGACGGTGGCGTCGACTATCGCCTGAGACTGTTGCAGAAGGCCGGAACCTACCTTTTTCCTGACGACGCGCGCGCCGAAGAGAGACTCGCGTTCTTTTTCGACGAGTCCGCATCGAGCCAGATCAGATCCGATCAGGAACTCGATGTTTATGGTCGCACCATACGTGCTCGAAAATGTGCAAAGGGCGTCGCGTGGTTTCGATTTGACGATCTGTGTGCCGGTCCGCGCAGCCAGGCCGACTACATAGAGATTGCTCGCTGGTACCCCTCCGTCATTGTCTCCGGAGTTCCTCAATTTGACGTCAAGCTTGAAAACCAGGCGCGTCGGTTCATCGCGCTGGTCGACGAGTTCTACGATCGGCGCGTGAAGCTGATTCTCTCGGCTGACGCCGAGGTAAAGTCACTGTATCAGGGGGCCAGGCTGGCCTTCGAATTCGATCGCACAATCAGCCGGCTGATTGAGATGCAATCAAAAGAGTATCTCGCCCTGCCCCACCTTGCATGATAAATTGCTTGTCATGAGTGAGGAACTGATACTCGAGGACTTTCTGCCTTACCGGCTTTCGATTCTCTCGAACACGATCAGCACCATGATCGCGCAAATCTATGAGGAGCGATTTGGTTTATCGATACCCGAATGGCGTGTCATTGCCATACTCGGTCGCTTCCCTGGCCTGTCGGCCGTCGAAGTCGCGGAGCGCACGCTTATGGACAAGGTTGCCGTCAGTCGCGCCGTGACCAAACTCGTCAAGAACGGCCGCATCGACCGTGAGTTTGCCGACGCTGACCGTCGCCGTTCGATTCTGAACCTGTCCGAGGAAGGCCGGCGCGTTCACGACGAGATCGCACCGCTCGCGCTGAAATTCGAGCGCGACCTGCTTCAGGAGATCAGCGACGATGAGACCGAGCAACTCAGGGTCATCATGGATCGTTTGCTGGCGCGCGCGCGCATGCTGGACAAGGGTTGATCAGGCTTTTTCGTCGCTACCGATCTCGGTACGGACCTGCAGTAATTCCGGGAAGAATTCGATATCCAACGCTTTCTTGAGGAACGGCACGCCGGATGACCCCCCCGTGCCCCGCTTGTGCCCGATAATCCTCTCGACCGTCTTCATGTGATGAAAGCGCCAGAACTGGAAGTTATTGCCGATATCCACCAGCGCTTCGCAGGTTTCGTAATGATCCCAAAGCCGGGAACGATTCTCATAGATTTCACGCAGGACGGCGACCACCCGTGAGTCCGTATCCCGATTCTCGCTAAAGTCACGATCGAGGACGTCCCTGGGGACCGGCATACCTTGACGCGCAAGATGCATAAGGAATTCTTCGTAAAGACTCGGCGATTCCAGTGCCATGACCAGACGCGCGTGCCACTCCGGCTGGTGCTCGTGCACCCGCATCGTGGAGCGACTCTTGTTTCCCAGTGTAAATTCGAGAATCCGGTACTGCGCCGATTGAAAACCTGAGGCTTTGCCGAAGACGTGCCGGAACTCGGCGTATTCGCTGGGTGTGAGCGTATCAAGCACTTTCCACTGGCTGTACATCTGATTCTGAATATGCCGCACGCGCGCGAGGTTCTTGATGGCCGGGGCGAGCTGATCGTTTTGCATGTGTCGTATCGCTCCACCGACTTCATGAATGAGCAGCTTGATCCACAACTCAGCTACCTGGTGTTGAATGATGAACAACATCTCATCGTGGTGTGGCGGGTCGCTGAGCGGCGTCTGCGCCGCCAACAACCGGTCGAGCTGCAAATAGCCCGTGTAATCGTCATCTCGTGACAAGTCCGTATGGATAGATTGCTCAAGTTCGCGTTTACTCATTGGGATAGATTCAGAAGCGGGTCATAGCAACGCATTGTAGGCCATTTGCGGCACGAGCCGATGGTTTGAGAGAATTTGTTGCAGATGCGATTTCTGTATAATGCGAAGCCCTTCCCAGGAACCGGTTTCCGTAGCCGCAGCAGACGAATAAGGCGCATTCTCATCAACCCGTCGGACCGGCGTTTCCGGTTGGAGCAAATGCAGTGACACCTAAAGCAAACCGTCGCATCGGGGATATAAGGCAAGACATTGTTGACTCGATCATCGCCTCGCCTGTTACCTCGCGCACTATCAAGAATAAAACACAGATCCGTGACTACCTGGAGCAGTACTTTGCAGACGTTCCCGTAGAGGACATGCGCGGCCGGTCAGAGCGCATCATGGCTTGCATCGCGATCGACCATCTCGAGTTCGGCGCGAAACGAAGAAAGGGTCAGGCGCTGCTTCGAATCTACAATGCATCGGAGAAAGAACACGGCTACACATCCCCGTACACATTCGTGGAAATGGTCAACGACAACATGCCGTTTCTTGTCGATTCGGTTGCCGCAGCGATCAATCGCCATCATCTGGCCGTGCACATCACGGTACACCCGATTATTTCCGTCAGGCGTAATAAAGACGGCCAGGCGATAGCGCTGCAGGACCCGAACGACGAGGATGCACGCCCCGAATCGTTTGTTCGTTTTGCGACCGACCGCGTGAGCGATGCCAATGAACTGAAAGTCCTGCGCCAGGAAATTAGCAAGGTACTTGCAGATGTCCGCGTCGCCGTACGCGACTGGGGCAAGATGCGTCAGCGCATGCGGGAAACGCGTGACTTGCTCGAATACGGACCCAGAGGTGTCGATCCCTTGCTGCGCAGCGAAAGCCAGGCGCTGCTTGACTGGCTGGAAGACGAACATTTCACGTTCCTGGGTTATCGCGAATATTCATTGTCGAAACGGGGAAAACGCATATTCCTGAACTCCGTGAAGGGATCCGGACTCGGCCTTTTGAGTCGTGAAGAACGCGGCGACGCCGGGATAGAACTCACCGCGGAAATGCGCCGTCTGACACGTTCGCGCGACTGGCTGATTCTGACCAAGGCCAATTCGCGTTCAACGGTTCATCGACCGGCATTTCTCGACTACGTGGGTGTCAAGGTTTACGACAAGCAGGGTAACGCAGTGGGTGAACGCCGTTTCATCGGCTTGTTGACGTCTGTTGCCTACAGCGAGAGCCCCCGATTTATCCCGTTGCTGCGGCATAAGGTGAAGAAGATTTTTGAGCGTACGCATGTCGATGTTTCCGGACATCGAGGCAAAGCGCTGTTACACATAATCGAAACCTACCCCCGCGAAGAGCTGTTCCAAAGCTCAATACAGGACCTGGCTCGAACGACCCTGGGCGTTCTCAACCTGCAAGATCGCCAACACGTCAAGCTTTTCTTGCGAAGGGATACATTCAGGCGTTTTTTCTCATGTCTTGTCTACGTGCCGCGAGAAAAATACACGACGGCGATCCGGCGACAAATCGAGGCGCTGCTGACAGAGGCTTTTAACGGCACGTCGGTCGACTCGGCCGTACAGATCTCCGACTCTGCCCTCGCTCGCGTGCACATTATCGTACGTACAGCTGTAGGAGAGCGTCCACGCATCAGCATTCACCACATTGAGGAACAGCTTGCGGAACTCGTCATCACCTGGTCCGACCGGCTGTATACACAATTACTCGATACCTTCGGACCGAATGAGGGTTCGCGACTGTATCGCACGTACAACGGCGTGTTCCCGGCCGGCTTTCAGGAAGACACGCAACCCAAAGAGGCCTGCTCCGATATTGAGTGCATAGATGGCATGGTGCGCGACGGAATCCCGCGCAGCGTCAATCTTTACGTGCCCGCCGACTCGGCGCCAGGGCATCTGCATTTCATCGTTTACAGCCGCGACGAACCGACGGTTTTGTCAGAGGCGCTGGACGTACTCGAGCATATGGGCGTCGATGTCTACACGGAGCGACCCTACGAAGTAAATTTGAAATCCGGCGAACGCTACTGGATTCAGGATTTTCATCTTCGTCACGAGAGCGGCGCGCCGGTGGATATCGAGGCCGTCTCGAAACGCTTCGAGGACTGCTTCATGGCCGTCGAACGCGGCAAAGCCGAGAACGACGGTCTGAATCGCCTCATTGTCAGTGCCGGACTCAACTGGCGGCAGACCGCGCTACTGCGCTGTTACGCTAAACACATCCTGCAGCTTGGACTGCCCTTCAGCCAGGCATACATGGAAGATGTGTTGGTCGCGCACTCGAAACTGGTGCAGCTATTGGTCCGGAAGTTCGAGACTATGTTCGACCCCGACCTGTCGAAGACGAAGCGCAAACGCGAGTTGAAGACCATCAACGAGGCTGTCGAGCGCGGCGTCGCCAAGGCCCGCAATGTCGACGAGGATCGTATCCTTAACTCTTTCGCCAGGGGAATCGAAGCCACGCTGCGCAGTAACTTTTTTCAGACGGTTGAGGGCACAGATACCCCGAAACCCTACATTTCCATAAAGCTGGATCCCGCGCGCCTTCCTGAAGTTCCATTGCCGCGACCGCATTTCGAAGTATTCGTCTATTCAACTGAAGTGGAGGGTGTACACCTTAGAGGTGGAGATGTCGCGCGCGGTGGGTTGCGCTGGTCGGACCGCCGCGAAGACTTCCGTACCGAGGTGCTCGGCCTCATGAAGGCTCAGGTCGTGAAAAACACGGTTATCGTGCCAACCGGCGCCAAAGGTGGATTCTTTCCCAAGCGCATGCCTGTCGGCGATCGTGCGGCTATCCAGGATAACGGCATCCATTGTTACAAGACATTTATTCGCGGCCTCCTGGACGTCACCGACAATGTCGTGAACGGCGCGGTAATACCGCCCGATCGCGTCGTGCGCCGCGACGGCGATGACCCCTATCTCGTCGTGGCCGCCGACAAGGGTACGGCCACATTCTCCGATATCGCCAACGGCATTTCCGCCGAGTACGACTTTTGGCTCGATGACGCTTTCGCCTCGGGGGGCTCGGCCGGCTACGACCATAAGGGGATGGCCATCACGGCTCGTGGCGCATGGGAGGCCGTCAAACGCCATTTCCGTGAACTTGGCCTCAACATCCAGAAGCAGCCATTCACGGTAGCCGGCATCGGTGACATGAGCGGCGACGTCTTCGGCAACGGCATGTTGTTGTCAAGGAAGATCAAGCTGGTCGCTGCGTTCAACCACCGGCGGATATTTCTCGACCCGACGCCGGATATAGCGGCGAGTTTCCGTGAGCGAAAACGGCTGTTCCGCAAGCCCGGATCGACCTGGGATGATTACAACGAGTTACTGATCTCAAAGGGTGGCGGTGTCTACTCCCGCCAGGCAAAGACCATACGTCTGAGCAATGAGACACGTAAGCTCCTCGATATCGATGCCCAGTCTCTGAAGCCCGACGAATTGATTCGCGCCATTCTCCGGATGCCGGTTGACCTGCTCTGGAACGGTGGTATCGGCACCTACGCGAAGGCCAGCAACGAGGGTCATTCGGACGTCGGTGACAGGAGTAATGACACCGTCCGCGTCAACGCGGATGAGTTACGCTGCAAGGTCATCGGTGAGGGCGGGAACCTGGGGCTGACACAACGCGCTCGCGTCGAGTTCAGCCTGCGGGGGGGCCGCATCAACACCGACTTTATCGACAACTCCGGTGGGGTCGATTGCTCCGACCGCGAGGTCAATATCAAGATCCTGCTTGGCGATGCCGCCAAGAAGAAAGGCCTCTCCCGCCAGAAACGCGACGAGCTGCTTGCCTCGATGACGGATGAAGTCGCCGACCTTGTACTCAGAAACAACTATCTGCAGACACAGTCAATCAGCATGAGCGAAACGCTGTCCGCTGATCGCATCGATGAGACCGCACGACTGATCACGGCGCTCGAACGTACCGGCTTGCTGGACCGTGACCTGGAATTTCTGCCCGATGATGTCGAGATCGAAGAACGTCGCAGCCGTAAACAGGGACTTACGCGGCCGGAACTCGCCGTCGTATTGAGCTACGCCAAGATCGACCTGTATGACGGCCTCATCGACTCGCATGAGACGCTCGAGGATTTTCTGCAGATCGATCCGCAGCGGTATTTTCCGCCCGTATTGCGGCGCCGTTATGTGGACCTCATCCCGGGACACCGCCTGAGCCGACAAATACTGGCGACGCTCATTTCGAACGCGCTGGTCAATCGCATGGGGCCGGCTTTCGTCAAACGTGCGCAAACTGATACAGGCGCAAATATCGTAACGGTTGCGCGCGCCTACGAGATCGCGCGCATCATATGTCGTGCAATGCCGCTGCTCTACGACATTGAATCCCTGGATCACGAGATTCCCGCCGGCGCACAGGTTTCTATGATGTTCGAGGTCAGTCGGGCACTGCGACATACCTGCTACTGGCTCATCGAACACTTTGGCGACGATCTTAAAATCGTCAAGACCGTGGAGCGGCTCAAGGACAGAATGGGGCTCGTTTATACTCGCTCCGGTACCTACCTTTCCGAAGCCAGCAGAGCACGCAACGACAAAGCAGAGAAGGCCTGGATTGCGATGGGCGTGCCTGAGAAACTCGCGAATCGGATGTCCCTGCTGTTAGTGACCCGTGCCGCTCTCGATATTGCCGACGTCGCCGCGGAGCGCAAGCGAGATGTCATCGATACCGCCCGCGTGTACTCAGCCTTCAACGATGCTCTGGGTCTGCAATGGCTGCACAATCGTGCCGAGGACCTCAAGGTCAGCGGGCGCTGGCAGGCGATGGCACGCCACAATCTTCGCGAAGAGTTTTACCGCATTCGCAGGGATATCGCGTTACGACTGTTGACTCATCGCGGCAAGTCGGACGCTGGTGCAGCCGCGCAGAAATGGCTGGACAAGCATGAAAACGAAGTTGCGCACTTCCGCGCCATGACTGACGAGATGCAACTGCGCGGCAATATAGATTTTGCTACGTTATCGGTGGCTGCACAGCAATTGCGCCATCTGACAGTAGGCTGAAAACAACTGGAACCAAGTCAACAATGAAATGGAGACGCAATGGCTGGCAAGCTTGTAATGTGCCGTCACGGACAAAGTGACTGGAATCTGAAAAACCTGTTCACTGGCTGGAAGGACGTCGATCTGACGGAGAAAGGCATTCAGGAGGGAATTGACGCAGGGCAGCTGCTGTCCGAGCTCGGTTACGAATTCGACATCGCCTACACATCAGTGCTCAAACGCGCGATTCGTACGCTCTGGTACATGCTCGACCAGATGGACCTCATGTGGATTCCGGTCGTGCGCGACTGGCGGCTGAATGAACGTCACTACGGCGCCCTGCAGGGCCTCAACAAAGCCGAGACCGCCGCCAAATATGGTGACGAACAGGTTCATATCTGGCGCCGCAGTTACGATATCCCGCCGCCCGAACTCAGTGCAGACGACGAACGTCATCCCTCTTTCGATCCACGCTACAAAGGGATCGAAAACTTGCCCGGCACGGAATCACTGTTGCTCACGCTGGAGCGGGTGATGCCCTGCTGGAACGACCTGATCGCACCGGACCTCAAAGCCGGCAAGGATGTTCTGATTTCCGCACACGGCAACAGCTTGCGCGCCCTGGTGAAAATGCTCGATGAGGTGTCCGACGAGGAAATCACGGGTTTCAATATTCCAACCGGTATACCGCTGGCCTACGAACTGGACGATGATCTGAAACCCCTGTCGCGCGAATTCCTGGGCGACCCCGAAGCGATAGCGAAAGCCGCAGCGGCCGTCGCGGCGCAGGGCAAGGCAAAATGATTCGAGCGCTCGGCGAACGAGCGCCCGTTTTAGAAGGTGGTGCGCGGCGCTGCAACGAGCACTGCTAACCAACTAACGTTGTTTGCTCGGATCGGAACGCGGCTTCTTGCGACTCGGGTCGATCACCCGTATCAGCCCTTCCTGAGACGTAGATGCGACGAGCTTGCCGGTCTCTGTAAACAACTGGCCCCGAGCGTAACCGCGCGCACCTGACGCATTCGGGCTGTCCATCGAGTACAACAGCCACTCGTCCATCCGGAATTCGCAGTGAAACCAGAGCGCGTGATCGAGACTCGCCATGATCAGGTTATCGCGCGTAAGCGAGAGGCCGTGGGGCAGCGTCGAGGTCGCCAGCAGCTCGAAATCGGAGACGTACGCGAGCAGGTTCTGATGCAGCGCCCGATCATCGGGCAAGCGGTCGACGGCGCGTATCCAGACGTGTCTACTCGGTGGCAGTTTTCCCCGGGCTTCGAGACTCAACGGCTTGACTGGACGAAACTCGAAGGGACGCTTGTCACTCATGAAACGCCGCAGTTTCATCGGTATGCTCTCGCGCACATCGGCAGCCACTTCCGTCAGGTCCTTCAGATCTTCTGGCAGAGCAACAACCGGCATGTCCGCCTGGTGCTCAAGCCCTTTCTCGGGGTTTTGAAACGACGCCGCAAGGTTCAATATCGGCCGCCCGTGCTGGATGGCGACGACGCGACGATTGGAAAAACTGCCGCCGTCGCGCGCCCGGTCAACGTCGTAAATGATCGGCGCATTCATGTCGCCACGGCGCAAAAAATACGCGTGCAACGAGTGCGCCGCCCGGCCCTCAACCGTATGTTGTGCCGCCGACAATGCCTGGCCAACCACCTGGCCACCAAAAACCTGGGCGCTGCCGATGTCACGGCTGTCGCCACGGAAGATGTTCTCTTCGATTCGTTCAAGCTTGAGGAGCGCAATCAGGTCTTTGAGCACCGGGTGCATATTCGTGATCCGTTTCGTCAGTTTGTGTGATTCTTGGGGTCGGCAGATCAGCCAGCTTTCGTACGGCCACCGTCGACAGCAATGCCGGTACCACTGACGAAAACTGCATCGTCGCTGGCGAGAAACAACGCGACCTTGGCAACGTCTACAGGCTCGCCGAGCCGGCGCGCCGCCGAGCTTCGTATGCAGTAGTCTCGCAGTGCCTTGTCCTTCTTGAAGACCTCGCGGCTTTGCGGCGTCATGACGGCACCGGGCTGAATATAATTCACGGTAGTACCAAACTCGCCCGCTTCGGCGGCGAGTAGCCGAGTCATGTCAGCCAGGTCCTGTTCTGCGTGAGTGCTGGCCGCGTCTCCAGTCGCGGCAAAACAGCTGCGCAGGAACCCAATATTGACGATGCGGCCCTGCGGACTTTTCGTCATTCGCGGGATGGCGGCGCGGCAGATAGCCCTCGTGAGCGCCGCCCTGGACTTCAACAGGCGCTCGAGTCTGTCGTCAGCCTGATCGAGAGGTGCTTCGGGCCGCAACGGGAAGTCGTTGATCAAGATATCGATGCCACCGAGGCTTTGCACAGCATTCTCGACAAGGGCCGGCATTCCGTCAGGGTCGGTCATCGACGCCGACATGCCCGTAATGCCCTTAATCCTGGCGTAATGCTGCTCAACACCGCTGTTTTTCGCGCCGACCGCAACAACATTCGCACCGTGCCTTACCAGCGTTCGCGCAGTCGCCTCGCCGATACCATCAGCCGCATTCAGTACGAGCGCATTGAGCCCGTAAAGGCGCAGGGGATCGCCCATGTGTATTCCTCAATTCGTTACAAAGTTCCGGGTACTACTCCGGAAACGCATAGTCGGCGAATTGCTTGCGCAATTCAATCTTCTTGACCTTGCCCGTCGCCGTGTGCGGCAATTCATCGACGAATGCAACGTCATTCGGTATCCACCAGTCGGCGACTTTGCCGCGAAAGTAGGCAAGCATGTCGTCATTGCTGACGTCCTGACCTTCCGTCCGAACGATGACCAGGAGCGGGCGCTCGGTCCACTTGGGATGCGCAACGCCGATTACGGCCGCTTCGGCCACAGCCGGGTGGCCCATGGCCGTGTTCTCGAGTTCGATCGAACTGATCCACTCACCGCCCGACTTGATCACGTCCTTGGTGCGATCGGTAATCGCCATGTAACCCTGGGGATCGATCGTCGCAACATCGCCGGTATCGAACCAGCCGTCTTTGGTGTGCGTGCCTGCGCTGCCCTCGAGCTTGAAGTAATCACTGCAAATCCATGGACCGCGCACCTGCAGCGCGCCGTAGGCGACGCCATCCCAGGGCAATGCCTGTCCTTCGTCGTCGACGATGCGGAGTTCGCAGCCAAAAATGCCCCGCCCGGCTTTGGTCGCGAGGTCGAGCTTTTCTTCCTCAGACAGTGTTTCGAGTCCGGCCTTGAGCGAATTACAGGTACCGAGCGGACTCATCTCGGTCATCCCCCAGCCCTGGCGGATCTCGACACCGTGCTCGTCGCGAAACTCCTGGATCATCGAGCGCGGCACTGCGGCGCCACCGACAATCGAGCACCGCAATTTGTCCAGTCGCTTGCCCGCGCTGGCGCAATACTGCAAGAGCGCAAGCCAGACGGTTGGCACACCGAGCGCAATCGTCACGTCCTCCGAATCCATCAACTCGAACAATGCGGCACCGTCGCCCATTTTCGGTCCGGGAAATACTATTTTCGCACCGACCATCAGCGTCGAATAAGGAATGCCCCAGGCGTTGACATGGAACAACGGAACGACAGGCAGCACGCAATCGCGACTCGACAGGTTCATCGCATCAGGTGCCGGCGCAGCATAGGCGTGCAAAACCGTCGAACGGTGATCGTACAACACGCCTTTGGGATCCCCGGTTGTGCCCGAGGTATAGCAAAGTGCCGATGCCGTGCGCTCGTCGAGTTCGGGCCAGGAGTAATCGGACGACTCGGCGCCGATTAATGTCTCGTAACACACGACGTTCGGCAATGCAGTGTCCGGCATGTGCTCTTCGTCCGTCATGACGACGAAACCCTCGACTCCCTTTATTTGCGGCAGTATTTTTTCGAGCAAGGGCACGAACATGACATCCGTGAAAATCCAGCGGTCTTCGGCATGATTGATTATGAATATGAGCTGCTCGGGAAACAGGCGCGGATTAATCGTATGGCACACAAAACCTGCGCCGCTGACGGCATAGTAGGTCTCGAGGTGGCGATAGTCATTCCAGGCGATCGTGGCTACGCGGTCGCCATGCTGCAGGCGCAGCTTGTCTAGCGCATTGGCGAGTTGCTTCGAGCGGCCGATCGCATCTCTGAATGTGCAGCGATGGCGTGGATTGTCCGCCGTGACGGAGACAATTTCACGATCGCCGTGAAATTTCTCGGCATGCTCCGCAATCGAGGAGATTAGCAGAGGCGTATTCATCATTAGTCCGTGCATGGCTGACTCCCGTATTTCCAGGCGCAAGTAATCCGCCGCATAGCAGGCGCATGGTCTCCGATCCAATGACCGTATTCCTTGGTATGCTGGGTGGTACAACACACCGCACACGGCAGAACAGAGACATGATTTTCTCCGACCCCGAGCTTACCGAATCTTCAGCAGGTTGTGACAGTCCTTTGGGCAAATTCATCATAAAGGGGCGCTCATGAGCGAGACGCCTGACGACACGATTATAAGGGTGGGCCTCGCCCAAATAGCGCCGCTATGGCTCGATCGAGAAGCAACGCTTGAAAAAGTGGTCGCATGGATCGAGAAAGCCGCAACCGAGAATTGCGCCCTCGTCGCCTTCGGTGAGGCACTCGTCCCCGGCTACCCGTTTTGGGTGGAACGAACCGAAGGCGCCAGGTTCGAATCGGAATTACAGAAGTCGCTTTACGCGCATTACGTCCGGCAGGCTGTTCGCATCGAAGAAGGCGACCTCGAGAGCGTTTGCCGCGTGGCCCGCGACAAACAACTGGCGATCTACCTCGGCATCATCGAACGTGCTACCAATCGCGGCGGTCACAGCCTCTATTGTTCGATGGTCTATGTCGATCAGACAGGGACCATCGCTTCGGTACATCGCAAACTGATGCCAACCCACGAAGAGCGACTGGTGTGGGCAATCGGCGACGGCAATGGCTTGCGCACTCACGCGCTCGGTGCGTTCACCGTGGGTGGGCTCAACTGCTGGGAGAACTGGTTACCGCTGGCTCGCGCGTCGCTCTATGGCCAGGGAGAAGACCTGCACGTCGCGATCTGGCCCGGCAACGCAAGAAACACCGAGGAAATCACACGATTCATTGCTCGCGAAAGCCGGTCATATGTCGTATCGGTCTCAGGGCTAATGCGCCGAGAAGACATTGATACATCCCTGCCCCATGCGGAGCTCCTGATCGAATCGGCCGGGGAAACGATGGCCAACGGCGGCTCTTGCGTAGCCTTGCCCACGGGCGAGTGGCTGCTGGAGCCCGTAATTGGCAAGGAGTCCCTGAGCATCGTTGAGCTCGATCACCGGCGAGTCCTCGAAGAACGCCACAGCCTGGACGTCGTCGGCCACTATTCGCGACCCGACGTTACCCGACTGATCGTCAACCGCAAGCGGCAATCCACGGCTGAATTCCTGGACTAGTTCAGGCCGCCTTTACTTCTTCGGTGTCCCCGGCCCAATAAAGAACCAGACGATCAGTCCAACAAGCGGGAAGATCGCGACAATCACAATCCAGATTATCTTCTTCACCGTGTCGGCAGGACTGTTGAAGATCTGCAATGCCGCATAAATAACGAGTGCGAGGTGAATAATGCCAAAAATTCCCAGATCGCCCATGGTGTTCCCCTTGTTATTGGTCGTCGCGCTATGGCGCCCCTCATTGTAACGTCGAATAGCCTGCCGCGCGCATCGATAGCTGCGTTCGCCTCGATCGGCGTCTATAGTTAAGAAATGAATGGCAAAGAGCACTGTCAATGACCAAACGCTACGCGAACATCCTCGAAACCGTTGGCAACACGCCAATCGTCAAGCTCAACGAGCTCGCACCACAGGGCGTCAACGTCTTCGTCAAGATTGAGTCGTTCAATCCCATGGGTTCTGTCAAGGACCGCCTCGCCCTGAACGTTATCGAGCAGGCCGAGAAAGACGGCACCCTGCACCCCGGCCAAACCGTCATCGAAGCGACGAGCGGCAATACGGGTATCGGCCTGGCGATGGTCTGCGCGCAGAAAGGCTATCCGCTGGTCGTGACGATGGCCGAAAATTTCAGCGTCGAGCGTCGCAGGATGATGCGCTTCCTGGGGGCGAAGGTCGTTTTGACGCCCGCGGCGCTCAAGGGCAGCGGTATGCTCGCCAAGGCCGTCGAACTTGCAGAGGAACACGGCTGGTTCCTCGTTCGCCAATTCGAGAACGAAGCGAATGCAGACGCGCACTCACGAACAACCGCGCCCGAGATTCTGGAGGCCTTCGCCGACACTCGACTCGATTTCTGGGTAACGGGTTTCGGAACCGGCGGCACACTGAAAGGTGTTTCGCGTGTCCTCAGGAAGGAGAGCCCGGAGACGAAAATCATCGTGTGTGAGCCTGATAATTCACCGGTTCTGGGCAGCGGTATCCCGCAGGAACGCCGCTCTGACGGCTCGCCCGCGGACAGCCACCCCTTGTTTCGACCGCACATGATGCAGGGCTGGAGTCCGGACTTTATTCCACGTCTCACCGAAGACGCCGTAAACGCCGAGATGATCGATGAAATCATCGGCATCGCCGGTGATGACGCTTTGCGTCTGTCGCGGGCCCTCGCGCAGGCAGAAGGCATCTTCGTCGGTATTTCCGCAGGTGCGACGCTCGCAGGCGCATTGGCTATTGCCGACAAGGCCGAAGCAGGCAGCAACATTTTGTGTATGTTGCCGGACACCGGAGAGCGCTACCTGAGTACCCCGCTGTTTGAGGATATACCCGCGGATATGACCGAGGAGGAGCAAGCGGTCTCCCGATCAACGCCCAACTACCGATTCGACGCGCCACCGCCGGCTCTGCCGCCAGAGGATGACGAAGCAGCAGTGGAATCCGCACCTGCTGATGCCATCGAATTTCTTCGCGCAGCAACGCACGATGCAGACAATCCCGTCGTGCTATTTGCGCTCGAGTGGTGTGAATTCTGTTGGTCTGTGCGCAAAATGTTTGCCCATTATGAAATACCATACCGATCGATAGACCTTGACTCGGTCACCTACCAGAAAGACAACAAGGGCGGCGATATTCGGGCCGCCATCCGCGAGCAAACCGGTCTTAAGACGATTCCCCAGATCTATGTCGGCGGCGAGCACATCGGAGGTGCCACGGAGCTATTCGACGCGGTCAAAGATGGCAAACTGGAAAAATTACTCAGCGAGAACGACGTGGCCTGGAATGATACAGCCGATCGGGATCCATACTCATTCCTGCCGGAGTGGCTGCACGCCCGATAGCCGGCGTCCAGGTTCGGTCTGCTATTCGTCGAAGAAATACATGCCCAGCGTTTCGGCCACGCAGGCGGGTTTACGCGCACCTTCCATTTCCAGCCTGATTTCCGAGGTCAGGAGCAGCGCCCCTGCCCTCTTTCGTGCCTGCAATACCTTCGCCCTGGCGCGTAAGCGGGCACCCACCGGCACGGGCGCATAAAAGCGAACCTTGTTCAAGCCGAAGTTGATGGCGCGCGCGAGATTTTCGACCTCAATGAAGTTGCCGGTCAGGGTCGGGATCAGGGCGATGGTCAAGTAACCGTGGGAGATTGTCTTGCCGTCCGGCATTTCCCTGGTTGCCCGTTCGGTATCGACATGAATCCACTGATAGTCGCCCGTCGCCTCCGCGAACTGATCTATGCGGTGCTGGTCGATGACGACCCAGTCGGAAAGACCGACCTCCTCGCCCTCCAGCTTTTTGGCATCCTCAATGGATTTGATGCGTCGCAATCGACGTGTCCTGACTCCAAACCAGCAAGTAGTGATACCTGATACATGGGCAATCTGCAATGGCCGCGAATGGCCGGATCATTGCTTAATGGCTGCCGTGGTGCGCACATCCCTCGCAATTGACCCAACCGGAATCGCCACCGACGTAATGTTCTTTTTTCCAGATCGGCAACCTGACCTTGAGCTCATCGATGATAAATCGGCAGGCCTTGAATGCTTCGTCACGGTGTGCCGATGCGACACCCACCCAGACCGCCATCTCGCCAATTTCGAGCAATCCCGTGCGGTGCACGCACTTCGCTTCGAGATAGGGAAAGCGCTGCCGTGCTTCGGCGAGCACCTTGTTGCCCTCTGAGATCACCAGAGGTTCGTAGGCCTCGTACTCCAGGCGTTCAACCGTACGACCTTCATTCTCATTCCTGACCCAGCCTTCGAAACTACAGAATCCCCCGGCACCGGCATTGCCCAGCGTACTTTTCAACGCCTCCGCATCGATCGCCTCAGAGGTAACCTCGATCATCCCTAGCCGCCAGCTACCGGCGGAAACAGCAGCACCGTATCGCCATCGCTGACTGGAGAAGACCAGTCGGCCATCTCGTCGTTGATCGCCACCTTGCAGTGGCCATTGGGTTCTTTCGAACCATGCCGCGGACGGGTTTGTTCGAAAACATCCTTCGCCGTTGTCACATCCAAACTCAACGTTTCCTCGCCGAGTCCGGCATGTTCACGAAACATCGCAAAATAGCGCACGGTAATCGTCTTCGCAGTCCCGCTCACGGGGCAGCTCCCAGCAGGCTGTCCCGCAAATCGTCCGGCGTATTCACGTTGTCAAGAGAACGCGGGTCCGGCTGCTCGAGCAACAATGTATCGGAACGAATCAGGATCTTGCGCGGGCACTGAACGCCTTCGTCAACGAAACCTTTGACGACATCAGCGCTGCCGGCGGTGTACACGGCGCATAGCGGCTCGGGAAGACCATCGTGACTGCTGACGTAGGCCGTAAACGGCTTTTCCGCCGAACGATGATCCAGTAAATGGGAAACCGTCAAGGCAACGATATTGGGCAAATCGCATGCGACGACCAGCCAGTCTACATCAGGGTATTCATCCATTGCCGACAGGATACCGGCGACCGGCCCCATATCATGATAACGATCGATGACCTGTTGAAACTGGCTGCGCTCCGTCTCGTTTCGTTGATCGGCTCGCGTCGAAATGAACACCCGATCAAGCTGGTCTTCGAGCAGGTGTACCAGGTAGGCAAGCTGCGACTGCCTGCCACGCGGCAGCGTGGCTTTGTCCTGCCCCATCCGCCGACTCCTGCCACCGGCCAGAACCAGTCCGTAAATAGCGCTCTTTGATTCCAGACTAGCCACGCTCGAAGTCCTGTTTGCCGCCCGTCTTCGACATCAGCCTGGTTTCAGTGATTACGATGTCGTGCGACATGGCTTTGAGCATGTCGTAGATGGTGAGCGCCGCGACGCTCGCGCCGGTCAGTGCCTCCATCTCCACGCCGGTCTTGTGGAGTACCTTGCATCGGCAATCGACGACCGCCTTGTTACCGTCCATCGCAATTGTGATCTTGCAGCTATCGAGTCCGATCGGATGACAAAACGGAATCAATTCATGCGTCTTCTTTGCCGCCATGACACCCGCGATGATCGCGGTGGAGAAAACAGGTCCTTTCTTCGTGCCGATCTCGTCACCGGATATGTGCTGCACGATATCGCCAGGTAGTCGCACGACGGTTTGCGCATGCGCTTCGCGAACGGTGACTTTCTTATCGCTGACATCGACCATCGTCGGTCGATTGCCGGCATCAATATGACTGAGCTCGGTCAAGCTATCCCCCTATACGGTACATTTCGACTTTCCGTTGCATGTGTGCTTCGGCCAGTTCTGGACTGCGAAGTTCACTATAGCGATCGGCACGTTGCAACCAGATACGTGACAGGATATCCGTCAGCTCCTCTTCGTCGGCTTCGTTTCTCAACGATTCCCGCAGATCAGTTCCGTGACTCGCAAACAGGCAAGTATAGAGCACCCCGTCTGCCGACAGCCGCGCGCGACTGCAATCTCCACAAAAGGGTTCGGTCACCGATGAAATGAAGCCGATCTCGCCCTGACCATCCACGTACTCGTAGCGGCGCGCGACTTCGCCGGGGTAGTTCTTATCGATCCGGCGAAGCGGCCAGCGCTGCAGGATCCGGTCAAGCAATTGCCGTGACGGAACGACCTGATCCATGCGCCAGCCGTTGCGGTTGCCAACGTCCATAAACTCTATCAGCCTCACGATATGGCCCGTACCACGAAAATGATCCAGCAAATCCATGACCGTATGGTCATTCATGCCGCGCTCAACCACGACGTTGATCTTGATCGGCGATAGTCCTGCACGCTGCGCCGCATCGAGCCCGGCAAGGACCCTGTGCAGATCCCCACGTCCGCCACTCATCCGTTTGAACACGGTCTCGTCGAGACTATCGAGGCTAATCGTGACGCGGTGCAATCCGGCCTCGGCCAATTTCTCGGCCATGGGCCCGAGCAGCATTCCGTTCGTCGTCAGCGCAAGATCGTCGACCCCGGGCATCTTTGCGAGGCTCGCAATAAGGCTGGTCAGATTCCTGTCGAGCAGCGGTTCACCGCCCGTCAGGCGAATCTTACTGACACCGAGGCCGGTGGCCGCGCGAACCACCCTGAGAATCTCGTCATAGGTGAGCCGTTGTTGCTTGCGCAGGAACTCGTAGTCGGCATGAAATTCCGCTTCCGGCATGCAATACGGACAGCGAAAATTGCACTGGTCGAGCAACGAAATACGCAGATCGTGCAACTGCCGGTCGAGCGCGTCCCGAGTCTCTGCACGGGCTCGAATCGGCACTGCATCTGGTGTCAGTCGCGAACTCATCAGGCCATTCTGCCCTAAGTTTGCAGTGTTACAAACCACAACAGACGAAACCCCCGAGGTTTGCTAAGCTCCGGCGCTCGCTGTGGAAGGATAATTTCTTATGCATGTCACCTTCAGCCCCGCGGAGCTTGCCTTTCAGGAAGAGGTAAGGGCCTTTTTCCGCGACGAATATCCTGAAGACATCCGCGAGAAGCGGGATAAAGGGATGGAACTCGGACCGAAAGATCAGGTTCGCTGGCAGCAACTGCTTTACAAGAAAGGCTGGGCCGGCATCAACTGGCCGGTCGAGTACGGCGGCACGGGCTGGACCCCGGTTCAGAAGTACATTTTTGCCACCGAAGAAGCCAACGCAAATGCGCCGCTGGTGATCCCTTTCGGCCTGAGCATGGTCGGCCCCGTTATCTATACATTCGGTAACGACGAACAAAAGCAGCGCTTCCTGCCCGATATTCTCGCGAGCAAGGTGTGGTGGTGCCAGGGCTACTCGGAACCCGGTTCCGGATCCGATCTCGCTTCCCTGAAAACTCGCGCCGACCTTGTTGGCGACCATTTCATCGTAAACGGAACCAAGACCTGGACGACGCTTGGCCAACATGCAGACTGGATCTTCTGCCTGGTACGAACGAACACCGACGTCGCGCGTCGACAGGAAGGTATCAGTTTTGTCCTGATCGATATGAAATCGGCCGGCGTTTCCACAAAACCGATAATCCTCCTGGATGGCGTTCATGAGGTCAACGAGATCCATTTCGATAATGTCGAGGTGCCCGTCGAGAATCTCGTCGGCGAGGAGGGCAAGGGCTGGACCTATGGAAAAGTCTTGTTGCAGCATGAGCGGGCAAACATCGCCGGCGTCGCGCGTTCGAGATATCGGCTTCGGCGCATGCGCAAGCAAGTCAGGAAGTCCGTACGGGGCGCGACTCCGCTGATCCATGACAAGAACTTCATGCGCAGGCTGGCCGCCGTCGAAGTGGAGCTCAAGGCACTCGAGTATACGGAATTGCGCACCCTGGCCGCCGTTTCATCCGGGAAAGCACCGGGCCCGGAATCTTCGATTCTGAAAGTAAAGGGCACCGAAATTCAACAGGCTATAGACACGCTGTACCTGCAGGCGGCCGGTTATTACGCGCTGCCTTACGTACCCGATCAATACAAGCCCGACTTCGCCGACCAGTACGTTGGAGAAGAAGCGGAGACTCAGTCTTCGTTGCGTTACTTCAACAACCGCAAGGCGTCGATTTACGGCGGCTCCAACGAAATTCAAAAGAACATAATCGCCAAGCACGTGCTTGGGCTTTGAGGAAAGACAATGGACTTCTCACTCAATGAAGTACAGGAAATGCTGGCCGACAGCATCGACAAGTTCATCGACAACGAGTACGCATTTGATACTCGCCAGAAATATGCCGCCAGCGAGACAGGATTCAGCACAGACGTCTGGCACACTTTCGCTGAGTTGGGCTGGACGGCGGTGCCATTTAGTGATGATGACGGCGGTTTTGACGGGGACCAGATCGATATCATGGTCATGATGCGACGCTTCGGTCGCGGACTCCTGGTCGAACCCTATCTTGCCAATGTTGTATTGGCTGGCGGCATCCTGAAGCGAACCGGCAATGCCGAACAAAAGCAACAATGGCTGCAGCCGATCATCGCCGGTGAATTGCAGGCATCCCTGGCATTTACAGAACCGCAGGGCCGCTATGACCTCGCAAATATTGCCACAACGGCCGTACCCGACGGCACTGACTGGATTCTCAACGGCCAGAAAGGCGTCGTTTTCAATGGCGGAACGTCAGATCTTATTATTGTGCCGGCAAGAACTTCCGGCAAACAGACTGACGAGAACGGAATCACGTTATTTGCGGTGCCCGCCGGCACGTCCGGTGTATCGCTCAATGACTATCATACCGTCGACGGCCTTCGCGCCGCGGAGCTGGCTCTCGACGACGTAAAGGTCGACGCAAATAGCGTCCTCGGAGAAATTGGCGAGGGCTACAACGTGCTCGATGCGACCGTCGACGACGCGACGCTGGCAATCTGCGCGGAAGCCGTCGGTATCATGCACGTGCTCAAGGACAAGACCATCGAGTATTCGAAGAGCCGTTCGCAGTTTGGTGTTCCGATAGGCAGCTTTCAGGCTTTGCAGCACCGCATGGTGGATATGCTGACAGCCTGCGAACAGGCGGAATCGTTGTTGCTGTGGGCGACCATGACGGTTGCGCAAGGAAGCGACGAGGCCAAACGCGCTGTTAGCTCGATCAAGTACCTGGTCGGCACCAGCGGCCAGACGCTCGGTGAGGAGGCCGTGCAACTACACGGTGGCATGGGCGTCACCTGGGACCTCGATGTCGCGCACTATTTCAAACGGCTCACGGCAATCGGACATCTGTTCGGCAACGCGGACTGGCACCTCGACAGACTGGCCGCCTGACAGCCTTAGGGGCCCGCTACGGTGTTTCCACAGGCGATTGTCGACTTCTATGCGGCCAACCAGGAACTGCTCTGGTTTACGACATTATTCGTCGACCTGGGCTTTACCGTCTTGCTGTACCGCCTGTTCGGCAAAGCCGGCCTGCAGATCGCGATAGCAACGGCGATCATACTGGCGAACCTGCAGGGGCCCAAGCTGACCGTGATATTCGGTCTGCAGACGAGCCTGGGCGTCATCTTCTATTCGAGTATCTTCTTTGCAACTGATGTACTCAGTGAGAACTACGGCAAGGCGGCGGCAAACAAAGCTGTGCGCATGGGTTTTGCCGTCAGCGTCATCGTATTGGTGATGTTGAGTCTCGCGCTGCTTTACCTGCCCAGCGACAAACCCGCGACAGCCGAATTTTCTGCATCCATTCACAACGCGTTTGCGACCATCGTGAACTTCACGCCGCGATTTATCTTCGGATCGCTGCTCGCGTATTACATCAGTCAGCACTTCGACGTCTGGGCTTTTCACAAGATCAGGTCGGTAACGGGTGGCCGCTGGCTCTGGTTGCGCAACAACCTGTCCACGATGAGCTCACAGGTTGTCGATACCCTGATCTACTCACTGGTCACCTGGTGGGGAATCGTCGACCTCGAGACGGCCCTTGCGCTCGGCGCCGCGAAGTACCTATTCAAGGTCGCGATTGCTATGATCGACACGATATTCTTGTACTGGGCGAGGCACACGTACCGAGTACGCCATCCCATTCCGCAAAGCATCGAGTAATGCAATGAAACCATCGGGCGTCATCACCATCACGACCGATTTCGGCCACAAGGGTCCTTTCGCCGGGGTAATGAAAGGCGTCATCCTGAGCCATTTCCCCAACGCCAGGGTGGTCGACCTGGCTCACGATATCCCCGCGCAATGGCCACCTGAAGCCGGCTTTTGGGTGAGTCGATCCTATTCGTGGTTTCCCGCCGGTACGGTGCATATGGCCATCGTCGATCCCGGGGTAGGCACCGAACGTGACATTCTCATCGCCGAAGCGGACGGCCATGTCTTTATCGCTCCCGACAACGGGCTGTTGGGGCAGTTACTCGACAACGCCGAATCGGCTCGGGTTTTCAGGATCGACGACACCAAGACCAGCTCGTTGGAATTGCCGACACCCAGCGCCACATTTCATGGCCGTGACATTTTCGCGCCGGTTGCCGCCGAGATCGCGGCCGGACGCGTTTCTGTCGATGACATCGGGGAACCGGTCAGCGAATGGACACCGAGCTGGCTGGACGAGCCCGAAACTACGGCCGGCAAAGTCAGTGGTGTCATTGTCACTATCGACGCATTCGGTAACCTGATCAGCAATATCGACGCAAAGCTGATCGCCGGCTTCCGCGAACCTGTTGCGCATATCAGCGGCCACCAGATTGCCATGATGCAGACTTATGGGCGCGCAAAGCCCGGTGACCTGCTCGCGCTCGTAAATTCGTTTGGTGTCGTCGAGGTCGCCAAAGCGGAAGGCAGCGCCGCTGAAGGACTGGGTTCCGATCGAGGAGCCCCGCTCGTCATCACAGACGGCTACAGTATCTAGTGTCCTAACCCTGCTGCTGCATCGCCTGTTTCTCGAGCTTGGCCCAGGAATCACGCAGCGTAACGATGCGATTGACGACTCGCGCATTCGCGGAATCGTCCTTTTCGTCCACGCAGAAATAACCCAGGCGCTCGAACTGCACGGACTGGCCCGCCGCCAGGTCGCGCAGAGCCGGTTCGAGCTTGCCGTTAGCAGTCTCAAGTGACTTCGGATTGAGCACGCTGTGAAAATCGTCCACGGCATTGGGGTTCGCTTCCGTAAACAGGCGGTCATACAGACGTACGCTCGCATCTATCGCATGCTGGCATGAAACCCAGTGGATCGTGCCCTTGACCTTGCGATCACTGCTGCCGGTGCCGCTGCGGGTATCGGGGTCGTAGCTGCAGCGCAGCTCGACGACGTCGCCTGCTTCGTCTTTAATGACTTCATCACACTGAATGATGTAGCCAAACCGCAGGCGTACCTCGCCGCCCGGCTTCAGCCGGAAAAACTTGCGCGGCGCATCCTCCATGAAGTCATCCCGTTCGATCCAGAGTTCCCGCGAGAACGGCATTTCGCGAGTACCCAACTCCGGACGTCCCGGGTGGTTCATCGCCTCCATCATCTCGACCTTGTCTTCAGGATAATTCGTCAGGACGATCTTGAGCGGGTTCAGTACGGCCATGCGCCGCTCCGCCGCTTCTCCGAGGTTTTCACGAATACAGTTTTCCAGGACGCCCATTTCGATAAGCTTATCCTTCTTGGTGACGCCGGCTCGCGTGACGAAATCGCGCAACGCGGCGACCGGGTAGCCGCGTCGTCGCATGCCGGCGATGGTCGGCATCCTCGGGTCGTCCCAGCCAGACACGATGCCTTCCTCGACGAGCGCGTTTAGCTTCCGTTTGCTGGTTACCGCATAAGCAAGATTCAGGCGCGAGAACTCGATCTGCCGCGGTCGGTGCTCTGGCTGTAGCTGATCCAGGAACCAATCGTAGAGAGGCCGGTGATCTTCGAACTCGAGCGTACAAAGCGAATGGGTAATGCCTTCGTAGGCGTCGGAGAGTCCGTGCGCGAAGTCGTACATCGGATAGATGCACCACTCGTCGCCCGCATTCTGATGCGGGATGTGGCGAATTCGGTACAACGCCGGGTCGCGCATATTCATATTGGGAGCGCTCATGTCGATTCTTGCGCGCAACACGTGCTCGCCGTCGTCGAACTCGCCGGCCCGCATGCGGCGGAACAGCTCGAGGTTCTCATCGACGCTGCGCTCACGATAGGGGCTGTTCCTGCCCGGCTCGGTCAGAGTGCCGCGGTATTCGCGAATTTCATCGGCGCTGAGACTGTCAACGTAGGCGCAGCCCATTTCGATAAGGCGGCAGGCTGAATCGTACAACTGGTCAAAGTAGTCCGATGCATGAGTCAGCCTGTCTCCCCAGTCGAAGCCCAGCCAATGCACGTCCCGCTTGATCGCGTCGACGTACTCCTTGCTTTCCTTTCCGGGGTTGGTGTCGTCCAGGCGAAGAAAGGTCCGTCCTCCGGTTTCGGCGGCAACACCAAAATTCAGGCAGATAGACATGACGTGGCCGATATGCAGGTACCCGTTCGGCTCCGGTGGAAAGCGCGTTACGATCTCGGTGTGCTTTCCCGACGCCAGGTCGTCATGAATAATCTGCCGGATAAAGTCCCGCGTCTGAGTGTCGCTCATCGATATTGTTCTTGCTGGTTTCGAAAGAGGCGGTATTGTACGCGAACTGCCCCAATTCGCGTACAATACCGCGCCGTGCCGACTGGCGCCGGTGACCTCTTCCAACAACAGTCCTGAATATGCCGAAAATTACCTTACCCGACGGCTCCGAGCGGCACTACGATGCGGCGACGAACGGCGCCGAGATTGCAGCAAGCATAGGCAAGAGCCTGGCTCGCGATGCCGTAGCCGTTCGTGTTGACGGGGCCCTTTGGGACCTGACTCGCATGATTGATGCTGACGCGCAGGTCGAAATTCTCACGAGGGATTCTGAACAAGGCCTCGAGTTACTGCGTCACGATGCGGCCCATGTCCTCGCCGAAGCCGTCAAAGAGCTGTGGCCCGATACCCAGGTGACAATCGGACCGGCGATCGAAAACGGCTTCTATTACGACTTTGCTCGTGAGGAGGCTTTTACCGAAAGTGACCTCGAGACGATCGAAGCACGCATGAAAGACATTGTCGATCGGGACGAATCCATCGAACGTGAGGTCTGGGAGCCCGATACGGCGGCGGAGTTCTTTCGCGGCATCGGCGAAGAATACAAAGCAGAGATCATCGAGAGCATTCCGTCTGATGAAGACCTGACGCTATACCGTCAGGGTGAATTTATCGATCTGTGCCGCGGCCCGCACCTGCCGTCGACCGGCAAACTCGGGAAAGCGTTCAAACTGACTCACGTGTCCGGCGCGTACTGGCGCGGCGACTCAAACAACGAAATGCTACAACGTATCTACGGTACCGCCTGGTCGAACGACAAGCAGTTGCGGAAATACCTGCATATGCTCGAGGAGGCGGAAAAACGTGATCATCGTCGCCTGGGCAGGGTCATGGACCTGTTCCACTTTCAGGAAGAGGCGCCCGGCGCGGTATTCTGGCATCCGAAGGGCTGGAGCCTGTTTCAAAGCCTGATCAACTTCATGCGCGAGCAGCAGAATGCCGCGGGCTACCAGGAGATCAACACACCGGAGGTGATGTCACGCTCGCTTTGGGAAGCGTCCGGCCATTGGGAATCCTTCGGCGAGAACATGTTCACGACTGAGACCGTCGACGGCAGGCACTTCGCCATCAAGCCGATGAACTGCCCTGGCCATGTGCAGGTTTTCAAACAAGGCATCACCAGCTACCGCGATCTCCCCGTCCGGCTTGCCGAGTTCGGCAAGTGCCACCGCTACGAACCGTCGGGCGCATTGCACGGCATGATGCGCGTGCGCGCCTTCACCCAGGACGATGCGCATATATTTTGCACGGCGGAGCAGATCACCGCAGAATCCATTGCAGTATGCGACCTTATTCTCGGCATCTATCGCGGCTTTGGCTTTGACGATATTCGTATCAAGTTCGCAGATCGTCCCGAAGTCAGGGTGGGCGAAGACGCCGTATGGGACCAGGCCGAGGCGGCACTCGTCGAAGCACTCGAAGTTGCCGGACTCGAGTACACCCACAATCCCGGCGAGGGGGCATTCTACGGGCCGAAACTCGAATTTGTCCTGCGCGACGCAATTGGCCGTGACTGGCAATGTGGCACCTTGCAGGTTGATCTGAATATGCCGGGACGGCTGGGCGCAACCTATATCGGCGAAGACGGCAACAAGCATTTGCCGGTCATGCTGCATCGCGCGATCTTCGGTTCGCTCGAACGCTTCATGGGAATCCTCATCGAACACCACGCCGGCAACCTGCCGCTGTGGCTCGCGCCGGTGCAGGTCAAAGTCCTCACGATCACGTCGGACGCGGACGATTACGCAGCCGAGATATCTGCGTTACTTCGCGCGAACGGACTGCGTGCCGAGACCGATTTGCGCAACGAGAAGATCTCCTACAAGGTCCGCGAGCACAGTGTGGCGAAGATCCCCGTGCAGTTCGCGGTCGGCCAGCGGGAGCTTGAGAATCGTACGGTGGCGATACGGCGGCTGGGCTCCAGGAAGCAGCAGGTAGTATCAGTCGACGAGGCGATTGCGGCCCTGAGATCCGAGGTCGACAACCGCGGCATGAGTAACTAGGCCGAAAAAACCTACCGTTCTTTTGTTGCCCGCGAAACCAACGGGCGGCCCGCCACGTCCTTCTTCTTTAGCCCGTTATCCCGCAAACGTGACGCGCCACCGCTTTGATTGTGCGGCGCGTCACAGATTCGCAATCCTGTCTCCCAGTACCGGCAAATCCCAGGCAAGCCGAGGATATACTCCCGTGACGCAAGGACCACGCACTATTCAACATAAGACTCTGGAGGAGGCGAAGTGCCGCTGGACAAATTCAAAACCCAGGTTTTGTTACTGCATCGTGAGCAGACCGCTCTGGACGATCTGACGTCGGGCTTCGATGAGCAGTATACGGTGCATTGTGCTACCAGTGGCAGCGAAGCTCTGAACACGTTGGTCGAGACGCCAATCAACGTCATCGTCTCGGCCCAGGACCTTCCTGGCATGAGCGGCCTCGAGGCTCTGCGAGAAGCGAAGAAGCGCTCACCCGACACGGTAGGCATTCTCCTGGCAGAAGGTGCCGACGATGGGCTCGAGGCCCTGGTCGGTGACAAAGAAGTATTTCAGATTGTTCGCGGTTCGGTCACGGGCGAATCGATTCTCAAACTCGTGGACACCGCAACGCAGACGATGCGACTGAAGGCGTTGGCCGAATCTGCCAACGACAACGCCGCAAACGTCGACGAACCCGCCGAGCACATCGTCATGGAGACGTCTGAAAACGGCGCCACGATTATCAGTGATGGCACCGGCCGCTTCCCCGCGCTGGATCCGGACAAGCTGGGGCCTGCATCGTCGATCGGTGCACGGTCAGTTGACCTGCTGGTTCTCACCAAGGATCAGGAGTTCCTGACGACGATCAAGGATTCGTCCCGGGGAAGGCACACGGTTCACTATGCCTACACGCTCGCTCAGGCTGACGAGATCATTCGCGAGCACAAAGTTGGCGTCGCTGTCGTGGATGCCGCCATGGTTGGCGACAAGATCGAACAACTCACACAGTACCTGCGCAGAGGGTCGCCACGACTCGTTGCGGTCGTCGCGGGCCGTCGCGACGACGGCGAAATGCTCATGGACCTCATCAATCGCGGCAAACTTTATCGCTTCTTGTTGAAACCGGTATCTCCGGGTCGCGCTCGGCTCGCCGTTGAGGCATCGGTCAAGTATCACCTTGAAGCCCCGGACGCGGCTTTCAAGACGAAAGACGGGACGACGGCTTCACAGGCTGCTCCCGTGCCACCAGCGCAGGCGACGCCTGTAGCAGGCGCCAAGGCTCAACCACAGCCCGAACCGATGCCGAAGGCCGGGGCAGAGGCGCCGCAGCCGAGCGCGTCGCAATCAACGCCACCAGCTGATCAAACGGGCGAGCTACCCGTCGAAGATGGACCCGAGAGCGCGACCGACGGGGAGGGTTCGAGCTTTACGGAGACGGTAACAGGGCTTCTCGGAACGGCTGACAAGAGCTCTTCGAATGATGAAGAAGCGGAGACGCCGAGCGAAGGAACTGGCCCCTCGGACCTGGCGCCCACTCCGGCGGCAGGTTCGGGCGGATCGTTGCTTCAGAACAAGCAAATGCTGGGTATCGGCGCCGCGGCGATCATCGTGATGGCGGTTGTACTGTTCTGGTTTATCGGTAAGCCTGAAGAGTCCATCACCAACGAGGCGTCGAAAACGGGCACGGCTACTGTCCTCGATACAGCCACCAGAGAGGACGCGACCATCGAGGCGCCGGCGACGAGCGCTGCCGTCGAAGCCGACGCCGCTGTGACCGAAGGACTTGCCGATAGCGATGCAGGGGTCGAAGAAACATTGGCAGCGGCCGAGAGCGCGATGCTCGAGTCCCGCCTGGACGATGCCGCCGCCGCTCTGGAGCGCGCCGGCTCACTTGATCCGGATAATGCACGCCTGCCGTTCCTGGCCGCACAACTGTCACAGCTGCAATTACGCGAGAAATTGGCCGATGCGCGCACGGCTATTCGAGAAAAGCGATTCGACGATGCCGGCAGTTCACTCGAGGCCGCCCTTTCATTGAACGTCGCGGACACGACGGAAATAGACGCTGTAGAGGACGAACTGAACACGGCTCGCAGCGAACAGCGGGCAGAGGATGTGTTGGCCATGGCTAATGCTCGTCTCGAGGACGGCGACTTGCTCAGCCCGGCCAATGACAATGCTCGCTATTACTACGAACTGGCGCTCTCAAATGATCCTGAAAACACGGCCGCACGCCAGGGTCTTAACGTCGTCGCCAGCAAACTTGCTATTCAGGCCCGTTCGGAAATAGACAACGGTAACCTCGATTCGGCAGAGGAATTGCTCGACGAAGCGATCGCACTGGATGCCTCTAATAGCGAAATTGCTGCCGCAGTCGGCGCACTTTCAAAAACGCGGGATGAAATTGCGGCAGAGCGCCGCCGGCAAGCTGAGGCGAAACGCCGCGCCGAGATCGAGGAGCAGCAGCGCCTTGCGCGCGCCGAAGCAGAGCGAAAGGCTGCAGAAGAACGAGCCGAGAAGGTAGCCGCAGAGCAAGAAGCGCGGGCGGCAGCTGAACTGGCGGCCCAGCAGACAGCCGCGAGCAAAGACAGTAGCGCGACGGGCGACGCGCAGGCCGCGGTTGAGGACACGGACGAAGTTGCAGCCGCATCGACCACAGGCGTAGCGACGGCCGCGAAAGACAAATCCGCCGCTGATGAGGTGCAGACACAAAAGCCGGACGTCGGCGCAGCGCCAAGTACGACATCGGCTGCAGCCCCGCCAGCCGCGGTCAGTTCTTTGAAACGCACCAGGTACGTGGCGCCGAAATACCCACGAGCTGCACAGCGGCGCAACCTGTCAGGGTGGGTCGACGTCGTATTCACTGTCACCACAGACGGCAGCGTTAAAGATATCGAGATCCGGAACTCCGAACCTGGCGAGACGTTCGTCAACGCAGCCACCAAAGCGGTGAAGAAGTGGGAGTTCGAGCCGGTGGTCGAAAACGGCACGATCGTCGAGAAACTTGTCGGTGTGCGCATGTTGTTTGCGCTCGAATAGCCAGTAAGTTGAGTTAGTCGAAATTCGTCAAAATTCGCCCTAATGCGGGAACCACTTTTGCAAACTGGATCGAATTTGAGAATCCCGCTAATCTAGGCCCGATTGTCGTTTTGGCGAAAACCGTGTCACGAGAACCCGAGCAGAGCGGGGACCGGCCCCGGCGCAAGCAACAGCAGCGCAGTATAGTCACCCAACGCAAACTGCTTGATGCGGCGGTAGATGCGTTTTCTGAGAACGGTTTCAAAGGAACGTCGACGCGCGACATCGCCGAGCGCGCCGGCGTCCACCATCCGCTGATCACCTACCACTTCAAGAACAAGGATCAGCTGTGGCGTGCTGCTGCGGACAAGATCTTTCGCGACTTTGGCAGCGCCATGGCCGAGTCGCTCGAACTCAATAGCGGTAGCGGCCCGAAAGAGCGAATGGCGGCCCTGATTCGCGCCTATGTCAGCTACGCCAGCAGTCAGCCTGCCCTGCACAACGTCCTGGTGCAGGAGGCCAGTTTTCCGAATCCGCGCCTGGATTGGTTGATCGACACTCACCTCAAGCCGTTCTTCGACGCGACGTTTGCCATGATCGAAGATTTGCAGCAAATCGGCGTTGCACCGGAGGGCAACGCGAGACTCCTGTTCAACATGATCCGGCTCTCGTCGGCAGGCCTGCTCGCGCTTGGCAATGAATTGAAAGCGTCCAGCGGTATTGATGTGGATTCGGCGGAGACGCTCGATGAGATCTCGGACATGATCGTCAATGTCTTTCTGCCGGGTGAAGTCAGATCGACTGCCTGACTGCCGAGAACACTCAGATTGCCAGGGCCCGCTACCGCGTCGGACGGCAGGCGTACAGGTACAGCATTTCCATGGCGAGATGGCTGGCGGCCAGCGCGGTAATTTCGCCAATATCATAGCTGGGTGCGACTTCGACCACGTCCATGCCGACGATATTGATTCCCTTCAGGCCACGCAGAATTGACATGGCCTGGTGGCTGGTCAGGCCACCGCAGACCGGCGTGCCGGTTCCCGGGGCAAAACTCGGGTCCAGGCAATCGATATCAAATGTCACGTACACCGGCCTTTCACCGAGACGCTCACGCGTCGACTCGATGGCGGCGCTAATGCCGTGTTCGTGAACCCATGGCGCGTCAAGTACGTTGAAACCCATGGTGTCCGGATTGCTTGTGCGCAACCCGACTTGTACTGACGTCGCCGGATCGACGATCCCGTATTTAGCCGCCCAATAGAACATCGTGCCATGATCGATACGATCATTTTTATCCGCCCAGGTGTCGCTGTGGGCGTCGAAATGCAACAGGGACAGGGGTGCGCCGAACTTTCGTGCATGGGCTTTTAACAGCGGATACGCGACGAAGTGGTCGCCACCAAGGGCCAGGAGCCCGGGGCCCTCTTTTATGATGTTCCAGGCATGCGCCTCGATTTCGTCCGGGACTTTTTCGGGCCGACCGAAATCGAACAAGCAGTCGCCGACGTCCGCGACTGCGAGTTTGTCGAACGGATCAAACTCCATGCCATACGGTCGTTCCCACGCCATGATCGACGATGCGTTGCGGATTGCGCGCGGCCCAAAACGGGCGCCCGGTCTATTGGTCGTTGCGGTGTCCAGGGGAATTCCCGTGACAGCAACATCGACGCCAGCCAGGTCCCTGGTGTACTTGCGACGCATGAAGGACGTGATACCCGCGTACGTCGGCTCCGGCGTCGTGCCGTACAGACTGTCGCGGGTGATCGCATAGTCGCTCTTGTCCTTGTCCACGGCCTATCTCCTCATCGACGCATCAGGCCGACAGCGCTTTACGCAAGCGATCCAGTGCAACCCAGGTCTTCTCGATCAGGACATCCGCCTCCTCACACGAGAGTACGAACGGTGGTGCACAGATGATCGTGTCGCCGACGGCGCGCATACAAACGCCTTCTTCGGTCAGCAAATCGCGGAAGACCGTACCGGCGCCCTGCTTTTCCGCGAAGCGCTCGAGCGGATCCTTGCTTTTGACAAGCTCGAAGGCGCCCATAAGGCCAACCATACGGGTATCGCCGACCAGCGCATGCTCACCGAGCGCGCGCCATTTGTCCTGCAAATACGGGCCGATCTCATTCCTGATGCGTGTAACGAGGTTTTCCTTTTGAATCAGCTTGATGTTGGCGATGGCCACGGCACAGGCGACGGGGTGACCCGAGTACGTGTAACCGTGAAAGAACTCACCACCTTTCTCAATCAGGGTCTCGGCAACCCGGTCGCTAACGAGTACACCGCCTAATGGCAAGTAACCGGAAGTTACGCCCTTCGCAAACGGCATGAAGTCCGGCCGGGTCCCGAAATAGTCGGCCCCGAACCACTCCCCGAGCCGCCCGAATCCGGTGATAACCTCATCCGAGATCAACAGGATGCCGTACTCGTCACAGATACGCTGCACTTCCGGCCAGTAGCTGTCGGGCGGAACGATGACGCCGCCGGCACCCTGGATGGGCTCGCCAATGAACGCCGCCACTTTGTCCGGCCCCACTTCCTTGATCTTGTTCTCGATCGCCCGGGCCGTCGCAAGACCGAACTCCTCCGGCGACAAACTCTGGTCGCTGCCGAACCAGTAAGGCTGTTCGACATGCACGATACCCGGAATCGGCAACCCGCTTTGTTTGTGCATGGGCTTCATGCCGCCGAGACTCGCGGCCGCAACCGTGGAGCCATGATAGGCATTGTGGCGACTGATAATCGTATGGCGTTCAGGCTGTCCCATCAGGTCCCAGTAGGTGCGGACCATGCGCACGATGGTGTCGTTCGACTCGGAGCCGGAGCCCGCGAAAAACACGCGACTGAACTGCGGCGGACTAACGTCCTGAATGATCGAGGCCAGTTCGATGGACGGCGGATGCGCACACTGGAAGAAGTTGTTGTAGTAGGGTAACTCCTTCATCTGCTCGGTCGCCGCGTCGATAAGCGCCTGGCGGCCGTAGCCCACATTGACGCACCATAGCCCTGACATGGCATCGAGGATCTTGTTGCCGTCCGCCTCGTAGATGTAGACGCCTTCGGCTCGCGTGATGATGCGCGAGCGCTTCTTGTGCAGGCTCTTGTGATCCGTAAACGGATGCAAGTGATGCTCTTTATCGAGTTCCTGCCAGTCCCCGCGGGACCGTTTCTCAATTGCTGCCATTGCTCACCTAAAGGTTGTTCAAACGTTAAACATCAGGATCTCACGTTCATACGGCGTGATGATCTCCTGAAATTCCCTGTACTCGTCCTCCTTGAGGGCCGTGTACAAGGTCACGAAGTCATCGCCCAGGATGCTGCGCATCGCCTTGCTTTCGCGCATTGCATCAATCGCTGCATAGATGTGTCGATGCAGGTCGAACTCCGTGCCATAAGCGCTGCCCTCGACAGGATCTGTCGGTGTCAGCCCTTCCACCATGCCCGCGTAACCGCAGGCCAGGGAGGCAGCGATGACGAGATACGGATTGACGTCGGAGCCCGCCAGGCGATTCTCGATGCGGCGCGCTTCCGGCCCTGAATCGGGGACCCGCAATCCGACCGTACGATTATCAGTTGCCCAGGCGAGATTCACCGGCGATGCCCAGGGATTCAGGAATCGCCGGTACGAGTTGACGTAAGGCGCGAAGATCAGCATCACTTCGGGCATGTAGCGCTGCAATCCGCCGAGAAAACCCTGGAACAGTTCGCTGGCCTTGCCGTCCGGCGCGGAGAAGATATTGTTGCCCTGCTTGTCGACCACGCTTTGATGAATGTGCAGGGCGCTCCCGGCGTCTCCGGCCATCGGCTTCGCCAAAAACGTTGCATGCATCTGGTGCTCGATCGCTGCCTCTCGCACCGTGCGTTTGAACAGGAACACCTGGTCCGCTTTGTCCACTGCGTCGCCATGCAGGAAATTGATTTCGAATTGGGCCGGCCCCATCTCCTGGGACAGCGTATCGATCCGGATTCCCTGCGCCTCACAATAGGCGTAGACGCTGTTGATGAAGGGCTCGAAGTCGTTCATCGTGTCGATGCTGTAGGGTTGCTTGGCCCCCTCGGTCCAGCCCAGGCGGCCTTCGGGCGGCTCGGCTTCGGCATTCGGATCCGAATGCGGACTCAGCAGGTAGAACTCTACCTCCGGCGCGACGACGGGAATCCAGCCACGCTTCTCGTATTTCGCGAGCACGTTTCGCAGCACGTTTCGTGGCGACTTGGTAACGGCGGAACCATCGCGATGGTAGCAGTCAAGGAACACGGACGCCGCGGGATCGGTGGCCCAGGGAACCGGTCGCAATGTCGTGGGGTCGGGAACGAGCACCATGTCCCGGTCTTCGAGATTGTTCTTGTCGTCGATGTAATTGCCGGAAATCGTTTGCGAAAAAATCGCCTCCGGCATCTTCATATCGCCTGAGCCGAACTTGTCGGCGGGGATCACCTTGCCACGCGCCGAGCCTGCCATATCCGGCACAAACGCCTCGACGTCTTCGATGTTGCGTTCTCTCAACCAGGATTGAAAAATCTTTTCGTCGCTCACGTTACACCTGTCGCCGCTCCGCGCGCACCCTGCACGCGTCGCCAAACGCCTTGAAAATGACTTTTGAAAACTCGTTTTGCATGACCTTCCATTCCGGATGCCATTGGACAGCCAGGGCAAAACCCTCAACGTCGTCGACTCGAAACGCCTCTATCAATCCGTCATCAGCAATTGCTTCGACGCTGACGCCGTCAGCAAGCCGCGCCACCCCCTGGGCGTGCAGCGAATTGACCGTCACCGTGTCGGTACCGGCGAGTTCCCGCAGCAGACCACCCTCGACGAGGCTGACCGGATGTGACGGGCCGTATTGCACGTCGAGCGGATCTTTCTTGTTCTCGAGATGGTCGTGGTATCCGGCGACGCTGTGCACTTTCTGGTGCAGTGTACCGCCAAGTGCGACGTTCAGCTCCTGGAAGCCGCGGCAGACAGCAAACAAGGGCACACCCGTCTCCAGTGCTCTTCTCGCGAGCGGCAGCGTGACGGCGTCGCGGTGTGGATCGTGCAATGTGCCCTCTTCGCTGGGTTCGCCCGCATAATGATGCGGCTCCACGTTCGAGTAGCTGCCCGTCAGAAATATACCGTCAAAGTGTGAGAGCAAGACGTCGATGTCCACATCATCCGGCATGACCGGGACCAGCAGCGGCAACGCGTCGGAGCCCTTTATGAGCGCATTCAGGTATTTCTCGCCGACCATCTGGAACGGGTGTGGATCAATGACACGCCGATCCGCCGGCACACCTATTAGTGGTTTCGGGTTCATAAATGGCGCTTTGTTCTTCTGTTTTTTGCTGTTGCGGATACTAGCATGGCCTAATGCTCCCATTGACACGGCTGCAGCCGTTCTGCGACCGAACGGAGTGTTGCCCCCAGGCTCGCCCTGCGCGCCGCCGACAGCCGCTGCGTGGGACCGCAAATCGATAATGCCCCGATGGCCCGGCCCATGCCGCCGCGCACGACGGCGGCCACGCCGGAAAAACCGTCCTCGAGTTCGTCGACGGATTCGGCAAAACCGCGCCGACGAATCTCCGCGAGTTGTTCTTCCAGTCGATCGTGTTGCGTAATCGTACGCGACGTCAGCGGCATCAATTTTTCACCAATCCGGTCCGTGCCCGGCTCATCGAAAGCGATCAACGCCTTGCCGGTCGACGTCGCATGAATCGGCCAGCGCGTGCCCACATTTCCCCCGGCACCAACGAAGTGCCTGCCAGTCACCTCGTCGAGAATCAGCATCATGTTGTCTATGGGCACCTCGAGCGTAGCCGTCTCGCCGGTTTCCTCGGCCAGTCGATTCAGTAACGGCCGCGCCCGCAGCCTGAGATCGTTACTCGACAGCGCCTGAACGCCCAATGCCATCAAGGCCGGGCCGAGTCTGTAGGCGCCGTTGCCCGGGTTCCGGTCCAGCATCGACTCGCTGTGCAGCGCCTGCAACAAGCGATGCGTGGTCGTCTTGTTCAAGCCGGCACGGTCACTGACCTCCGCGAGCTGCAGCTCCGGATTTTCGGGCGTGAACAGTTTCAATAGCCTGAGCGCGCGCAGGGCGGCCTGGGCGCCTTGCGGCGGAGCCTTGTCAATCATCGGATATTCCATATTGTGTTGTGCAGTTCCACATTATGGTAGCAGATGCCCGGTTGCGGCGTATCGAAAAATCGTTGATGCTCGCAAGCTTACGAATTTCCGGATATCCCAGTGACGAAATCGACAACGGCGAAACTACGTACTGAATTGCGTAACTGTCAGCGCAAGTATGGGCGGTTCCAGGCGACGGAATTGCTGATTCCGGACCTCAACGCCATTCTCAAGGGCAAGCGCATTCGCGATGAAGACCTCGGGAAAGTCATAAAGGACGGCTTCTGGTTCTGCGCGGGCACGACGTTGCTGACCGCGCTCGGTGAGACCGTGTCAGGCATTCCGTACGGTGAAGACGACGGCGATCCTGACGTGTTTGCTGAAATAGTCCCCGGCAGCATCGCACCCGTGCCCTGGGCGGAACGGCCGATGGGACAGGCGCTTTTCCGTCTGTTCGAGGACGACGGGGTGCCATTATTCTCGGACCCGCGCTACGTGCTCGAACGGGCCATGCGGCCACTCGGCAAGATGGGGCTCAAGATGGTCATGGCGACCGAACTCGAATTCTATCTGCTCGACGCAAAGGCGAACCGGCCGACCGTCGCCACGCCACACGTGCCCGGTGTTGGTCGCCTGCAGCCCGGGGCACAGGTTTATCACCCGGACGACCTTTGGGAAATCGAGCACTTTCTTAACGACGTTTACGATTATTGCGGCGCCCAGAACATCCCGGCCGACTCTGCCATTGCCGAGTATTCGCAGGGGCAGTTCGAGATCAACCTGCGGCATGTCGATGATCCGGTGCTGGCCTGTGACCACGCGGTGCTGCTGAAGCGGGCAGTCAAAGCGGCAGCGCGCAAGCACGGATTCGTCGCGTGTTTCATGGCGAAGCCGTTTGAAGAAGATGCGGGCAATGGGCTGCACATCCACATGAGTCTCGTGGATCGCAAGGGCAACAATTATTTTTCTCATGGCAGGGACAGACTTGCGAGCCCGCCTTTCTCAGCCAGGCTGCGGTACGCGGTCGGCGGCTTGTTGAAGACCATGCCGGAAGCAACGGCCATCTGCGCACCCAATGCCAACTCGTATCGTCGCCTGCGACCTGACATGTTCGCGCCTGTGGAGCCCAACTGGGGCGTTAACCACCGGGTCGTCGCGATACGGATTCCGCAGTCGGATGCGAAAAACCTGCGTTTCGAGCATCGCGTGGCAGGCGCCGATGCAAATCCTTATCTCGTCACCGCGGCGGTCGTCGCAGGCGTGCATTACGGACTGAAAAACAAGTGCGACCCTGGAACGCTGATCGAGCAGGGAACGCACATAGAACCGAAGCTCAGGATTCCGCATCGCTGGGATACGGCTATCGACAAATTCCAACGGAGCAAGATACTGCCCGCGTATCTCGGCAAAGACTACTGCAGGTATTTCGCGATGAATCGGCGCGAGGAGAGTCGGCGATTCCACAACACGGTCAGCCAGCTCGATTTCGACTGGTACCTGCGATCGGTCTGATTTCCGCTACGGCAGTACCGTTCGGAAAATAAAGAAGAACACGATTGCCAGGAAAGCGCCGGCTGGAATCGTCACGACCCAGGACACGAAAATTCGAGCGACCACGCGCAGATCGATGGCTTCGATACCACGCGCCATGCCCACCCCGAGTACCGCGCCGACTAGCGTGTGAGTCGTGGAGATCGGTATGCCCGTGCCCGATGCGATAACGATCGTTGTTGCCGCAGCCAGTTCCGCGGCGAAGCCACGGCTCGGGGTCAGCTGAGTGATTTTCTTGCCGACGGTCGCGATAACGTGCCGTCCGAACGTTGCGAGTCCAACGACTATGCCACCACCGCCGAGCATGAGCACCCATATCGGCAATCCCGACTTTGCGGCGATCTCGCCCGTCGTCGCAATTCCGATCACGGCGGCCAGCGGTCCGATCGCATTGGCAACATCATTCGAGCCATGGGCGAACGCCATGGAGCAGGCAGTAACGACCATCAATACGCCGAAGACGCGTTCAACCGTGTAGAAATGCTGGCTCTTCTCGGCCTTCGGATCGGGTTCGATCTTGTTGATAAAGAACGCCCCGAGCAGAGCAATGCCAATTGCAACACCGATCGCAAGCAAGTAACTGTCCCTGATGTTCATCTCCAGGCCAACGTGCTTGAGGCCTTTGAGAATCGTGACCAGCGTGATCGTGAAGGCGGCCAGAAAGATGTAGACCGGCACGTAGCGTTTCGCTTTCCCCAGCGGATCTTCCTGACTGAGAATCAGCCTCTGCACGCTGCGATAAATCAGGTACGCGATGAAGCCGGCCGTCACAGGCGAGACGACCCAGCTCATGACGATAGTTCCTACCTTGCCCCAATTGACGGCATCTACACCGATACCGACCGCGGCAAAACCGACGATCGCGCCGACAATCGAGTGCGTCGTCGATACGGGCCAGCCATTCTTCGACGCGATCAGCAGCCAGGTTCCGGCAGCCAGTAATGCGGCCAGCATGCCATAGACCAGGAGCTCGGGCGTGCCGGCAAGCATGTCAGCATCGACGATGCCTTTGCGAATTGTGCTCGTTACTGCGCCTCCGGCGAGAACCGCACCAAGAAACTCGAAAACTGCGGCGACCAGTATTGCCTGTTTGATCGTCAGCGCCTTCGAACCCACGGAGGTTGCCATTGCGTTCGCGACATCGTTGGCGCCTATGCCCCATGCCATGAAGAGGCCGAACAGCGCGGCAAGGCCGATATAGATCAGTTGGTGTTCCATCGTTCGCCCTCGGGGAAGAAT
>Ga0209567_10000120_pt1 | contig 40263 bp, 34 predicted proteins | sample COG_12_FD_184756 | JGI IMG/M metagenome (GOLD analysis project Ga0209567, IMG submission 184756) | Pelagic marine sediment microbial communities from the LTER site Helgoland, North Sea, for post-phytoplankton bloom and carbon turnover... | ecosystem: Environmental > Aquatic > Marine > Neritic... | reverse complement strand
CCGTATCGGCGCCACCAGTAACGTTATGCCGCTGCAAATACTCGGGCTGAACCATAACACGGCACCTGTCGAAATTCGCGAGCAAGTCGTCTTCGCGGGAGACGAGATTCCGCGCGCGTTGCATGACCTCATGGACCTGGATGGCGTCGACGAGGCGGTGTTGCTGTCCACCTGCAATCGCACCGAATTCTATGTCATGACCAGCGACGGTGGGCGAGAGCGCCTGCAGTCCTGGTTACATGATGATCGAAATCTAGATCCCTCATTCAGCGACTCCCTGTTCACGCTACAGGATGATGACGCCATACGGCATATATTCCGCGTCGCGTGCGGGCTGGACTCGATGGTCCTGGGCGAGCCGCAGATTCTGGGTCAGCTCAAGGACGCGTTTCGATCTGCGCAGCAAGCCCGCACACTCGGTCAAAGGCTAAGCCTGTTGTTTCAGCACACGTTCGCCGTCGCGAAGAAAATTCGCACGGACACGGAAATCGGCGCGAGCCCCGTTTCGGTAGCCTCCGCCGCTGTCAATCTGGCCAACCAGTTCTTCGCTGGCTTCAAGAAGCACACGGCACTGCTGGTCGGTGCCGGCGTGACGATTGAACTGGTCGCCAAGCACCTGCACAAACGTCAGATCGGCAGGCTGTTCGTCGCGAACCGCAGTGTCGAAAGAGCCCGCAATCTCGCTCACCAGTTTGGCGGCTTCGCGCTGCCACTGTCGGAGATCGAAGGCACATTGCCTGAAGCGGACATTCTCATCACCTCGACCGCCGCCACGGAGCCCGTAATTACGCTCGCCCAGATGCAGGCAGCTGTCAAAGCGCGCAAGCGCAAACCGATCTTTGCGGTGGACATCGCCGTGCCGCGGGACATCGAGGCGGACGTTGCCGACATGAACGATGTCTATCTCTATACGATCGACGATCTCGATAAGGTAATTCTCGAGGGTCAGGGCAATCGTCAGGCGGCGGCAATCGAAGCGAATCGCCTGCTCGACGAGGAAATCATCCGTTACACCAACATCGAGCGTTCCAAGGAGGTCGTGCCGGTAATCGCGGCACTGCGCGAAAAGAGTGACTCGCTGCGCAACGACGTCAATGCGCAGGCAAGGCGGCGATTGGCGCGGGGCGAATCGGCCGAGGATGCTATCGAATACGCCACGGCGGCCCTGATGAAGAAACTCCTGCACACCCCCAGCGTCGCATTGCGCAAGGCCGGCGAAGCATCGAATCAGGACCTTGTCGATGCTGCACGCGAACTTTTCGGCCTGAAGCGGGACTGACCGGGTGATCTGATGAAAGACTCTATCCGTCTAAAGCTCGAGTCAGTACAGGAACGCTTCGAGGAAATTGCCGGCCTGTTGGCGGATCCCGACGTCATTGCGGACCAGAACCAGTTTCGCGACCTGTCAAAAGAATACGCGCGTGTCGAGCCCGTGGTGCAGTCGTTCGGGGCTTACCAAGCCCTCCTCGATGAGATTACCTCGGCCGAGGAGATGGTCAGTGACGCCGACGCCGAGATTCGTGCCATGGGCCAGGAAGAACTGGAGACCTTGAACGAACGTCGCGAAGCGCTGTTGGCACAGCTGCAAAAGTCGCTGATACCGGCCGATCCCTACGACGAGGCCAATGTGTTTCTCGAAATTCGTGCGGGGACGGGTGGCGATGAAGCGGCCATTTTCGCCGGCGACCTTTTTCGCATGTATTCGAAGTACGCCGAATCGATGGGTTGGTCGCTCGAGATTTTGTCAGCGCGCGAAGGCGAGCACGGCGGCTTCAAGGAGATCATCAGCCGGATCACGGGTCGCAGTATTTACGCCAAACTCAAGTTTGAGTCGGGCGCCCATCGCGTACAGCGCGTGCCCACAACCGAATCACAGGGGCGTATTCACACATCTGCTTGCACTGTCGCGGTACTGCCCGAGCCGGACGAGGTCGAAGCCGTGGAAGTCAATTCGGCGGACCTGCGTGTCGATACGTATCGTGCATCCGGCGCCGGCGGCCAGCACGTCAACAAGACGGATTCGGCCGTAAGGCTGACCCACCTGCCAACCGGCATCGTTGTCGAGTGCCAGGATGAACGCTCGCAGCACAAGAACCGTGCACGCGCGATGTCGCTGTTGCAAGCACGGCTCATTGACGCCCAGGTGTCCGAGCAGGAAACCGAGCAAGCGGAGAAGCGCCGCTTGTTGGTCGGTACCGGTGATCGCAGCGAACGCATCAGAACCTACAATTTTCCGCAGGGACGCGTCACCGACCACCGTATCAACCTGACACTCTACAAACTCGACGAGGTCATCGAGGGTGGCCTCGAGCAAGTTATCGAACCGCTGATCAACGAGTACCAGGCCGATCGGCTGGCCGCGCTGGGTGACTGATGACCCTCGAGTGAGCAATCCCTTCGGCCTGACGATCCAGGCTATTGGCAGTAGCTGAGAGCCCATCGCGAACCTCACCTTTCGCACAAAAGCCCTTACTCACGTCGACCAGTCGCGCTCGTAACCCACAGGCGACGGTCTCAATTCGTTCATAAAACCTCGACGACCCGGCGACCGATTTCCACTCGAGCAGGGGTCTATGGATATGTTGGTGAAAGGCGAGTAACGCAGCCGCGTTCGGCCCTGCCGGCACGCTTGCCAACGTTTGTGCAGGAGGAGACAAAATGAGACAACAAGACTTCATATTAAGTAACTGTTTGGGAGCTGCCGGAGCATTGCTGGTCGTGGCTGCCACTGACGTCGCAATGGCAACCGAGCCTTGCGAGGATTTCGGCGAATGCAAGGCGCTCATCGAAATCAACGCGTCCGATGGCGATATTGGTTTTCACTGGTTAGGCGACGCCGACGATCTGCGTGGAATGCGAATCGTTGATCCGAACGGTGCCAAGGTCTTTGAGAACGGCGCGTTCGGTCCCCTCCAGGAACAAAAGCTGACTGAAACCTTCGGTGAGAGCGCGGAGCCCCTGTGCTGGCCCGATCCCGAAGCCGATCCTGAAGACGTCGAAGACATGGTGACGCTGCGCGAGTTTCGTGAGCGCTGGGATCCAGGCATGTACGAGTTCCTGGGGAAAGGAGAGGGTGGCGAGAAGCTGTCTGGCGAAACCATGCTCAGTTATGACCTGCCCGCCGCGCCGAAGATGGTGAACTTTGATGGCGCTATGATCACCTGGATGGCAGGTGATGATCTTGGCCACTGTGCGCCACTCGCTGATGAGGGGTATGGGATAGAAACCGTTGCGGAAGTTCTCGATATCATCACCGACCCGGCGATGGTGCAAGTAGCAGCGTACGAGATCGTGATGGAGCCCGACGTGGAAGATGGCGATCCTGTCGGCAACCTTAAGTACACGGTTCGTGTTCCCGGCAATACCTTCGCAGTGGAAGTGCCTGCTCTTTACCTGGTATCGCTGCCTGCCGATACGCCGGTCAAAATCGAGGTGGGTGCTATCGGTGGCGATGATAATGCCACCTTTACCGAAGAAGACGGCTTCTGCGTCAATGAGGATGAAGGCTGCGAAGACTAGCCTGAATCAGGCAGGTTCAAGAAGGGGGTCAGAACAAGACCCCCTTATCTTATTGGTTTGGCCGCGCCCGCCCAGCTCGAGACCCTAATGCGGGCAACCAGCCAGCCAATCTGGAAAATATGCTTCTTTCGTCTTCTGTTCGGCTGAGAACGACGCTCCGCGGCTATGCACGACTCATTCAAGCCGGCTTGCGTGCAACGAAACAAGCCCATGTTATGTGTCCGTCAGCAAGAGCGGCCTGCCATCGGGAGATGCTATTGGAAATCGCCGCCAGTGCATCGGCGTCGATGCCGGCGACTGGCTCGGCAAGTCGGGTAGCCAGCTTGTCATAGTGAGTCCTGATGTCGCTCAATCGCTCCTCGACGTGCGAAATTTCAAGACCCGCCTCGAGAGCCATCGCCTGGTAGTCGTTGACGGTCGCGCCCACGCTCGCACCCAGGCGGGCAAAAGCCGCTTCCACCAAAGAGATGTCGGCCGCTTCACCAGTAAGGATATCCGAGAAAGCGAACACACCGCCCGGGCGCAGGACCCTGCAGACCTCGGCAAACACTCTCGGTCGATTGGGAGAATGAATAATCGCTTCCTGGCAAACGACGGCATCCCACGTATCCGGTGCGCTGTCGATATTATGGAAATCCCCGACCGCAACGTCGATCTGGTCACCGAGCCCAGCTTCTGCATTGGCTTCGCGAGCATGATCGACGCAGTTCCTCGATATGTCGAGACCTTTTACCTGGCAGCCGAGTTTAGCGAGGGTGCGTAGCGTTCCGCCGAACCCGCAAGCTATGTCGACCACCTGGTGACCGGCCTCCAGTCCGGCAAGTTCGAGTAGATCCCGTGTCATAGCCGCCGAGGCTTCTGCTACCGTTTCGTCACCGGTGGCGTAACGACCGATATGTATGTCTGCCCCGCCCCAACACTGTTCGTAAAACTCCGATACAGATGCATCGTCATAGTAAGCCGCAGCCTTGTCGGCATCGAAAATTTCGTTCGGCATGTTGTTCTTTCCCAATAATGAAAGTGTCGGAATAATAATCGTAACCACCTGACTTGTGTTGCTCATCGGCTCCGCCTTTTATATTGAAAAGTACCGAGAGATGCCACTACCGGGTAGGATTAAGCGGTGCTCGAACGATCACCAAGCCGTACCGCCCTTGCTGCCGCTTTTATGCGCGCAGCACATATTCTTCTCGACGACCATCCGCCAGTACTCGATGATCGAATTTCCGGCAAGTTGCTACCGACTTATTTGCAAGGATACATCGCAGTCCAGGCAGCCTTTTCGTCGGCCTGGTTGAGGCGGTTCGGTCCACGAGATCCAGCCACTATGGCCATGCGAGGCCAGATTGTGGTGCGTACACGCTACGCGGAAGACGCGGTAGCTGCTGCTCGCCGGGCTGGTGTAACTCGCTACGTAATCCTGGGTGCAGGACTTGATACGTTCGCGCTGCGGCAGCCGGCACCACCATTGGAGGTGGTCGAGATCGACCATCCCGCCACCCAACACTGGAAACAGCAACTATTGCGCAAGAGTGATTTTACTTTGCCCACTGCGCTCACGTTCTTGCCAGTGGATTTCGAGCGCTCATCATTGCGTGATCAGTGGATCGAAAACAGTGCACCGGATTTCATCTCATGGCTTGGCACAACGTACTACCTGAGCCACGACGGAATTACGAACACACTGGAGGCACTGGCCGAATGCACCGAGACCGGATCGCAGTTGGTGCTCGACTACTGGCGCGAACCGCCGAGGGGTTTCGCCAGTCCGCTGCTATTGGGCACACGGATAGCGGTGGCGGCGCAAGGTGAACCGATGCGTTCTTTTTTTGCTCCGGCCGAGATTGAGAAACTGGCGGTCACTACGGGCTGGCGGGTCAGGGAAAACTGTACGCCGTCCGAACAGACCCGGCGATACTTGGCGGACCGGAAAGACCGGTTGTCAGTGCCATCTTTTGCCTATTTGTTACGCCTGGAAAAGTAGCAGTAAATCTGCCGCAATCGACCTTATGAACATGGCTGTGAAGTAACTCATCCTTTCAACGTAGCCATAACTCGATAGCGGCCAATCAGATGATACGATGACGAGAGGCCGTGACCGAACCGGTTGCGGACCTACGCGTCAAAAGCGTGTTTTGTGCCGATTTAGGCTGAAGAACCCCGATGCACAGACCTGGAGATTCATCGTTGAATATTGTATTCGACTTGGGCGGGGTCGTATTCAATTGGCAACCCGATGCCATTATCAAAAGCATCTTTGAGGATGCGGAGACGCAAGACTCGGTGAGGGCGGATATTTTCGAGCATCCCGATTGGGTGGAGCTCGATAGGGGAACCATTGCCTTCGATCAAGCGATTGAACGTGGCGCAACGCGAACAGGTCTTCCCCGACACGACATCGAACGACTTCTGAACGCGGTACTTCGGTTTCTTACACCTATCGAGGAAACAATCGAACTGATTCGCACTATAAGGGATACGGACAACAGGCTGTTCATCCTTTCAAACATGCACCACGCCTCAATCACGTATCTTGAACAGAAGCACGATATTTGGGATATGTTCGACGGAATCGTCATCTCTTCTCGAATACGCAAGGTCAAGCCGGAGATCGAGATATATGAGCACTTGTTGACCGCGTATCAGCTCAACGTTGCCGAAACAATCTTCATTGACGATATGAGCGAAAACCTGGCGGCAGCATCCTCGATTGGCATTCAAACGATCAGATTTATCGATTCTTCTCAATGCAGACAGGCGCTAGTAGATCTCGAATGCATATAGATTGACCGGCGAAACCCGTCCGAATCACGCCGCTATGTCCGCTGCTGGCCGAGTGCCTGCTCCAGATCCTCAATCAGGTCTTCTACAGCCTCGATTCCTACTGACAATCGAATCAGTTGATCGCTAATACCGAGTGCAGCCCGAGTGTCCGCCGGCACGCTGGCGTGTGTCATGATCGCAGGGTGTTCGATCAGGCTCTCGACGCCGCCAAGGCTCTCGGCCAGCGCAAATATGTCGCAGCGCTCAAGGAATCGCTGCGCGTCAGCAAGATCACCCTTGATAAAGAACGTCACGATGCCGCCAAAACCGTCCATCTGCTCGCGCGCGAGTTCGTGCTGGGGATGAGAGGGCAGCCCGGGGTACAGAACGCTTTCCACGCGTTCATGCCGCTCGAGCCATTCGGCAATACGCATCGCACTTTCGCAGTGACGCTGCATACGCACATCGAGTGTCTTGACACCTCGCAGCGCGAGAAAGCTGTCGAAAGGCCCCGCGACGGAACCGATGGAATTCTGCAAATACGCCAGTTGCTCGGCAATCGCGGTGTCGCCGGTTGCTACAACGCCACCGACCATGTCCGAATGGCCGTTGATGAACTTGGTCGCCGAGTGCATGACGATGTCGCAGCCAAGCTCCAACGGGCGCTGCAAATACGGTGTTGCAAACGTGTTATCGAGCACGGCGATTACGTCGTGCTGCTTTGCGAGAGCTGCTACAGCCCTGATGTCGACGATCTTCAGCAAAGGGTTGGTTGGCGTCTCGATCCACAGCATTTTCGTGTCGTCGCGAAACGCGTTTTCGGCGGCGGTAAGATCCGTCAGGTCAACAAAACTGAATCGCAGACCCGCGCTGCGCTTGCGCACGCCGTCGAACAAGCGCCGCGTGCCCCCATAGAGATCGTCCATCGCGATGACATGGCTGCCGCTGTCGATTAACTCCAGGATCGTGCCGGTCGCAGCCATGCCTGACGCAAACGCAAAGCCGTGTGAGCCTGACTCGAGGTCTGCGATACAGCGCTCGTAGGCCATGCGCGTGGGATTCTGCGTTCGGGAATACTCGTAACCCTGGTGCACGCCCGGACTCGACTGCACGTAGGTCGACGTCGCGTAGATCGGTTGCATGATGGCGCCGGTCACCGGGTCCGGCGATTGCCCCGCGTGAATTGTGCGTGTAGCGAAGCCGCGCTTCTTGTCGTTTCCGGCCATGCGCCCAGTCCTCACATCTGACGACGAAGATAGTTAAGCACGTCAGACCGGGTAATCAGGCCGACGAAGTCTTCACCATCCATGACGGCCGCATACGGCTGTACACGCAGCATCGCGACCAGGTTGTTCATGCTTTCCTTCTTATCAAGCTTGATGAACGCAGACTCCATCGCGTCTTTGACGTCGGCATTCATGAGTTCCGGTTTTCCGTACACGAACTGGATGATGGCATCTTCCGTGACGACACCCACAAGATGGCCTTTGTCCATAACCGGCAGCTGCGAAAATCCCGCGTTACGTAGACGATTGTGCGCCGTTGTCAACACGTCGGCCGGCCCGACCGTAATCGTCTCGTGTTCTTCATGCAGTCGGCCGACGAGGTCGCGCAGGTCGCCGAACTGTTTGCGCTTTATGAAGCCCTGGTCCTCGAGCCAAAAATCGTTATACAGCTTGGACAGGTACTTGTTACCCGTATCGCAGGCAAACGTCACGACGTTCTTCGGCTTTGTTTGCTCGCGACAGTATTTGAGGGCTGCAGACAGCAGGGTTCCGGATGATGATCCTGCAAGTATCCCCTCTTTCCTTAGCAACTCACGCGCCGCCTTGAACGACTCGGTGTCGCTGATTGCGTAAGCTTTGACAATCTTCTCGAAGTCGGCGATCGATGGGATAAAGTCCTCGCCGATTCCCTCCACGAGCCAGCTACCGCTTTGTCCCAACTCACCCTTGTTGATGAAGTCGGCCAGAACCGAACCCACGGGGTCCGCGAGAATCAGGTCGACATTTGGCGCGTGTTCCTTCAGGTATTTGCTGATCCCGCTCACCGTGCCGCTCGAGCCAACGCCAAGTACGATCGCATCGAGGTCACCGCCCATCTGCTTGACAATCTCGGGCGCCGTGGTCTGCTCATGCGCCAGCGGGTTGTCGGGATTGCCGAACTGATTGATAAAGTAGGCGCCCTGCTCTTCGGCGATACGCTTGCCAAGATCCTGGTAATACTCGGGGTGTCCCTTGCCCACATCCGAACGTGTCAGAACGACTTCGGCGCCCATGGCGCGCAGGTTGAATATCTTCTCCTGGCTCATCTTGTCGGGCAGCACGAGTATCAGGTGATAGCCCTTTTGTTCGGCAACCAGTGCGAGCCCCAGGCCGGTATTGCCGGCCGTAGCCTCAACCAGCGTGTCGCCCGGCTTTATTTCACCCCGTTTCTCGGCCTCCGCGATCATGGATATGCCAATGCGATCCTTGATCGAGCCGCCGGGGTTCATGAGTTCGAGCTTGAGAAACAGGCGGCACAAGCCCGTATCTATGTGTGTCACCTCGAGCATGGGTGTGTTGCCCACCATATCGAGAATATTGGAATACACGTTCATGGGCACATCGGTTACATTGGAAATCAGTCGCGAGTGTACGCGATTGCACCGGATCAGCACTACCCATGAACCAGGAAGATAACAGGCGTATCGACGCCGTACTCGACGACGCCGTGACCCGTCTGGCCACCGTCAGCGAGTCGGCGAGGCTCGATGCCGAGATCCTGCTGTGCCGCAGCATCGATGTATCGCGAAGCTACCTGTTTGCACATCCCGAAGACATTCTGGACGACGCGGCGTTCGATCGTTTCGAGACACTGCTTGAGCGCCGGCTCGGCGGCGAGCCAATGGCCTACATCATGGGCACCAGGGAATTCTGGTCTCATGAACTCCTGGTCAGCCCGGCAACGCTCGTGCCCAGACCGGAAACCGAACTGCTGGTCGAGCTCGCGCTCCGGGAAATTCCCCGCAAAGCGGAGTGGCAGATACTGGATCTGGGCACAGGCAGCGGCGCCATCGCGATCGCGCTTGCGAGCGAACGATTGTTGTGCGAGGTAACGGCGGTAGAGATCAATAAAGCGGCGCTGGCTATTGCCGAGGAAAACGCGCGACAGCTCTCGCTTGGCAATATTTCGTTCGCGCATGGCAGCTGGTCGGAGCCAGTCCGCGGCCGGCTGTTCGATGTCATCGTGTCCAACCCTCCCTACGTAAGAGCCGGCGATGAAGCACTTGCCAACCTGCGCTTTGAACCCGTTGAGGCGCTGGTTGCGGGCGAAGACGGACTGGATGCCATTCGCGCGCTGGCTGCCGATTGCGGGCAAATTCTCAGGGAGGATGGCACGCTGCTGGTCGAACACGGTGCTGACCAGGCGGATGAGGTAACCACTATCCTGGAGGCGGCCGACTGGGTCGATATTTCAAGCCATAATGACTTTGCGGGTCATCCACGCGTGACAGTAGCGCGCTGGGGTGGTAAATAACGGCGCACACTTAAAAATGCGAGACATCATGATCACTATCAAGACCAATCACGGCGACTTCGGCGTCGAATTGTTTGACGAAAAAGCCCCGATTTCCTGCGAGAACTTCCGTCAGTACGTTACAGATGGACACTTCACCAACACCATCTTTCACCGCGTGATCCCAAACTTCATGATTCAGGGCGGCGGCATGGATGAGAGCATGACCAGTAAGCCCACGCGCGATCCGATCAAGAATGAGGCGGACAACGGCGAATCCAACGTGCGCGGTACGCTGGCAATGGCCCGAACGAGCGTCGTCGACAGCGCGACGTCGCAGTTTTTCATCAACCTGCGCGACAACGCCTTCCTCAATCACGGTACGAGGGACTTCGGTTACGCGGTTTTTGGAAAGGTTTCTGATGGCCTGGACGTCGTGGACGCGATCGCCGCCGTGCCTACGGGAAATCGCAGCGGTCATTCAGACGTACCCGTTGAGGCCGTAACCATTCTCGACGTGACAATCGACGATTAGACGGAAAGACGCGGAATCAGGATGTCGACAAGCAGGCTGAACCGTGACGCACGCCACCTGGCTCTGCCGCAGGTTGGAGCGGACGGTCAGCGGAAGATCGGTAACGGAACAGCGTTGCTGATTGGTGTTGGTGGCATCGGCTGCGCGGCAGCGACCTACCTCGCTTCGAGCGGTATTGGACATTTGCTGCTCTGTGACTTCGATACCGTCGACGAGACCAACCTGGGCCGCCAGGTATTGTACGGGCCTGGCAATATTGGCGAGCTCAAAGCCGATGTGGCCGGCGCGAGGCTGCGCAAGGTCAATCCGGAAGTCGGCGTCGTCTCGATCCCGAGGCGACTGACAGGCTCGGCACTCGCCGAGGCCGTCGGCAAAGCCGACATCGTGCTCGATGGCTGCGACAACTTCAGCACTCGCTTCCAGGTTAACGATGCCTGCGTCGCGGCGGGTCGGCGGCTTATCGCCGGGTCTGCCATACGGTTCGAAGGCCAGCTCGCCGTTTTCGGGCCCGACTACCGGGAGTCACCGTGCTACCGCTGCCTGTACGTTGAGGCTGACGAGTCTCTTGGTGACTGCGCTGGCAACGGCGTGCTCGCGCCGGTGCCAGGCGTAATTGGCACGATGATGGCCGCTGAAGCGTTAAAATACCTGGCAGGCGTCAATACCGTGGCGCCCGTCCTGCGCCTTTATGACGCAGCCGCTACCGAGTTTCACCACCTGACCATTCGAAAACGCAGCGATTGCCCGGCATGCTCAGCAAACGCGTAACCTTGACCGGGCTTGTGCAGGCCGCCGCGATCGTCACGATCCTGTTCTCGGTGGCAACATGTTTCGATTTCGCACACCGCAACATCGAACTCTTTTCACACTTCAGGCTGCAATACCTGGCTGTGTCACTACTTTTGCTGATCGCGTTTGTGGTTCTGCGCAACCCGGTCTATGCCGCCCTGTTGCTCGTGATGACGGTACTCAACGCGAGTTTTGTTCTGCCCTGGTATTTCGGCGGCGTTGCGGTCGAGGGCGATACCACGCTCAAGCTGCTACACGCAAATGTGTTATCGAGCAACGATGACTATGAGCGACTGTTCACACTCGTCGAGACGGAACAGCCCGATGTTATTTTTCTGCAGGAGGTAACGGAGGAATGGCGAGATGCTGTCAAGCGCTTGCATGAGGACTTTCCCTACAATTATGTCGAGGCCCGCGAGGGAAATTTCGGCATCGCGATGTTCTCTCGCCTCGCACTCGACTCCGTCACTCACGTCGACAGCCCGCCATTCAGTTACCCGACGATACTGGCAAGGATGACCGTTAATGACGAATCGCTGACATTTATCAACACCCATCCGATGATTCCGCTGTCACGACCGTTTTACGAGGCGCGAAACCGGCAGATTCGAAGCATCGCGAACCTTGTCAATCAGTCAAACGGATCGGTCATCCTCATCGGTGATTTCAATACCAGCCCGTGGACTCGCCCCTACCGGTCGCTGGAAGAAAAGACCGGGCTCAGAAACACACAGCGTGGCCTTGGCCTCCGGCCGACATGGCCGACCTTCTTGCCAGTGGCAATGATTCCGATTGATCACGCACTCGTGTCAGAGAAGGTAGGCATCGTTGAAACAAGAACAGGCCCGCGCATTGGGTCAGACCACCTGCCTCTGATCATCACCATCGCGTTGTGACCCCGGTTCCCTCCGGCCTTGGAGGGAACCGGGTTGCGACACTCGACAGCTATGAACGGCTGCGATTCTCTTTGATCTCGAAATAAAGCGGCTCGACGCTAGCCCCAACCACGCATCTGGTCGTGTACTCGCGAAGCAGTTTGCCGTCCACATCGCCGTACACGAGCGTGTCGATCCTCAAGATGTGGCCAACGGTCCTCCGTTCTTCGGATTCAACGTCGTGCCGGACTCGTGTGGCTGCCGTGTAATCGGCATGGCTGGAAATTTCGGCGACACACGTGTCGACCGTGCTTTTCGGCGCCACATCCGAGAACAGGTCATTCGCCATCGAACTGGCTGAGAAAATCAGGCCCATCGTTGCCAAGCTAATCATTAAAACGTTTTTTCGGTTTCTCATGAGCTTTCTCCTGGTCTTCTTCGGTTAACAGAATTAACATTCTGTTTATGGTTAAAAAAATGCATCCTCGGATGCGGTGCCCGAATCAGAATATATATTCTGATTCGGCCAAAAAAATGTCAGTCTTGCAGTGACGCCAATGTGCTGTCCACGATGCCATCGAGGGTCTCACGCGCAAACCCGGTGCGCCCGAGTACCGCCAGACCGAACATCGTGCTTGTCAGTAGCTCGCCCGCCGCATCGACATCGACATCGGCCCTGATCTCGCCCCTGCCCTTTGCTGAATCCAGGCCGATCGAAAACGCCTTGGACATACGTTTCATGAAGCGTTGCAGAACACCGCGCAGTTCTTCGTCCTGCGGCGCCAGTTCCATGGCCGTATGCACGAACAAGCAACCCTTGTTCTCCTCCGAGCAACACATGTCAGCAACGCGCTCCTCGAAAATGCGTCGGATATGCGCCAGCGACGCCCCGGGCTCCAGGAGCCGCAGGAAGGACTGTTTACCCATGCCGTCGGCGTAGCGCTCCAGCGCCTGCTCGAACAACTCGCGCTTGCTGCCAAACGTGCCGTACAAGCCGTATCGGCTGACGCCGGTCGCATGCACGATGTCTTCCATCGAGGTTTCCGAGTACCCCTTGGAAGAAAACAAATCAACAACTTGCGACAAGGCCGCCGTCGGATCGAAAGTGCGTGTTCTGACCATAGAAAACAGAATAATCATTCTGATTAATATTGTCAACCCCCTAGTCTGACAGCAGGGAGACCCTCAGAATGATCGGTCCGGATAGACCCTGAGGCAGCGAATTGTCCTGGTCAAAGCGATTCCAGTGACTGTTGGCCACGAAGAAGAAATCGTCACCGGAAACGAACCCCAGCGTCGGTTCGTCAAACTCCTCGAGATTGGATGCGATGGTCCTCGCGGCGATAATCGACAGTCCATCGTCGCTCAGCGTTAACGCGACGACGCGATGCGGCCGGACGCCGTTCTGGATGGCGATCAGTTCGTTCCCGTAACGATACAGGCCATCGATGCCGTAGTCCGTCGCATTGGCTCTGATCGTGACTTTGTCGATCTCGCCGCTCTCGAGCCTTACGCGATACAAGCCGCCAATGTAGTCTGCAACGTACAGAAACCGCTTCGTGTCATCGAGCACCAGGCCCTGCGGTGAGCCAAAAACATTGCGGTCGACCACGACCTGGAAGTCAGCATTTTCTATGGAGTAGCGATAAAGAATCCCGGTAAGACTGTCGGTCGTATAGATGACATCACCGGGCGCCAAAACGAGATCACCGAGCACATGCGCATCATCGAATGAGAGCAACAGTGCTTTGTCGGAAATCTCTCCGCTAGCCAGGTCATATCGAAACAGACCGCTGTCCCCAAAGTCTTCTTCGCCATCGGCGAATTGTGGCACGGCCGCACTCGCGAACCACAGTCCGCCTTCTCCATCGAAACGCATGCCGAAGACGCTCCAATGCTCGTTCTTCGGCGTGCTCAGCGTTTTCGGACGCTCACCGAGACGAACGAGGTCGCCGTGGCGGATGCCACCAAGGTAGAAGCGCCCATCCGAATCGGCGGCGATTCCTTCCGGGATAAAGTCCCCTGTATCGAGGGTCGCGACAACTTCCGCAAATCCGGTCGGTTCGTTCAGTCGTTGTATGTCGGTCGCATACTCGCCCCACTCCAGCAGATCTTTGAGCGCCGCGAATTCATCCCTGTCGGCTACCCCGAAATCCGCGCCGACAGAGGACAAATCGCGCAGTGTCTGCAGCGATGCCGCAGGATCATCGTCCAGCGCCTGCGCCAGCGCGAGATTGAACAAAGCGCCCGGATAACCGGGGCGCGCAGCGAGGGCTTCACGGGCTGCAATACGCATCGCGGGATAGTCAGCTTGTCGATAAGCCGCGACGAGCTCGGCGCGGGCGTCCGCGTAGTCGTCAGCTGACACATCGCAGAAAATGAGCGTCAGCGACAAGCAGAAAAACAGGGCCGACCGGTTGCGCGGGAACATACGAACAATATTACTCTTTCGAGATGCTACGCGGGCACCGGCCGTCCAGAATTACGGGCGACTACGCGGCGTTGGCCGTGCCGGGTTCGTAGCCCAGATTTGGCGCCAGCCACTTCTCGGCGTCGCCGATGCTGATGCCTTGTCGCCTTGCATACGACTCGACCTGGTCGCGACCGATCTTGCCGACGGCGAAGTACTTCGCCTCGGGGTGTGCGAAATAGAAGCCGCTGACGGCCGCCGTTGGATACATCGCGTAGGACTCGGTCAGCTTGAGCCCGATACTTGCCTCCACATCGAGCAACTGCCAGAGCTTGCCCTTCTCCGTGTGATCGGGGCACGCCGGGTAGCCCGGCGCCGGCCGGATACCGCGGTACTTTTCGCGGATCAGGTCGTCGTTCGTCAGTTGCTCGTCGCTTGCATAGGCCCAGAATTCCCGCCGGGTTCGCTGGTGCATGTACTCGGCCAGGGCCTCGGCCAAACGGTCGGCAAGCGCTTTCAGAATGATCGCACTGTAGTCGTCATGCGCTCTCTCGAAGCGCTCGACGTGCTCGTCAATCCCTATGCCCGCGGTCACCGCGAAGGCGCCAATATAGTCAGCAATCCCGCGGCCCGCCGGCGCGATGAAGTCGGCGAGACAAGACTGCGGCTGCCCCTCCGCTTTGGCACGCTGTTGTCTCAGGTGCACCAGGCGATGCGCAATCGTCTGTCGCTGTTCGTCTGCGTACACGAGGATATCGTCGTGGTCCTCAGAGTTGGCCGGATAAAAGCCGACGACAGCGCGCGCTTGCAGCCAGTGTTCTTGAACAATTCTGTCCAGCATTGCCGTCGCATCATTGAACAACATAGTGGCCGATTCACCGACGATTTTGTCGCTTAAAATCTGCGGATATTTGCCGTGGAATTCCCAGGCGTTGAAGAACGGCATCCAGTCGATCAAGTCGCGTAAGATCGCGAGATCGATATCGTCGAATACGCGCTTACCTTCTAACTTCGGTCTTGGCGGCGTACAGCCACTCCATTCACACTGGTACTTGCGGTCGCGCGCCTCTTTCAGCGACAGCTGCGGCGAGAGCCGCTTCTTTTTCGAGTGTTGATCTCGCCGACGTGCGTTTTCGTGCCGCGCTTTCTTGACGAGTACGGCGCGGGTATGAGGCTCCACCAATGCCTGCGCGACACCGACTGACCGCGACGCGTCCTTTACGTAGATCACCGGACCCTCGTAGCGAGGTTCTATCTTGACGGCGGTATGCGCCGGCGACGTTGTTGCGCCGCCGATAAGTAAAGGCAGTTCGTAGCCCAGCCGCTGCATTTCGCTGGCGACGTGCACCATTTCGTCGAGAGACGGCGTAATCAGGCCGGAAAGTCCGATGATATTCGCATTCTCACGCTTGGCTGCTTCGAGAATCTTGTCGCAGGAAACCATGACGCCGAGATCAACGACCTCGAAGTTATTGCATTGCAGGACCACGCCGACAATGTTCTTGCCGATGTCGTGCACGTCACCTTTGACGGTCGCGAGTATGACCTTGCCGTTCGAGCTCAGCTCGCCGCCCTTCTCTTCCTCGATGAACGGTACGAGGTGGCCGACCGCTTTTTTCATGACGCGCGCCGACTTGACGACCTGCGGGAGAAACATCTTGCCCTCGCCGAACAGATCACCAACAACATTCATGCCCGCCATCAGCGGGCCTTCGATCACATCGAGCGGTCGCTCGCTCTCAAGACGAGCTTCTTCCGTGTCGTCGATAACGAATTCATCGATACCATTGACCAGCGCGTGCTCGAGGCGTTTTTCGACGGGTTTTTCGCGCCAGGACAGATCCTGTCCTTTGGCGACCGTGTCGCTCGCCTGTCCTTTGTAGTTCTCCGCCGCAGCAAGGAGCTTTTCTGTAGCTTCCGCATCGCGGTTCAGGACTACGTCCTCGACAGCATCGCGAAGGTCAGCCGGCAAATCGTCATAAATTGCGAGTTGTCCGGCATTGACGATGCCCATATCCATGCCGGCGCGAATCGCGTGATACAGGAATACCGAATGGATAGCTTCGCGCACAATGTTGTTGCCGCGGAACGAGAACGACACATTGCTCACACCGCCACTGACCAGCGCATGGGGCAGCGTCGCCTTGATCTCGCGCGCCGCTTCAATGAAATCGAGCCCGTAACTCGCATGCTCTTCGATGCCGGTCGCCACGGCAAAAATGTTCGGATCGAAAATAATGTCGGCCGGATCGAATCCGACCTGCTCGGTCAGGATTTTGTACGAGCGCTGACAGATGCCGACTTTCCTCTCGATCGTGTCCGCCTGTCCCTTCTCATCGAACGCCATGATGATGACTGCGGCGCCGTAGTCGCGGCACAACCGTGCCTGCCGGATGAACGTTTCCTCGCCTTCCTTGAGGCTGATGGAGTTGACGACGGCTTTGCCCTGTACACACTTGAGCCCGGCTTCGATCACCGACCATTTCGACGAGTCGATCATTATCGGCAGGCGCGAGACATCAGGTTCCGACGCGATCAGATTCAGGAAAGTCACCATCGCCTTTTCAGAATCGAGCATGCCCTCGTCCATGTTGACGTCGATGATCTGTGCCCCGTTGTCAACCTGCTGGCGCGCGACAGCGACAGCCGACGTGTAGTCGTCAGCTTCGATCAGGCGTCGAAAAATAGCCGACCCTGTAACATTGCAACGCTCGCCGACGTTGACGAACAGGTCGTCGGGACCGATATTGAACGGCTCCAGTCCCGACAAGCGGCATTTCGTCGATAGCTCCGGCACGTCGCGCGGCGCGCTGCCTCGCACGGAGTCCCCCAACGCCCGAATATGATCGGGTCGCGTGCCACAACAGCCACCAACCAGGTTGACGAGACCACTGCTCGCGAACTCGCCTACCACATTCGCCATGTCTTCCGGCGTTTCATCGTATTCACCAAACTCGTTCGGCAGACCGGCGTTCGGGTGCGCGCTCACGCGCGTATCGGCAACGCGGGCGAGCTCCGCGACGTACGGGCGCAGCTCGCTGGCGCCCAGCGCACAATTAAGGCCGATCATGAACGGATTGGCATGACGAACCGAATTCCAGAATGCCTCGGTCGTCTGGCCGGACAACGTGCGTCCCGAAGCGTCGGTTATCGTGCCCGAAATCATGACCGGGAGCTCGACGCCCGTCGCCCGGAAACTCCGCTTGAGGGCCACAATGGCGGCCTTGGCATTGAGCGTGTCGAAAATAGTCTCGATCATCAGGAAGTCGACGCCGCCTTCTATCAGCGCACGGGCCGCGGTCTCATAGGTATCCGCGAGATCGTCGAATCGGACGTTACGAAACCCGGGATCGTTGACGTCAGGCGAAATGGAGGCCGTCCGGTTCGTCGGACCCAGCACGCCCGCGACAAAGCGAGGGACGCCGGTCTTCGTCGCGTAAGCATCGGCCAATTCTCGGGCGATCCTCGCCGAGGCGGTATTCAGCTCGGCGACGAGCGACTCCATTCCATAGTCGGCCATTGACGGCGCATTGGAATTGAACGTGTTGGTTTCAATGATGTCCGCGCCGGCCTCGAGAAATTGCGTATGAATGTCGCGTATGACATCGGGACGCGTCAGCGACAGCAGATCGTTGTTGCCTTTGAGGTCGTGCCCAAAGTCGGCGAATCGCTCGCCACGATAATCGTCCTCGGTAAGACCGAAGCCCTGAATCATCGTACCCATGGCACCATCGAGCAGAAGAATGCGCTCATCAAGTGACCGCATCAGCGTTTCTATTCTGTCTTTGCGTTCCATGGTCTTGCGCTCACGCAGCCGCGTGCTTCGGACGAATGCCGAGCGCATGGCATATGGCGTAGGTCAACTCGGAGCGATTCAGCGTGTAGAAATGAAATTCCTCGATACCTTCTTTCTGGAGCGCACTCACCTGCTCGATAGCGACATTCGCCGCAATCAGCTGCCGCGTTGCGTCGTCATCGTCGAGGCCGTCGAAGCGATCTCGCAACCAGTCAGGGACACTGGCGCCGCACATATCGGCGAAATGCTCAAGCTGCGGGAAACGCGTTATCGGCAGAATGCCCGGGACGATGTGCGACTCGATACCTGCTGCAGAACAACGATCACGAAAGCGCAGGAACACCTCGGCACCAAAGAAGAATTGCGTAATCGCCCGCGACGCACCGGCATCCAGCTTGCGCTTCAGGTTTTCAAGATCAAAATCGGCGTTCGGCGCTTCCGGATGTACCTCGGGATAAGCCGCGACGGAAATGTCGAAGTCCGCAATGTTGCGAAGACCCGCGACGAGGTCAGACGCGTACGCGTAGCCGCCTTTGTGCGGCACATAGGATGCGGACCCCTTTGGCGGATCGCCGCGCAATGCGACGAGGTGGCGGACGCCCATGTCCCAGTAGTCACGCGCGATATCATCGATCTCGCCGCGGCTTGCGCCGATACAGGTTAGATGTGGCGCGGGCGTCAGTTCCGTGTCCCGAATGATCCGTTCGACCGCATTGTGTGTGCGTTCGCGCGTTGACCCATCGGCGCCATAGGTTACCGACACGAACGCCGGCTCGAGTTCGGCGAGTCGCTCAATCGATGCCCACAACCTCGCCTCCATCGCCTCGGTATTCGGCGGAAAAAATTCGAAGGAGACAGTCGGCCTGCCCAAAACATTCGTTGTCATAATTTCGTCTTCCATGAGTCAGGCCGCGGCAGCAGCGCTATCTGCGGGCGTTGCTACAGCGAGCAACCAGTCCGGGTTTCTTTCGGGAATCGAACGAGGTTTGGCCAGGCGCATGCCTGTCGACGCCGCCCATGCCGTGTACTTGTCCTTCAGATCGGCAATGTTCTTGTTGCCCACCGATGCGAGCAAGAGGATGCGACCGCCGCTGCGAAGCAAACGCTGTGCCTCAGCCAGTGCCCTGGTCGGGCGCTCGGCGCCAGCCAACACGTCGTCGAGAATGATGGTGTCGAACTCATTGTCGGCGAACGGCAAAGAAAGCATGTCACCCTGCCGCAACGTGCAGTTCGGCAGTCCGGCGAGCAGCAATTCGGCTCTCGCGAGTCGACGCGCCTCGGGATCGATGTCGACGCCCACGACACGGTGCGCGCGTGACGCGAGCAGCTTCAGGAGGCGGCCCTGACCGCAACCGATGTCGAGCAGATCGCCCAGCGGTCGGGCGACGGTCAGCTCGACGAGGGCCCGATGCAACAGGCGATCGGATTCCGCGGGCGGGACGAGATCATCATGAGCGCGGAGCTCCCGTAACCGCCCGGTGTCTGTCGCAAATTGTGGCTCGTCCTGCGGCAGCAAGGCGAGCAGGCGACGTCGTAACAGGGCATCGCTACCCGTCGTCGGTACCCGGTAATAGACGAAATGGCCGTCCCGGAATCGCTCCAGCAGATCCGCCGCACACAGTTGCTTCAGGTGCTGCGAGATCCGCGGCTGGCTCTGGCCGGTCACCTGGGTGAGCTCCGAGACGCTGCACTCAGCCACGCCACACAAAGCGACAAGCCGAACCTTGGTTGGGTCGGCGAGCGCCTTGAACTGGCTCAACAGCTTGTTGGTCGAGGGCTTCATATAAATATATAACGATTCTTTTATATTTCTGTCCGAACAGTATAACTCATTGATCCGCTGACCACCACCCACTGCTACTCAGTCCAGTGAATCAGGAGCCCCGCTTGGGGAGTTCCTCTCGCTCAACCTCGCTCGGCGTCCTGCCTCGCTCGCATCGGGCTCCGCTTGCTTTAGCGTCCATGCGTCGCCGCGCTCCCGTCGAGCGGGACCGAGGTGCGCACGACGCTTGAGGAACTCCCCAAGCGCAGCCCTAACACAACACGCATGGGGCAAGTGGACGAGATGTTTGTTGGCGAGACATCAAGCGAGCGCAGCGAGACAGTCCGCCAACAAATATGTCGGCCGATTGCCCGCCCTGAAGGGTGGGTGGGGTGGTGGTGGGGTTAGTCGTCCGCGCTGATCGACTTGAAATCGACGCCGAGCGACCGGAGTTTCCGGTACAGGTGCGTCCGTTCCATCCCGACTCGTTTTGCGAGCTTCCCGACTTTGCCGTTGCACAGAACGAGTTGCTGCTGAAGATAAGCGCGCTCGAACTGCTCACGTGCCTCGCGCAGCGGTAACGCCAGAAGGTCCTGTTTGACCAGCGGCTCGTTAACGGTCGTCGACGCGTCGATCTCTGCTTCGACCTCCTCGAGCGTTATGTCGTCATCACGACCCGATAACAACAGCCGCCGAACAAGGTTCTTGAGCTCCCGCACATTGTCGGGCCAGGGATAGTTTCTCAGCCGGTTCTGCGCCGCGACACTGAATCGCCGGAACGTGAGCCCTTCCGAATCGACGAGCTTGTCGACGTAGTAAGTCAGCAGCTCGGGCACATCCTCGGCATACTCGCGCAATGGCGGGACCCGAAGGGTCAGCTCGCTCAGTTGCGCGACCAGGTCGCGTCGCAACCTGCCCGACCCGATCGCCGCCTCGTAGTCGGCATCCACAGTCGCCACGATGCGCGCGTCCACTTTTACGGGCCTGGAACCGCCGGCTCGCGTGAAAAAGCCGTCTTCCAAAATACCGAACAGCACCTTTTGCGCGGTTTCATTAAGGTCGGCGAGCTCATCGATAATCAGCGTTCCGCCGGCGGCCCGCTCAAACGCGCCGGCTGTGACTTCTCCGTCTCTTTCGCTGCCGAGTAACTGTTCTTCCACGTTACGTTCGGTGATCGATGCTGCTGTCAGGCTCGTCAATGGCTCGTCCGCTCGTCGGCTCAATGCATGCATGTAGCGCGCAAACGCGCCACGACCCGTGCCCGGCTCGCCGCTCATCAGCACCGATCCGTCATGACGCGCATACTGCTGTACGCGCTCGCGCAGCCCCTGCATCAGTGCGCTGCGACCAGCCGGCGCCAACAGTGACGGCAACAACCTGCGTGCGGTCCTGGCTTGCTTGCCAGCCGATTCGATGGCGGCTTCGACCGTGCGTAGCAACTTTGCGATCGACAATGGTTTTTCCACGAAATCGAAAGCGCCCAATCGAGTCGCCTCGACGGCCGTATCGACGGTGCCGTGGCCCGACATGATCACAACAGGGCAGTTCAGATCGCCGCCGTCAGACCACTCGCGTAACATCGTTATGCCGTCGGTATCGGGCATCCAGATATCAAGCAAAATGAGATCAAATTTCTGTTTCGCTCGCGCTTTACGAGCATCATCCGCGCTGCCCGCTACGGTTACGCCAAAGCCCTCGTCCGACAAGATATCCTCGATCGAGGCACAGATATCCGCCTCGTCATCGACCACTAGTACATGAGGATTGCTCATGCGTGTTCCCTCCTTTTTTCCGCGCGTCCCGGCGCTTTGGCAATAATCTGGGCGCGCGCTGCATCATTGACCGGCAGTCGAATACTGATCATCGCTCCGCCGTCTTTTCGGTTCTCTGCACGAATCGAACCAACGTGCTCTTCTACCAGCTTCTTTACAATCGCAAGCCCGAGGCCCGTGCCTTTGGGCTTGGTCGTTACATACGGATCGAATACCTGGTCGACCGAACCCATGCTGAATCCAGGCCCATTGTCCTCGACCTTGATCTGGATAATTTCGACACCGTCGATCTCGGCGCCGCTCACATGAACGTCAATACGTCCGCCGCTCTTCCCGTCCAGCGCCTCGATGGCATTGCGAATCAGGTTATGCAGCATTTGCCTGACGCGCCCGACATCAGCCTCGACCCAGGGCATCGTTGGGTCTGTAGTCAGCACAATCTCGACGCCGCTTTCCTGGGCGCGATACAAGTCGACGATTTCGTGCACCAGCTTGTCCAGATCGAACAATCTGAAGTCCATGTCTGGCGCACGCGCATAGTCGCTGAAGGCATTGACCATTTCCTTCATCGCCTCTACCTGTTGCACGATCGTGTGCGTCGCACGATCAAGAACCTGGGCCTCTTCATCGGGCATGGTATGCAGGTACTTGCGCCGCATCCGCTCAGCCGACAGCTGGATAGGGGTTAGCGGGTTCTTGATTTCATGTGCCAACCGGCGGGCAACCTCGCCCCAGGCGGCGTCCCGCTGTGCCTGCAGTAATGCTGTAATGTCGTCAAATACGATGACGTAGCCAGCCGCGTTGTCCTCATCGCCGGGCAAGGTTGTGCACGCGCAGGTCAACACGCGCCGGCCAACTTCGCCACGCAACACGATCTGTTCGCGCCACTCTATCTCTCCTGCATCCAGGTGGACGAGCGCAACATCCACAAACTGCTCGACCAGCGGGTTGTCTTTTGCCACCTCGGTCAAGGTTTCGCCTGCACGATTGTCGAGATCAATGCCGAGAATCGCGCCGGAGGCCTGGTTCGCGTTTCTAATTCTGAGGTCCGACTCTAGCGCGAGCACGCCGGTGGAAAGTCGCGCAAGAATAACTTCCAGGTTGGTACGCTCTGCCTCGACCAGCGCCTGGCTGAGACTCGCCTCTCGCCGCGCGGTTGCCAATCGCTGGGTCATGTCATTAAACGAGCTGATCAGAAAACCGATCTCGTCTCGAGTGGGCGTTGGTAAGCGCGTATCGAAGTCGCCCATTGCCACTGCGCGTGTTCCGGCCACCAGGTCCTGAATAGGGGCGACGAGCCGTCGCGACAGAACAAAAGCGCCGTAGATCGCAGCGAGCAAGCTGAGCAACAACACGAAAGCCAGGGTCAGAGACAACAGGTCTTTCAGGTCTTCACGGAAGAACACCAGTTGTTGATATTCCTGGTAGGACTTCTCGACGCTGTTGATCATGCGTCCGAGACGTTCGGTAACCGGATAATGAGCCTGTACAACGCGGGCCTGTTGCGAGCGGCGGCCCTGATGCCGGAATACGACCGCAGTACGAACCTCTACGCTGCCGGTACCATAGGACTCCAGGCTGACGAAGGGACGATCCTGCTGCATCTGTAATACGACTTCCTCGGACAGGGGTTTCGGCAGGGATGCAGTTGGGCTGTCCGAGCTTGTTGCAAGCACGGTGTTGTTCTCACCGTACAACGTCATCTCGCTGGCGCCGCTGTCACGCCGCAACGTACCAAGCTCGAAAACGATCTGCCGGTCACTGGCCTGTGACAAGCGTTTTGCCACCTGCTGTGTCGCATACAGGTTTTGCCGTTTTTGCATTTCGAGGGCGGCACGACTGAGCGTCAGCGCATTGTCGAGTCCTTCTTCAATCTCTACGTTGAACCAGCTGTCGATGCCTCGATTGATGAATTGCATCGAGAAGTAGAAGACAACGAGCAGCGGGAGAACAGCGAGCCCGACAAACATTCCGACCATGCGGGCCTTGAGTTTGGCGCCCGGTACATTTTGGCGATAGTCTCGAAGCAAGCGGGCAAGATTGCCGATAAGCAAACCGATAAGCAGAATGCCGCCGGCTATGTTGATACCAAGAATTATGTCCTGCAGCCGATCGAAGTCGTCGGACTTCTGCACTGTCTGTGTGAGCAGGAACAGCGCCGCGAGCGCAAGGCCGACGCCCGACAACGCCACCAGGAAATAAAAAGCTCGTTTTAGCGTTCGAGCAACCATTCAAACCATTCGCTTTGTAATTGCCACTGGCCACGCCAGAAGAAAAGAAGCCGCAGCGTAGCCGGGTACTGCTGGGTATTGAGCATTGCACGCAGCCGCAGCCGGTAGTTACGCCCGGGATCGAGCACGGCATCATCGATGATCGGCAAGCCCTGGACGCGGCCGAGGCTATTTAGCGCCGAATAGAGTGTTGCAAAGGAATCCTGTTCCCCGCTGTTCAGGTTTCTTACGACGTAACGCTGGCTGACTGGGCCGTACTCAAGCTCATAACGTACGGCCAACTCTGCTTCGGCATCGTCGGGCATCCAGCGACGTACCCGGATGACCTGCACTTGCAGCTCGATAGTGAGCGTCACGCCGCTTTCGAGCGCGGCAAGCGCCTCACTGCTCAACACCAGCTGTAATCGGGCGTCAAGCGTATGGACGCCGTTATACGCCTCCGTGGTTGCGGAACGAACCTCGAAGTATCCCTCTCGTTCGACACTCTCTTGCGCCAGCCCGATGCTAATCGTGAGCACGGCCGTCATCACGAGCAATGCGTGTTTCGTAATTTTCCGGCAGCTTGGTGGGCGCGGTTTGAACATCGTGTTTTCAGGAAACCTTCTTTTCGAGGCAGGCGTAGTAGAAACCATCGAGCCCCGCCGTCCCCGGTAAGACCTGATAACCGCATGCCTTCCTTCGCATTAGATCGCGGATGTTGTTATTTGGCAACACATCGTCTTCAAGCGCGTCATCGTGGCTCTTGAGGAACCGCCCTAACAGTGCATCGTTCTCTGCCGCAAACGTAGAGCAGGTCGCATACAACAGCCGCCCGCCAGGCGCCAGCAAGGGCCAAAGCGCCTCGAGAAGAGTGCTTTGCAACGCGCTCAAGGCCTCTATATCGCTGCCTCGCCGCAGCAACTTGATGTCGGGATGCCGCCGGATCACACCCGTCGCCGAACACGGCGCATCGAGCAATATGCCGTCGAATGGCTCGCCGTCCCACCATGCATTGGGTTTTGATGCGTCGGCGGCAATTATAGTCGCGCGCTGGCCGATTCGCCTGAGATTCTCGTTAATTCTCTCGATACGTGATGGGTCGCGGTCAACGGCGGTCAGCGTGACGTCGTCCCCACCCAGCTCGAGAAGATGACCGCTTTTACCGCCCGGCGCGGCACAGGCATCCAGTATGCGGCCACGGATGCCAGCCAGGAGCCAATGCGCCGCTATTTGTGCGGCCGCATCCTGCACCGAGGCGTCACCCTCATCAAAGCCCGGCAGCTCATCGACGAGGCGTGGCTCCAACAAGCGCAGGGCGCCGGGAATACCCGCCAACGTTTCCGCGGGGATACCCGCGCTGGCCAATCTCTCCTGATACCCGGCTGTGTCGGTCCTCGACGAATTTACACGCAGCCACATCGGCGCCCGTTCATCGTTCGCCGCGAGAATAGCTTGCCAGTCGTCAGGCCAATCGAGCCTGAGTGTGTCGATAATCCATTGCGGATGATTCCAGCGGGCCTCCTCGTCCGCGGCCTGCCTGGCGGCGATATTCTCGCGCTGAAAGCGCCGCAGGCAGGCGTTTATCAGACCGGCAAGCTTGGGCCGCCGAAGTTGTCGCGCCGCATCGACCGTTTGCGAAACTGCCGCATGATCCGGAATTCGCGTGTCACTGAGTTGATAGAGGCCGAGCGAAAGCAGCGCGTTGATCACACTGTCCTTTCGCTTCAGCGGTCGGCCCAGGAGCGTTTTTTTCCAGCCCTGAAGTTGCCAGTGATGTCGCAGCGTCCCGTAGCACAGCATGCGCAGCAACGAACGATCATTGCGCGACACGCGGCCTTCGTTCGCGGCGATCGCGGCATCAAGCGATTGGCCATTCGATATAACCGCATCCAGGGTCTCTGCAGCAACAGCTCGCACTTTCGCTCCGGCGCTCGCCATCCTGCGTTGTCCGTCTAGCTCAGGACTCGACCACTAAGGTCGAGTTGATCGGCAAACTCGCGAGCCCGCACCCGCCGCCTGCCGGGCAGTTGCAGCTCGAGAAGACAGAGCGCCCCGGAAGCGCACGCGACGACAATGCCATCAGGGCCGCTCGAGACAACGGTGCCTGGTACGGCGCCTGTGTCTGCAACGCTCCTGGCAGACCAGCATTTGATACGCAGAGAGCCTGCGTTCTTGTCGACTGGTGCGATACAGAACGCGCCCGGAACCGGGTTATAGGCGCGGACCCTGCGCTCAAGTTCAACCGCACTAAGTGTCCAGTCAAGGCGTGCATCCGCCTTATTGATCTTTCCGGCATACGTGGCGGCCGATGCATCCTGCGCAACGGCGACAATCTTTTCATCGAGAATGTCCTGCAGGTTCGCAGCCAGTAATTCCCCGCCCAGCTTCGCGAGCCGATCATGCAACGAGCCCGCCGTTTCATCCGGGGCGATGGTCAGCGGCTCGGCGGTGAACACCGGACCGCAGTCCAGGCCCTTTGTCATGGACATCAGGCTGACACCGGAAGATTCGTCACCCGCCAGGATCGCCGCCTGTATAGGTGCGGCGCCCCGCCACCGCGGCAAGACGGAAGCATGTACATTGAGGCAGCCCCGGGACGGGATATCCAGTACGTTTTGCGGGAGTATCAGGCCGTAGGCCGCAACGATCATGACATCGGGTTCGAGCGCTCGAAGTTGGGCCACAACCCCGTCGTCCCGCAAGGTGACGGGTTGCATCACCGCAATGCCGTGCTCCTCGGCATAGCGTTTCACCGCGCTCGCGGTCACTCGTTTGCCCCGTCCGGCCGGTCGATCAGGCTGTGTCAGCACAGCGACGGGCGCGACGCCCGAGTCGACGAGTGCCGACAACGCGACAAGCGCGAACTCCGGCGTTCCGGCGAATATCACCCTCGGGTTTTTCATAACGGCGCTGCTGTTTGCGGCTCTCCGGTCGTCGGCCGCTTACATGACAGCGGCAGCGGACTGATGGCGGCGTTCTTTCTGCAGCTTTTTGCGAATTCGTTGCCGCTTGGCTTCAGACAGGTAATCGACAAACAACTTGCCCTCGAGGTGATCGATCTCGTGTTGGATACAGACCGCAAGCAGCCCTTCGGCCTCCATTTCCCGCGCATCGCCCTGCCGATCCAGGAATCGAACCCGAATGTGCTCCGCGCGCTCCACCTCCTCGTAGTATCCGGGCACCGACAGGCAGCCCTCGTCGCTGACGATTACACCGTCCTTCTCCAGAAGTTCGGGGTTAATCAGCACATGTGGTTCGGACTTGTCGGCTGAGACATCGGTTATCAGCAGACGCTTGTGCACGTCCACCTGCGTCGCAGCCAATCCTATGCCGGGTGCGGCATACATCGTCTCGAACATGTCGCCTATCAGGGCGCGCAACGCATCGTCAACCACCGCAACGGGGGTCGCCTTCGTCCTGAGCCTTGGGTCAGGGAATTCCAGAATCTTTAGTTTCGCCATAATTTCCCGAAAGCCATTGTTGCGATCGAATGTGCAAAATCAACCCATCCAGACATAATGAATCCGGCCATATTTCGTGTAAACTCCTACAATAACGACCTAAATGTTTGACTTTATTGAATAAGATGTCAGACAATGCCGCCTGAAAAACACCCTTTCCAGCCGCTTTTTGAGATGGAAATGTGACGTGATTAGCAGCCTGAGCTTGATCGGACCGACATAGTATAGCAATGCCCGGAAAGCCCCGGCTCAAACCTATTTGTATGGAGCACCAGCGACTTATGTCTCTCAGCAAGATTTGCCTGCAAAACAGTTACCGGCTGGCCCTCATCACGCTGGCCGTAACCCTGGCCGGATGCTCTCTGAATCCGTTTTCCAGCGACGATTCACCCAGCGCGAGTACGCCTGTAGTCTCGTCATCGCAAGCGTCGGGCGGCGCGTCATCCTCGCTGGAACCGTCTCCAGCCAGCGCGTCAACGCAGCCGTCGACCAGTGAACCCGTTTTGCAGCGCATGAGCGACCCCGTGCCGCTTGCGTCAGGTCACCCGGACGAGTACGTGGTGCAGGTGGGCGATACGCTGTGGGACATCGCCGGAAAATTCCTCAAAGATCCCTGGTACTGGCCCGAAATCTGGTACGTAAACCCCGACATCGTAAATCCGCATCTTATTTACCCCGGTGACGTGCTTGGCCTCGTCTATATTGACGGACAGCAGCGCATCACCAACCTGCGGGGATCGGCCTACCGGATGTCGCCGCAAGCGCGCGTGACGCCGTTGGCGGAAACCATCAATACTATCCCGTATGAAGCGGTCGCCGCGTTCCTGAGCTCGGGAAAAATCATTGAAAAAAATGAAGCAGACTCATTGCCGTATTTTCTCGAGACCCGCGGTGACCACCTCATCGCGGCCGCAGGCAACGAGATTTATGTACGCGGCCTCGCAGGAGCGCAACCAGGCAGTCGTTACAACGTAGTTCACATCGGCGATCCGCTGAGGGACCCGGATGATAACCGGCTCATCGGCTACCAGGGCATCCTGGTTGGCGACGGCACTTTGCGCCGCGGCGGAGACCCCGCAACGGTCGTGCTCACGGATACGTCACAGGAAGCGATAAAAGGAGACCGGCTGATCCCCGAGATAGTGGACGTGCCGCTCAACTTCTTCCCGAAAGCGCCCAGTAGCGTAATAGACGGCCGCATTCTCGCGGTTGTCGGCGGCGTCACGCAGATTGGCCAGCACATGGTCGTGGTCATGAATCGCGGCTCGGGCGACGGACTGGCCGTAGGCGATGTCCTTACAGTCTTCCAGGCTGGCGAGGAGGTCCGCGATCGCATCCAGGGCGGCAAGGTCAGGCTGCCCGATGAAGAGGCCGGCACGGTCATGGTCTTCAAGACTTACGATCGCGTCAGCTACGGGCTCGTGATGGAGGCCACGGAGGCTCTCCACGTGCTCGATTTCGTGCGCAATCCGACCCGCTAAGCGCTTTTCGATACAGTAGTTATGACGGCGCCGTTACGGCGCCGTTTTTTTGTGTGCCAATTGCGGCGATTCGAACCAGTTACAGACGCGAGCTACCGAGCGGTTGGCTGTATTATTGTGTCAACGCTCAACCTCGGACTCGGTCATGGACCAACAAAGCCGCGCCTGGCTGATTCTGGCACACGCTCACCTGCGCGTCGCGGAACTACAATTGTTACTGCCGAGGTTTGGCGACGTTGACAACATTGTTGCGCAACAACGTCGCGACCTGGTGCAGGCTGGTCTGTCTGATGAAAAAAGTTCGGCCATTGCATCACCTGACAACGAGGGGCTCTCGCGGGCCCTGACCTGGCTCGACCACGACGCGCACCACGTGATCGCGTTCGGTCAGGACAATTACCCGGAACTCCTGACACAGATCCCCGGGCGGCCGCTCCTTTTATACGTCAACGGCGACGTCGACACCCTGCACCTGCCATCACTCGCAATCATTGGCAGTCGAAATCCGACCCGCGGCGGCCTGCGCAATTCGGTCGAGTTCGCCCGGCACCTGGCACAACAGGGCTTCTCGATCGCCAGCGGCCTGGCAGAAGGCATCGATACTGCCGCTCATCGAGGCGCTCTCGACGGAGGCGGCAAAACGGTTGCGTTTCTCGGTCACGGCATCGACCGCGTGTACCCTGCTGCCAATCGAGACCTCGCGCACGCTATCTCGGAAAATGGTGCGCTCGTCACCGAGTATCCCCTCGGCACGCGACCGCTGCGCTGGCATTTCCCGGAACGTAATCGGCTGATCAGCGGTCTGTGTCTCGGAACCCTGGTCATTGAAGCGGCCAGGCGGAGCGGTTCTCTAATCACGGCGCGGCTTGCCGCCGAACAGGGCCGTGAAGTTTTCGCGCTGCCGGGCTCTATCCATAATCCGCTGGCCCGAGGCTGCCATGAGCTCATTCGACAGGGTGCGAAACTCGTCGAAGCGGCCAACGACATTCTCAACGAGCTCGCGCCGCTGGCCGGGCACATGATGCGAAACACAACGGAATCAACGCCTTCGGAAGCGCCGGCCATAAACACCGACAGCGAATACGAGGCGCTGCGCACTCTTCTGAGTCATGACCCGATAACGATCGACGAGCTCGAGAGTCAATCCGGATTGACGATCGACCAGCTTTCCTCCATGCTTCTGATCCTGGAGCTCCATGGGGAGGTGGAGTCATTGTCCGGTGGACGATACGCCTTATCAGGTTGAGCATTTAGTCAAAAGACATCGCAAGGAGCCGCTCCAGGCATGAAAGAAAACGTACTTGACGTGCTCATGTATTTGTTCGAGACATACGTCGACACGGAAGAAGAACCCGAACCCGACCAGAATGAGCTTCGCGCCGAGTTGTCGCGGGCCGGGTTTGGTGACACCGAGATAGAACGCGCACTGTTATGGCTGGATGGTCTGACCGATCAACAGCAGTGCCTCGACTACGGAGGCCAGAACGGGCACGGCACTCGTATCTACAACGACTTCGAGCACGAAAGGCTGGACTCGTCATGTCGCGGCTATATCACCTATCTTGAGCAGATTGGCATTCTGTCGCCGCCGCAGCGCGAGATACTCGTGGACCGATTGCTGGCGCTGGAAACACCGGACATCGACGTCGAACAGATCAAGTGGGTCGTACTCATGGTCCTGTTCAGTCAACCGGGCCAGGAGCTTGCCTACGCCCGCATGGAAGACCTTGTATTCGAGGAAACATCGGGCTCGATTCACTAGAAGGATTTTGCGAATTCCTTGACATGCAGCAAACAAGGCTGTTATTGAACCGCGGCACAATCCGCGGTTTTTTAGTTTTGGGGCCCAAATCAGAAGATGTCGAAGAATCTCATCATTGTCGAGTCGCCTGCCAAGGCGAAGACGATCAGCAAATACCTGGGCAAGGATTTCGATGTCTTGGCCTCCTACGGGCACGTTCGCGATCTTGTGCCCAAGGAAGGGGCCGTCGATACCGAAAACCGGTTTTCAATGAAGTACCAGGTTATTGAGCGTAATGAAAAACACGTTAAAGCCATTATTCGCGCCCTGAAGAAAGCCGACGCTCTATACCTCGCAACTGACCCGGATCGTGAGGGAGAGGCCATTTCGTGGCACCTGATCGAGTTGCTCAAGGAAAAGAAGGCCCTCGATTCAAAAGCCGTGCATCGAGTCGTCTTCCATGAGATCACCAGGCAGGCCGTGCAGGATGCAGTCGCCAATCCGCGCGAAATATCCAGCGACCTGGTCGGTGCGCAGCAGGCTCGTCGTGCGCTCGATTACCTGGTCGGTTTCAACCTGTCACCGCTATTATGGAAGAAAGTCCAGCGAGGTCTGTCGGCCGGTCGCGTACAAAGCCCTGCGTTGCGCATGATTGTCGAGCGAGAGCTCGAGATCGAGGCATTCAAGGCGCGTGAGTACTGGTCCGTTGAAGCCGACGTCAGCAAGAGCGAACAACCGTTCACGTCACGGCTTGTCAGCTACAAGGGTGAGAAAGTAGAGCAATTCAGCTTCGAGAACGAAGATGCCGCACGCGAGGTGGAGAAAACACTTCTCGATGCCGCGCAAGGCGAACTCAATGTTCTCAGCGTTTCCAAGAAGCAACGGCGTCGCAACCCTACTGCGCCATTCACCACATCAACGTTGCAGCAGGAGGCGTCTCGCAAGCTCGGCTTCAATACTCAACGCACCATGCGCGTCGCTCAGAAGCTTTATGAAGGCATAGAACTTCCGGGTGAGGGGAACGTCGGCCTCATCACTTACATGCGTACCGACTCGGTGACGCTCGCGGCATCCGCTGTCGATGAGATCCGCCAGGTGATCGCAGAGCGCTACGGCAAAAAGAACGTTCCCGACTCTCCCCGTGAATTCAAGAACAAGTCAAAAAACGCGCAGGAAGCGCACGAAGCAATTCGTCCGACCTCCGTGTCTTATATCCCGGACGAAATCAAGAGCGCTTTGGACGAGGACCAGCTCAAGCTCTATTCGTTGATCTGGAAGCGCACCATGGCTTGTCAAATGGTGCCCGCCGTTTTCGATACGGTCGCCATTGAAATGGTCGCCGGCGCCGAAGACTTGGGTCACCGTATGCGCGCCAATGGTTCGGTTCTCGTCGAGCCGGGCTTCATGGCCGTCTACCAGGAAGGCAAGGATGATTCCAAGGACGACGATCGCGATCGCCTGCTTCCGGAGATAGCCGAAGGCGACACAATCAAGCTCGACGAGCTCCGCGCCGAGCAACACTTTACGGAGCCGCCACCGCGATTTACGGAGGCGAGTCTCGTCAAGACACTGGAAGAGTACGGTATCGGGCGACCGTCAACCTATGCCAGCATTATTGCAACGCTGGAGAATCGTGAGTACGTCGAGATGGATGCCAAGCGCTTCATCCCGACGGACATCGGCCGAATCGTCAACGGTTTCCTGACCGAGCATTTTACGCAGTACGTTGACTACGATTTCACGGCAAAGCTCGAGGACGACCTCGACCTTGTGTCGCTCGGTGAAAAGGACTGGGTGCCGCTGCTCGAGAAATTCTGGGGGCCGTTCCACCAACTCTGCGAGGACAAGGAAGCGTCGGTGACCCGCGAGCAGGTGGCACAGGCGCGCGAGCTGGGCACCGATCCGAAAAGTGGCAAGCCTGTTACCGTGCGCATGGGTCGTTACGGTCCGTTCGTCCAGATTGGCACCAAGGATGACGAAGAAAAGCCGAAGTTCGCGGGCTTGCGGCCTGGCCAGAAGATGACTGACATCGACCTCCAGGCGGCGCTCGAGTTGTTCAAGTTGCCGCGCAAACTCGGCGAGACGCCTGATGGCGTACCTGTATCGGCCAGCGTCGGCCGCTTCGGCCCCTACGTACGCTATGGCGACAAGTATGTGTCGATTCGCAGTAGCGGCGACAACAACGACGACCCGTACACGATCGAGTTACCGCGCGCACTCGAGCTTATCGAGGCAAAGAAGATCGAGGACGCGAACCGGATCATTCAGGACTTCGAGGACGAGGGCGTCCAGGTGCTCAACGGCCGCTATGGTCCCTACATCACCGACAAGTCCAAAAATGCTCGCGTTCCCAAGGACAGGGACCCGAAGTCACTAACGCTGGAAGAGTGTAAGGAATTGCTGGCCGCGGCACCGGAGCGCGGACGCAGGGGCAAGAAGAAGGTTGCGAAAAAGAAGGCCGCGACGAGCCCGGCCAAGAAGAAGACCGCGAAGAAAAAGACCAGGAAGAAAAAGACCAGGAAGAAAAAGACCAGGAAGAAAGCCAAGAAAACGACCGCAAAAAAAGCGCCGGCAAAGAAGGCGAAAAGCGGCTGAGAATGGAGCGATGATGTTCGTTACGCGCGCCGCCGAGGTTCTGCTACGCGGTGGCATCATCGCGTATCCGACAGAGGGTGTGTTTGGTCTGGGGTGTCTCCCCGATGACGTCGAGGCCGTCGAGCGTTTGCTGGAGGTCAAGCGGCGCGATGCGCGAAAAGGCCTGATCCTCATCGCGTCCAGCATGGAGCAGCTCGACGGATGGGTGTCTTTGCCCGACGGACTTTCGATTCCTCAGTCAGATCCGACTCACCCGGTAACCTGGATCGTGCCGCCGGGCCCCAACGTACACCCGATTATTCTCGGCCAGCACAACAGCCTTGCCATCCGTATTACGAGTAACCCGATCGCCGCTGCAATCTGTGTTGCCGTCGATTCGCCGATCGTGTCCTCGAGCGCCAACCTGAGCGGCAAACCCACGGCGCGCAACCGCATCATCCTTCGCCGCCAATTCGGCGCTCGTGTAGACTACATCGTTCCCGGCGACTGTGGGCCCGCCTCCGGCGCATCCGAAATTCGTGATCTCTCGACCGGCAAGGTACTGCGACCCCGCTGACAATGAGCCAAATCGACGACGTCAAAAACTACCTGGTGGCGCTGCAGAACCGTATTTGCGCCGAACTCGAGCAACTCGATGGCAAAGCACTGTTCGCCCGCGATGCCTGGGAACGGCCTGGCGGTGGCGGTGGCGAGAGCCGCGTGTTGACCGAAGGCGGTGTGTTCGAGCAGGCGGGCGTCAGTTTTTCACACGTGTTTGGTGACCAGATGCCCCCATCCGCCACCAGGACACGGCCCGAGCTTTCCGGAAAACGCTTTCAGGCTGTCGGCGTTTCGTTGGTCCTGCATCCGCTCAATCCATATATCCCGACAACGCACGCGAACCTCCGGTTTTTCACGGCCGGCGACCAGGCGCCCGTCTGGTGGTTCGGCGGCGGCTTCGACCTGACGCCTTATTATCCGTTTCATGAAGATGTGCTGCATTGGCATAGAACTGCGAGAGCGGCCTGCGAGCCTTTTGGCGAGGCTCTGTACCCGCGCTACAAGGAATGGTGTGACAAGTACTTCTATCTCAAGCATCGCGACGAAACACGCGGCGTTGGGGGGCTGTTTTTCGATGATGTCAACGAGCAAGGCTTCGACAATAGTCTTGCTTTCGTGCGGTCGGTGGGCGACAGTTTTCTTCGTGGCTACAAGCCCATTGTGGAAAAGCGCGTTGCACATCCTTACGGTGACCGTCAGCGGGATTTCCAGCTCTACCGTCGGGGCCGATATGTCGAGTTCAACCTGCTCTATGATCGCGGTACCTTGTTCGGTCTGCAGTCGGGTGGAAGAACCGAATCAATACTCATGTCCCTCCCACCGCAAGTACGCTGGGCCTACAATTGGCACCCGGAGCCCGGATCGGCCGAGGAAAAGCTCTACCGGGACTACCTGAAGCCCCGTGACTGGCTCGGCGAGACCGATGCCTGACAGACGATCTTTTCGCTGTGTGGTAACGTCTTGTAGCAAGCGTTTTTTCTGCCATGACGATGCGAGGAACTATGTCCTGGATTGAAGAAGTTGAAGTCAGCGAAGCAGGCGGAAAGCTGGCGAAGATGTACGCGGCACTGATCGAGAAGCGCGGCAAAGTATCCAACATTCTCAAGGTCCACAGTCTCAATCCCGAGGCGATGGGCAACCACCTCGATCTGTACATGACGTTGATGTTCGGCAAGTCCGGTCTCAGCCGGGCCGAGCGTGAGGCCATCGCTGTCGTCGTATCAGCCAATAACGATTGTGAATATTGTGTCAGCCATCATGCCGAGGCGCTCGGACGTTACCTCGACGACGAAGAGACGATCAGGTTGCTCATGGTGGCCGACGGCCTGGAAACGCTTGAACCACGTCTGAGTAATATCGTAAGGCATGCAGAGAAACTCACTACGGCGCCCGCGGCAATGACTGAGAGCGACCTCGGGGAGCTTCGTGCAGAGGGGCTTTCCGACAACGACATTCTCGATCTGACGCTGATCGTCTCATACTTCAATTTCGTGAATCGAATTGCCCTCGGCCTGGGCGTCACGTTCTCGGCCGAAGAAATAAGCGGCTACCGGAATGACTGATTGACAGCGCCAATGAACCTCGATCGCTTATTGTTATTCTGCGGCCTGCTACTGGTTTCCGCGGGGGGCATGGCGCAAAGTGCATCGTCTTTGCGCGATGCCGGTGCCGTTCCCTTACGCCTTGCTGGCAGCGAAGACCCGGCCGTAACACGGGTCTACATCGTGCAGCTGCGAGAGCCTTCGGCGGCAGAGCACCACGCCAACCTGTCCAAGACGACCGCACGTCGCGTCACAAGTGCCAAACAGCGTCCTCGCCTGGACAAGAACAGCCCGACCTTGAAGGCCTACGTGCAGGAGCTGGCAGATCAGCAAGACAAGGTACTGACTAAAGCCGGTCCTGGCATCCAGAAGATCTATAGTTACAAATTCGGCCTCAACGGCTTCGCGGCCCGCATGAGCGCAGCGCAGGCGCACAAACTCGAAAGCCTCCCCGAGGTACTTAATGTCTGGGAGGATGAAATTCGTCCCATGGCAACGCGCCACAGCCCGACGTTTCTGGGTCTTTTCGACAACGAAGCCGGCCTGAGAAGCGCGGAGGCGCTGGATGGAGACGGTGTCATCATTGGCATCATCGACAGTGGTGTCGCACCCGAACACCCGGCGCTCACCGACGCGCGCGAGGCCGATCGGCCGCGTCTGTGCCGCAGCAGCTGGGCGGACACGACGCTGCTCGGCAGGTGGCTATGTCACCGCTTCAAGAAGCGCCCGGACGTACTGGTTTTCGAGGCGCCCGAAGGCTGGAACGGGGAATGCGAGCCTGGCGAACAATTCACTGAGACCGACTGCAACAACAAGCTCATCGGTGCGCGCTGGTTTATCGACGGTGCGCTCCAGTCGGGTCCTATCGACCAAAACGAAATACGCTCGGCGCGCGATGTCGACGGACACGGCACTCATACGGCGACCACGGCCGCCGGCAATCGCACCAGCGCATCGATATTCGGCACACTGATTGGTGACATAGAAGGGATCGCCCCCAAGGCCCGAGTGGCCGCCTACAAGGCTTGCTGGCTGAGGCCCGGTGACATGCGTGCAAGCTGCAATACCTCCGACCTTGCGAACGCCATCGATGCGGCGGTCGCGGACGGTGTCGACATCATCAGCTATTCCATTGGTAGCTCGCTGAGGAGGATAACGGCGCCAGACGACATCGCGCTGATGGCGGCCACGAAAGCGGGCGTGCTGTCCGTTGTTGCGGCCGGCAATGAAGGACCAAACCTGGGGACGATCGGTTCGCCGGCCAGTGGACCGTGGGTGATCACAGCTGGTGCCTCGAGTCGTGAGGGTGAGTCCTCCGTTGAAGCATTGCAGATCAACACGCCACCCTCGCTGGCTGGCAAATACGCGACGAAAGAGGCCAACTTCACGCCGCCGCTCCAGGACAATGACCCGATCGAAGGTCCGCTGGTTCTCGTCGACGACGACGATGACTCGTTGCCGGACGGATCGACCGGTACATCGTCGGACGCCTGCCAGGCGCTCGTCAACGGCGATGAAATTACCGGCAACATCGCCCTGATCCAGCGCACGGGGTGCCTGTTCGAAGACATGGTGAAGAATGCCGCGGATGCCGGTGCCGTTGCCGCCGTGGTCTACAACAATGCGGGCGATCCCATCGTAATGCATGGGACGATGGACGTTGCCGACATTCCGGCTCTAATGATCGGCCAGGCGGATGCCAACCTGATTCTTGAGGAGTTGGACGCTGGTAACGAGGTTGAGGTGGTTCTTGATAAGAGTTTCCTGTTAACAACGGACGACACCGGCAATATCATGGCATCTTTCTCGGCTCGCGGTCCTGCTCCCGTCCCCGACATTCTCAAGCCTGATGTCACCGCGCCCGGCATCAACATACTGGCAGGGTTCACGCCCGACGCAGCGAATGCGGCCCCCGGCGAAAATTTTGCATTCCTGAGTGGTACTTCCATGTCGACACCCCATGTCGCGGGTGTCGCCGCATTACTCTTCCAGGCTCATCCGAGCTGGCCGCCGGCTGCGATCAAGTCTGCGCTGATGACCACGGCCCGACAGGATATCAAGGCCTCAGCGGGCCTGGGAGATGCCAATCCGTTCGATTTCGGAGCCGGTCACATCGTGCCGAATAGTGCGTTCGATCCCGGGCTCGTATTCGACGTCAGCGCCGACGAATACGATGCCTTTGCTTGCGGCATTGCATCGCCGGCCGTCTCCGCGACACGCTGTGACGAGTTGGCGACAGCCGGGTTTTCTTTCGCCGCTGCGGAGCTGAATCAACCGTCGATTGCTATTTCCGATCTGACCATTCGGCGCACCGTGCAACGTCGCGTGACCAACGTCAGCGATGAAGCGGACGCTTATACTGCGAGCGTTGATGCGCCACCCGGAATGAGCATCGATGTGAGTCCATCGAGCCTGGCCCTCGGCCCTGGAGAATCGGCCAATTTCGACATTACGCTCACATACTTGTCCGGCCCTCTCGACCTCTGGCGTTTCGGCTCGCTGACCTGGTCGGGCACGACGCACGACGTCTACAGTCCAATCGCGGTAAGGCCAACGTCGATTACCGCGCCACAGGAAATCACGTCGTTTGGCGGCACCGGCACAACGAGTTTTGACGTCGAATTCGGTTATTCCGGTGGCTATTCGCCGGGCGTTCACGGCCTTAATCTGCCGCTCATCCTCGATGGCTTTGTCGACAACGATCCAACCAAAACATTTTCGTTTCGGACCACGAACGGCGTTACGTCCCACACTATTTCAGTGCCGGCCGATCAGCTGTACCTGCGATTTTCGTTGTTCGACGCACTCACGGACGGCGAGGACGATCTTGACATGTACGTGTACTACTGTGGCGCCGACGGCACCAGCTGCAGCAAGATAGGGGAGAGCGGCGAGCCAACATCGGAAGAACAATTCGACGTGTATCGTCCGGCGGCCGGACTCTATGCCGTACTCGTCCATGGCTTCGAGACTGACGAGGTTTCGGGCGGGCCCGGCGCAAATTACCAATTGCTCGGGTGGGCTTTCGGCATCAATGACGACAAAGGCAACATGAGCGCATCAGGACCGGCTTTTGTCAGCGCCGGCGCCGCGGACACCGTGACGATTAACTGGTCCGGCCTTGTTTCGAACACGATCTACCTCGGCGGCATATCGCATAACACGCCGCAGGGTATTTCGGGGCTCACGCTCATTACTATCGGTAACTGATCGGGACCGATCGCAGCGGGCGGACTAGGACAACCAGCCTTTTGTCTTCGACGATCGTGTGTACCAGATCTCGAAGATGCAGATGACAAATACGACCGACGGCAGATACAAAGCCGTGTTACCCCATACTCCGTGCCAGTCGCTCAATATGAATGCGTTGAAGTCCTGCACAAGTACGGCGATAAACGACACGATAAAAATCGGGAAGGCGAGCGACTTACGCAGCAGAAGCAGCGCGCTGGCGATTACCCCGGCCGTAACCGCGATCGCATAAGCTGAGGTCGCCCAGGCCGGCTCGTTTTGCAGCCACGCTTGCTGGGCCTCGGTGAAGTTTGCCGCCATCACTTCCGGCGGCATCGTGACCTGCGTGTAGTAACCGAACAAGCCGAGCAGGTTCCAAAACAGAAGACCGGTTGCGATTACCCAGTATGTGGTCGATGGGCTACCGTTCAATTCGTCAGACATGGCTATTCCCTCTTATTCTTGGTTCTTAGCGGGATTCACAGAATATTCCACCTGCAATTCGACAATTGCAAGCGCCTTACGACTTATTTTCTTTGCCTGGCCAGCGCTGCGCACGGCTTGTGGCGAAAGCAGCTCGTAATATGATCGTTAACCATGCCGGTCGCCTGCATGTGAGCGTAGATAATTGTGCTGCCAACGAACTTGAAACCACGCTTCTTCAGGTCTTTGCTCAGCGCATCCGACTCGGGCGATGTCGCTGGCACATCGCTGTCACATTCGAACGAATTCTGTACCGGTTTGCCACCAACGAAGCCCCAGATGTAGTCGTAAAACGTACCGAACTCCCGCTGTACTTCGAGAAACGCCTTTGCATTTGTGACCGCAGACTCGACCTTCAGGCGGTTTCTGACAATGGCCGGATCCAGCAGCAGTTTCTCTACACGCTTTTTTGTAAAGCGCGCGACCTTCTGCGGGTCGAATTCGGCAAACAGCTTTCGGTAGCCGTCTCGCTTGTTGAGGATCGTTGACCAGCTCAGGCCCGCCTGGGCTCCCTCGAGAATCAGGAACTCAAACTGCGTGCGGTCGTCCCGCACCGGCACACCCCACTCCTTGTCGTGGTACTCGATGTAATCGAGGCTCACTCCCTCGGCCCATTGGCAACGCACGATAGCTTTACTCATGTCGGTTTCTTTTCATTTGCGAGGCTTTAATCTAGCAGCCATCACCGCCCGGGTCAGCTGGCAAAAAGGGGCTACTGGCACAAAAAAGCCCGCGCAGTTGCGCGGGCTTTATGGCACCAATTGTCAGGCCAGTCTTACGCTCCTCCGCAGGAGCCTTCGCCTTCTTTCTCGCCACAAGAGCCTTCACCACAGCTCCCTTCGCCCTTCTTTTCATCCTTCTCACCGCAAGAGCCTTCACCACAGCTGCCTTCGCCCTTCTTTTCATCTTTCTCGCCGCAAGAGCCTTCGCCACAAGACCCTTCACCCGCGCCAAGCATGTAGCCGGAATTCAGCGTTGACATCGAAAACGGACTCTCGACGGAATCCGCATTCACTGCCCCGCTTAGAGCGAATGTTCCGGCCAGTGCGGCGCCCACAGCCAGTGCAACCGGCTTAACTATTTTCTTTTCTGACATCTTCAAATCTCCTACCAGGATTGTTTGCCCAAGACCGGGCGCTCATTGCTCAGCAAAGGTCGTATCAGGTACTCCACATCACTGAATTCACTACACTCTTTTCAATGCGCTCGAGATTCTCTGCCCGAGCACCGATAATCGCTATGCTGCCGGCACCAACCGGCA
>Ga0209567_10000119_pt1 | contig 40266 bp, 42 predicted proteins | sample COG_12_FD_184756 | JGI IMG/M metagenome (GOLD analysis project Ga0209567, IMG submission 184756) | Pelagic marine sediment microbial communities from the LTER site Helgoland, North Sea, for post-phytoplankton bloom and carbon turnover... | ecosystem: Environmental > Aquatic > Marine > Neritic... | reverse complement strand
TGCATTCCTCGTTCAGGCATCGAGATGCAGCTCGGGCCTGTCACTCCAGTGCGCGAATTTCTCGTTGATCGACTGCCACTCTTCGCTGGCCAGCAAGGTCTCGCGCAACGGATGGCCAGTACCATGCAGGCGCGCGAGCCGCACCAGCGAGAGCGGATTCGAAAAATCGTTCAACGCATCCACGGCATGATGGGCGGCGTCGCGATCATTGCAGACCGGAACCATGTCGCAGCCGGCGTCGAGTGCCAGGCGTGCCCTCTTCGCCATCGATCCATAGTCGCGGGTCGCCTTCATGCTCAGGTCATCGCAGAATACCGCACCGCCGAAGCCCAGTCGGGAACGCAGTTCACGTTGTATCCAGTAGTCTGAGAATCCCGCAGGCATCGCGTCCATTTGTTCGTAAACAATGTGCGCGAGCATGACGCCGGCGAGATGGCCGCTGCCAATCAGCCGTTCGTAGGGCCGCATGTCGTCGAGAACCAGCCCGTACTCGCGGCGATCGACGGGCAGCTTGAGGTGCGAATCCAGCAGTACGGCACCGTGACCCGGAAAGTGCTTGCCGACCGCGGCCATGCCGGCGCGGCGCAGACCTCGACAAAACGCGCTCGCGAGTTCCGTAACGATTTCGGGCTTGCTGTGAAATGCACGATTACCAATGATCTCGCTGACACCCCAGTCAAGATCCACGCAGGGCGCGAAGCACAGGTCTATGCCAACGGCCCTGAGCTCCGAACCGATCATCCAGCCCGCGGCCGATGCGGCCTCCAGGCCTGATTCCGGGTCCCGATCATATTCACGGCCGATACGTCGCATAGGGGGAATGGCGGTGAAGCCCTCCCGGAATCGCTGCACGCGGCCACCTTCGTGGTCCACGGCGATCAGCAGCGGCGGGCTGCGCAGGGCCCGGATTTCGGCGACGAGATCCGCAACCTGCTCGACCGATTCATAGTTACGCGTAAACAGGATTACGCCACCGACGGCGGGCTCCCTCAGGAGATCGCGGTCGGCAGGACTCAGGGCGAGCCCATCAATGTCCAGCATCACGGGTCCCAGTGACATCCGCTGTGCCTCGTTATCGCTATCGCGACTTCGTAAATACCGCGATAGATTCTACATGGGCTGTGTGCGGGAACATATCGATGATGCCCGCCGATTCCAGCTGGTAGCCCTGCTCGTTGACCAGGGTTCCGGCATCTCGCGCCAGCGTCCCCGGATGACAGGACACATACACGATGCGTTCGGGCGTGATGAGATCCATGCGAGTGACGACCTCGGCCGCACCGCTGCGGGCCGGATCCAGCAACAATCGATCCCAGCCGGCCTTGATCCAGGCTTCGCTGCCATCGATCTTGCCGAGGTCCGCGACGCGAAAATCGACATTGGCCAGCCCGTTAGTAGCCGCATTGGCGGCAGCCCGGGCGACCAGGCTGGCCTCACCCTCGATACCCAGCACCTTGCCGGCCCTGCGAGCCAGCGGCAGCGAGAAATTGCCGATGCCACAGTACAGGTCCAGAACCCGGTCGGCCGACTCGGGTTGCAGTTGCTCGACGGCGAAATGCACCATGCGTTCATTGATTTCAGCGTTGACCTGCACGAAATCGACCGGTTCGAACTCGATGCAAATATCGAACTCGGGCAGCGTATAGCTGAGCGCTTCTGCCGCTGCGTAGGGATACAGCATGGCAATCGAGTCGAGTCCCCCGGGCTGCAGGTAGATGCGCAGGCCATGGGTCTTGCCGAACGCCGTGAGGGCATTCTTGTCGGCATCACTCGGTGGATCGAGCACCCTGAAGACGAGCGCGATGGCGTTATCGGCGATGGCCACCTCGACCTGGGGCAGTCTTGCGCGTATCGAAAGACCGCCGATCAGTTCGCTCAGCGGGTCGATCATGCCATCAACGGGATGCGCGAGGACCTCGCAACGGTGCATGTCGGTAATGAACGGTGCATGGCGCTCGCGGAAACCGACGAGCGTGCGGCCCTTGGCGGCAACATCTTTCACGGCAAGTCGCGCCCGGCGCCGATAGTGCCACTCCGGCCCGGTCATCGCGGGCAACCAGTTCTGCGGATCGACGCGGCCGATACGCTCGAGGTTGTCACGCAGTGTCTGTTCCTTGATCGCGCGCTGCCTTTCGGGCGTCACGTGCTGTAGCGAGCATCCGCCGCAGCGGCCAAATGCCTCGCAGCGCGCCGAGATCCTGTCCGGCGATGCTTCGATGACCTCGAGAAGTTCGGCCTCGTCAAAATTGCGGCGCGACTTGCGCCGAATGAACTGCACGGTCTCGCCGGCCAGCGCCCCGGCAACAAATGCCTTTTTGCCTTCAGCCGCGGCTATACCGCGCCCGTCGTGGGTGACGGAGTCGATGACCGCCGTTTCCGGTTCGCGCCGTCGCCTGGCCACTGTCTTACTCCGGCCACGCTGCGAGGAATTCGTTGAGGTGTGGCTGGTCCATCCTGGCAAGCGTCGAGCGCACCAGCGCGTACTCCCTCTCGAGCTCCTTTTGATCGAGATTGCCGCGCATGAACTCGAAGCGCAGGTACACGAGCCAGGTATTGAGAACGTCGGTTTCGCAGTAGTTGCGGATTTCCCCGATAGCGCCCTCCCGGAACTTGTCCCACACCTTGGCCCCGCTCATGCCGAGTTTTCCCGGAAACCCAAGCATCACGGCCATTTCATCGAGGCTTGCCCTGCCGCGTGGCTGGAAGCCGGCAATAACGTCCATGAGATCGATATGCCGCCAGTGGAAGCGACTCAGGTAGTTGTTCCATTTGAAGTCGCGGTCGCCTTCGCCCATCTCCCAGTAACGCGATGCCTGGACGCCTTGCTTCAGGGCCCGATAATGCAGCACGGGCAGGTCAAAGCCACCGCCGTTCCACGACACGAGATCCGGTGTATATCGTGCAATGCCGTCAAAGAAGCGCTGCACGATCTCGGCCTCGTCCGATGCCTCGTCGCCAAGACTCCACACCTTGAAAGTGTCGGCAGTTCGAAACGTGACCGAGATGGCGACGATCCGATGCTGGTGCAATGGCAGGAAGTCAGTACCCGTCGCTTGCTTGCGCTTGAAGGTCATGGCCGTGGCCACGTCTTCATCGGACAGACCGTCGAGCTCCAGGAGCCGTCGACCGAACTCGACGTCGGGTACGGTTTCGATATCGAAAGAAAAACAATGCATGGAGCCAGGCTACCTCTTGTGATACGGCAGGATCATGAACTCGTTGTCGCCGTTTCGACGACGGCAAACGCGAGTACGAGGCCTGCGTCGTCTGTAAGGCTGACGTGACCGCCGCCAATGCCCAGTTGCTCACAGACCCGCTGGCCGCGTTCGGACCAGATGATAACCGGACGGCCCCAGTCGTTGTTGAGGATGCCAACGTCGCGCAGCCACATGCCATTCCTGAAGCCCGTCCCCATCGCTTTGACGGTCGCTTCCTTGCCCGCAAATCGCATCGCCAGAAACCTGGCGGGCTGCTTGCTGCGGCGAAACAGTTCGAGTTCCTCGGCCATCAGGATGCGGCGCACGAAATGCTCGCCGAATCGTTCGTAGGTCGCCTGGACTCGCGCGTACTCCACGATATCGGTGCCAACGCCGAATATCACCGCGTCATGCCCCGTTGCGCGCTTCGACCATCAGGCGCTTCATTTCCGAAACGGCAATACCGATTCCATCGAAGACAGCGCGCGCGATGATTGAGTGACCGATGTTGAGTTCTACGATTTCACCGATACGCGCGATGGCCTGCACGTTCTGGTAGTGCAGGCCGTGCCCGGCGTTAATCACGAGTCCACGCTCATGCCCGTATCGCGCCGCCTCCTTGATTCGAGTCAGCTCTGCCTGCTGTTCGTCTCCCTCTGCATCTGCATAACTCCCGGTGTGCAGTTCGACGACGGGAGCGCCAACGTCCACGGCCGCATCGAGCTGGTCCTCATCCGGATCGATAAACAGGGATACGCGAACCTCGCTATCAGCCAGGCGGCGGCAGGCGTCACGGATCTTGTCGCGCTGTCCGGCGACGTCGAGGCCGCCTTCAGTCGTCAACTCCGCACGATTCTCCGGCACCAGGCAACAATCGCTGGGCCTGACCCGCTCGGCGATGGCAAGCATCTCATCGGTGACGGCCATCTCGAGATTCATATGCGTACGCATGACATCGTTGATGGCGTCGAGATCCGCATCCTGGATGTGGCGACGATCTTCACGCAAATGCACGGTGATACTATCCGCACCCGCTCTTTCGGCGAGATGCGCCGCCTCTGCCGGGCGCGGGTAGCTCGTGCCACGCGCCTGCCGCAGCGTCGCCACGTGGTCGATATTCACGCCGAGAAAAATGGGCCTGGGGTCACTCACTGCTTTGCTTCCGTTCGTCGGGTTGCGCAATTCTACCGCGATGCAACTCCAGCAGCACCTTCCGGCTCTTGAGCTCCTTGCCACCCAGATGATGCGTTATGACTTCTCGCAATAGCCGGCCCGCGGCAAGCAGTACTTCAGGATCCTCGAAATGCTGCGCGCGTATCGCTGACAGTAATGCCCCCGAGAACACCATGGATCCGCTGCTCCGGGATACGGCAACAGCGCCCTGCTCCATTCGATATTCGTAATTGCCGGCCGGGTCGAGAACCTGGTGCGAGCCCGACTCGTGCTCGATACTCAACGCGTAGCCGAGCAAGCCAAGCAACTCGATTTCGAAACTGCGCAACACGCTGGCTATCCCTTCGTGCGTGCCGAGCGCTTCGAGCGTGTCTGCATAGAGCCCGAATATCTCGGCCTGCGGATCGTGTCGATGCAGAAAATTAATCAGCAGTTCGTTGACGTAATACGCCGACAACATCACGTCCCCGCGCAGGTCTGCAGGCAAACCGGCGGCCTCGGCGCCCGTGAGCGTTCCGAGATCCGAGCGCGCGACCCACGAAATGCGCAAAGGCAGGAATGGTCTGAGTACGCCGCGGAGCCGCGACTTCGCGCCGCGGCTGCCGCGCGCGACGAGCGCAATCTTCCCATGGTCACGCGTGAGAATATCGAGAATCTGGCTCGAGTCCCGAAACGGCCGGTGATGCAGGATAAACGCGGGTTGTTGCTGTACTCGCCGTGGCGCTGACATGAGGACTACGGAGCTTCGTAGCCCAGGCTCAACAGGTCTTTCTCACTGTCGGCCCAGTTGCTCTTGACCTTGACCCAAAGCTCGAGATGCACGGGACGCTGCAGGGACTCCGCAAGCTCCAGGCGCGCGGCGCGCCCGACCTTCTTCAGGAGGCTGCCGTTCTTGCCGACAACAATACCCTTCTGGCTGTCGCGCTCGACCCAGATAACCGCATTAATCGTTATGCCGCTTTCTTCCTCGAGAAACCGTTCGACCTGCACGGTCAGCCCGTACGGCAACTCCTGGTGAAGTAACAGCGTCAGCTTTTCACGAATCACTTCGGCCGCATGAAATTCACTGCTGCGGTCAGTGTGCATGTCCTCGGGGAACAGAGGCGGTGAATGCGGCAGGAAATCGGGGATCAGCGCCAGCAAATCGTCGAGGTTATCTCCCTTTTGCGCGGAAATCGGCAGAATCTCCTCGAAGTCGTGCCGGGCCGACATGATCGCCAGCGCGTTGAGGAGTTTCTCCTTGGGATGCACCCTGTCGACCTTGTTGAGCAGCGCAACGACAGGCGCGCGACAGGTCTTGAGCCGCTTCAACACGTCGTCGTCTTCACTCGTCCAGCGGGTCGCATCGCTCACGAACAGCACCAGGTCGGCGTCGGCCAGCGCATTCGCGGCTGTGCGGTTCATAAGTCGGTTCATGGCCTTGCTGGCTTTGCGATGCAGTCCGGGCGTGTCAACGAATATGATCTGCGCCTCGGCCAGCGACAGCACTGCCAGGATCCGGTGACGAGTCGTCTGCGGTTTGGCCGTCACGATACTGACTTTGCGGCCCATCAGCGCATTGATGAGCGTCGACTTGCCGACATTGGGGCGGCCGATGACCGCTACGAGCCCGGCGCGATGTTCGCTCACGACGGCTCCCCCATCAACAGCGACAGCATGTCGGCCGCCGCCTTTTGTTCTGCCTTGCGTCTCGTGGTCGACTTGCCGCGTGTCACGTTCGTCACATCCTGCACGCTGCAACTCACCTCGAACTCCTGCCGGTGGGCCTTGCCGGTAACCGCTATCAGTTCGTAGACGGGCAGCGGCTTCTTCCTGCCTTGCAGCCATTCCTGCAAGCGCGTCTTGGGATCCCTGAGTTCCTCGACGTCGGGCAGTGCCTGGAGGCGCGAGGCATAGACGCGCTCGATGATGTCGCGAGCGGCATCGAAGCCGCTGTCGAGGAAAGCAGCGCCGAATATCGCTTCCAGCGCGTCCGCCAGTATTGACTCGCGACGATGACCGCCAGTCTTTTTCTCGCCGCTACCGAGTACGAGGTGTTCGCCCAATCCAAGCTCCTGGGCGATCGTAGCGAGCGTGGTGTCCTTGACGAGTGATGATCGCAGTTTGCTCAGGTCCCCCTCCGACGCGTCAGGGCGCGCAGAGAAGACCGCCTCGGAAATAACGAAGTCGAGCACGGCGTCGCCGAGAAACTCGAGGCGTTCATTATTGCGACCCGCCGCACTCCTGTGCGTCAGGGCCTGCTGCAGCAGGCCTGTCTCGCCAAATCGGTATCGCAGCGTGTTGTAAAGCCAGCGCTCGGCCTTTTCCAATGTCTTCGCTCTTGTGCGCGACCGCCATGCCGGCCGCCAGTGCTCTTATCGGCGGACCACAACTCTCTTGTCGAAATCGACGACAAATGAAACATTCGCCATAAAAGGCGTCTTGTGGGAATAAGCTGCGACTACCTCGTAGCCATTGCCAACCGCTTTGACCTTCACGTCCTTGGCACGAATCTCGGAGACACTTTCGATGTCGAACCGACGCGAGATCGAACTCATGATCTCGGAGCGGCTCGCGCCAGTGGTATCGAACTCCTCGACCACGCCATTCACGACGCCAACGACCTTCAAGTAATTGAGGTATACCGGCGTCAGCCGGATCGCCGCGAACGCGAATATGCCAACGAATACGACCAGAATGAGCAGTCCGAGCGTCGTCATACCGGCCTGCCGACGCAATATAGGCTCATTTTTCAAGGCTTTCAGGTTCATGCCGTCGTCTCCGTTCAATCCGGCCCAGCGTAGCTTGATTTTACCGGCCAAATCAGTGACTGGCACCACATTATTGAATTTTCCGGCCTATGCGGCCCCATTGCGGCATGTTCCAGGGCACGAAGTGCATCCAGATTCGCGACGCCTCGCCGACCAGGAACTTCTCATCAATAGCGCCAATAAAGCGGCTATCACGGCTGCGGTCGCGGTTGTCACCCATGACGAAATAATGCCCCTTGGGTACCCGATAGGTGCCGTCTCTCGTCGAAAACTGCGGGTTGGTCACGAGAATGTTGTGCAGGCGGCCGTCGAGGTCCTCCACGAAGACCGGTACCGAATAGGATGCGTTATCGACCTGTTTTAGGTCCACGGTCTCGCCATTGATCGTCAGACGCTGTCGCTTGTAAACGATTTCGTCGCCAGGCAACCCGATGACTCGCTTGATGTAATTGACGCTCGGATCCGAAGGCAGGCGGAAAACGATGACGTCCCCGCGCTCTGGTTCCCCTGTTTCTATCACTTTGGACTCGGTGACCGGAAGTCGCAGTCCGTAGGAGAACTTCTTGACGAAGATGAAATCACCCTTGAGCAGCGTCGGCATCATGGAACCGGACGGGATACGAAACGGCTCGAATATGAAAGAACGGATCACGAGCACGAACAGCAGGACCGGAAAGAAGGATCGCGAATACTCGACCAGTGTCCGCAGCGCACTCGGCTGCGCATCGCGACTGTCGTCTTCGGCGGTTTTCCAGACCATTTTGTCGATCGCGACTATTACACCGCTGAACACCGTCAGTACGGTCAATATCAGTGCGAGGTTAATAATCAATTGAGCTACTCACTTTTCAACACGCAAGACCGCCAGGAACGCTTCCTGTGGTATTTCTACTGAACCCAGCTGCTTCATGCGTTTCTTGCCTGCCTTTTGCTTTTCCAGCAGTTTGCGCTTTCTCGAAACATCGCCACCATAACACTTGGCTGTCACGTTTTTGCGCAGCGCCTTAACATTACTGCGCGCAATAATCTGGCTTCCGATGGCCGCCTGTATGGCAACGTCGAACATCTGCCTGGGGATCAGCTCCCGCATTTTTTCGACCAGTTCGCGGCCGCGATGTTTCACGTTTTCCCGATGCACGATGATCGACAGCGCATCGACCTTATCCTTGTTGATCAGTATGTCGAGGCGTACGAGCTCCGCGTGTTGGAAGCGCTCGAAATGGTAATCGAAGGAGGCGAATCCGCGGCTGACAGACTTCAGGCGATCGAAGAAGTCGAGCACGACTTCGGCGAGCGGCATTTCGTATTCGAGTGACACCTGGCCGCCGAGGTAACGCATGTTTTTTTGCGCGCCGCGCTTCTCGATGCAGAGCTTGATGACCGCGCCGACGTACTGCTCCGGTACGAGGATGTTCGCCCAGATGATCGGCTCCCGGAGCTCCGATATTTCGTTGGCGGGCGGCAGCTTTGACGGGTTGTCGACGAGCAGTACCTGGCCCGACGTATCCTCGACTTCAAATACGACCGTGGGTGCCGTCGTGATCAGCTCCAGGTTGTACTCACGTTCGAGCCGTTCCTGCACGATTTCCATGTGCAGCATGCCAAGAAACCCGCAGCGGAAGCCGAAGCCCAGCGCCGCCGACGTTTCGGGCTCGAAATGCAAGGCAGCATCGTTCAGACGCAGCTTCTGCAGCGCCTCGCGGAATCCCTCGTAGTCATCCGAACTGAGCGGAAACAGACCGGCGAATACGCGCGGTTGCACCTGCTTGAAGCCAGGCAGCGGCTCAGCGCAGGGATTGTGCGTCGCCGTGAGCGTATCGCCGACCGGAGCGCCGTAAATGTCCTTGATACCCGCAATGACGAAGCCGACTTCGCCGGTCCGGAGTTGGTCGCGGTCGAGCATCTTGGGCGTGAACACGCCAACCCTGTCGGCCTGGTACGAGGCACCCGTCGACATCACGGTGATTTTGCTGCGCTTGGGCAGACTGCCGTTCATGACCCGAACCAGCGACACCACGCCAACGTAGTTATCGAACCAGGAATCGATGATCAGCGCCTGCAGAGGGCCGTCAGGATCACCCTCGGGAGCCGGGATCGTCGCAACAATCTGGTTCATGAGTTCGGGCACGCCGAGGCCGGTTTTGGCGCTGACGCGTATCGCGTCCTGGGCATCTATGCCAATGATGTCTTCGATTTCCACGACGACCTTTTCGGGCTCCGCGGCCGGAAGGTCCACCTTGTTGAGCACAGGCATGACTTCGAGCCCCTGGTCGATCGCCGTGATGCAATTGGCCACACTCTGCGCCTCGACCCCCTGCGCCGCGTCGACGACGAGTAATGCGCCTTCACACGCCGCCAGCGAGCGCGATACCTCGTAGGAAAAATCGACGTGCCCGGGTGTGTCGATGAAGTTGAGCTGGTAGTGCTGTCCGTCGTCCGCCGTGTAATCGAGCGAAACGCTTTGTGCCTTGATCGTTATGCCGCGTTCGCGCTCGAGGTCCATGGAGTCGAGCACCTGCTCCTCCATCTCCCGGTCCGCAAGCCCCCCACAGACCTGGATGAACCGGTCCGCCAGCGTCGATTTGCCGTGATCGATGTGGGCGATGATGGAGAAATTGCGGATTTGCTTCATTTGAGAGGTGTCAGGCAATGGCCTGCGCGCCGAATGCAGCCGCGAAGTATACCGATTTCGGGCCTGGTTTCATGCATCATTCTCGCTGTTCGGCCCGCGAAGCCCCAGTCGGGATAGCAGGGCTTCCCGATCCAGCCGATAGTGGCAGACGTGATCTCCGGCTATTTCCACGACGGGCAAGCGATCGCTGTATCGTTCCCGCCATTCCTGGCGTGTATCAACATCGTGCACCTCGATGCGCGCGACGCCTCGCACCAGCGGCATGAGTTCCTCGATCAATACCTCGCACAGGTGACAACCCTGGCGGCTGTAGACGTCAATGACGGGCATGTCTCGCAACGATGGTGGGCGTAAACTGGCACTGGTCACGCGCGGCACGACGGCGCGCGATCGCTATCCCCGCCGCTATGCCCGCCAGTCCGGCAATCGCCGCGTACAGGTCGCCAAGACCCAGCGAATAGGCGATGACGGCCCCGAATAGCGCGCCGCCGAGTGGCAAGCCGTAAACGACCAGGGCCGCGTTGAGTAAATGTCGTGGCGCCAGTTCGATGCTCACCTCGTCTCCCTCGCAAACGTCGATTCCCGCGGCGATATGAGCCTCTATGTGACGGCTCTGCCGGCCGCTTCCGAACAGCCCAGCGCCACAGCCTTTGCCCGCGGCGCAGCGCGCGCAACTGAATGCCGTCGCGACCTCAACGACGGCCGACGGTGCATTTTTTCTGACGGTGAGAACCCGTCCGTGAGGGTGTTCCATTCTGGCAGTGTACCGCAGGCACGTGTCCCGACGACGCGGCCTTCAGCGCGGGCGCATCGATCGGGCAATCTGCTCCACGGTCACGGCTGGCACTTCGCCTACGGCGGTAATACTGTGACCGGCGCTGACCGCACTGAACGAGTTGGAGCCGGCGAATTGCGACGGCCCCTGGGTACTTTCTTCGACGCTTTCTGCAATGAACACAGACACATTCGCAAGACCATCACTGTAGAGTATGTGAGTCACGAACTCGTCGTTGCCGGGCATCTGTTCCTCGTGCAGGGAAACTGCCTGAAAGCCTCGTGGCAAATTATCGCTCGCCCAGTCGGTCTCGACACTGCGGCTCTCATGCCGTGTCGGGCGGTCAAACCACTGAAAACTGTCGGTACTGTACGACGGTGCCAGCGCGCTCGCGTGGATCTCGGCATCCAGCGTGATCTCTGCAAACTTGACCTGCTCGATGGCATTGCCGTCGCCGGCGATGAGCTGTGTTTGCAGGGGAAAGCCGGTCTCGATATCGAGCCAGATGCGATGTCCGTAGCGATATTCGTCGTGCGGTCGAATCGCGATCATGATGGTCTTGCGGCCGGCGACACGGTCCTCGCGAACATAGCTGACATCGTACTCGGCGCCGAAACGGATTTCGCTCGATGGCAAGGTCGAGAACAGGGTTGACTGGTCGTCCCATTCTTCCACCAGGACAGTCTTGCGATCAGGCAGGATGCAATGCACTTCGTTGCCGTTCCTGATGATCTCCAGCCCGTTGCCGTCCTGCGCAACGACCTTCTCGCGAATCACACCATCGGCTACCGTGTGCACGACTTTCAGCGCTTCTACCTTACCGTCCTGTATGCGCAGCACCGTGCCTTCGTAATTGGTTGTCCGTACGGCCGCACTCATGCGCTGCAGCCAGACCACCGGATCCGTACCGCTTGCCAGCAAAGGTGGAACAGCCAGCAAGGCAAGCAGCAGCAGGCTGGCCGGCAACCGTATGCGGCGCGAGCCTGGCATCAGGGCTGCTGCGTTTCCGAAGATTCTTCAGCCTGCCGGTCGGTTTCGTCTTCACCGTCCGCAGTGCCGTCGAGCACTTCCTCTCCGAGGCGTAGTGTGACCAGGCGCGAGTTCATGCCATTGGCGCCGTTTTCATTTGTCGTCGCTCCGTGAGACAGGTAGTAATCGCGCAGCTGATTATTGACGGGTTGCGGCACCGTGTAGGCCTCGGCCGGTTCCGTGCCCGCGACTACGGGTACGGTCGCGGTATCACCGGGGTCGACCGTGATTTGCTGAAGGCCAAATATCGCGAGCAAGGCGACACTCGCCGCAACGCCAATACCGAGCAAGGGACGTATCGCGTGGCTGCGAGTCTCGGCCTTTACTTCTTCGTGGTCTTCGAACGGCTTGTCGTCGAGCACGGCCGATACGCGTTCGTGTATGCGGTCCACGCCCGGCACGGAGGTCTCACCGCGCATGATGCGGCCAATAGCCAGGTAGTCGGCGACTTTTTGCCGCAGCTCGGCGTCCTGCCCCATCCTTCGTAACAGAAGATCAGCTTCATTGTCCGGAAGCTCACCGTCGACAAACGCAGAAATTTGCATTCTTATTGCGTCATTCATACTTCACCCGCACAGGCCATTCGGCCTTCCCTATCTAGTCAGCGATCCGACTTTCTTGCTGATCGCGTCACGCGCCCTGAAAATCCTCGAACGTACGGTGCCCACGGGGCATTCCATGGTCTGAGCGATTTCCTCGTAACTCATGCCTTCCAGTTCGCGCAGGATAATCGCTGTCCGCAAATCCTCCGGCAATGATGCGATGGCACGTTCAACCGTTTCTTTCAATTCGTTACTAAGCGTCACGCCTTCGGGCGTGTCCGTTTCCTTGAGCTTGGCATGCAGGTCGTATTGCTCAGGGTCCTGCAAATCGAGCTCGACATCCATCGGCCTTCGCCGCTGTGCTGCAAGATGGTTCTTCGCCGTGTTCACTGCAATCCTGTACATCCAGGTATAAAAGGCACTGTCACCCCGGAAACGCGGCAGCGCTCTGTAAGCCTTGATAAACGCTTCCTGTGTGATGTCCAGTGCCAGTTCGGGATCTCGTACATAGCGCATGACCAGGTTGACGATCTTGTGCTGGTATTTGAGTACCAGTAAATCGAACGCGCCCTTGTCACCCTTCTGGACCCGTTTGACCAGCTTCTTGTCGGACGACTGATTCGACATTCAGGCACACTCGCCAGACGATCCGCTCAGCCAACCGACACCGGGATAGACCGGTCCTGCGGCGATAAGTTCTGCGATTTCCGCCTTATTCATCTTTGTTCTGTGACACCGTTCCGATTACGCTCGCCAGACCCCGTCGCTGCCCGGATAAGTTCATTATTTCTTCTTGAGACACAGCATGTTAGCAGCTTCAGGAGTGCGCTCCAACGTGCCGCCACAGAACCTGCAGACGACGCCATTCGCGGCTGTCGCGACAGCCGCCTCGAACGGGCTCGGCGAATACGCGGCCACGCTCGTCGCGGACGCGAATCCAGCCGAAATTGCGCAACACGAGGCTGCCCGGCAGGAGTCGGGCCCTGAGCCAGTCGCCATGCTGGTTCTTGAGCTCGAGGCGGCCTTCGCAGTCGAGCCGCAAGCCGCGATATTGGCTGTAGGCGCGCCTTTGCCTGTCGATGTCGTAGCCGCTTGCGACAAACCACATACCGGCGGCAAAGATTCGCGGCAGTAAAGGCAGTGGCATCACCAGGATCAGGACAGCGCCGACAAGCACGAGACAAAGACCTGACAACAACACGAACTGCCGCAGTGAGCGATCAGCCGGGAGGCAGGCTGAGTATCTGATTGATGACATGTGCAATGCGTTCCGACTCAGGTGTTCGGCGTTGCAACAAATAGCCGTTGAGTTCGGGATCCGCGAGCGCCAAAACTTCGTGAAACGCGGTCTTTTCGTCGGCGTCAGCGCCAGGATAGCCTTGTTCGAGATAGCGCAACAGCAGCTCATCGAGTTCGAGCATTCCCCGTCGGCACTGCCAGCGTAGTCGGGACTCCTCGCTCAATACTTCCTTTCCGCCAGCATCTTCTTGGTCTCGGCAATCGCCTGCGCGGGGTTCAGATTCTTCGGACAGGTCTGCGTGCAGTTCATGATCGTGTGACAGCGATACAGCCTGAACGGATCCTCGAGCTCATCGAGGCGCTCGCCCGTGGCCTCGTCGCGGCTGTCGACGAGCCAACGGTATGCCGCCAGCAGCGCAGCAGGCCCCAGGTATCGATCGCTGTTCCACCAGTAGCTCGGGCAACTCGTCGAGCAACAGGCGCAGAGGATGCAGGCGGCGGGTTCGTTGATAAGTTCCTGGTCATCCTTCGACTGCAGCCGCTCCTGGTCCGGCGGCGGCGGCGTGCGCGCCTGCAACCAGGGCTTGATCGACGCGTACTGGGCATAAAAATTGGTCAGATCGCCCACGAGGTCCTTAACAACAGGCAAGTGCGGCAAGGGGTAGATCTTCACGTCGCCCCTGACGCTCTCGATCGCCCGCGTGCACGCCAGCGTGTTGCCACCGTCGATATTCATTGCGCAGGAACCGCAAATGCCCTCACGACAGGACCTGCGAAACGTCAGCGTCGGATCGATCTCGTTCTTGATCTTGATCAATGCGTCGAGCACCATCGGCCCGCAACTGTCGATATCGACCTCGTAGGTATCGACGCGCGGGTTTTCACCGCTGTCCGGATCGTAACGATAGACGGCAAAACGTCGCACGTTCGACGCGCCGCCGGCCGCAGCGAAATGCCTGCCCTTCGTGAGTCGCGAGTTCTTCGGGAGTCTGAATTCAGCCACAGTCGATATTCCTAATAAACGCGTGCTTTCGGTTCGACATAGTCAACTTCGTCCGTCAGCGTCTCCTGGTGCACGGGTCGGTAGTCGAAGCTGACTTTGCCCTGGTCATCGACCCAGGCAAGCGTGTGTTTCATCCAGTTTTCGTCGTCGCGCTCGGGATAGTCCTCGCGCGCGTGAGCACCCCGGCTTTCGAGCCGATTGGCCGCCGACTCGATCGTCGCGGCGGCATTCAGTAACAGGTTTTCGAGTTCCATGGTCTCGACGAGATCGGTGTTCCAGATGAGCGAGCGATCGGCTACTCGCACTTCCTGGAAACTTGCAAACGTCTTGCGTAGCAGTTCGACACCCTCGTCGAGCGATTCACCGGTGCGGAACACGGCCGCATGTCCCTGCATGACTTTCTGCATTTCCAGGCGGATCTCGGAGGTCGGTCGACTGCCATCGGCATTTCGCAGCCTATCGATGCGCGCGACACTGTCCTGACCGGCGTCGGCAGCGAGCGGCTTGTGGCGTTCGCCCGGCGTCAATTCCGCGGCACAGAAATGCGCGGCAGCGCGCCCGAACACCACGAGATCGAGCAGGGAATTGGAACCGAGACGGTTCGCACCGTGCACCGACACGCAGGCCGCTTCGCCCACCGCCATCAGGCCGGGCACGACGAATTCGGGGTCGCCATCCTTCCTGGTCACAACCTGGCCGTTGAAGTTGGCGGGGATGCCGCCCATGTTGTAGTGCACGGTCGGCAGGACCGGGATTGGCTCCTTCGTGACATCCACGCCCGCGAAAATGCGCGCCGATTCGGCGATGCCGGGCAGGCGCTCTTCGATGACCTCGGGGCCAAGGTGCTCGAGGTGCAGGTGGATATGGTCCTTTTCAGCACCGACGCCGCGACCTTCGCGAATCTCGATCGTCATCGAACGGCTGACGACGTCGCGTGAGGCGAGGTCCTTGGCATTCGGCGCGTAGCGCTCCATGAAGCGCTCACCGTCGGAATTCGTCAGGTAACCGCCCTCACCTCGCACGCCTTCGGTGATCAGGCAGCCCGCCCCGTAGATACCGGTCGGGTGAAACTGCACGAACTCCATGTCCTGTACCGGCAGGCCGGCGCGCAACACCATTGCACTGCCGTCGCCCGTGCAGGTGTGCGCCGACGTGCAGGAAAAATAGGATCGTCCGTAGCCGCCCGTCGCGAGGATGACCTGGTGAGAACGGAAACGGTGCAGCCGTCCCGTTGCGAGGTCTATGGCGATGACACCCCGGCACGCACCGTCTTCCATGATCAGGTCGACGGCGAAATACTCGATATAGAATTCAGCATCGTGCTTCAGCGACTGCTGGTAAAGCGTGTGCAGCATCGCGTGGCCCGTGCGATCGGCCGCCGCGCAGGTTCGCTGGGCCGTGCCCTCTCCGAAGCGGGTCGTCATGCCACCGAACGGGCGCTGGTAGATCCTGCCATCCTCGGTACGCGAAAACGGGACGCCGTAATGCTCCAGTTCGATGACGGCGTCGGGCGCCTCCTTACACATGTACTCGATCGCATCCTGGTCGCCGAGCCAGTCCGATCCCTTGACGGTGTCGTACATGTGCCAGCGCCAGTCATCCTCGCCCATATTGCCCAGCGCGGCACTGATGCCGCCCTGCGCCGCCACGGTGTGGCTGCGGGTCGGGAAGACTTTCGTCACGCAGGCCGTGTTGAAACCTGCTTCCGCGAGCCCGAATGTCGCGCGCAGACCAGCGCCGCCCGCACCTATTACGACGACGTCATAACTGTGGTCGATAAACTCGTAGTCGCTCATGCGCCAAGTCCGATTTTCAAGATTGCAAAGATGGCCGCTACCGCGAAGAAGATATGCGCGAATCGCGACAGGAGTAGCGAGACGAGCTTCAGGCCCGGGGCATGAACGTAATCTTCGAGGACCACCTGCACACCGAGGTAGGAGTGGTAACCCATCGCTACGATCAGCAGCAACAGCAGCAGGCTGTTCATTGGTGACGCGACAAATGCGACCGCGGCAGAGTGACTGAAGCTGTCCATCGTTGCCAGCGAGAACGCGAACCACAGGCCGAGCAGCAGCAACGCGACGGCTGAGACGCGCTGCCCCCACCAGTGGGACGTTCCGTCTTTGGCGGTGCCGAGGCCGAGGACCCTGCCAAGAGGCGAGCGCAGACTCATGACGCCACCCACCAGAATACCGCGGTCAGTACGATAGCTGCCGCGAGGACCAGCCACGCCGACCGCGTGGCCTGCTCCTTCTCGAGCCCGCGGCCGGTATCCCAGTAGAGATGCCGCACGCCGTTCGACAGGTGGTAGAAAAACGCAAAGGACCAGCCAATGAGTAGCAACTTGCCGATCAGTGTATCCATGTACTTGAGAAACACCGCGTAGGTTTCAGGACCGGACGCGATATCGAACAACCAGGCGGCCAGAACGATAAAACCGACTGACATCGCGATGCCGGTGGCGCGGTGCAGGATCGACAGGGCCATCGTGATCGGCCAGCGATAGATCGATAGGTGCGGTGACAGTGGCCTGTCGATATTGCTCATGAGTCTTGTTCTTTGTGGTTACGATAGGTCAAAAATCGATACACCGGCCGTTCTTTTCCCAGTCGCCGTAGCGCGTCGGATCGAGTCCGCCACGGCCGCCAATCTCCCTGGGCCGATCGGCGGCTTCAGACGAGGTATCATCGACACTGGAATCATCGCCGGAAGGCTCAGCGGAATCGACGATTTCGGCCTTGTTCCTGGGATCCTGTGCGTTCATGGCGAAAGTATGCCAGACGCCCGGACAAGCTGCAGTACCTTCAATTACTTAGATACAAATGAACGCACTATCGACTATTGCCATCACGGGCCCCGACGCCTTCGAATTCCTGCAAGGCCAGCTCACGAACGATCTTCAACGCCTGGGCGCCGAGGACGAGATCCTCGCGGCCTGGTGCACTCCCAAGGGCCGCGTGATCTGGTTCGGCACGGTCTTGAGCATCGATCAGGGCTACGGCCTATCTGCGCCGGCCGAAACTGCCGGGGAAATCGTCAGGCGCCTTACCTTCTTCCGCTTTCGCTCCAGGGTCGAATTCGAGATCCGGGACGACGGCGCAACGGTAGACCCCGGGTTCCTGATAGAGAACGGCTACCCGTTCATCGGTACGCAGCAGATGGAGCAGTTTACGCCGCACATGCTCAACCTGGACCTGCTCGACGCGATCAGCCTGGACAAAGGCTGCTACACGGGCCAGGAGATCGTTGCCCGAACCCATTACAAGGGCGCCACAAAGCGGCGCACGCTGCGTTTCGAAAGCGAGGCGCCAGTATCCGTTGGTGACAAGATTTCCGACGGCAACCGTGACGTTGGTGAGGTGCTGAACGTCAGCGGCACAAACCTTCTCGCCGTCGTCGCGGTCGACAAGGCGACCGCCCCCCTTACAATTGGGGACGTTCGATTGAGCCCGAAACCCTTGCCATACTTACACGCAGACTGACGGGATCTTTGCCGGCGAGACATAAAGCGAGCGGAGCGAGTCAGTCCGCCGGCAAAGGATGCCGGCCGGCTGCCTGATCAGCATGTTGATTCGCTAGTCGAAAATCTCGGGCCGCATGTGCGGGAACAACAGCACGTCGCGAATCGATGGCGAATCCGTCAGCAACATGACGAGGCGGTCCACGCCGATGCCGATACCCGTCGTCGGCGGCATGCCGTATTCGAGCGCGCGGATGTAGTCGTGGTCATAGGACATGGCTTCATCGTCGCCCGCCTTGGCCGCCTCGACCTGCGCGCGAAACCGCTCGGCCTGATCCTCGGCATCGTTGAGCTCCGAGAAACCATTGGCGATCTCGCGTCCTGAGATAAACAGCTCGAAGCGATCCGTAACGAACGGGTCCTCATCGTTCTTGCGGGCCAGCGGCGAAACCTCGGCCGGGTATTGCGTAATAAAGGTCGGCTCGCGCAACTTGTCCTCGACGGTCTCGTCGAATACTTCGGTCTGCAGCTTGCCGGGCCCGTAGTTATCCTTGACGGGCGCGCCGAGCTTTTCGCAGCACGCCGCGAGGTAGTCTCGATCGCGTATCTTCGACATGTCGATGTCGGGGTTGTACTTCGCTAATGCCTCCTCGACCGTCATGCGCTTGAAGGGTTTGCCGAAGTCGTAGGTTTCGCCCTGGTACTCGACGACCGTCGTACCGTTCACGGCCTCGGACATGCCGTGCAGCATCGCCTCGGTCGTATCCATCCAGTCGTTATAGTCGGCGTACGCCCGATACGCCTCCATCATCGTGAACTCGGGGTTGTGCTGCGTCGAGACGCCTTCGTTGCGGAAATTTCGGTTGATCTCGTAAACACGGTCGAAGCCACCCACGATGAGTCGCTTCAGGTTCAGTTCGGGCGCAATGCGCAGGTAAAGCGGCATGTCCAGCGCATTGTGATGTGTCGTGAACGGCCGCGCGATTGCGCCTCCCGGCGTCACCTGCATCATGGGCGTCTCGACTTCCAGGAAGTCCATGGATTCGAGGAAGCCACGCATGTACGTGATGATCTGCGAGCGCTTGCGGAAAACCTCGCGACTCGACTCGTTGATGATCAGGTCGACGTACCGCTGCCGGTAGCGGGTTTCCTGGTCGGAGAGGCCAGCCCATTTCTCGGGCAGCGGCCTCAGCGATTTCGTCAACAGGCGTACTTCATCGGCCAGGACCGTCAGTTCTCCTGTCTTGGTGCGGAACAGCATGCCCTGTGCGCCCACGATATCGCCGACGTCCCATTTCTTGAACGCCTGGTATACACCCTCGGGAAGGCGGTCGCGCTCGAGCCGGACCTGGATCTGGCCGGAGCGATCCTGCAGCTTGACGAAGCTGGCTTTGCCCATCACGCGTTTTGCCATCATGCGACCCGACACGGCGGCGTGAACGTCCTCCTCGAGCAACGCGTCGTTATCGTGAGCAAGAAACGTCTGGTGCAGCTCTTCGGCAATCGCGTTGCGCCGGAAGTCATTCGGAAACGCATTGCCCTCTTCGCGAAGCGCCGCGAGCTTGGCGCGCCGCTCGGTGATGAGCTTGTTCTCGTCCTGTGGCTTGTCGTTACTCATTGGATCTTCTTACAGTCCCTGTTTCAGGCTGGCTTCGATGAAGGCGTCCAGTCCGCCATCCAGCACGGCCTGAGTGTTACCGGTTTCGACACCAGTACGCAAATCCTTGATGCGACTCTGGTCCAGTACGTAATTTCGAATCTGGCTGCCCCAGCCGACGTCCGCCTTGCCCTCCTCGACCTCGGCGGCCGCCGAACGACGCTCCTGCAGCTCGAGCTCATAGAGCTTTGCCTTGAGCTGATTCATCGCCGTCGCCTTGTTCTTGTGTTGCGAACGGTCGTTCTGGCACTGCACGACGATATTGGTCGGCATATGCGTGATGCGGACCGCTGACTCGGTGCGGTTGACGTGCTGCCCGCCGGCGCCGCTGGCGCGATATACGTCGATACGCAGGTCCGAAGGATCGATCTCGATGTCGATGTTGTCGTCGACCTCGGGTGATACGAACACTGACGCGAAGGACGTATGGCGACGGTTACCCGAGTCGAACGGCGATTTCCGAACCAGCCTGTGCACACCGGTTTCGGTGCGCAACCAGCCGTATGCATATTCACCGGAGATCAGGACGGTTGCGCTCTTGATGCCCGCAACTTCCCCGGCGGAGGCTTCGATCACCTCGGCCTTGAAGCCGTGCGCTTCGGCCCAGCGCAGGTACATGCGCAGTATCATCTCCGCCCAGTCCTGTGCCTCGGTGCCGCCCGCGCCGGACTGGATGTCGAGGTAGGCATTGTTCGCGTCCATCTCCCCCGAGAACATGCGCCGAAACTCGAGGCCGGCGACGCGCGATTCAAACTGGGAAATGTCGCTGACGACTTCATAGACCGTATCGTCGTCGTCCTCGTCGATAGCCATGACCAGCAGTTCGTCGGCGTCACGAAGACCGGTCGTGAGCTCGTCGAGGCCAGCGACAACCTGCTCGAGCTGCGCCCGCTCCTGGCCGAGCGCCTGTGCGCGCTCGGGTTCGTTCCAGACGTCCGGTTGCTCGAGCTCGCGCTGGACCTCGGTCAAGCGCTCCGACTTGCCTTCATAGTCAAAGATACCTCCTCAACGCATCGGTGCGTTTGGCGAGGTCAGCTATCGTCTGTTTAATCTGGCTGGTTTCCATGCGGGACACTCGAGCGAAAATCGGCGCGATCTTATCACGGCGAATTGGCGGATAAAGCAGCAATTTGCTCAACGACGAGCTGCGGCGACTCGATGCCGCGAAACTCGTTCACGTCGAGCCTGAAGGACAGCTGCACAATGCCACGGTAGGACGGGCCCGCCTGGTTGAAAGCGATTGCGTCGACGGTATTGCCGCCGCCGGCGGGTCGCACCCGCAATTTGAGGTGGTTGTCACCAACGGTACGTTGTTCGACGACCGCGAAGTCGCCGCTCCACATCGGTTCGGGGAAGCCGGATCCCCAGGGGCCCGCGTCGCGCAGCGAACGCGCGAACTCGAGATTCATGGCGTCACCCGGCAGCACTCCGTCGGTCACGATGGCGCCGCTGAAGTCGGCGTCAGCGTACAGGCGGCGCATTTGCTCCACAGCGGCGGACTTGAAAGCGTCGAGTTCGGGTTCGGCGATCGTGAGCCCCGCCGCCATCGCGTGCCCGCCGAATTTCGCAATGAGCCCGGGGTGCGCGGTCGATACGGCCTCGAGCAGATCCCGCGCGTGCACTCCTGGAATCGAGCGTGCCGAGCCCTTGAGTATGCCGTCTTGCTCGCGCGCGAACGCAATCACCGGGCGATGGCAGCGCTCCTTGACCCGTGCCGCGATGAGTCCGACGATACCCTGGTGCCACGTGGTGTCGTAGACGCACACGCAAGCGGGCCAGCGCTGTTCACCGAGCGAATCGACATAGGCAAATGCCTGCTCGCGCATCGTCGCTTCAATGTCTCGCCGTTCGCTATTGATCTTGTCCAGGATTCGCGCGTAGTCCTTTGCCGACCCGGCGTCGTCCGTCAGCAGGCACTCGATGCCTACCGAGATGTCCTCCAGCCTGCCTGCCGCATTGATGCGCGGCCCCGCGGCAAAACCGAGATCGGTACTCACGCAACGCGCGACCTGGCGGCCCGCCTGCTGCAGAAGTGCCGTAATTCCGGGCACGCATTGCCCGCCCCTGATTCTCTTGAGGCCCTGCTGAACGAGAATGCGGTTGTTGTGGTCCAGCGGCACGACATCAGCGACGGTGCCGAGCGCCACGAGGTCCAGGTAACGTGCCGGGACGCGCGCCGCCCCCGCTCTGCCCTGCTCTTCGAGCAGCCGCCCGACCCGCGCCATGAGGTAAAAGGCCACGCCGACGCCGGCCAGGTTGCGGCTCGGAAACGCGCTACCGTCGAGATTCGGATTGAGAATGACCGCGGCATGCGGCAATTCGCTGCCCGGCAGGTGATGGTCCGTGACGAGCACGGGGATACCGAGTGAGTTGGCTTCAGCAACACCCTCAATGCTGGAGACACCGTTGTCCACGGTAATCAGCAGGCCAGGCGAGCGCTGTGCCGCTACTCGCACGATCTCGGGCGACAATCCGTAACCGTACTCGAAGCGGTTGGGCACGAGGTATTCGACGTCCGCAAAACCGAACTCCCGAAGGCAACGCAGGACGAGTGCCGTGCTCGTAGCACCATCGACGTCGAAATCGCCGACGACGACGATGCGTTCGTGCCGCTTTCCTATCACCAGGGCCGCGGCATCGTCGATGTGCTCCAGCGCGCTCACCGGCGCGATTCGTGCCAGCGCGTAATCGAGTTCCTCCGCGCTCACGAGCCCGCGCATCGCAAAAAGTCTCGCGTGTAGCGGGTCGATGTCCCCGAGTTGCGCGATCTGCGACTGGCTGGGCGAGGGTCTGGTAACGACGGGTCTCATGGATTTCACTGGCTTACTTGAAAAAAGCGCGGCGCCAGAATCTCAATGCATGCGACCGCCGGACGTCAGCGCGATAACCATCTCGAAACAACAGCGTCAGTCGGCTGAGGCGATTACTGCGCAGTGCCGCTCGCAGTGCGTTCAGGCACTCCACGAGGAATGCCGGGTCGCCCTGTTGCCGCGGCGTGACGGCCACGAATCCCCCGGGACAGGCCTCGACAACCTCGTCCATCGTCCCCGGCCACAGGTCGGCAACGGCGTTGCCACATTCCCAGTATCCGTGCATCAGCGGATCATCGGCGAACAGTTGCGGTAGATCACATGTCTTGCGCTCCGGCGCCATGCCACCGCCCCACAGCCACAGCGAGTTGACCGGCTGCTTGCCCGCGGCTACGCGGCGCTGGTTGACCTCGTGGTCATGCAGCGCCATTTCGATTTCGCTCTGCAAATTGCGAAACGCCGCGGCCCCCGGCCCCTGCGGCAGGAAATCTGTCGGCACCTGCTGATCGACGACGTAGGCTGGCTCGGCCGGCGTCACAAGCGGTTCGCAGGAGCGCAGGTAACCGTAGGCGCCGAGCCGGGCAAAGCCGAAGTTCGTATTCTCTGCCAGGGCTTCCTGCAGGTGATCGATCAACAGGCGCAGTTCGGCCGGCTGCACACTGGCGCGAGTCAGTTCGTGCAGGCAAAGATGGTCGAGTCTCGGTTCCAGGTAGACCGGGTCGGCCGCGGCAATCCAGACGGTCGGTCGGTCGCCCGTCTGCCCCCACATGCGCAGCGCCCCAAGACCTTCCTGCAGGCCGGGCAAACCGAGTGCATCGCGCACCCCGGTGAGCAGTTCCTGCGGCCGCTCGTTGAATCGCAGGTCGGCGCGCGCCAGCCAGCGCCGCAATGTGCTGTCCTGCAGTTGGCCAACAGCCGGCAACACCGCGATCGCGGCATTTTTGTCATATGATGCGTCCATGATCAGGCGCCGATGTTAAGGGAAGCGCTAGTGAAATTCACAAGAGAATTGACCGGCACATTGACGATCCAGAGCGTCACAAGCACGTCGATCATTGTCAGCGGCGACTCGTTTTCCGAACCGATCGCCCTGACGCCGGAGGAAATAATCCGGGATTGGCAGCCGCATCCCGTGGCGGAACTCACCGAGGCGCATTTCGAGGACTTGCTGGGGCGTGCTCCCGAACTCGTCATCCTGGGCACCGGCGCCACCTGCGAGTTCCCCCCGCGCGAACTCGTGTTCGCTTTCGCGCGTCGCGGCATAGGCCTGGAAACCATGGACACGCCGGCAGCCGCGCGGACCTTCAACGTACTGGCGACAGAGGGTCGCCAGGTTGCGGTCGTGCTGTATCTCTAGGATGTATCTCCAGGATTAGTCGAGCAGCGAATCGCCGGATATGCCGTTGTTCTCCATCATCTGCCGCAGGTTTTTCAGGGCATCGAGCTGAATCTGGCGGACGCGCTCGCGCGTCACGCCGATCTCGTCGCCGATCTGTTCGAGCGTGGCACGTCGGTAACCGTGCAGGCCGAAACGTCGCTCGACGACGACGCGCTGCTTGTCATTGAGTTCCCAGACCCAGTGGTCGACGATGTCATGCATGGCGTCCTTCTGCGCGCAGCGCGATGGCTCGGCATCGCGCCTGGCACGCAGGCGATCGACCGGCCCGTCTTCATCGGCATTGGACGCGCGCAGCGTCACGCGATCGTGCAGCGCCATCAGGCGCTCCACATTGGCAACCTCAACATTCATGTGCTCGGCGATCTCGGCGAACTTGGGTACCCGGTCGAGTTTGTTGCGCAGGCGCCTGGCAGAGCGGCGACATGCATTGATTTCCTTGATCACGTGGATGGGCAGCCGCACGGTGCGTGCCTGGTTCATGATGCCGCGCTCGATCGTCTGGCGAATCCACCAGGTCGCGTACGTCGAAAAACGGAAGCCACGCTCGGGGTCGAATTTCTCGACGGCACGAATCAGGCCGAGATTGCCCTCCTCGATCAGGTCCAGGAAGGGTAGCCCGCGATTGATGTAGCGCCGGGCGATCTTGACGACGAGCCGCAGGTTGCTCTCGATCATGCGCCGGCGGGCGGACTCGTCACCGCGTTGCGCGCGCCGCGAATAGGTCTTTTCCTCTTCCGCCGTTAGCAACGGCGAGACGCCGATTTCCTCCAGGTACTGACGTGTCGGGTCGAGCAGCTGTCCCATGTCTTACCCCCTGTTGCAAGGGGCGCTGCGTCTGCACAAGCCTATCTTCTCGGCAAATATCTCCGCGGGTCCACCGGCCTGCCGTTGCGCCTGATCTCGAAGTGCAGTCGCGCCTTGCGTTCCGGCCCTTCCCCCATCTTCGCGATGCGCTGCCCTTTCTTGATGTTCTCGCCTTCCTTGACAAGCAGCGATGCGTTGTACCCGTAGGCACTGAGGTAGGTGTCGTTATGTTTAAGAATAATAAGCTTGCCGTAGCCGATCAGTCCACTGCCCGCGTAGACGACATGACCGGAAGCCGCGGCATAAATGGTCTGGCCGGCCTTGCCATTGATCAGGACGCCGGTGCCGGTGCCGGGTTTTGCGCCGAATTCGACGTTGATGCGGCCGCTGGTCGGCCACGACCACTTCGGCGCCGGCTGCTCGGGAATACTGGGCAATGGCCGTGACGGGGCTCGCCGGGTCGAGGCCGAGCGTGAGCCTGACGATGCGCCCGGCTTGAGACGCAGGACCTGCCCTGGATAGATCAGCGAGCCGTCCCCGAGGCGATTCCAGCGTGCGACATCATCCGGATCCTTGCCGTAGCGCCAGGCGATCGAATACAGCGTCTCACCCTTCCGTACGATATGCGTTTGCCGCTCATCGTCCCAGCGCGACTGGCCGCCGCAGGACTGCAGGACCAACAGGCAAAAACAGAGTATGAGGAAACGCGAGGTCATCCGCCCCGCATCATCATCCAGCCGATGCCGATCGCGGTGAGCACCACGGTGGCCCAGCCGACGCGCTCGATGTGCTTCTTGAGCGTGGTCTCGAAGCGCTCGCCGGCCAGCTTGATCAGGCCCGTGACGAGGAAGTAGCGTGCGCCGCGACTGATGAGCGAGGCCATGAAAAACGCCGGCAGGTTCAGGACGGCGACGCCGGCCGCGATCGTGAAGACCTTGTACGGTATCGGCGAAAAGCCTGCTACGAAGACCACCCAGAAGCCGTAGGTATCGAACCAGCGCTGGCTGGTCTGATACGCCTCCCAGTAATGCGATTCTCGCAACCAGGGCTCGATGGCCTCGAACATGCCGTAGCCGATGGCGTAACCGGCAAGGCCGCCGAGCACCGAAGCCACCGTGGCAATGGCGGCAAGGCGCACCCACTTTTCGCGTTCTGCCAGGCACATCGGCGCGAGCATGATGTCGACGGGAATCGGGAAGAACGATGCCTCGGCAAAACTGAGCCCGGCCAGGTAGCGTTCCGCGTGCGGGTGACGTGACCACTGCAGTACGCGCTCGTAAAGCGGTTCGAACAATCGCATATCAGGCAATCCCTGCCTCAGAATAAATTACTTTTAAAAGCACATTTATCATATTGATAAATATACGCTATTTTCCCTTTACGAGTGGCACGAAGCTGACCAGCCCCAGCGACACCTGTTCGTAATGGTCGCTGCGGTTGGTGACTATCGTTAGCTCCTGCGCGCCGGGTGGACCGACCGGGATGATGAGTCTTCCGTCAGCCGCAAGCTGCTCGAGCAGGCGCTCCGGAACCTCGTCGGCCGCGGCCGTCACAATGATACCGTCATAGGGCCCGTACTTGCGCCAGCCTTCCCAGCCATCGCCCGGCCGAAACTGCACATTGTAAATATCGAGATCGCGCAGCCTCTGCCGGGTTTTCCTGAGCAACTCGGGAATGCGCTCGACCGTGTAGACTCGTTTGACGAGGGCGGCAAGAACGGCAGTCTGGTAGCCGCAGCCCGTGCCAATCTCCAGCACCGTTTCGCCCTGGAAACCACTGAGCAGCGCTTCCGTCATACGCGCCACGACATAGGGCTGGCTAATGGTCTGTCCAAGGCCGATCGGCAAAGCCGTATCCTCGTAGGCCCGGCTGGCAAGCGCCTCGTCGACAAACAGGTGGCGCGGTACGTCACGGATCTGCGCAAGTACCGCCTCGGAGCGAATGCCCTGCTCCCGCAGCCGCTGCACGAGCCGATCACGCGTGCGCTTCGACGTCATGCCGATACCCTGCTTGACGTCGATCATCGCTCGAGCCAGTCCGCAATGCCCTGCACGGCTTCGTGACGCGTGAGATCGACCTTCAGTGGCGTGATCGCCACGCCACCATGCTCTACCGCGTGGAAATCGGTGCCTTCTCCGGCATCCTGGCCCTGGCCCGCGGGCCCTACCCAGTAAATCGGGCGGCCGTAGGGGTCGCTGTCCTTGAGGATCTGCTCCGACTTGTGGCGAAATCCGAGCCGGGTCGCGTGAATACCATTGAGCTCGTCATAAGGCAGGTCGGGAACGTTCACATTGAGGACGATATCCGCGGCCAGCGAGGAACGCTCGATCTTCTGCACCAGCTCGGAGGCCACGCGTGCGGCCGCGTCGAAGTGCTTCAGGTCGTGCCCGACAAGAGAGACGGCGATGGTCGGCAGGCCGAGGAATCGTCCTTCCATCGCCGCCGCGACGGTCCCGGAATAGATCACATCGTCGCCGAGATTAGCGCCATGGTTGATGCCCGAGACGACGAGGTCCGGTTCATCGTCCAGGAACCCCGTCAATGCCAGGTGCACGCAGTCCGACGGGGTGCCGTCGACCTTGTACCGGTTTTTCGCATACTCGGATACCCGCAACGGCGTGTGCAGCGTCAGCGAGCTGCTCGCGGCCGAACGATTGCGGTCAGGCGCCACGACGACGACATCGGCGACCTGTTCGAGCGCGTCGGTCAGCGCGTTGATCCCTGTAGCGAGATACCCGTCGTCGTTGCTGATTAGGATTTTCATTATGGATTGGACGATTGCGACGCGCTCACTATACTCAAAGATTCACGCACACCATAGCCTCGAAGACCAGACTGTGACCGAAGACGACATTGATGAGTTCCGACGTGCAATGTCGGGGGCCAAGCCGCTCGAGGCGGAGGAGCGTGTTCCTATCGAAAAAACAAAGCCCAGACCTCGCGCACGATTTGCAAAGGCCGACGAACAGAGAGCGCTCAAGGAAACGCTCGAGGACGATATCGACACGCTGCAGCACGGTTACGGTGATGCGCTGCGCTATCACCGCCCGTCGGTCGGAAAGCGCACAATGCGCAAACTGGCGAAGGGTGGATACAGCGTGCAGGCCGAGATTGACCTGCACGGTATGACCCTGGCGGAGGCCAGGCCCCGGCTCGCCGATTTCATCGAGTACAGCGCCATGCAGGGCAATCTCTGCGTGCGCGTTGTGCACGGCAAAGGCCTCGGATCGGGGGATCGCGGACCGGTACTCAAGAACGCCGTCAATCGCTGGCTCAGGAAGTGGGACAGCGTGCTGGCATTCGTGTCCACCCGGCAGGTCGACGGAGGCACGGGCGCGATTTACGTTTTGCTGCAGAAGACCTAGCCGGTCGATACGATTTCCCGCAGCACCGAAGTCGCGAAAGCGCCCCGCCCGAGCGCAAACTCAAGCGTGAGCGACCCGGGCTCCAGCGACCACTCCAGGTCGATTACACGCAATCGCAGGCTTCTGTGCGCCGCCTCGACACGAGCCTTTGCCAGCGCCTCAAGCCAGTGGTCGCAGTCGTCGAGCAGCTCGGGAGATTCTATTCCGTCGCCGCACAGCAACCCGGCCGGATGAATATCGAGCGCTTCACAACGCCGTGCAGTTTCGTCGTCGACCTCGTCCACACTGAACACGCTACCGGTGCCCTCGAGGTTCACGGTGTCGCCGGGGAGTATCCTGTTCCACGACGATTCACGAACGCGCGCGTCCAGGATCCTGTTGAACAAATACGATCGCGCGGTCGAAATCGCGATGCTGCGTTTGTGTCGCGGCAATCGCTTGCCCGACGCCCAGGCGTTTGCCAGTTCGATATTCGATCCGCCGCGCCCGAAGCGCTGCTCGCCGAAATAGTTGGGCACGCCCGATGTCGCAATGCATTGCAAGCGTTCCTCCAGGATTCCCGGATCGCAGGTGTCGCCGCGCATGACGATGCTGAAGCGATTCTGCCGGTGTGCGCCACGCCGCAGTTTTTTTCCATGACGCTGCTCTTCCAGCAGCTTCACGCCCTCGACATCGAGCCGACCCCATTCAGGCGCGTTCCAGCGCGGCACGCTGAACCACTGTCGAGTCACTGCATGGCGGTCTTTCAGACCGGCGTAGCCCACGTCACGGGCCGGCACGTCGGCATGGCGCGCAAGCTGCCTCGCCACCCACTCGGTGTTGGCGCCGGTCTTCTCGATCCAGAGATAATCGTGTTCACCATCGCCGCTGAACTCGAAGCCCAGGACTTCATGCACGACGAACTCCTCCGGTCGTGCCTTGATCTGCGCCACAAATAAGGGGTCCCCGTGAGCACGGGCCCAGTCAGGTAAAGACACGATTTCCTAGTAGGAAGCGTCGACGACCGGGACGACCTGGTAGAAGGTCTCCTGCTCGCCGATCATGCCAAGGTCCGTGCGCGCGCGTTCTTCGGCCGCATCCCGCCCTTGCTTGAGGTTAATGACCTCGGCGTCGAGAGCCGCGTTGCGGTCGCGCAGCGACTCGTTGAGCGCGCCCTGTTCAGCCACGGCCGACCGCAGCTTGATGGTTTTGCGGTAGCCGTCATCGGACAGCCAGAGCTCGGCCTGGAGGCCGAGCCCGGCAATGCCGAGAATTACGAGTAGCCAGCGTGAACTGAACAAACGCTTACCCCAATGATTGTGCCGGCGGCGCTTTCAGCCAAGCTTGACCGAAAACGCCTCGCGGGCCGCATACCCTGCCTCTGCACCCAGTTCCTCTTCGATGCGCAACAACTGGTTGTACTTGGCGATACGGTCAGACCGGGACAGGGATCCGGTCTTGATCTGCGTCGCCTGCGTGCCTACCGCGACATCGGCAATCGTGCTGTCCGACGTTTCGCCGGAGCGGTGCGAGATTACCGCAGTGTAGCCCGCGTCATCAGCCATAGTAATCGCATCAAGAGTTTCGCTTAAGGTACCGATTTGGTTAGGTTTTATCAATATGGAGTTGGTAATTTTTTCGTCGATGCCACGTTTGAGGATCGAGGTATTGGTCACGAACAGGTCGTCGCCGACGAGCTGTACCCGGTCGCCCAGGGCCTCCGTATGCACACGCCAGCCGTCCCAGTCGCTCTCATCCATGCCATCTTCGATCGAGATGATCGGGTAGCCGTCGGCCAGTTCGGCCAGGAAATCGCTGAATCCGGGTGCATCGAACTTGCGCCCTTCGGACTCGAGATCGTAAAAGCCGTCCTTGTAGAACTCCGAGCTTGCGACGTCGAGACCCAGCAGGATGTCGTCGCCCGCCTTGAAACCGGCGCTCTCGATAGCCGTCATGATCGTGTCGAGCGCCGCCTTGTTGGACGGCAGATCGGGCGCGAAACCGCCTTCGTCGCCCACGGCGGTGTTCAGCCCCTGGCCGCGCAACACGCTCTTGAGGCTGTGAAAGACCTCGGCGCCGTAGCGCAGCGCTTCCGCAAAATTCGGTGCGCCGACCGGCAGAATCATGAACTCCTGGATATCGACGCTGTTGTCGGCATGCGCGCCGCCGTTGATGATGTTCATCATCGGCACGGGCATCATCGTGCTCGGCCCCAGGTGCCGAAACAGCGAGATGCCTTTCGACGCGGCTTCAGCCTTGGCCGCTGCCAGCGAGATCGACAGTAACGCATTCGCGCCGAGCCGGCCCTTGTTGTCGCTTCCATCGACTTCGATCATGCGCTCGTCGAGTGCGCGCTGGTTTTCGAACTCGACGCCAAGCAAGGCATCGCTCAGTTCGCCGTTGACATTGGCGACAGCCTGCCGGACGCCCTTGCCGAGGTAGCGCGACTTGTCGCCGTCCCGCAGCTCGACCGCTTCGCGTGTACCTGTGGACGCGCCTGACGGGACCCCCGCACGTGCCGTGCTGCCATCAGCCAGCGTTACATCCGCTTCGACGGTCGGGTTGCCGCGTGAATCGAGAATTTCCCGTCCACGAATTTCCTTGATCTTGATCATTGTCACTCCGTTTGCGGAACGCCGAGGCCGTAGGCTGCTTCGAGAAAACCGCGTTGTTTGACGCCCGCATCGATCGATACGAGCGATTCGAGAAGATCCTTCATTTGTGCGAGGGGCCATGCATTGGGCCCATCGCTGAGCGCTTTGGCCGGGTCAGGATGCGTTTCCATGAATACACCGGCCACTCCGGTGGCAACGGCCGCGCGTGCCAGCACGGGAATAAACTCGCGCTGCCCGCCCGACGAGGAGCCTTGCCCACCCGGCAACTGGACAGAATGGGTGGCATCGAAGACAACCGGGCAACCCGTGCCGCGCAGTATAGCGAGACTGCGCATGTCGGAGACGAGATTGTTGTAGCCAAAGGAAAAGCCGCGTTCGCAGACCAGGATCCTGTCGTTGCCTGCCGAGCGCGCCTTGTCGACAACGTTCTGCATCTCCCAGGGCGACAGAAACTGCCCCTTCTTGATGTTCACGGGCAGCCCCGTGGCCGCCGTGCGCAAAATAAAATTGGTCTGACGACACAGGAATGCAGGCGTTTGCAGCACATCCACGACGTCGGCGACCTCATCCATCGGCGTGTCTTCGTGAACATCGGTCAGCACCGGGAGGCCCAGTTGCCGCTTTACCTCTCCCAGAACCCGAAGGCCTTCCGCCATTCCGGGCCCGCGAAATCCGTCGCGAGACGAGCGATTCGCCTTGTCGAACGACGACTTGTAGATAAACGGGATGCCCAACTCGGCGGTGATTTCCTTCAGGGAGCCCGCCGTATCGATCGCCATCTGCTCACTTTCGACGACGCAGGTTCCGGCGATCAGGAAGATCTCTCGATCGTTACCGGCATCGAAGCCGCATAGCTTCATGCCTCGGCAGCCTCGGGTAACTCCCCTTCACCATGCCGGCGCACTGCCGCAATAAAGCTCTTGAACAACGGGTGACCGTCGCGCGGATTGGACGTGAATTCGGGGTGGAACTGGCTCGCCAGGAAAAACGGGTGGTCCCTGATCTCGACCATCTCGACGAGATCATCTACCGACAGGCCTGAGAATGTCAGGCCGGCGGCCGACAGCTGCTCGCGGTAGTTGTTATTGACCTCGTAACGATGCCGGTGCCGTTCCTCGATCTCGATGGCGCCGTAGCTTTGGGCCGCGAGCGAGCCCTCCTCCAGCGCGACCGACTGTGCGCCGAGACGCATCGTGCCGCCCATTTCAGAATCTTCGCTGCGTTCTTCGACACCGCCGCCGGCATCCTGCCACTCCGTAATCAGGCCAACGACCGGATGCGGCGTGTTCCTGTCAAACTCGGTGCTCATCGCACCCTCGAGCCCGGCCATATGGCGCGCAGCCTCGATCACGGCAACCTGCATGCCGAGGCAGATGCCGAGATACGGTATGCCGTTCTCACGAGCGAACTGCACGGTGTCAATCTTGCCTTCGATTCCGCGATCCCCGAAGCCGCCGGGCACGACGATGCCGTCCATCGACTCGAGCACGGCGGTTCCCTGTTCCTCGATGTCGGTCGATTCGATGAAATGTATGTTCACCTTGGTGCGCGTATGGATACCGCCGTGCTGCAAGGCCTCCACCAGCGAAATGTACGAGTCCTTGAGGTCCATGTACTTGCCGACCATAGCGACGCTCACCTCGGCCGTCGGATTCTGCTTGGCTTCGACAACTTCGTCCCACTCGCTGAGGTCCGCCTCTGGCAAATCCAGGCCGAGCTGGCGTGCCACGATGCCGTCGAGTCCCTGGTCGTGCATCATCGCAGGGATCTTGTACAGGTCGTCGGCGTCATAGGCCGAGATGACCGCCTTCTCAGGCACATTCGTGAACAGCGCGATCTTTTTGCGTTGATCGGAAGGCAGCGGCTGCTCCGAGCGGCACACGAGTATGTCGGGCTGAATACCGATCGAGCGCAGTTCTTTCACGGAATGCTGCGTCGGCTTGGTCTTTATTTCGGAACTGGTCGGTATGTAGGGCACCAGCGTCAGATGCACGTAGACGACGCGATCGTGCCCGAGCTCCACGCCCATCTGGCGAATCGCCTCGAGGAATGGCAGGGACTCGATATCACCAACGGTGCCGCCGATTTCCACCAGGCAAATGTCGGCGTCGCCTGCGCCCTTCCTGACGCCCTCCTTGATTTCATTCGTGATATGCGGAATCACCTGGACGGTCGCGCCAAGGTAATCACCACGACGCTCCTTGGCGATGACGCTTTCATAGATGCGACCCGTCGTGTAGTTCGAATGTCGGCCACCTTTGGCCGTGCGCACGAAGCGCTCGTAATGCCCGAGGTCGAGGTCCGTCTCGGTGCCGTCATGAGTGACAAATACCTCACCATGCTGGAAAGGGCTCATCGTGCCAGGATCGACGTTGATGTACGGATCGAGCTTGATCATGCTGATCGTCAATCCACGCGCTTCGAGTATGGCGCCGAGGCAAGCGGACGTGATTCCCTTGCCAAGAGAAGAAACCACACCGCCCGTTATGAATACATACGATGTCATTGCTGGCCTATGAGTTAATTGCGCATTGATTTCGCGGAAAGCGAGAAACAAGAAAGGGCTGGAGCAAAAGCACTGCTGGTGCTTTCTTCCAACCCTTCGAATTCCGCACCGTCGTTGGACTAAAGACGGTTTTAAACGTTATCAGATAGCCACATGGGACACAACGACTGAAGCTGCCCGAAACGCTCAATGCAGGGCCGGACGGTCCTGCCATCGCACGCCGATCCCGGGCTCGCTGGCGGCGGATGCCGCCAGCCACAGGTCGCCGACCGCGACCAGCTCATCGCCGGCGTACAGCAATGGTAGCCGGTCGCGCATCCAGGGCACCACTCCCTCCTCCTGAAGTAATTTCTTGAGTTTGCGCGTATGTGATTGACCTAAAGGCTGAAATTCCTCGCCGCCCTGCCGGAAAGAAAGCGTCAGCCCACGCTCGAACAGCGACCTGGACAAACCCTGCTTCGCGTCGGGCTCGAAATGCAACACGCCGAGTCCGTCGCCAAGCGCCAGCGGCGACCCACCCACCGGCCCCGCAGCTGGCGCAGCCTGCAGATTCTCCGGCAACAGGTAGACGGCATTGCGGTAGCGACGCACCGCGGCACCGGGCCATTTGACGAGCGGCTGCGCATCCGCGCGCGCGGGAATCAACTCGTCGAGCACGCGTGCCAATTGCATCGCCGTTGGCGTCGACAAGCCAAGCTTCCTCAGGGCGAAGCGAATGAGGTTGCGCTGGCGCGCCGCCGACAGCACCAGAAGGCCATCGATCGGCAACCGTTGCGGACGACCACCCAGGCTGTCGAGGTCGATCGCGGCCAGCTCCGAAAGCAGCTGCGACGCCTCACTGGCATTACGAGCACTGCGTTGCAGGCGCGCCGAGATGTCCGGCCATCGTGACCTCAAGCGCGGCAATACCTCGTGACGCAGGAAATTTCGGTCGAAGCGGCGATCCGCGTTACTTGGGTCCTCGATCCAGTCGAGTTCGTGCCGCCTGGCGTACTCCTCGAGTGCCGAGCGCTCCACATCGATCATCGGACGCGCCAGCCAACCCGGACCGAAGCGACGCAATTCGCCGATGCCTGCGATGCCGGCCGGCCCCGTGCCGCGCACCAGGTTCAGTAGCAGCGTCTCAGCCTGGTCTTCCCGATGATGCGCGGACAGCAACCAGTCACCGATCTCGAGCTGAGCGTGCAGCGCCGTGTAACGTGCCTCCCTCGCCGAGGCTTCGGGGCCCCTGCCCGACTCGAGCTGGACAGTGACCGCGAGGCTGCGATACGCGACGCCGAGGCCTGATGCCGTCGCCTCACAGTGCCGGCTCCAGTCGGCCGATTCAGGCTGCAGGCCGTGGTCAACATGAATGGCGAGTACTTCCACGCCTGCGTTCTGTGCGACAGGCTGCAAGGCATGCAGCAGTACCGTGGAATCCAGTCCGCCGCTGAAAGCGACGACGTACCTGGATGGCTTGCCGGCGGCCGCCTCCAGTACCGAGAGCGTGTCCTGGAGGAGCGTTTCGCTGAAGGTCACGCTTCTTTGAACTGACCGAAACTCGCGAGGCGTTGCTGTCGACGCTCGAGCAAAACTTCGCTCGACAAGCCGTCGAGTTCGTCAAGACTCTTGAGAATGGCGTTTCGAACGACTTCGGCCATTTCCTTGTGATTGCGATGGGCGCCGCCCAGCGGCTCCTCCAGCACCTCGTCGACAAGACCGAAGTCATTGAGGCTCTGGGCCGTAATACGCATGGCTTCTGCCGCATCCTCCGCCTTTTCGGCGCTCTTCCAGAGTATCGAGGCACAGCCTTCGGGAGAAATTACCGAATAAATCGCGTATTGCAGCATCAGGAGACGGTCGCTCACGCCGATCGCGAGCGCACCGCCTGAGCCGCCTTCGCCAATGACGACGCTGATGATCGGGGTCTTCAGCCCCGCCATCAGGTAGAGACTGTATGCGATCGCCTCACTCTGCCCACGTTCCTCCGCACCGACGCCAGGATAAGCCCCCGGTGTATCGATGAATGTCACGACAGGCAAAGAGAATTTTTCGGCAAGGCGCATCAGTCGTTGTGCCTTGCGGTAACCCTCCGGCTTGGGCATACCATAGTTTCGACGCACGCGTTCCTTTGTATCGCGGCCTTTCTGATGGCCAATGATCATGACGGGCCGACCGTCGATGCGTCCCATGCCGCCGACAATCGCCGGATCGTCAGCGTACATCCGGTCACCGTGTAACTCCTGGAAATCAGGGGCGATGATCTCGAGGTAGTCCATCGTATAGGGCCGCGACTCGTGCCTCGCGACCCGCGCCACCTGCCATGGACTGAGCTTGGCAAAGATGCTCTTGGTCAGCGACTCGCTCTTGTTCTTGAGGCGCGCGACTTCTTCGTTGATGTTGATTTCCGAATCATCACCAACGTAGCGAAGCTCGTCGATTTTTGCCTCGAGCTCCGCAATTGGTTGTTCGAAATCAAGAAATTTCAGGTCCATAACGGCAACATTACATTATCTCTCGTCCCGGTGCATACAGCAGGCGGACGTTGTTGTTGCCCAGCAATTCGCTCAGCTTGTCCCGCAATTCGCGACTCGGCCGCACGGCCCATTCGGGCCCGAGCGCGAATCGAGCCGAGGCGCTGTCGCCCACGTAGCGTACCGAGACATCGCAACTGCCCTCGCGAAACGGCAGTAGCAGATCGTGCAATTTCACGAGCAGCTGCTCGCCCTGTCCGTTGGGCGCCAGGCTCAGTATCATGCTTTTCGCCCGAGACTCGATGACGCGATCGATGTGTAATACGTTTTTCGCGTTGACGGTCCAGCTACCGATGAAGTCGTCGTATCGCAAGCCGCCGGATACGACGACGATCTCGTCCTTCACCAGCAGGTGACGGAACTCCTGGAACGCTTCGCTGAAGAAACTGATTTCCATGCGGCCCGTGTCGTCATCCAGCACGACGCTCACACGGTTGCCACGCTTCCTGACGTCGACGATCAGGCCGGCAACGGTGGCCTCGCGCCGCGCCTGTGCGTAGTTGCGCTCGCCCTTGTTGTTTTGTGGCGGCGGCTCTGCGGTGATTTCGCCGAGCTTGCCGTCGACGAAAAAGCCCGCATCATGGCGCACCGCGTCGAACGGGTGACCGGTCAGGTACAGGCCGAGGGCCTCTTTCTCGTTGCTGAGTAGCAGGCGCTCGGGCCATTCCGCCAACTCGGCGGTCTGCGCAGGTTCGGCCACGGCCGCTGGCGCTTCAATGCCGAACATGTCGTTCTGTCCCGCGGCGGCAGCCCGTGCGTGCTGATCGGCGCTCCGCAGCGCCTCGGGCAGCTGGTGCATGAGGCTGCGTCGCGATGCGCCAAAGCCATCCATGGCGCCCGACTTGACCATTGCCTCGAGCGCGCGCCTGTTGACCTTGTCGTGGTCGACGCGCCGGCAAAGCTCCGCGAGGCTGGTGTAGTGACCGTTCGATTCCCGTTCGTCGATCAGGGAATCGACAGCGGCATGACCAACCCCCTTGATGGCCCCGAGGCCATAGAGAATCGTCTGCTCATCAGAAACGCTGAACTGGTAAGCCGAGTGCTTGATGTCTGGCGCCATCAATTTGAGCCCGAGCTGGCGGCAGTCATCCTTGAGCGTAACCAGACGATCGGTGTTCTGCAGGTCGGCGCTCATTACAGCGGCCATGAATGCGGCCGGGTAATGGGCTTTCAGATACGCCGTCTGGTAAGACAGCACGGCATAGGCAGCCGAGTGGGATTTGTTGAATCCGTAGGCCGCGAACTTCTCCATGAGATCGAAAATACGGGTTGCGGTCTTTTCGGTAACGCCCCTCTCCGTTGCGCCCGTGACGAAAATTTCACGCTGTTTCGCCATCTCTTCGGGCTTTTTCTTGCCCATGGCGCGGCGCAGCAGGTCTGCGCCACCCAGCGTGTAACCCGCCAGCACCTGGGCGATCTGCATGACCTGCTCCTGGTAAAGAATCACGCCATAGGTTTCTTCCAGGACGGGCTTGAGGTCCGGGTGCAGGTAATCGATGTCGGCTTTGTTGGATGCGTGTTTGCGCGTTATGAAGTCGTCAACCATGCCGGACTGCAGCGGGCCGGGGCGGAACAGCGCGACGAGCGCGACGAGATCATCGAACTGATCTGGCCGCATTCGCTTGATCAGGTCTCGCATACCGCTCGACTCGAGCTGAAACACAGCCGCCGTACGCGTGCTGCGTAACAACTCGAAAGTCTTCGAGTCGCGCTCCGGAATACGACTGATGTCGAGCTGTCGTTCAGGGTAGCGATCATTGACGATACGCACGGCCCAGTCGATGATCGTCAGCGTCTTCAACCCTAAGAAATCGAACTTGACGAGCCCGACCGCCTCGACGTCGTCCTTGTCGAGCTGCGTCACGACGTTACTGCCACCCTCTTCGCAATACAGCGGCGCAAAATCCGTCAGCGGGCCGGGTGAAATCACGACGCCGCCCGCATGCTTGCCGGCGTTGCGGACGAGCCCCTCGAGCGAGCGCGCCAGGTCGATGATCGCCGCGACTTCCTCGTCGTCATTGTACATCGTCGCCAGTTCATCCGACTCCTCGAGCGCCTTGTCGAGCGTCATGCCGATTTCGAACGGCACCTGCTTGGCAATGCGGTCTACGAAACCATAGGGCTGCCCGAGCACTCGGCCGGTGTCGCGAATCACGGCTTTCGCGGCCATCGTGCCGAACGTGATGATCTGCGAGACACGCTCGCGGCCGTAGCGCTCGGCGACATAGTCGATGACGGCATCGCGTCCATCCATGCAGAAGTCGACGTCAAAGTCCGGCATGGAAACGCGTTCGGGATTCAAGAATCTCTCGAACAGCAGGTCGTGCTGCAACGGATCCAGGTCGGTAATGCCGAGTACCCACGCAACCACCGAGCCGGCACCGGAACCGCGGCCGGGGCCGACGGGCACCTCGTTTTCACGCGCCCAGCGAATGAAATCGGCGACGATAAGGAAATAGCCCGGAAAACCCATGGACTGGACGACGCCGAGTTCGGTTTCCAGACGCTCGTCGTACGGCGCGCGAAAGGCGGCACGCTCCTTGTCCGGGATGGTCTCGGCCTCGAACTTCCTGGCCAGCGCCGCATCGAGGCCGCGCCGGGCTTCGGCCTCGAGAAACGCCGCCTCGTCCTGTCCCTCGGGCACCGGGAATGCCGGCAGGACGCTTTCCCCGAGCTTGAGATCGAGGTTACAGCGTCGCGCTATCTCGACACTGTTCTGCAATGCCGCCGGTATGTCGGCAAACAGCGCCGCCATTTCCTCAGGCGTCCGCAGGTACTGGGCGTCACTGTAATGCCGCGGGCGGTCGCCATCCGCGAGGCCGCGACCGTCATGAATGCAGACTCTGGCCTCGTGCGCATTGAAATCTTCCTGTCGCAGGAATCGGACGTCGTTGCACGCCACGACGGGCACAGTCATCTCGCCCGCAAGGGCCAGGCTCGCCTGCACGCAGTCCTCCTCTCCCGGGCGTCCCGTTCGAATCAGCTCGATGTAAAACCGTCCCGGGAAAATGCCTTGCCAGGCGCGCAACAGTTCGCGTGCTTCCGGCAGATGTCCGGCATGCAGCGCATGACCGACATCGCCGTGCAAGCCGCCGGACAATGCGATGAGGCCTTCGCAAGTGCTGGCGTCCAGCCATTCGCGTCGAACCATCGGCTCGCCCCGGACCTGGCCCTCGAGGTAGCTGCGCGTGATCAGTCCGGACAGGTTTCGATAGCCCGTCGCATCCTGGCAAAGCAGCAGTAGTGTGTACGGCCGATCGGGATCGTCCTCGTTCAACAGGCTGAGATCGACGCCGATGATCGGTTTGACGCCCGCCTGAAGCGCCTTCCTGTAGAACTTGACGAGTCCGAACAGGTTGTTCCGATCCGTCAGCGCGACGGCCGGCGCCCCGGATGCCGCACAGGCCTGCATCAGCTCGGGAATTCGCACCGTGCTGTCGACAATCGAATACTCGGTGTGCAGGTGCAGATGAACGAAAGAGGGTTCTTTCATGAGGTAGCCCGCACCGGTGCAAACGTGAATCGATGCTCGCGACACGGGCCAAACTCCTCGAGGCGAGCCCGGTGCAGCGCGGTGCCATAACCTTTGTGGCGGGCAAACTCGTAACAGGGGTACAGACGATCGAGCTCGACCATGATCCGGTCGCGCACGGTCTTGGCCAGTATCGAGGCCGCGCTGATCGCCGCAACGCGGTCATCGCCGCCAACGATGGCCTCGCCTGCAAGCTGCCGGTCGCCAAATGTCAGGTTGGGCAAGCGATTACCATCGACCTGCACGACCGCCGGCGTCACGGACAGGCCGAGTATTGCGCGGCGCATGGCGAGCATCGTAGCCGCAAGGACATTGAGCGCATCGATCTCCGCGGGATCCGCCCAGGCGACCGCCCAGGCGAGTGCCGAAGCACGCACCTCTACGGCAAGTCGTTCGCGCCGCGCGGCACTGAGTTTTTTCGAGTCGGCAAGGCCCTCAACGGGCCGATCGGGGTTCAGTATGACGGCAGCGGCCGCGACCGGACCGGCCAGCGGGCCCCGCCCCGCTTCGTCGACGCCGGCGACGAGCCCGCCGGAATGGAACAATTTTGCCTGCTGCATCGTGATGGTATGCGCCTGGACCCTTACTGCTTCTTTGCGAGATCGATGACGGCTTCGGCCGCGCGCTGGTCTGCGTCAAGTGCCAGCTCCGTTTTGAGTTTAGCAAATTCGCTGCTGACGAAACGGCGTCGTTCGGGGTCGTTAAGGAATTCGCTAACCGTCGCTGCAATGGCCCGGGGCTCGGCATCTTCCTGGATAAATTCAGGCACCAGCGGTGTGTCGGTCAGCAAATTCGGCAATGTATAGTACCTGAGCTTGACCAGTCGAAATGCCCGAACCAGGGCCGCTGTAAGGCGTGAGACGCGATAGGCCGCAATTGTCGGTTTACCGAGTAACGCCGCTTCGAGTACCGCGGTACCCGAAGCGAGCAATACGACGTCAGCAGCCATCATCGCGGTTTCAGAATCGCGGTCGATGAGATTGAAGCGATCGACGACGCCCGCTTCGCTGAGCTGCCCCTCAATCAACGGGCGCAAGCTCGGCGACGCCAGTGGCGTCACGAAAGTAATGTCAGGTCTCTCCTCTGCGAGCAGTTTCGCGGTCGCGGCAAAAACATCGCCAAGCCGGGACACTTCGCTCGCGCGGCTGCCAGGCAAAACGGCCACGACTTCCCCGGCTTCGATGCCCAGCTTCCGGCGCGCCGGGTATGCTTCGACGAAAGACGGCGTCTTGTCGGCTTTCGGATGGCCGACAAATACGGCGTCAATTTCGTGAGCGTCGTACAGC
>Ga0209567_10000118_pt1 | contig 40410 bp, 26 predicted proteins | sample COG_12_FD_184756 | JGI IMG/M metagenome (GOLD analysis project Ga0209567, IMG submission 184756) | Pelagic marine sediment microbial communities from the LTER site Helgoland, North Sea, for post-phytoplankton bloom and carbon turnover... | ecosystem: Environmental > Aquatic > Marine > Neritic... | reverse complement strand
GCGCGCGACTATGGTCGCTCGATCGGATTCGAAGGCACCTTCCTGATCGAACCCAAGCCGATGGAGCCGATGAAGCACCAGTATGACTTCGACGCGCAGACCGTCATCGGCTTCCTGCGCCACCATGGCCTGGCTGGCGACTTCAAGCTCAACATCGAGGCGAACCACGCGACGCTCGCGGGTCACACCTTCGCCCACGACCTGCGCATGTGTGCGGACGCCGGCTTGCTCGGCTCGGTCGATGCGAACCGTGGCGATCCGCAAAACGGCTGGGACACCGACCAGTTCCCGAGCGACCTTTACGACACCGTGCATGGCATGATGGTCATACTCGAAGCCGGAGGCCTCGGCACCGGCGGCCTGAACTTCGACGCCAAAGTCAGGCGCGAGTCGATCGATCTCGAGGACATGTTTACGGCCCATATCGGCGGCATCGATTCATTCGCGCGTGGCTTGGTCATCGCCGATCGAATTCTCTCCGACCCGCGCTCGTCGGAATTGCGTTACGGCCGTTACACGAGTTTCGACAGCGGTCAGGGCAAGCAATTCGAGGACGGCGAGCTCGGCCTTGCGGACCTCAGGGACATCGCGGCGAGCAGTGGCGAACCCAGGCTCGAAAGCGGCAGGCAGGAACTCGTCGAGAACCTGATCAATGACCACATAGTGAGGGGCTGCTAGGCGGGCACGCCCCAGAATCGCGAGGTCGGCAACGTCACGATCCCGCTTGTGTAGACCAGGCCGCCGGGCCTGTCGTCCCCGATCAGCAGCGGACCGTCGATATCGACGAACTCGGAAAGCTGCGCGATGACATGTGAAGGCGCCATCGAAAGAGACGTGCCGCCCATGCAGCCTGTCATGATCCGGACCCCCGCTGCCCGTGCAGCCCGCGCCAGCTCGAGCGCGTGCGTCAGGCCACCGGTCTTGTCGAGCTTGATGTTGATGATGTCGTAGCGCCTCGCGGCTGCATCGAATTCGCCGAGATGCAGGCAGGATTCGTCGGCGCAGAGCGGCGCCTCGGACTCGAAACCCTCGAGTTCCTCGTCCTCGCCACGCGGAAGCGGCTGCTCGATCATGCGCACGCCGAGTCGATGCAGTTCGGGTGCGAAGGCAACGAGCTGCGCGAAATCCCAGCCCTGGTTGACGTCGACGATCATGCGCGCATCGGGTCGTGCTTCACGTATGGCAGCGATGCGTTCGACGGGCCGGTCGTCATTGAGCTTTATTTTGAACAGCGAATAGTCGCCGGCTGCCGCCGCCCTGGCCGCCATGTCAGACGGTTGTGCCTCCAGCCCGATAGTAAACACGGTCTCGACGGGCGCGGGATCGACGCCCGCAGCCTGCCAGGCCGAAACGCCGCTCAGCTGCGCCTCGAGGTCCCAGAGCGCCGAGTCAACGGCGAACCGCGCGCCGCCCGGTGGTAGCAGCTCGAGGAGTTGCTGCCGATCCGCGCCTGCCTGCAGTTCGTCGCTGATGGACCGGATTTGTGCCGTCATCGATTCGGGCGTCTCGTCGAGGTAATAGACGCCGAGTGCCTCGCCGCTGCCTGTCACTCCGTCCTGTTCTATGTCGCAGACGATCAGTGGAAAGTCGTCGAACGTGACGTTTGCGATCCGGAACGGGATCAGGCTGGGCCACGTCTCGGTGCGTATGGAGATTCGGCGATTCATGCTGTGGCCCGCGTAGTGTGCAAGCGCCGATTCTAGGTTAATGTTAGTCACCGAAACACCTTGATATTCAAAGGGGCATGAGCTTGGCGACGCTGGATTCTGAGCTTGGAAACATCGTTGGCGATGGACGAGTACTCGAAACGGGCTCGGTGTCCGATCGAGCGACGAGCTTCTGGAACAGTGCACCCATGCAGGCCAAGGCCATGTTGCTGCCGTCGACCACGGAGCAGGTGGCGAAGGTTCTCGGACGCTGCGACGAGACGCGGCAATCCGTAATCACGCACGGGGGACTCACGAACTGCGTTACCGCGGTTGAGCCGAACCTCGACGACCTCGTGCTTTCTACCGAAAAAATGACCGGCATCGTCGAGATCGACAGGATCGGCGGAACGGCCGTCGTCGAAGCCGGCGCCGTGCTGCAGAACGTCCAGGAAGCCGTCGCGACGGAGGGGATGTACTTTCCGCTCGATCTCGGCGCCCGGGGCAGCTGCACGATCGGTGGCAACATCGCAACCAATGCGGGCGGCATCAACGTGCTGCGCTACGGCATGATGCGCAACCTCGTGCTCGGCCTCGAGGCCGTCATGGCGGACGGCACCGTGATGTCGTCGATGAACCGCATGCTCAAGAACAATGCCGGCTACGATATGAAGCAGCTGTTTATTGGCAGCGAGGGAACCCTGGGCGTGGTCACGAAGGCCGTGCTGAGACTCTACCCGCAGCCGGCGAGCCGTCAGGATGCGCTCGTCGCGATGACGAGCGTCGACAATGTCATCCGGTTCCTCGGGAAGCTGCAGCGGGAGATGGCGGGCAACCTGAGCGCGTTCGAGATCATGTGGGGGGCTTACTATCGCGCCGTTACCGGGGAGAATGGCCACAGGCCGCCGCTCGCGCGGGACTACCCGTTCTACGTCGTGTTCCAGGCAGAAGGCAGCGATCCGGAAGTCGATGCCGCACGATTCGAGCGTGTGCTCGAACAGGCCTTCGAGGAAGAACTGATCGCCGATGCGGTCATTCCGAAGTCCGCGGCCGAGACGCGGGCAATCTGGGAGATCCGCGAGAATTTCGAGCCGGCGCTCGTCAGGCCACCGTTCTACCTGTACGACGTGAGTCTGCCGATTCGCGATATGGCGGCGTATGTCGAGGCAGTCGAAGCGAACGTGGAGCGTCGCTGGAGCGGCGGAATGTGCATCACGCTCGGTCATATGGCCGACGGCAATTTGCACTTTTTTGTAGCGCCCGGCGAGGACGGGGACTTCCACGAGGAGAGCGACTGCTGTGTCTACGATCCGCTGCAGCAGTACGGAGGTTCGGTGTCCGCGGAGCACGGCATCGGGATCGAGAAACTCAGGTGGTTGCCGCACAGCAAGAGTTCGGCGGAGATCGAGCTCATGCGATCACTCAAACGCACGCTCGATCCCAACAACATCCTCAATCCGGGCCGCGTGGTCGGAAGGGGATAGTCGGAAGGGGACAGTGACCCTAATTAGGAGTAATTGAGGGGACAGTGACCTTAATTCCCAATTAGGGTCACTGTCCCCTTCCGACTGTCCCCCTAAATCAGGGAAGAAAGATCGTTGCGGGGTGTTCGAGCATTTCCCTGATGCGCTGAATCATGGCCGCCGCGTCGTAGCCGTCCACGAAGCGATGGTCGAACGATGACGACAGGTTCATCATGAGGCGCACGGCAACCTGGCCGTTGAAGACGACCGGTCTTTCGACCGCGCGGTTGACGCCGATGATCCCGACTTCGGGACTGTTGATGACAGGTGTAGACGCGATCCCACCCAGCTTGCCGAGGCTCGTGATCGTAATCGTGGAACCCGACAGCTCGTGTTTCTTGGCGCTGTTGTCGCGCGCCGCCGTTGTGACGCGCCGAATCTCGTCGGCCAGGTCGTTCAGTGACCGGACCTCGGCATGCTTTACGACAGGCACCTTGAGACCATCCGGTGTCTGTGTCGCGACACCGAGATGCACGGCGTCGTGCTGCAGCAGCAGGTTGCGGTCCTTATCGTGCGTCACGTTGCACTGCGGGAACTCGCGGAGCGCGCGGATCAGCGCGAGGCCCAGGAACGGCAGCAAGGTCAGGCGTGCCGATGCGTCCCGGTTCTTGTTGAGGTGCTTACGGAGCGCTTCGACTTCGGTGATGTCGATTTCCTCGACATAAGCAAAATGGGGTATCTCGCGCTTCGCGGCCGACATACGCTCGGCGATGATCCGGCGCAGGCCGATGATCTTGATCTCCTTCACGTTCGTTGAAGGCGCCGCCGATACCTGCACACTGGTGCCTGCGGCGCGCGCCTTGAGATAGAGGTCGAAATCCTTGCGCATGATACGGCCGCCAGGGCCGGAGCCCGGGACAAGCGCAAGGTCGATGCCGGCTTCCTTGGCGCGGCGCCGGATCGCGGGGGACGTCATGACGCGCGCGCGCTCGACGAGCTCGGCGGAGGGCGTCGCAGGCGCGGCTGGTTCTTCCCTGGGTGCTGCCGCAGGCTCTTCGACAACCGATTTTTCGGTCGCGGCGACTTCGCCCTCGGTCTCGAATACCACGAGTGCCGCACCGACCGCGACGATGTCGCCGGGTTCGCCGGCGAGTTTCACGACCGTTCCGCTGACCGGCGACGACAGCTCGACCGCCGCCTTGTCGGTCATCATCGTGCCGACCACGGTTTCCTCGGCGACGTTGTCGCCGACCTTAATGAACCATTCGCCAATTTCCGATTCGACGGTGCCTTCACCGAGATCCGGCAGTTTGAAAATGAACTCGCTCATTCGGCCTCCATGGCTCTGCGCATGCCCGATGCAATCCGCTTGAGCCCCGGGAAGTATTGCCATTCAAACGCATGCGGATACGGCGTATCCCAACCCGCGACACGTCCGATCGGCGCTTCGAGGCTGTAGAAGCATTCTTTCTGGATCGTCGCTGCGAGCTCGGCGCCGTAGCCGCCAAAGCGGGTGGCCTCGTGCGCGACAAGGCAGCGCCCGGTTTTATTCACCGAGTCGGCCAGCGTCTTCACGTCGAGCGGCGCCATCGTGCGAACGTCGATGACCTCGGCGTCGATGCCGGTTTCCTTCGCGGCCGCGATAGCGACGTGAACGAGCGTGCCGTACGTAATTACGGTGAGCTCATCGCCAGGCATCGCCACTGCGGCGCTGCCGATAGGCACCGTGTAATAGCCTTCGGGCACGTCGCCCTTGGGGTGCGATGACCACGAGACGCCGGGTTTCTCGGGGTCGCCGTCGAACGGGCCGTTATAGATTCGCTTCGGCTCGAAGAACACGACGGGGTCGTCGGACTCGATAGCGCTGATCAGGAGGCCTTTCGCATCATAGGGGTTCGACGGCATGACGGTCTTGATGCCGCTCACGTGTGTGAAGATGCTCTCGGGCGATTGCGAGTGAGTCTGGCCGCCACGAATGCCGCCGCCGCAAGGCGTGCGAATCGTGACGGGAGAGAAGAAGTCGCCGCAGGAGCGGTAGCGCAGGCGAGCGAGTTCGCTGACGATCTGGTCGAAGCCCGGATAAATGTAATCGGCGAACTGGATCTCGGCGACGGGTCGCAGGCCATTGACACCCATGCCGATGGATGTGGCGACGATGCCGCCCTCGGCGATGGGCGCATCGATGACCCGATGTTCGCCATACTTTCTTTGCAAACCGTCGGTGCAGCGGAATACGCCGCCGAAGTAGCCGACGTCCTGCCCGAGCACCACGACGCTCGGGTCCTTGTCCATCATCACGTCGTGTGCCGAGCGGATGGCTTCGATCATGTTCATCTGGGCCATCGACTATTTTCCGCTAAAGACTTCGAGCATGCGTCGGCGTTGCGACTCCAGGTTCGGCGGCGTTTCGGCGTACACGTCATCGAACATCGTCGCGGGATCAAGCCATGGACCCTCAGTCATGGTCCCGTGCTTCTGCGCTTCCTTCCAGGCGGCATGCACATCAGCCTGCAACTCGGCCCACATCGCTTCGTGTTTCTTGTCCGACCAGTGTCCTTCACTGATCATGTGTTGTTTGAGCCGTTCGACCGGATCGCCCAGCGGGAAGGCCTCCCATTCGTCTTTCGGGCGGTATTTCGTCGGGTCGTCGCTCGTCGAATGGGCACCGCCACGGTAAGTGACGAGTTCTATCAACGTCGGACCGCCGCCGCGACGCGCGCGATCTGCCGCCCACAGCGTCACGGCGTAAACGGCCAGGAGGTCGTTGCCATCGACGCGAATGCCCGGGATGCCGAGCCCGAGTCCGCGGGCGGCAAACGCACGACGTTCTCCGCCAGCCGTGCCCTGGAATGTCGAGATGGCCCATTGATTGTTGACGACGTTCAGAATGACCGGCGCCTGGTACACCGCCGCGAACGTCAGCGCATAGTGGAAATCGGCTTCGGCGGTGCTGCCATCACCGAGCCACGTCGCGGCGAGGTGGTCTTCGCCCTTGATGGCCGAGGCCATGGCCCAGCCGACGGCCTGCGGGACCTGCGTCGCGAGGTTGCCGGAAATCGAGAATACGTTGCCTTCCTTGCTGTGATACATGATTGGTAACTGGCGGCCCTTGCACATGTCGCGCGTGTTCGACAGGCACTGACACATCATGTCGACGAGCTTGACGCCCCGGTAAAGATACAGCCCCTGGTTGCGGTACGACGGGAAGCACATGTCGCCGGGTCGCAGCGCCATGCCCTGGGCAATGGAAACGGCTTCCTCACCACGGGCCTGCATGTAAAACGAGATACGACCCTGCCGCTGGATCTGCCACATGCGATCGTCCAGCGCGCGATTCAACAGCATCCAGCGCAACGCGACCTGGAGTTGCTCGGGTTCGAGATTCGGATCCCAGGGCCCCTTGGCCGTGTGGTCATCGTCGAGAACTCGTACCAGCCCGCTGCTTAACTTTTCGATGTCGCGTGTGCGCGAATCTATAGGTGGTTTGTCTATCGCGCCGGCCGGCGACAGGTCCAGGTAACTGAAGTCTGGCTCGTCGCCGGGGCGCGCCGTAGGGCGCGGGATGTAGAGTCTCGACTTGCTAATCATTCTTGTCCTTTATCGTCCGGCCGCAACGAGGTTGCGGGCGAGTTCGTCAGCCAGATCATTGGTCGGCCGACCGTTGGCCCTGGCCGCTTCGAATATCTCCTGCAGGCGGTCCTTGATGCGGCCGACGTCGGCGCGAACCTGTTCTTCGGAGCTGGTGCCGTAGTATTCTCCGGCGACGCTTATTATACCGCCCGCGTTGATGACGTAGTCGGGCGCGTACAGGATATCGCGTTTCGCAAGCCTGGCGCCGTCCCTGGCTGTTGCCAACTGGTTGTTCGCCGCGCCTGCGATGATCTTGGCCTTGATCTTCGGAATCGTCGTCGACGTGAGGATGTTGCCCAGCGCGCAGGGCGCCAGCACGTCGGCGTCGGCAAACAGCAGCTCTGCCGGCGGCACGACCGTTGCCGGCATCTCGTCCGTCACCATCTTGATGTTATCGCGGTTGACGTCCGAGATCAGGAGTTTCGCACCGGCCTCATGCAGCAGGCGACAGAGGAAAAGACCGACGTGTCCGACCCCCTGCACGGCGACGCTGACGCCGTCGAGCGAGTCGCGATCGAGGCGTACCTTGATGGCGGCCAGGATACCCTCGTAACAGCCGAGCGCGGTCCATGGCGACGGGTCGCCGCCGGCATCGCCTTCGCTGTGCGGCAGCCCCGAAACGAACTCGGTCTCCTCGCGCACCGAACGCATGTCGTCGACGGAGCAGCCAACATCTTCGGCCGTTACGTAGCGCCCACCGAGTGAGTTGACCGCGCGTCCGAATGCGCGGAAGAGCTCGGGCGACTTTGGCGACTTGTCGTCGGCCAGGATCACGGCCTTGCCACCGCCGAACCTGAGCCCGGCAACCGCGTTCTTGTAGGTCATACCTCGCGATAGTCGCAGGACGTCCTTGATGGCATCGGCGTCGCTCGCGTAGGTCCAGCGACGCGTGCCGCCGGCCGCGGGCCCAAGCGCCGTGGAATGTACGGCGATGATGGCCTTGAGGCCGGTCGCCTGGTCCTGGAAGAAATGCAGAGATTCGTGATTGTCGAATTCGGCGTGGTTGAAAACGCCCATGATGTTCCCCTCAACAGGTCTGCATGATCTGACTAATATATCGCGAAAAAACCCGATAAATCGTGCAAAACCTTTTAGAAAAGCCCGAAATGGAGCATAATCTATGAAGTAACGGGCAAAAATACGTATAAATCATGCAGACAGTTTCACTTGATCCCATCGATCGCAAGATCCTCGACCTGTTGCAGCACGAGTCCGGTATCAATGCCGCGGCCATCGGTGAGCGCATCGGCCTGTCTCAGTCGGCCTGCTGGCGGCGCATCCAGCGCCTGCGCGAGGAGGGCGTTTTCAGGGATCACCCCGTTATTCTAGACCGTGAAAAGGTAGGCCTCACGACGATGGTCTTCGCGCATGTCAAACTTACGTCGCACGGCCGCAGCAACCTGTCCGCCTTCGCCGATGCCGTGAAGGCCTACCCCGAGGTCATGGACTGTTATGTGCTGCTCGGTAGCGTCGACTTCCTGCTCAGGATCGTCGCGGAGGATATCAAGGCCTACGAGCGTTTCTTTTTCGAGGAACTGTCCCAGCTGCCCGGCATCCAGGAAGTTACCTCGAGCATTGTCCTGTCGGACATCAAGCACTCCACGGCGCTACCTGTCTGATTGCGAAACCCGGGTGATAGTTTCCACGATGGAACTATCGGTCTCCGCAGCCTTAAATAGCCCAACAAGTTCGAGGACATAGATCCACACGATCTGGAGAACGAAACATGTTGGACAAGAAACAAGACCTGGCGGGGCCAGGCATCAGCACCTACGAAAAGGTCGACGAGATTCTCCCGCGGGACTACGAATCCCTGCTCGACCGCAAACGCACGCAGAAGGCCATCTACGACGTAAAAGAGTTCATCGAGAAGGGCCTTGCGAAAGAACTCAACCTGATGATGGTCCAGGTGCCGCTGATCGTCGAAGTCGAATCGGGCATGAATGACATGCTGGACCGCGACGGCTCCAGGACGCCCGTCGAGTTCCAGTGCGGCCTCGGCATCGACGAGCCGGTTCGCGCGTCGATCGTGCAGGCTGCGACCAAGTGGAAACGCTGGGCGCTGGAGCAGTTCGATTGCGACGTTCACGAGGGCATCAATACGGACATGCGCGCGGTCAGGAAGGACTACTTCCTCGATCACGATCACTCGAGCTATGTCGACCAGTGGGACTGGGAACAGGTCATCACGGCCGAAGATCGCAATCTCGAGTACCTGACCCAGGTCGTGAAGAAGATCTGGAAAGTCATCACGGGCGCCGAGAAGATGGTCATGGAGAAGTATCCCGAACTCCAGGATCCGCGCTTCCCGCCGCTGCCCGAGGAACTGCATTTCATCCATGCCGAGGAGATTCTCGCGAAGTATCCGGACCTTCCGCGTAAGGAACGAGAGACCAGGATCATCGAGGAATATGGCGCGGTCTTTATCTACGGTATCGGCTGGGTCCTCGAGGACGGCTATCCGCACGAGATGCGAGCTGCCGACTACGACGACTGGGTAACGCCGACGATCGAGAAAGACGGCAAGCTCATGCACGGACTCAACGGCGACATCCTCGTCTACAACCACGTCACGAAACGGCGCCACGAACTTACGTCGATGGGTGTCCGGGTGACGGCCGACACGCTCAGGGAACAGATGAAGATCGCAGAGCGCGAAGACGAATTGTCACAGCCGTATCACCAGATGATCCTGAATGACGAGATCCCGCTGTCGATCGGCGGTGGCATAGGGCAGTCACGTGTGCAGATGCTGTTGTTGAGAAAAGCACACCTCGGCGAGGTCAGCACGACCGTGTGGCCGAAACCGCTGCACGAGGTATGCGAGAAGCACAATATCCACGTGCTGAAATAGGTAGTTGCCAGAGATGCGGTCGATGATCCTGTCGGCCGCGCTCGGCTCCGACAATCAGATGCTAGCGCGTGCCGGGCATGATCTCGAATACGGGATCGAACTCGGCGAGCGTTCTGGAGAACCTGAGTAGCAACAGGCCGCTCCCTTCGAGCGTCGCTTTACCGTCCTCGATCTGTTCCGCAAACGTCTTCTGTCGCATCATGACCGGGAGCAGGTCGACACGGTTTATGGTCAATGTTGCGTCGGCGTCGGGCGCTGTGTAGCCGACAATGTTCGTAAGCGTGCCGTTGCTCATTTCGACGACGAGCTTCTCGCCATTGTCGGGCGTAATGAAATTGAGCTTGAAGCTCAGGCCATCGGCTTCGCGGCTGTCCACGCGGATGGCCAGCGCATCCCACCACTGCGACGTAGTAAGCGACCGTATCGCGTCGGGCCCTGCCGTCTCGATACCCAGAGTCTCCGGGGCCCCGAACCGCAATTCATGTGCTGCGGAGAGAAACGAGTTGCGCATGCTGGCACTTTCGTACTGGTAACCGAGTTGTTCGAAGATATCGGCAAGCAACGATTTCGCGTCGGCATTGTCGGGCTCCGCGTAAACGAGCTTGTTGACGATCTCCATGGCGAGGCGGTATTCGCCGTCTTCGTAGAGCTCGCGGCCCCTCGCGAGGATCGCCTCCGCGTCACCCATCATCTCGACATAAAGCGGTGCCGAGTCTGACGGAGACAAGGGCGCCAGGGTTGCCGGGTTGCCGTCCCAGTAACCCAGGTAGCGGTTGATCACGGCGCGCGAGTTATGAAACTCGGAACCGTGGTACTGGCGCACGGACCATTGTTGTTGCAGGCTCTCGGGCACCTCGTACTCGTTATGAATCTCGTTGATCGTGACGCCCTTGTTCGCGAGGTGCAGCACCTGGTTGTTGAGATTCGCGTAGGCGTCGCGCTGCGCGCGCATGACTTCCTGAATGCGCTCGTTGCCCCAGCGCGGCCAGTTGTGCGAGGAGAACATGACATCCGCTTCGTGGCCGAATCGATACAGCGCTTCGTTGATACCCCTCGACCATTGCAGTGCGTCGCGCACGAGGGCGCCGCGCAGTGTGTAGATATTGTGGATCGTCGCGGTGATGTTTTCGGCTGCCCAGAATGCCTTCAGGTCCGGGAACCAGGTGTTCATCTCGGCGGGCGCCTCGGTACCGGGCGTGTTCTGGAACACCATGCGTACGCCATCGATCGTGACTTCTTCGTAGTCGTCCTCGATAACCCGGGTCGGGGGCAGGAGTCCGAACGTGCCGCTCGCCGTCGCCTTGCCGATCGCCGAATCCACCTGCCCGAACGGGCTTACGGGCAGGTCGCGCCCATACTGGTAGCCGGCACGACGTGCCATCGCCGTTCCCGCGTAGACGTTTTCCGCGATTGCGTGTTCCATGAAACCACGCGGCGCGAGTATCGGTACGTCGCCGTTTTCGACCTCGGCTTCGTCGACGACGCCGCGCACACCGCCGAAGTGATCCGCATGCGAGTGCGAGTACACGATCGCGACCACGGGTCGTTCGCCGAGTTCCTTGTTGGCGAATGCGAGTGCGGCTGCGGCCGTCTCTTTAACGAGCAATACGTCGAACAGGATCCAGCCCGTGTCTCCCTTGATCAGAGTCATGTTCGCGAGGTCGTAGCCGCGCACCTGGTAGATCCTGTCCGGTACGACCTCGTACAGGCCGTAGTTCATGTTCAAAGTCGCCTGGCGCTGCAATGAAGGGTGAATACTGTCGAACGCCTCGCCTGATAGCAGGAAGTCGTACTGCCCGATGTCCCAGACGAGTTCGCCCGAAGCGCCATCAATGCGCCGGTAATCGGGTGCCGCAACGAAGCCGCGTCGATGTTCGTCGAAGTCTCGCTGATCGTCGAAAGGCAGGCTGTCGCGCAGAGTTTCCTGCAGTTCCGCCGTGTGCCCGGACGGGCCACCCTGTTCCGCATTGCGCAGCGGTTGCGACTCCTGCGTGCAGGCCGTGGCGACCAGGACGACAACGGCCAGGGATAACGGGACCCGGCTCCAGAGGACGCTCACCATTTGCGGTCGAGATCGCCCACGCGCTCGAAGGTCTCGCCCAGAAGAACGCCGAGTTCGCGCTCCTCTCCCTCGGCCAGGTGGATTGCGGGTCGTCCGTGTGCGAAACGGTAGTTGCAGACGATCGCGACATCGCCCTTGTTCCAGTCAATAGGAATACCGAAACGATCGTAGACGTCCACGAAGAGCCGCTTCTCTTCCTGCGTCATCTCGGTGAGATCACCGAACGTGAGCTTGAGTGGTCGCTGGTCATACGGGAGATGCATGACCTTCGGCCAGGTATCGAACCACATGCCGTCATCGGCGACGCTCGCGTACAGCAGGTTGCGATCGAGCTCCGGGAAGTACTCGAAGGCCGAGACGTAATAGCGCGTCTTCAGCAGGCGCTTCGGCCCCCACTCGATCTCGAGTCCGCGTTCCCTGGCGCGCTGTTCGGCAACACCGGGGTCGTCGGTCAGCATCGACTTCTGCCAGTGGTTGTAGACGCCGATTTCCTCGGTGCCGGCGAACGCTTCGCGGTCCGTCAGGTCGCGGTGGTAGCAAATGCCGAGTTCGCGGAGCTTCTGCCCGAATTCCGTCTCGAGGATCGCGTCGGTCGCCCTGAGATTATCGGAGACGAAGGTCTGGCCCTTGTTAGTAGCCGCCGTGCGGGCGAGGAATCCGAGCATCTTCGTGCTCGTGCCCAGGTAGGCCATCTCGTGGTGGTAGTGCAGCCAGGCGGTCAGCGGCGCGCCCACTTCATAGACATTGGGTTCGATGGTATCGCGTGGATTGGCGCCCCCTGCGTAGCGCATCTCCTGTTCCATGACGAGCCTGGCGGCGCGTCGCATGACCTGCAGATCATCGAGCCCGGTGTTCGTCAAATACACGAGCCCCACATCATCGAACAACTCGTTCATGCGCAAGGCGAGCTCACTGCCGGGCGACAAACCCGCATCGTCCATACGATAGCTCGAGCAGTCGATCGTGAACGCATCGGGCGCGAGCGCGGGCTCGCCGGTCCACCAGCGTGGCTCGATAACATTCGGCAGCGGTGCTGTCGATACATTCATACGAAGTCGGCCTTGACGTGCTTGTTCGCGACGCCGCGCAGGCCATCCGGAATCGTGACCGCACAACGTTTTTCGAGGTCGAATAATACTACGACACTTTCCAGCGTGGCCGCGATGTCACCGCTGCCCAGATTGATCATTTCATAGGAAACCGTCATCGATTTGCCACCGACCTTTACGAGCTCTGCCCTGACCTCGAGCAGGTCGCCGGCGTCGACCTCGGCCTCGTAGTTGATCGAATGACTCACGTCGACCCAGCCCAGTTCGCCTTTCGCATCGCGTGCGCCGTTCCAGCCGAATACGTGGTGCAGGAAATGGTAGGAGGCGTCGTCGAACATCGCCATGTAAAAGCGCGTTGTCATGTGGCCGAGGATGTCGCACTGCCACGGGTGGGCGACGGATTTGTTGACGGTAATCATGGCGAACCTCGCTTCAGGCCATTGTCTTGAGCCCCAGGGTCGTGCGTGCCTCGGCCGGGGTCTGCACGGTCGCACCCACGGCCTCGACGATAGTGCGCGCTCGTTCGACGAGCTCTGCGTTGGTCGCGAGCACGCCTTTCTCGAGATAGAGATTATCCTCGAGTCCGACGCGGACGTTGCCGCCGAGTAACAGCGACTGGGCGACCATCGGCATCTCCATCGCACCGATCGCGAAGCCGGTCCAGTTACAGCCCGGCGGCAGCTCGTTGACCATCGCCTGGAATACGCCGGGCGTCGCAGGCGCGCCCCAGGGAATGCCGAGGCACACCTGGAACAGCGGCGGACTGTCGATCAGGCCCTGTTCGACCATATGCTTCGCGAACCAGATCTGGCCGACGTCGAACACTTCGAGCTCGGGCTTGACGCCGATTTCCTGCAGGCGCTTTGCGCCGAGCTCGAGCATCGTCTGCGTCGACACGTAGACATAGTTCTTGCCCATGTAGTTGAACGAACCGCAGTCGAGCGAGCAGATCTCGGGCAACAGCGCCTCGACGTGTGCCATGCGCTCAACCTGGCCGACACAGTCGGTGTCATCGGTGAAGCTGAGCGGGTCGTCATCGGGTCCGAGGTAAAGGTCGCCGCCCATGCCGGTAGTCAGGTTCAGGATGACGTCGGTGTCGCTCGAACGGATGCGATCCACGACCTCGCGATAAAGGTCGACATCACGCGTGGGCTTGCCCGTTTCGGGCTCGCGGACATGTAAGTGGGCGATCGCGGCGCCAGCCTTCGCCGCCTCAATGGCTGCCGTCGCGATTTCCGCGGGTGACTTCGGCAGGTCCGGGTGCTTGCCGGCCGTATCGCCGGACCCCGTGACGGCGCAGGTAATAATGGGTTTACGATTCATTCGGTTACTGCTCAAACGTTACGGTGTGGAGGCCGGACTCGCTCGATACCGACGCGCGCTTCATGCCCTGGGAATTGTAGGGCATCGCGATTTCGCCTTTGCTCGTAACGGCGATGATGCCTGCGTCACCACCCAGGCGCTTGACCTCGTCGAGCATTTCCCCGATCGCGTCGGTCAGCGACAGTCCCGAGCGGTAGCGAAACGCGATTGCTGCCGCACCGCCCGACCGGATGATGTGTTCGCCCGTCCCGGTGCAGGAGATGGCGATGTTGTCGTCGGCCCAGGTACCCGGGCCGATCAACGGCGTGTCGCCGATGCGGCCGTGAAGCTTTCCGAACGTGCCGCCGGTCGACGTCGCCGCGGCGAGCCCGCCGGTCGTGTCGAGCGCCACGGCACCAACCGTGCCGTGCGCGATGTCGCCGATGTCGTCGCTCGTGACGCCGACGGGCAGCGTGTAGTAGTTCGCCGGGTCGGAGACTTCTTCGTAACCGTGCTCACGAGCGAACTCCAGCGCGCCGGATCCCGCCAGCATGACGTGTGATGTTTTGTCCATGACGCCACGCGACACCTGGACCGGGCTGACGATGTCTCTGATCGCCGCGACAGCGCCGGCTTCGCGGGTCCTGCCGTCCATGATCGAGGCATCGAGTTCCATGTGCCCGGCGCTGTTGGGTGCCGAACCGCGACCCGCGACATACAGTCCGGAGGTCTCGAGTTCATTAGTAGCGTGCTCGACGACGTCGAGCGAGCTACGGCCTTCGGACAGCCAGGCCTCGCATTCGACAGCCAGCTCGCCGAGGTGCTTTTCAGTGACGGCGTAGTCACGGCCTGCCACGGCGCCAGCGCCGCCGTGCAGGGCCAGTGCATAGTTTTGTTTCGAGTCACTCATTGTTATCGAATTCGTCTTCAGCAAGGCTCGCGAGCATAGCCGCAAACTGTGCTGGACGGTAGCGCTCGTCGTCATCCAGCGAATCGGCGATGCCGTCGAGCTGGTTCTCGAGGCGCGGATCGTCGAGTTCGATCACCAGCATCTGCACGGCCATGAACGCCTGTTCGGCGCTAATGTAGTCCAGGTAGTTGCCATCCGCGCCGGTCGCCAGGATTTCCCGCAGCAGCTGCATCTCTCGTCCGCGCAGCTTCTCGACGGATAAGCGTGATTGCAGCCGGGCGAGAACTGTATGCAGCTCGTTCGCGGCTGACCGGATGGCCTCGACGTTGTCTCCACCCGCACGGTGCAGTGCGGCCAGGCCCTTCTCCACGGCGTCACCGTCGGCGGAGGAAATGGCGCGAGCCAGGGCCATGGCCATGACAAATGTGCCGTCCTGAACGAATGGCACGCCCGGCCCGGCCCCACCGTGTCTTGGCAGGGCCTGCCACTGCACACGCTTCATCGTGCGATGACAGGCGTGGCAGTCGTAGAGGCCCAGTTCGGGGAACATGCCGTCGCCGTCGAACGCCGGACCTTCGATCAGCTGCAGGCGCTGCCGCCCCTCGGTGAGCAGACCGGCAGCCCAGGTATAGGTATGGCTAACGTCTCCCTTGCGTTCGCGGTAGTCGGCATCGACCCGGTAATGCGGCTGCCGTCCGGCCGTGCGCCAAAGCTCGGTAAAGGTATCGAGTTCGAAAGCAAGGCGCGGATGGCCAGCAGCCATGATGCGGTGGCTTGCAAACTTGTTGTTGTTACCCAGGTGGCAGGAGAGACAGAGCTCGGCGCGAGCGGCGATGTTTTCGGTGGGATAAAGGCCTGCCTGCAGATTGGCCTCGTGGGTGACCGCCGGCGTGTTGTAGTGCGACGAAAGCCAGGTTTCGGCCCCACCGTGGCAGGACTCGCAACCGACGCCGTCGGAGAGGTGAAATCGCTCGCCGCGGCGCGCCTGCGGCACATTATCGGTATGACAGTCGAGACAGATTTTCGCGCTGGACGCTGACTCGAGGCCGAGCCGCGCCGCTATTGCACGCGATTTCTCATTGCCAAGACTGTCGTAGGCGCGCGCATGGGGATCGTCTTGCGTCCAGGTCACGTATTCGTTCTGCAATACGTTGGAGCCATCTCCTGGTACGGCGGAGCCATGGCACTGCGAGGCCGCGCAGGTTGCGACGCCCATGTGTACGTTTTCGTCCTCTTCCGGCAGCGCTGCGGCCGCGACGCTCAGGCCGACCATCAGCAAGGCGAGTGAAGTTCTACTCATCTTCGACATACCAGGGATTTCCTTCGTCATCGAGATACAGATTTCGCATCTCCTCGTGATTGAGCGGCCGCGAGCCCCTGCGGCCGAAGACCGCGATCTGCTCGCCGGTCTCATCGACACCGCGATCGCGATCGAGGCCCTTCGACAGCGACAGCGCAGCGCTTCTGGTCGGGTAGCTCGCAATCAGCGCCGGGTTGGGCATTGGGCTGAAGCCGTAGAAATTGGGTTGCAACTCAGGGGAGGTCAGTTGTACGACCTTGAGTCCGGCTTCGCCATCGGCCAGGTAGGCAAACAGTGACGCGTTGGTCGATGCCACGACGACATCCCTCGTGTCGCGAATCCGGCCGCCCGCATCGAAGAACCTGACAAGCTTGGGCTCGCTCGCCTTCCAGGCGTCAACGATCGCGAGTCCCTGGGAAGCCGCCGCCACATAGACATAGGTTCTCGCCACGTATACGCGCTGGGCGTCCTGCATCGGCACGAGGGCGTCTTGCAGCAGTCGAGGTGACTCGGTATCCGTTACGTCCACAACGCGCAGACCCTCGCGATCCGTTACGAACAGGTAGCGAAACTGTAAAGCCGACGCGCGACCGTCATCTATGGCCACGACCGCCGACACGACAGGGGCGAGCGGATCGTCGACGTCGATGATCACGAGTCCCTCGCTCGCGATGACGTAGAGGTAGTGGCCACCGATCGTAATGTGCCTGGCCCCGGCCAGCACGTTCTCGGGATTCCACGTCAGCGCGCGTTCGATGAAGTTGTTGTTGACATCGCCGTCTGCAAACGTCGTAACGTCCGTGACGATCAGGCCCTCGACCCGGTCGGTGATGAATGCGTAGTTGTATATCGGGTGGAACGGCTGCTCCTGGTTATCGACGCGCATCAATTCGCCGGTGTTCCGCGGTGGATAGATGGGCTGGTTCGTCGGCAACGCAACACAGCTGGCGTCCGCGGAATCCAGGTCGGGGTCGTGTCCTGCCTTGCTGAACGGCAGCCTGACGATGCGCTGGCTGAATCCCTTGTTGGCGATGTTGGCGATGTCATAGACCCGCATACCCTTGGGGCCTTCGGCCGTGTACAGGTATTCGCCGCGCATCTGCACGCATGTCGCGGGGCCGCCGCCGTGTCCCGCGGCCGTTTGCAGTTCGCCGTTGTTTTCCTGGTGCGCCCTGAAATTGTCGGGGTAGGCGTAGCGATGCAGGTAGCTGCCAATAACGGCTTGTGGTTCCTCCCACTCGGTGACCTGCGCGCCGAGTACACCGTCCTCGAGACCGGCCCAGGCGTTCAGGCCAACGAAATTGACAAAGTTGGTGCCCAACAAGAGCAGTTGTGCCATCCACGCGTTGTTATCGTCGTCCGCGCTGAGGTGGCAGCTCGAGCAGGTCTTGGTCTCGGTCTTGCGGGTTGTGTGTGGGAAATGTGGATTCAGCGCCTGCGAGCTGTAGCCGCTTGCCGCGACAGGCGGCTGTTGCACGTAGATGCGCTCGCGATTGGCGTTTGTCGACGACAGGACCAGCGCCGAGGACGAACGTACGGGTGCGATCTTGCTGTCGTTGACGGGACCACGCCGTCCAAGCATGAACATCTGGTCACGTGCGACCTGCGGATTGTAGGTCGCGTAGTTGCGTGTCTCGCCGCCTTCGTAGTGATGTCGCTCGGTCTTCCAGTTCGCCTCGATCGGCAGATGGCAACCAGCACAGCTCGTGATCCACGATGTGTGGCAGGTATAACACTCGATTTCCTCGTCCTGGTGCGCCAGTTCTTCTGTGGGAATGCCGGCACCCCAGGCCTGGGTAGTAACGTCTTTGCTCATGAGCTTGGCGCGCGCCGCCTTCTCGTTGTACCCGGCGTGCTCGGGATCAACCGAGTCCTTGACGAGGCTCATTTCCCATTCGAGGTTCGGGTTCAGCACGGAGCGCTGGATCAAGGTGTCGCCCCGCCATTCGAAGCGCCGGCGGCCATCATCGTTGCGATACAGGCGCATGTCGCTGCCGCCCGGCGGCGCGGCGGGGCCCGACGTGCGCAGGCTCGGGTAGGACTGAGCGGTGCCGTGGCAGTCCTTGCATTCTATTTCGATGGCGCTCGCGACTTCGCCGTATATATGCCCGTTGCCGTGATTGTCCTGCGTGAAATGGCAGTCGACGCAGTGCATGCCCTTGTCGACGTGGATAGAAGACATGTGGACTGCCTTGTCGAATTTCTCGGGGTCGTCGTTCGCAACGATATTGCCATCGGCGTCGAGGAGGTTGCCGCGCAGGTCGCGCTTCTGGATCGCACGGAAGTTCCAGCCGTGACCGTGATAGTCGGCAAACTGCGTATCCCTGAGTTCGGGGTTCAGGTCGGTCACGTTACGCAGGAAATCGAGGTCAGCCCATTTACCGCGAACCACGGCGCCCTCCGGGTTGCGATCCAGCACTTCGCGTTGTTCGGTGGTACTCAGGGACTGCTGTTCCTCGGGCCACATGAACGGCGCGTCCGATTCGTAATCCCACATCGTGTATCCGAGGTAGGAGTTCAGGAACATATTGGGCTGGTGCATGTGGCAAACCATGCACTGGCTTGTCGGTATCGCACGCGTGAACTCATGCCGCAGCGGATGCCCCGGTTCATCCTGCGGTATCGTCGGGTCGCTCGTTTGGGTTTCCCCATCGCGACCGTATTGCGAGTATGGTCCCGAATGTCGCGCATCGCGGTCATTGGCGTATACGACGTGGCAGGATGCGCAACCCGAGGAGCGGTAGTCTCCAGGCTGGTCGTTGGTGCCCATGAACCATGTAAACGGGTCGTTGAGACGAGTCTTGTGAATGTTGATCAGCGGCACCGCGATGCGAGCGCCTGTGCCGGGACCTCGATTGGACTGGCGAATGTCGGGCTTGCCCGGTTCTTCGAGTCGCTGGATCAGCCCGATAACGTTGGGTAACCCGGTCTCGGGGAACAGGTTCGTGATGTTGCGGCCGCCTGCCTCGAACACACGGAACACGTCGGCCGGCTCAACGCTTTCCCATGCGGGCAGGGGATAGAGTTCCGGGAGTACGCCGTGCTTTGCTGCGATGGCCGGGTCCAGGCCCGATCCCGTCACCCTGGCCGGTTCGCCATCAGCCGTGTAGCCTTCGCCCAGGATGTAGTTCTTGAAGGGCAGGATGCCGTTGTTGTAGGCAGCGCCGCCCCAAAGCATGACGCCTGTAGCCATCATGCTGCGAACATTGGCGTCGATGATCTTCTGGTGACATGCACCACAGGACTTCTCGGCGACGCGGTAGTCGGACGGGTTTACGAAGCGAATGAACTCGGGGCTTTCGCGATTCAGTAATGTGTAGGATTGCTTCGGGTTCGCGCTCGAAGGATGGTGCCAGCTATCGGGGTATAACGGTGCCACGTGTGCCGCGTCGCGCGCAGCATCGTAGGCCTGACCCGGTTCGCCGCCAGCAGGTTCCTTGATTGAAGAATCTCCGCCATGGCAATCGGTGCAGCCGAGCACCACGGACGGACTATCGTGCATGCTGCTCGCGTCGGTCGTCGTGTGACAACTCGTGCAGCCGTGACTCTTTAGCGCTGCCTGTTGCATCGACTGTTTTGCGGGGGCCGGCGGAAAATCGGGGTAATCGACGTCACGCGCATTCTCGGCTTCCGCAGCCAGCAGTGCGAGCGGCGAGAGGAGCAGCAACAATGTCGTGGTTTTCGTCATAGTGCGTCAGTAAGCCAGCAGCAGGTTGATCAGCACGGAATAAGGGGTGTCCGAACCGTAAAGGTCCTCGTAGCCATCCCCGGGCAGCAATGCAGAAGCAGCGACGCGGATCACGACATTCTGAGACGTGAACGGCCGATAGGTAACCGCGAGCGACACGTCCTGGCCGATGTCCGAATCGATCGGTGCCTGGTTGCGGGCAGCCTCGAGCACGGCGGTATCATCGAACCACAGCTGGTTGATGTTCACGGACGCGCGGATCCTGGGTGTGATCTCGAGGTCCGCACCCGCACCCAGCAGCAAGAGGCCGGGGTTCGTAAAATTCGATTGGCCATGCTGCTTGGACGAGCGCATTGAATTCAACAGGCCATTCGCGGATGACAGCGTCAATCGGCCGCCGCCGATCAATGGCACCGCCTGCCTGATCCAGAAACTCGTATCGGCACCTGCGATAAGCGGGTTCTCGAAGATCGCGTCGAAACCGTTGGATTCGTCATCGTAGGGATTATCGTCGCCACTGCCATATACGAGAGTGCCTCGCAGGCGAATCCAGTCAAAGTCACGCGACAACTCGAACGCGGCGAAGGCGGCTTCGATGTCGCTGTCGAGATCTGCAAACGCGGCCGGTGTTTCCTCGCCGATCGCCAGGTAAGCCGATGCGGTCAGGTTCCAGCGCCCGATGTGGCCATCACCGTTGTAGCCGAAATAAGTGACGTCGTAGTCGCGGTTTTGCTGCAGACCGAACGCGGTGGGTCGCTGTAAAAAGCCGTTAGCGTCGATGAATAGCGGGTCCGTTTCGTTGTTGCGGTTGTGAACGAGCACGACCTGTGACGTAAAACCGAGTATCGGGAAGTCCTGGCGGTACAGGTTGACCAGGAAGACGTCGTCGTCGCGCAAGTCCTCACCAATATCGTTCAAGCCGCTGTTGGTGTCTTTCTCGAGGCGCCGGAACCAGCCGATGTTGTATTGCCAGCGGTTGTTGTCACGTGTGCCGAACAAGCGGATGCCCACAGGGCTGTCCTGGAACAGAAAGCCGCGGAAGTCTGCGGTGATCGGCTGTATGCCGACGCGCAGGCTGTCGAAATCGTAGCGATCGGAGACGTTGCGCAGGTGCTTGTCGAGAAAGAGTCCCTGGATGCCGACAAAATTGTCGTCGCGCTGCGTACCCGCTTGCGGGTTTACGAATAACGCGCCCTGTTGTTCGACCTCTACGCGGGTGAAATTAATGACAGGCAAGAACCGCAACTCGTAGTCGGGCGGTTTGAAAACGGTTTCGCCCTTGTAGAGAACGGCCTCGAGCAGCAGGTTTTGCGTGAACGCCGTTTGATCGGGCTCGCCGAGTACGTCGAGGGTAGCTGCGCCCGGTGACGTCGCGATCGCCACGGGTGTCGGTATTTCGCGGTCCTCGTAAGTCGAGTCCGAGATCAGGTTGAGCGCAACAAACCAGTCGTCGCCGAACGCCGGCCGGTCGCCCTTGAGCACGTTGTTGCCGCTGTACGGATCCCACAGGTTCTCGGCGTAGCCAATGGCTGTCACGATACGCCAGCGATCCGGGATCGCAGCGAAATAGGGTAACTGTCCCCAGGTGGCGGGGGCGAGGCCGGTGCCTTCGCAGGCATGTGCTTCGCGCGGCGGGGTGCCCGGACGCCGTCGCAGGCGTTCAAGGTACTCGGCGCAATCGGGTCGCAGGCCGGGTGCCTCGGCCCGGCAAATGCCGGGGAACAGCAGAACTGCGCCAAGCGCAATGGTGAGCCACTTACTTGTTGTCGCAGACATTCTGTTCATCGCTGTTCAAGTAAGGGGTGACCGGGCAGTTCACGTAACGCAGTCGCGCGCCTTGCGGCACAAGCGTATCCGCGCGTATAGCGGATGCGGCATTGGAGAAGCCGCCGCCCTGCTGCGCCGCCTCATGGACACCCAGGAAGGCGATCATGTCGTCCTGGTCGACGCCGTCGCCCGACACGCCGATTCCGCCTACGAGCTGGGAACCGCGATAAATCGGGACACTGCCGGGAAAAATCTGGGTGCCATTGGCGAGCGCCGGAATCACGCCGGACGTTGCGAAGTTGTTGTCGAATCCGTCGACACCTGTGCAATTTGTCGGCACGTCCGCAACCAGGTTCGACACGAACCCGACGTGCTGCACGATTGCGTTGTAGACGAGATCGAGTTGCAGTCCCGTTGAAAACGGACTCCATTCTCCCTGTGGCTTGCTAAACGGGCCCTCGGCGTTGCCGGTGACACCGTCCGGGTAGTAGGGCCGCGACAAATTGCCGCCGGCCCGGTCAGAGAAGGCGATGGCACCATCGGCCAACGCGGTGGGCAGGCCGAGAAAGCTGCGCACCGCGGACACGTACTGTGACAGCGGTTCCTTGCGCAGCACCGCGAGACCGCCATCCAGGTAAGTAGCGTCCGGCACACCACCAAGCGCTGCGGCAGCCGCGCTCGAAGAAAAGAAAGCGGCCGTGCGGGCCTTTTGCAGGGATACGTCGATACCGAACAGCGGCGCGTCACGGCTGCGCACTATACCGAGAATCACGCCGTTCGAATCAACCACGGAAATCGTAACTCGTGCCGGGGAGCCGGACGGCTGGCGGATCTGCGCGCGCGAGCGATTGGCGACAGTGAGCGCCTGCCTCAGGATCGCCAGCACCTCGGCGGCCGCAAGCGCGCTGGCGCCGTCAGTGCCGGCCAGAGGCCGGAAGCGCTCGGCATTCGCATTGTCGACGAGGACGAAAGCATCGAGGCCCGGGTAGTCGAGGACGTCCGGACGAACGCCCGACGCGGGCTGGCCGAAGGCAACGCCGGGGCTGGTCGTTGCCGCAACATAGCCTGGTACAGCCTGCAAACTGCCGGCCACGTTATTGATGCTCGCGAACGTTGCCGCGGCCGCCGGGTCGGTGAACAGATCATTCGTCGTGCTATCGGAATACCTCAAGGTGCGTCCGTCGACCGAGATCCGGTCCGCCCGACGCGCGGCGGGCGCCGCCAGACCGATACTCGCGGCGAGCGCGATCAACTCGTCGTCGTCCTGGTCGAAATCGGAGATGTCAGGGTCGAAAGAATAGCTGGCGTCGCTGATCACCCCGACTGCGCCAACCGGTGTGCCCGCCTTGAACAAGGGAAAACCGCCGGGGTCGGCCGCGAGTCCGAGCGGTGATCGATGCGGGCCTGCGTCCGGCGCACCTCCCGAGAACCTCGTGAGCAGGTCAGAGCAGGGAAGCTGACTGAACTGCACGCCGAAGAGAGGGCCCGCGGGCTGCAGGTTATCCAGCGGATTGAAGTGATCCTGCACGATCTGGCTGGCCGTGCGCGTGCTGAACGCGTTGCCTTCGGTTGACAGGTATGCGCCCGTGACCGCCTTGGTGATGGCGGCCATCGTGTCCGGGACGATGCTTACACCTTCGAGCCCACCATCGACGGTGGCGCCCGGCGATGCGACGGTAACGAGTGTAGCCGCGCCGTTCATACGAAATACGCCAAGTACATTGCCCACCCGGTCGACGACCGCGATCGTTGCGCTGACGCCGCGAGCTTGCGCTTCGTTGACCGCCCTGGCGATTACCGCTTCGACCTCGGCCGCCGTGAGTTGAGTTGGCGTGTCGGCACAGGATCCATCGCAACCCGGCGGCGGCGTATTGCTATCGACCCCCTGGACTTGCGGTTCTGAACCGCCGCCGCAGGAAACGAGGGCGAAAAATGTCAGGAGCAGCGGCGACGCTGCGCGCTTCACGGATAGCTCTCCTTGGCCTCGAAATGGAATCCGTGGCACATGACGCAGGTGCTGGGTAGCTGCGAAGCCGAATTGCGCCGGTCGATGCCGCTGCCGTGGCAGTCGCGGCAGTTGTCGATATCGGGAATCAGGAGGTCCGTCGCCGCCGACGAAGATGACGCTTCGTGGCAGCTGTCACACGCACTGACTTCGGTGTCGTGCGCGGCGTGCGAGAAACTGGCGTGCGGAAAAAACCGTCCGGTGAGCCGCACCGGCAGCACGCGCCACGGCAGATCGCCGTCGGTCGTCGTGACCTCGTGGCAATTGATGCAGGTACGCCGCTCGAACAGGTCCGTAGCGACCTCCATCGCTTTGTTTCTTGCTTCTGCCGCAGCCCGATCACGGTCGGCGCGCGTCAGGCTCTGGCCGGGGCGTCGCACGCGCCTGTCGACGGCATCAGGGTCGTCACCCAACAATCGCGCACTGTAGTACTCGATCAACGCCTGGAGAACGGCCTGGGGGTCGCCGTGCGGCACGGTACGCGTCGGATCGTCCGGGTCGAAGGCCAGTGTATGGCAGGCACTGCAATGTTCGTCCATCGAAATCGGCAGCATGCGTGCGCCGCCTGGTTCCGGTACGTGGCACTCGGCACAGTCTATGACGCGTTTTCCATCGGGCGTCATGAGCCCCTCGCTGTCCACGTGTACCTCGTGGTCGAACTTCAGGTTCGATCGATCGGCATCGCGCGACACCGCCAGGTCGACGTGTTCGACGCGCCAATCGAGGTCGCCGGCGGGCGATTCAACGGGCCGCTCTAAACTCACGCGGAAGTCCGGGTGCTCGTCGAGGAAATCGCCCGCGGCCGACAGGTCGATGGTGTCTGGCAGGTCCTGGTGACAGTCGGTGCAGAGAGCCTGGTGCTGATTGATGAGTTGCTGCGGCTCGTTGTGATCGAGATGACAGGCCGCGCACCGGACCTCTCCAAGCACTGCATGATCGGGCTCGACGACATGCCGTCGTACTTCATGACAATCCATGCAGGCGTTGTCCGGGACGCGCTGAAACACGGCTACATGGCAGGCGCCGCAGTCGTCGCCGATCGTCGAGTGCGCGCTGTGAAGCGGGCCGGCCAGCAGGAAATTCGGGACACCGATCCAGGGAACAGCAAAGCCGAACAACAACACGAGCGTCGCCAGCGTCCAGGACAGCTTGCGTTTGCTCCAACCGCCGATGCCGGCCGCCGGATTGCTCCAGCGCGACACCAGGTGTTCACCGCTCGCGGCTTCGCTGAGTTCGAAGCTGATCGCGAAGTCGACGTCCGCCGGTGGCTCTATGACACGCAAAACGTTTGAGCCGACCTCGATGACATCGCCGGGAGCGAGTTCCGCGTCACGCTGAGAGTGGCCGTTGACGGCAATGCCAGCCAGGGCGTTGGTCGAGATATGAACCGCCGCCCCCTTGCGCTCGATGCGTGCATGTTGCAGGCGGACACGCCGGTCTTTGAGGTGCAAGACCTGGTCAGTAGCACGACCAATGGTTATGCAGTCTTCTTCAATGACGCGGTCATGTTGTTCAATGCTGCCCGCGACGTTCCTGCTGATAAATCGAATCAGGTACCTCATGCGATCACCAGTACAGGAACACGGCGAGAATATGGGCCGCGAGGGCCATCAGCAGCGCCGCGGTCAACGGTACGTGTGCGTACAGCCAGATTTCGATCGCGGCCTGCAGGCGCAGGTCTTCGCCGATCTTGCCCATAAGCTGCCGCTTGTTACGCAACAACGCGGACAATTCGGCAATTGCCGGGGCCGTGGCGGCGTCGGCGCGAGATTGTTGTTCGGCGAGCCAGTCCATGGCGGCTTCCTGCCCCGGATTTTCGCGCAGTGTGCCGGCAATCCGAATTTGTGAATGGTCCTGATTGCGCAGGCGCTGCCAGAGCGTGCTGCCCAGCGCGCTTCGCTGAATGCCGCTCGAGACGAATTCGTCGTACTCATCTGGCAGGTCGGCGACCAGGCGCCGGCTGCGGCGATCGATTTCCTCGAGTTGGTCCAGCAATTCGGAACGACCCGCACCGCCACGATTCTCGCTAAGGCGCTCGGGATACGCCATGTAAATGAAAACGCCGTACAGCCCACTCGCAATCACGAGCACCATGAGCGCGAGAGCCAGGGTGTGAATATTCCATCCGACCTGGAAGCCTGCATGCAGCAGCACGACGACAAGCAGAGCGATGCCGAGGTAGACATGAGCGGACAGCCAACCCTGCAGTGTGCCGGCGCGGGATGCGTAACGACGCTTGCGCACGCCGAACCAGGTCAGCCAGACAACCATGAGTGCGCCAATCGTGCCGAGCGTGTAGCCGAGAACCGTGCCGCCGTTGGCCGGCTCCTGGGGGTCATCGAACCAGTACGCCGCACAACACAGGGCCACGAGGCCCGCCGCGACCCACAGGTAGCGTCGGCCGCGAAATGCGAGTATGGACTCATGCATGTCAGTTCCCCCCTTTCGTCAGCCTGACGAAATCGGCCGGGCTCATGCGCAGCGCCGCTCCCGTTGGGCAGGCGCGCACACAGGCAGGGCCACCCGAGAGGTCCATGCACATGTCACATTTGACGGCTTTCTTGACCGTATCGCCCCCGCCGGCGGCTTGCCGCTCGCCAGGTCCCGGTCCGCGACCCGTCAACAACCAGGAGAGCAAGCTGGGAGCATCCTCCTTGTCGCTGGCCATCTGGATGACGCCATAGGGACAGTTTTTCTCGCAATTGCCGCAACCGATGCAGCTGTCCTCGATATAGACCTCGCCGTTCGGTGCCCGCCGGATAGCGTCGGGCGGACAGTCCTTCATGCAGTGTGGATCTTCACAATGTCGGCACGAAGTCGGAACGTGTACTTGTGCATAGGACGGGCCCGCCGCGCGATCCAGGCGTGAGGTGCCGCCGTGTGTTTCGGCGCAGGCCTTCTCGCAATTGTCGCAACCGATGCACAAGGACTCGTCGATCAGCAGAACGTCGGTCGCTTCGCCCAGCCCTTGCTGCATCAGGAACGAAATCAGGTCGCCCGCGTCGGGGGCCGATTCCATGCGCAGGTTCTGCGCGATCCGTTCCTTGACCTTCGTTTGAATGCGCTCGCGCAGCCCGGTGCTGCTGAGCAGCATGGTCTGAAACGTCTCGGCACCCAGGAAGACGGACTCCGTTGCGACAGTTGCCGTTACGGTCGCCGAACGCGTTGCTTCGCCGACGAGACCCATCTCACCGACGTAATTTCCGGCGGCGACGTAAGACGTGACGATATCCCGACCACCGATGCGTCGCGACACCGACACCGAGCCGCTGCGAACCAGGTGCAGCCCATCGGAATCGTCGCCCTCGCGAAAGAGCACCTCGTTGGCGCGGAAAGAAATCAGCTTTGCAGTTGCGGCAACGGTCTCGAGGTCCTCTGTTGGCACGTCGGGCACCAGCCCCGTGCGCAACGTGCGCACGATAAAATGCCTGTCGATTACCTGTTTCACGTGGTCGTAAGTGTTCATCAGCTTGATGATTTCGCGACGCGGCGATTCAAGCAGGACGCAATCGTTCAGGGCGCGGACTGTGGCTGAGCGGCGCCGGCCCGATAGCAGGCTCATCTCGCCGAAGAACTGCCCCTGCTTGAGCGTGATGTAGTCGCCGTCATCGGTCTCGATCTCGACCTCCCCCTGCACGATCGAAATGAAGGAGTTCGTGTAATCATTCTTGTGGAAAATGACATCCTTCGGTTTGGGGGTCAGCAGGTCGCTCGCAAGCACGAGTTCGCGCAGCACCAGTCCGTTGATGTTTTCGAATAAGGGGATGTTGTTGCGAATCAGGGTCAGCGTACCGTCTACATCCATGCCAAACGGCAGGTGTTGGAACTTGCCCTCGAGAATGTCGTTGTCGGCCGGTAGTACCTCGTTTCCGTGGATGAATTCGACCACCTCGTAGCCCTGGTTCATGGCCTGCTTGATCAACGGGTAGCCCCCCAGCGCGCCGATGATGTACAAACCGGCTACGTTCGACTCGTAGTGACCGGACAGCTCGGGCAGCGTCGTCAGGTCGTCGCCCGGAAATTCGACGCCGCAGGATTCGACGAAACGCCGCGGGGGTATCGCGCCGATACGTGCAATGATGCGATTGCATTCGACCTGGGTCTCGCCGGTCTCCGTGCTCAGGTTGATCGCTTTTCCCGGCTCAACCGAGGCAACACCCGAATTGTAAAAACAACTGATCAGGCCGTCTTCGATCGCGCGCGTAATCAGCGTCAGGTTGCCTTCCTTGGCGCGCGCGAACTCGTCGCGGCGATTGACGATGATGACCTTGTTCTTGCGCGAAAGCGCGACGGCGTTTTCGATGGCAGCGTCGCCGGCGCCCACGACGACAATTGTCTCGTCGCTGAATTCATCGGGATCGTCGAGCGTGTATTGAACGCTCGCGTCGGATTCGCCGGCGACGCCCAGCTTGCGTGGGTTACCCTGCAAACCGATTGCAAGCACAACTGCCGCGCACTGCAGGGACTCACCGTTCGACAGTTGCACGATCAACTCGGGCCGCGCACCCGATATTGCGACGACTTCGGCGCCGTAGCGGATATTGACGGCGAGCTTCTCGAGCCCGGATTGCCAGCCGTCCAGAACCGCTTCGCGCGTGCCCGCAGCGAATCCCAGGTCACTGCGCAATGGCACTACGGCAGGCTCGGCCATGACGTGCTTGCCTTTCTGGTAGCGGCGTATGGTGTTCGCAGGAGCGTCGCTGCTTTCGAGCAATACATAGGAGATGCCGAGATTCCCGGCGCGTGCTGCAGCACTCAGTCCCGCCGGACCGGAGCCGACGATGACCAGGTCCAGGTTCACGGGTTGCCGAAAACCGCCGAGCCGGAAACCACGGAAACGGCCGCGGCGTCACGCAAACTGAAGGTCAGGCCAGCACCGCCCGGAAACGTTGGATCGGTGGTGGCGCCAGGATCGCTGAAGAAACCCGAAAACAGGCCGTTGCCGCCCCCGATGCCGTCGACATCCACATTCCCGTAGGAGCCGTCAAACAAGTGCGCCGGAAGGTTGGCCGCCGCACCAATATTGCCGGTGCCCGCCGCGTTCCAGGTGGAGCCGGCAATATCAATGACCAGCGTGCTGTCGACCTGCATGGCGGTGAAGTCGGCCTGGAATGTTGCGCTGCCGAGGACGCCCGTGTTGCCGAGATTGTCGGTCGGCGCGGTGGCGCCGATCAGCGTGTAAGTCGCAACGCCGGTAATGGGCATGACGGGCGGCGGCAAATCGGGCCCAGCCACCCAGTGCAGGCTCTGGTTGTTGAGGTCCACGGTCACGCCGCTGCCGTCGCTGCGCAGAGTGCCATCGGCCACACCCCCGGCCCAGCGTCCCCAGCGCAATACGGTCATCGCATCGAGGCCCGTATCGACGTTGGCCGACGTGCCAATCCGGAAATCGGCGATATCGGCGCCCACCGCGCTGGGGAAGGGACCCGCGAAGCCCGTCACGTCCGAGTTTGCATCCAGTTGCAGGTCCGCAGGCGTATTAATCAGCACACCACTGAATACCTGTGTCACCCGCCCCAATGGGCCCGTCGAGTATGTGACGGGACGGTCATCGGCGACCGGCGGTGGTGGAGGCGGCGGAGGTGGTGGAGGCGGCGGAGGTGGTGGCGGGGGGGGTGGCGCCTCGCCCGGTGTGAGGTCGACGGGCATGCCGTCGCTGTCGACGCCGATAATCGGCTGCTGCGGTACTTCTTCCTCTGTATCTTCCCGGGGAATCGTACTGTCGGGCTCGGTGCCTTTCGTATCCGTGCTTCGTCGCGTGGCGAGCTGGCTGTCGAAGCCTGAACGTGTGTCGTCATCGTCGGGTTGCAGCGTGGCGCCGGCGTCGTCGAAGCTCAGGTCATTGAAGTCGATCAGACCAGGCGGCGGGACGTCGAGTCTTTCGGGCACGCGGCTGACGAGTGGAATGAACGCGTACTCGCCCGCGAACAACACGATTTCGCCGGCCTCGTTAACGAAACTTATGGCGCCATCGTTGACACCGATGTAAAGGCCGTCCTCGATGGGCTCGCCGGGTCGTACCCCGGGAGCCCAGCCGCAATCACCGTTGCAAAACAGCAGTGCATAATCGGTGCCGCGAATACCGAGCACGCCAACCGGCGTTCTGACTTCGTAGTCGCTACGGTCCTGTTTGCCGATCGCGCCAGTAATCGTGCGGAAGCCGCCTTTTACCAGCGACATGACGCCTTTTTCCTGGCTCGTCGAAACGACAGCCTGGTTCTGCCCGCTCGCGTAAGCGTACTCGTCGATCCGCAACACGCTGTTTGGGCGAATCGCAATTTTCGCGCCGTCGATCATCAATAGTTGCGCACGCGACGCTGCGGCCGTTGAGATCGTATCGTTGTCGAGGACTGCGTCGCCCTTCGCGAGCGCGACCGATGGCTCGCGATCGGCCGTGACCGATCCCGTGGCGAACAATACGGATCCGGCGTCGGCCGCCAGCGCCATGCCCGGCGCGAACAGTGCAATGACGAGCGTCAGAGGAATTCGTATCTTCATTGCGCCACCCAGCGGATCAGAACACCGATTTCGGTGCGGTCGTAGTCGTAGAGCGCGACATCGGAATCGTTTTCCGTATAGCGCACGCGTGGCACCAACGACAGCCCGTCGAACCAGACGTTTCGAAACTCGAGCTGTACCAGTCCGGTCGTTTGCGTGTCTTCCCTGTCCGCGCCGAAAAACAGTCCGTCGTAATCGCTGGTGAGACTGCCGAGTGAGGCATACAGCTGCCCGGAATCGGAAACGGGCGTGGTTAACACGATGCGTCCGCCGAACTTTGAATTGCCGTACGGCGAGTCGTCTTCTTTCTCCGAATCATCGCCACCAATCAACTCGATGCCGAAACTTCCGAGCGGCGAGTAGCGGTAGGTGGCGCCGGCCGAGTAAAGGAAGCGATCGACATCGAGCACTTCAATACTGGCATCGTGTCGCAATGCGCCGCCGCGCACTCCCATCGTCAGATCCCATGAACTGGACACGCGTCGACCCAGCAACACGTCCACCCCACCGTAAATGGAGTTCTCGTCGCCATCCCTCGACTGCCAGTAGCTGTCGATCCCGGCATGCCCGAAAAAGGCACCGCGCTGCCAGTTCATGCCCAGCTGTCCGCTGACAGTGCCTGCATCGACAAAGTCGGCATCGGGATTGTGGCGGAATCCTGCATGCAGGCCCGCGTACCAGGCAGAGCGAGTGCTGACAGGGTTGTACCAGCGGAATCCGGCGCCAATCTCGGCAAATGGAGAATCAGTTTCCTGGTTGTCAGGCGTCAACATGAAGCCCAGGAATTGCTGATCGGCGGTCGAACCGTTGGCATTGCTGTCATGACCCGCGGCGAGCTCGAGGTATGGCGTGAAACGCCGGGACGGTGTCATTCTTGTTGCACCTATCGCAGCGATGTAGTCGTTGATGACGCCGCGCACGCCTGCGGGCGGCTGCTCGTCGAGCAGCTCGACAAACAACGCGCGGGCCAGCTCTACATTGCCTATCTCGTAGTAGGCGCGCGCCAGTTCCATGCGCGCCCCGGAAAAGTCCGGCGCAACTGCCAGAGATCGACGCAGGCTGAAGATCGCTTCGCTGTGTCTGCCCGAATCCAGCGCCGCGACACCCAGCAGGTAATCGAAGTAAGGATTGCCCGCCTGTTCGAGGATCTTGTCGTCCAATAGTTGGAACGCCGCTTCACTCTGGTTCGTGGCCAGCAGGGATTCGGCCCTGGCAAGCAGCTGTTGAGTGCCTGCGTTCGCAGCAACCTGAATAGTATCGGCCGCTTGCAGCGGCGCGACAGCAAGCTGCGCGCAAAGTAACAGCGCGAGCACCGCGCTGTTACTCAGGCTCGGTGCGGTGAACATTATTTTTGTTATCCCCCGAGGCCAGACCGTGAGCAGTACCGTGCGGACTTATTTCTTCAGATGGTCGAAGACGCCGCCCCAATCCGCAGGTGGTGGCTCACGTCTGAACCGCTCTATCCGATCAAGGTAGACATTATATAGAAGGTGATCATCTCGTTCCGCCAGTTTTTCGAACAATGCTCTAGCGGCGGGCCAATTACGTTTCCGATACGCCGACAAAGCCTCGGAATAGCGGCGTAACTGCGCAACTTGCGCAGCGTCGAGGGCATTCGTCTGGCCGAGCGGTTCGAAGATCGCGGCCGGTTCGTGCTTGCCCTTGACGCGCACTAGGTCAAGTTCGCGAAATGTAAAGTCGGGTATCTGCCGTGTAGTCGCGTCACTGACAATAATGTCGACGCCGTACTGTTTTGTCAGGCCTTCGAGCCTCGAGCCCAGGTTCACCGTGTCCCCCATCACCGTGTAGGCGATCCGGAATTCCGATCCCATGTTGCCGACGTTCATCTCGCCCGTGGCAATACCGACACCGACGCGAATTGTCGGCCATCCTCGTGCCTCAAATTCGTCGTCGAGCGCAGTCACTGCGTGCAGCATGTCAAAGGCCGCCAGCAACGCGTGCCGCGCATGTTCCTCGTCCGTCAATGGCGCACCCCAGAACGCCATGACGCAATCGCCCATGTATTTGTCGATAGTACCCCGATGTTCCTGAATGGCGCCCGTAAACGGCGTGAGGAACTCGTTCATCATTTGCGTCAATTCACGCGCGTCTAGGCCTTCGGAGATCGTCGTGAAACCGCGCACATCCGAGAACAGAACGGACATCTCCCGGGTCTCCCCTTCAAGCGACACCTCGGCGCCGCTGGCGTCGATCTCCTCGACGAGGCGCGGCGGAATGTACTGCCCGAAAATATGCGACAGCCGCCGCTTGTTGCGTTGCTCGACAAAGAAACCGTAGGTGATTTGCAGCAGTCCTGCGATCAGCGTGTAGGCAAACAGCGACGCAAGCGGCACGACCAGGTTCAGGGACGACCATAACCACAGGTTACCGGCGATGACGGCCAGTACGATCAGGGCGATGAGACCCAGCGCCGATTGCGGTGACAGACGTGGCATCAAGAGCGCTGCGAGCGCACCGATCGCAACGAGTAGCACGAGTTCCAAACCATCGGACCACGCGGGTTGCTGTCGAATAGTGTTATCGAGCAATCCTGCGACAAGATTCGCATGTACCTCGACGCCGATAAAGCGCTGGCCGACGGGTGTCGATCGCAGGTCCATGAGCCCTGCGGCGCTGGCGCCGACGAGTACAATCCTGTCGCGCAGCACGTCCGGGGCCACAGCGGCCCCGATGACATCTCTTGCGGACACGAAACGAAAACTCTCCTGGGGCCCGCGAAAAGGAATGTAGACCGCTACCTGTTCGTTGACCGGAACCAGGCTGTCGCCGAGTTGAAAGGCCTCGAGTTCGAGTCCGCTCATGCGACCGTCCTCGCGGCCTGCGAATCGCAACCCGACCTCGGGCCCGCCGAGAGCTGTATACGCGACGGCCAATGCCAATGAGGGATAGAGATCGCCGCGATACTTCTGCACAAGCGGCGCGCGGCGGAAAACGCCGTCGGAATCGATCAGCGGCGAATCGAAGAATCCGCCTGTCTGTGCATTCTCCTGCAGTGCCACCAGGCTTCCGGCAAAGCCCTCGGCTGTCACGAAGGGCACCGTTATCCCCGCAAGTTCATCGCCACGAATCAGCGCCCGCGGCAGGACGCCCGTGGACTCCGGTTCGTTTTCGGCCAGTGAATCCTTGAACACGAAACCCGTCACGACGTCCCGCGCGATGAATGAATCCGAGAAGCGGATATTGCTGTCGAGCGCCACCCGCAGGCGATCCAGTTCTTCGCGGACAAGAGGGTCTGCCGCCATATCGCTATTGGCGAGTTCTTCGATGAGTCGCTCGGCCGATGTCTCCTGCTCCTCCGCGAACAGCACATCGAAGCCCAGTACCCGAATACCGTAATCGTCGAACAGGCGATCGACCATTGCGGCGAGAGTGTCTCTGGGCCACGGCCACTGCCCGAGTTCGAGCTGGCTGGCCTCGTCGATGTCGACGATTACGATTCGATCGTCGACGCCGCCCGGCGTTGTCATACGTACTCGCACGTCGTACAGGTAATTCTCGACGCGATCGATGATTTCGAATCGCGGCTGGCCCGATACGTGCATCGCGAAAACGATCAACGTCGAGACGCTGATCGCGATACGAATCAGTAGCCTCGTCACTCGCTCTCCGCCAGTGCGAACACGAAATCGACGTAGGCTTTTTCGATGTCGGCAAGCCCGGCTGCTGCGACGCCCTCGGCCGGCTCGATCAGCATGATCTCGTTCGGCGCGTGCGCGCCCGTGCCGAATCCGAGGCCGCTTGGAACAAGCGGCAGGCCGAGCCTTTCCGTGAACTGGTAGAAAGGTGCGCTGCCCGCAATACGCGGTTGCACCGTGATATCGCTCGCGTACTTCCTGAACACCCGGATTGCGGCCTGCACGGCCGGCGCCTCAACCGAGGTCTGCGCGGCCGGGTAACTGCCGAGTTCCCGTATTTCGATATCCGTGTAGCCCTGTGCGTCGAGGAAGCTGCGTATCTTCGCCAGTGCCTCGTCAGGGTCCAGCCCGGGAGGCAGCCGCGAATCGACTTTGGCCGTCGCCTGGTGTGGCAGGATCGTCTTGGTACCTTCGCCCGTGTACCCGCCCCAGATGCCGTCGATGTTCAGCGTCGGCTGGTACAGGAGTTCGACAACGGCATCGGTGCCGATCTTGCCGTCGATCCAGTGGTCCACCGCGAGCAGTTCCTGCAGCTGCTCGTCATCGCGGTTCTCGATGCCGGCATTGATGAGCATGGATTCCTCATCGGTCGGTGGACGCACGCCGTCGTAGTAGCCGGGCACGAGAATCGTGTTGCCGTCGGCCGACGTCATCGAGGACAGGGCCTTGATGAGGCGCCAGACGGGGGCATCGACGATCGCCTTGTAGGAACCGTGAATCTCGGCCTCCGTCGGGCCACCCCAGGCGCCGCCCGTCGCGATCATCTCGAAATAGATGATGCCTTTGACGCCGAGGATCATGTTGATTTTGCCGTCGGGCGTCTGCGAGTTGAACGGGAACAGGACGCCGTCGGCTTCCCTGAGCCTTGCCTCATAAGCATCGATGATCTGCGGGTAGTTCGGCGAACCGAGTTCCTCTTCGCCGTCGGCCGCGATCATGATGTTGACGGGCAGGGTGCCGTTAACGGCGATGATCGATTCGAGCGCATTGAGGAATGCGCGTTGGGGCCCTTTCTGATTCGTGGCGCCGCGTGCCATCAGGACCTTGCCGAGATCGTGGTCTACGAGTTCAGCGTCAAACGGCGGGCTCGACCAGTCTTCGGGGTCGACGGGTTGCACGTCATACATGAAATACACGGCGAGCGTCTTCTCGGCGCCGGCATCGTAATAACCCCAGACACCCGGGTGCCCGTCGGTGGGCACGAGGTCCGCTTCCCCGAAACCCATGTTCTCGAGGTCCGTCCGGAGCATCTCGGCCATCTCGCGGATCCCGACGTTCTGCGCAGATATCGACGGCTGCCGCAGCCAGCGCTGCAGGGCGGTGACGTGCTGCGCCAGGTTGGCGTCAATGTGTTCATAGACGGCGCCGTGATCTCCCGCATAGCCCTCGGCCGGTAGTTCGTAGGCTGCGGTCGTCGTCAGTTCGTAGGTCGGTCGTGAAGGCGCCGGATTCGATTGGTCCGCGATTTTCACTTCGCAGGCTGTGAGCGAGAACACTGATAAAAGGCCAAGGAGATATTTCATTGCTGGTTCCTGAAATAATTATGTGAAGTCGGTTGCGCGCACGACGCCAAACTCCCTCGTAAGGAGTGCCCTTCCGGCGCATAGGACGTTTTGGCATGAAAAAGCCCCAAAATCTGTCGTACTTTCGCAACAGACGCACGAAACGTGCTTTCTTTGGCCCGATTGTTGTAAAAACACATCATAAATTGTCAAGAATTGAGAAAATAAGTCCAAAACTAAACTGTTAAATAACAGAATGTTATGAATATGACCTCACTCATTGGGGTCGGGATGAAGCGGCCACGCAGACGATTTGTTGCAAAATGACCAATTTGTTGTGGTTGTGGTACTTGCGCGCTGATTAGTATATATTCTGCCCACTTGTTCGTAGACAGATGTTTTTTTGCGTCGGTGCGTTTCGAATCCGGCGACGAGAAGCCGCTCCTTCGGGCAGTTCTTGAAAATTTTAGGGGATTCTCTCATGGTAAGAAACACAAGTGTCAGAAATGCTGTAAAGCTCGCGCTTGCGGTAAATGCTGGCCTCCTCGGTCTTTCGGCTGCTCCCGGTGCTCTGGCACAGGATCAGGGCGCTGAAGAACTCGAAGAGATCACAGTTACCGGTTCGCGTATTAAGAAGAAGGACTTTACGTCCAACGCTCCCGTAGCAACGGTTGGTTTTGAACAGATCGAGTTGACCGGTACGGTTAACACCGAATCTCTGCTCAACACCCTGCCGCAGGCTGTTCCCGGTCTCGACCGTACGTCGAACAACCCGGGTAACGGTACCGCGACGGTTAACCTCCGCGGCCTCGGCTCCAACCGCACGCTGGTACTGATCGACGGCGTACGCGTTGTCCCGACCGGTTCAGGCGGTAGCGTTGACATCAACATGATTCCAAACAGCCTGATCGAGAACATCGAGGTACTGACCGGTGGTGCATCGGCTGTTTACGGTTCTGACGCTGTTGCTGGCGTTGTCAACTTCATCCTCAAGGACGACTTCGAAGGCGTTGCAATGAACGCCGGTTGGGAGAAGACCGAGGACGGTGACGCAGGCGTTTACAGTGCGGACATCACGCTCGGCGCCAACGTCGCTGACGGCCGCGGTAACGTCACGTTCAACATGGCTTGGACGCAGCGTGACGACCTGTTCCAGGGCGATCGTGACTTCTCGACCTTCGCGCAGTTCGACGACCTGAGCGACCCCGACAACCCGTTCCTGTACGACGGTGGTTCTTCGGGTATCCCGGGCACCTCGATCTTCTCGGGTAACTTCGCGACGTTCTCTCCGGACAGCTTCGGCGTTACGTTCGACCCGAACGGCGATATCCGTCCGTTCGTCACCACGGGTAGCAATAGAGACTTCTATAACTACGCACCCGTGAACTACATCCAGCTGCCGCAGGAACGTTACCAGGCGACTGCGCTGGGTCACTTCGATGTCAGTGATCGTGTATCGGCTTACGGCCGTGCGCACTTCACGTCTTCGGACGTACCGCAGCAGCTCGCAGCGACGCCGATCTTCCAGACGAGTTCTTTCACGCTCGACGGCAACCCGTTCCTGACGGCGGCCTCGCAAGCTGAACTGCAGTCCTTCGGCGATGGTGTGGACTCCGACGGTGACGGTATCGACGACACGGCCACCGCGTTCGTACGTCGTCGCCTGCTCGAAGTCGGTCCGCGTATCGCCACGAGCCGCTTTACGAGCTACCAGGTACTGGGCGGACTTCGTGGCGACATCAACGAGTCCTGGAGCTTCGATGCCTATTACCAGGTTGGTAACGTCAACGGTAACAACGGCCAGCGCGGTAACGTAAGCCGTGACCGCTTCGATCAGGCGCTGTTGCTCGACCTTTCCGATCCGACCGGTGGCACATGTGCTGATCCGAGCAGCAACGGCTCGACGGTTGGGTGTTCCCCGATGAACATTTGGGGTGAAGGCAATATCTCCCAAGATGCTGCAGCATTCTTGCGTACGGCTGTAGAGTCCTCGCTGAACTATAACCAGAACATCGCCGCGCTCAACGTCACGGGTGATACGGGCAGCTTCGAACTGCCGGGTGGACCGATCGGTCTGGCCGTCGGTTTCGAGCACATCGAGGAAGACTTCCAGTTCGATCCGTCGCAGGACCTCGCGTCCGGCAACATCGCTGGCTTCAACGGTTCACCTCGTGTCTCCGGTCGCCGCGACGTCGACTCGTTCTACGTCGAGGCTTACCTGCCGATCCTGTCGGGTGCGCCATTCGCCGAGCAGCTCGATCTCGAGCTCGCGTACCGTACGTCCGATTACGATACGACGGGTAGCGTAGAGTCGTACAAGGCCGCGGCCTCGTGGGCACCGATCGAGCAGTTGCGTTTCCGCGGCGGCTACAACCGCGCCGTACGCGCACCGAGCATTGGCGAGCTGTTCGCGCCGCAGGGCGAGAACTTCCCGAGTGCGACGGATCCGTGTTCGGCAAACGGTGCTCCTGATGCCGCTACGACGGCGATCTGCGTAGGCACAGGCGTACCGGCGAACGTTGTCGGCACGCCGGCTATCAACCTCGCGGCAGGCCAGGTTCGCGCCATTACCGGCGGTAACCCGGACCTCACGGAAGAAACAGCCGACACCTACACGTTCGGTTTCGTCTGGCAGCCCGACATGATCGAGGGTCTGAGCCTCAGCGTCGATTACTTCGACATCGATATTGATGACTACATCACCGAGTTCGGTGGTGGCGCCTCGAACGTACTCGATACCTGCTACAACCAGCCTGCTGGTGGTGTCGGTTCGCCGTTCTGTGACGTCATTACCCGTCGTTCAGATGGCACGATCGAATTCGTGTCGCTGACTTCGGCTAACGTCGCGAATCAGACGCTGAAGGGTGTCGACCTCCTGGGTAGCTATGACTTCGACGTCTGGAATGGCGACATGCGTATAGCCTACGTCGGCACCTACACCACCGAGTCGGAGTTCACACCGTTCCCGGGTGGAACCACTGACGATTGTGCCGGCGTGTTCGGTCAAACGATCTGCGGAGAGCCGCTGCCCGAGTACAAGCATCGTACGACGGGCACCTGGTCTAACGATGACTGGACGGCAATGCTCTCGTGGCGCTATATCGGTGAAGTTGATGACGACGACCCGGATACGAACTACACGGTCGAGAATATCGATGGCCAGCACTACTTCGACTTCGCGGGTACCTATCGCTTCAACGATAACTACTCCGTAACGCTCGGCATCGACAACCTGACGGATGAGGATCCGCCCATTCTTGGTGACAACCAGGAGCAGGCGAACACCTACCCGGCAACCTACGATGTGTTTGGTCGCACCTACTTCCTCCGGGGATCGGTCGACTTCTAAGTAGTATTGACAGGATGTCAGGAAAACGGCGGGCCTGGCCCGCCGTTTTTTTTGCTGTCCTGAGGGGTTTTGAGGGGTTTTGAGGGGTTTGTCCGTGAGTAATTCGGAGCACGGCTGGTCCGACTACTGGCAGAAGGAAGGGGCCAAAGGCGAGGTATTCGTCAACGCGGAAGGCGAGAGCCATCCGGCGCTGGCCAAATATTGGCAGAGCTGCTTCGAATCGGTAAGTGGCTCTCTGCGAGTCATCGACCTGGCCAGTGGCGCCGGTTCGGTGTATGCACACCTGCCTGATGACCACGATTTCGAACTGTTCGCAGCCGATATCTCGAAAGTCGCTTTGGAAACGCTGAGCGAGCGCTACAGTGGGGTCACGACGGTCGTCTGCTCGGCCGACGACGTCCCGCTGGACGATGGATCATTCGATCTCGTCGTCAGCCAGTTCGGTGTCGAATATGCGGGCCTCACCGCGTTCGCGGAAGCGGCGCGACTCGTGGCACCGGGTGGTCGCTTTGCCGCCCTGTGCCATATCCGGGACGGATATATCGACAGCGATAACCGGGCCCAACTCGAGCAGGCGGAACTCGTCGCCAATATCGGGTTTATTGACGCAGCGATCACCCTTGCGAAGACAGCCTTCGACAAAGACCCGGACGCCCTGGATCGCGCACAACAGGCTTTCGCGCCAATCGCCGAACAGGTCGCGACGGGTGTCAAGAGCCAGAAGAAGGGTATCCATTCGCACCTGTACTTCGGCTTCCGCCAACTGTATGCGCGACGCCAGCACTACGATCTCTCCGATATCACGGGGTGGCTCGAAGGTATGCGTGGTGAGCTGGACATCAATCTCGACCGGCTGTCCCGCATGTGCGAGGCAGCGCTATCGAAGCAGGAGATCGACAAGATCACAGAATTATTTGAAGCGAAGGGCCTGAAGGATGTAAATTGCACGCCCTTCGAGACACCTGGAAACAAGCTGCCCGTCGCCTGGAACCTGGCGGCGCGCAGAGGGAGATGACGAAATGACAGAAAACGCTCGCGTTAACAAGGGCAGCAGCCTGAGTGGCAAGATGTTCCTGTACGACAAGCCCGAACTGCTCAACGCGGAGCAGCATGGCTCCCTGGGTTTCACGCCCGCGGAAAAGCCGTTCGAGTTTGCGAGGGATGTCCGTGCGATTCCGCTCACAATGATCGAGATGGGAAGCGCACAGCGGCACTACCCCGTGATCTTCTCCAGCCTCAAGGACCCGGTGCCACTCGCCGTGGTCGGCGTCATCGACGACGTCAACCTGTTCGTCGATGAAGATGGCAATTGGGACCGGATGGCATACGTCCCGACCTACCTGCGCTGCCATCCGTTCACGTTTGCGGTTGAAAAAAGTGGCCAACTGGCGGTCGTGGTCGACCGCGAAGCAGGGTCCGTAAGCGAGACGCCGCAGTTCCCGTTTTTCGTCGACGGCAAGGTCTCGGAACACACGGATGCACTGATGCAGTTATGTGCCCAGTACGAAGCCGAGCGCAAGCGCACGCAGGAGTTCTGCAAGAAGCTCGTCGAGCTGGACCTGCTGGTTATGCTGAGCGCCATGTACACGCCCGAGGGCAGCGACGAGCAGCAGTCGATGGCGGACTACGCGGCGATCGATGCCAAGAAGCTCGATGCGCTGCCTGCCGATGTCATCTACGAGATGCACAAGGTCGGCTTCCTGTCCGCGTCCTACCTGCACCTGTATTC